>Ga0265330_10000695_pt1 | contig 21408 bp, 12 predicted proteins | sample 41919metaG_FD_202083 | JGI IMG/M metagenome (GOLD analysis project Ga0265330, IMG submission 202083) | Rhizosphere microbial communities from Carex aquatilis grown in University of Washington, Seatle, WA, United States - 4-19-19 metaG | ecosystem: Host-associated > Plants > Roots > Rhizosphere... | reverse complement strand
AGGCAATCAATCGTCACTTCAACCTGAGGTCGGGGCAAACTCTGCCGCTGAGCCACGAGGTCCACCAGATCGGACTTTTTCATCGGTCGCTTGTTCTCCTTGTTTGCGTAGCGTTAGTGTTGGGGCACGAAACCGCCCCTGCGGGCCATCGGAAACTAGATTCTAGGATATGGCGTCGCATCGCTCACGGTCAAGTGCCGCCGCGTCTGCAAGGCCTATGGTGGCGCCATGCGTCGCACAGGACAGGCGAGGGCCGGGTTCGCCGAGACATCGCGATGGCAGGGAAGTCACGCGCCGGAAGCAGCGCGGCCAGCGCCCCTGCCGTTGTCCCTATGGCTGCGCGCTGGCGCGCGCTTGTTGCAGGTAGGCGCGCGTTGCGGGCAGGTCAGGATCGGTCTCGGGCGCTTTGGCCACAAAAAGCTCCCACGCCTTGACCGTGCGGGGCGCAAAGGTCGGATCGAAGTGCGACAGCACCTCATAGCCGATACCCAGGTTCTTGAAGACAGTTGGGTGAATGTCGAGCGCCGGGAGCCCGGCCTCGGCGGGGATGCCGAGCGCGGGCGAGCCGCCCACACGGCGCACGACCTCTTCGAGCAGATTCACCGCCAAACGCGCAGGCGCCTCCGCGTTGCCCATGACGTGACTGTAGACAAGGGCGAGCTGGGCCCGCGCGGCCTGTGTGTTGAGCGCCAGCTCCCCCAGCATTTGCTCCCACGAGCCTGCAGGAAATCGCAGCGCGGGCATAGGATCGTAGTGGGCCATGGCCTGCCGGTCGCGCTCGGCCCACTCTTCAAAGGCGGGAAAACGCTCGGCGGGAACCAAGGGATGGGTGAGACCTGTGGTGGCCAGCTTGTAGCCGTCTTTCCAGCTATTGTCCCAGGTTCCCAGTCGGTCGAGCACCACCAAGGGGCGATTGCGGTTGGCGTCCATGAGCTGCTTGATGGTGAACCCACCTGGCAGGTACACGCCGGCCGGTATGGCCAGATCGGGATGGCGGCGAAGCACGCGGTCGCAGTACCAGCGGAAGCCCAACAACTGCTGGTCGAGATGAATCACGTCGGGTCGCAGTTTCTCGACCTCACGGAAGTAGAAGACCGCACCCGTCAGGTGGTCGCCCATGGTCACCACGATGGCGTCCCTCGGCACCGAGGCAAAAGCGGCGGAGACGAAGTCGCGAAATACGGTGTTGTTGCGTTGACTGGCGCCGGCGTTGACCGCTGCGCCGGTCAGGAAGACCAGGCAAGCGCCGGCGAGGGACAGCTGCAAGACACGAGCACGGGAAACCGCGCGTGCCTCAATTCTACGGAAAAGCCAGGCCCAGCCGAGTCCAGCCGCAAGGGCCATGAGGAGGTCCGACTGGATGAAGAAGCGGGACAGGACGCTCCGGTAGAGAGGCTTGGCCGTGGACATATTGGACATGGCGCAAAAGACGAAGGCGTAGCCGAGCAAGAGAGCGAGCAGGACGCGGGCCTGGGCGCGGTCGGGTCGCTTGCGTGGAGCCAGGGCGTACGCCGCCACGGCCAGCAGCGGCCCCAATCCGAGCAGCCGTCGCAGCGAGCCGCCCAACATCAAAGCGAGGGTCGGAAAAAACGTCCCGCTCTCGACGAAAGCATCGCCTTTGTTGCTGGCCGTGCCCAGGCTGAAAGTTCCGTACTCGCGCCGCAGGAAGTGGCCCCAAAGGCCCTCAAACGTGCTCTCGTCGCCCCAGGAGACCGCGGCTGTCGACCGGGACGCGATGGCCAGGTAGGCGTACGGCAGAAGACCCAGGACGCCGCAGAGAGCGGCCAGACCCACCCCGGAAGCGCGCAGCTCGCGTCGTGCGACCCAGAGCGAACGCAGAAGGACAGGCGCCCCAACGAACACGAAGGTGTGGTGGTTGCCCATGGCCAGGCCGCAGGCGAAAGCCAGGGCGAAAACCGGGCGTCGCGCCGGCGCACGTTCGACCTTCAGCCACAGGTAGAGGGCAAGAGACCCGAACATGGCGTTCAGCCCGAACACCTCGGCCGTGGCGGCGTGGTGCCAGACCAGCGGGTTGGTTCCAAACAACCCAGCCGCCAGCACACCTGCCGCGACTCTTCCGGTCCATAGCTGCGCAGTCGCACACAGGAGCCCGGCCGCAGCCGCGGTGGACACCGCGGACAGCAGGTTCACGCGCCAGGCGATCGAAGGGCCGAGGGGCAGGGCCGCGAACAGCCGAGCCAGCAAGGCGAAGACGGGATAGCCTGGTGGATGGGGCACTCCCCCGGTGACCGCGGCCGCGGTCAGTTCGCCGCTGTCGCCGCCCACGACGGTGGGCGCTAGGGTGACAACGTAGAGAGCCAGCAAGATGACGAAGGTGACGGAGGGAGCGAGCCAAGTTCGCGCCTCGGTCGTGTCCGCCTGGGACTGCTCTCCTATGACGCGTTCGCTGCTGGGCAGGCCTGTCGGTCGCACGTGGGGACGGCCCGCGGGTCGACCGGTTCTTGCTTTTTGCGCCATGAGTGGAAGCGCGATAATGCCATGAAGTTCGATGGCTACGTGTTGTCCATAGGGGTGCGGCGCGACTTGAGACCCGAAGCTGCTCAGGTAGATGCGAAATGCTCCGTGGACACGCCGCCTGCTTGTTGTAGGCTTGCAAGTGAAAGGTGGTGAGCGGGGTGCATACAGATCTCGGAGGAGGACCGCTAATGAGTCAAGAGACCCGAAGCCGCCGCGTGGTCATCGCGGAGGACAACGACGACATGCGCGCGGCGATTCGCGAGCTGATCGAAAGCCTGGGCGCAGAGGTCGTGGAGGCTTCCAGCGGTGGCGATCTGATCATGCTCCTGACCGACGACAAGCCGGTGGATCTCCTCATCACGGACGTGCGCATGCCATGGATGACCGGGTTTCAGGTTTCGCTGGCTGCACGCAATGCCGGGCTGACCATGCCGATCATCGTGGTCACCGCGTTCGGTGACGATCACCTGCGCGCACAGGTCGAGCGCCTGGGCTCGGCCAGCCTGCTTTCCAAGCCTTTCCGCCCCGAGGAGCTGTTGTCGCTCGCACGGTCGCTCTTACCGTCCTGACCGCGACCGAGCGTCGCTAGCGCAGCATGAGGCTGGCCCGAAAGCTTATCCTGGCCACCCTGGTGGGCATGGCCCTGGTCTTGGCGGTGAGCGCCTATTTTCGCATCACGCGCGAACTGGAGCTGTTCGAGCGTGACATGGTCATGGACCACGGGGTGCTGGCCCGCGCACTGGCCGCCACGATCCCGCGCGTGTGGTCGGAAAAGGGGCGAGAGGACGCCCTGAGCTTGCTCGATCGCGTGAGCACCCCCGACGGAAGGTTTCGCGTTCGCTGGGTCGACGGCGAGGCGCCGGCAGCGCCCGCCTCCTCGCGGGAGCGCCACTACACGGACGTCCCCATCTTCGTGCACGGGCAAGCGGTCGGCTTCGTCGAGCTGTCCGAGTCACGCGGCTACGAGAGGGCGTACGTGCGCGACACTCTGATTCGCACGGCGTGGGCGACCCTGGCGGCTGTGCTCGTGGCGGCCCTGCTGGCTGCGGCGCTGGGGCTGTACATGGTCGGGCGGCCGCTGGCAAGGCTGGCGCAGAAGGCCCGGAGCATTGGCTCGGGCGATCTCTCGGGAAAGCTCGATCTCAGACAGCGCGACGAGATTGGCGAACTGGCCCACGAGTTCGATGCCATGTGTGACCGCCTGGCGCAGGCGCGTTCGTCGCTGGCCGGCGAGACCGAAGCGCGCGTGCGAGCGATCGAGCAACTGCGCCATGCGGACCGTCTGGCCACCGTGGGCAAGCTGGCCTCAGGAATTGCCCACGAGGTGGGAACGCCGCTCGGCGTGGCCCTGGTGCGAGCCAACATGATCTCTTCGGGCCGGATCGGTGGCGACGAGGCCCGCGAAGGGGCTCGCATCATCGGCGAGCAGGTGGAGCGCATCGCGCGCATCATCCGCCAGCTTCTCGACTTTGCGCGTGGCAAGTCGGTGAAACCGCCCGGGGAAGGCGCGCGCCGCGAGCCGGTGGACGTGGCCAGCCTGGTCGAGAAGACGCTGTCGCTGGTGCAGCCACTGGCCGACAAGCGGCAGCTCACGCTTGACTTCCACGCAGCGGCTGGCCTGCCCAAGCCATCGATTGACGAGGGACAGATCCAGCAGGTGTTGCTCAATCTCGTGGTCAACAGCATCCACGCCAGCGACCGGCCGGGCGAGGTTAGGGTGGACATATCGCTGGCGACCGCGACGGCACCCGCCGACCTGGGCGGCGCCCAGGTCGAATGCCTGTGCCTGTCGGTGGCGGACCAGGGCGTGGGCATCCCGCCCGAAATCCTGCCCCGCATCTTCGAGCCCTTCTTCACCACCAAGAGCGTGGGCGAAGGCACGGGACTCGGCCTGTCGGTGGCCTACGGGATCGTGCGCGAGCACGGCGGTTGGATCGACGTGCAGAGCGCCGCGCGCGAGGGCAGCCGCTTCTCGATCTATCTTCCTGTGAACAGGGCAGTCTAGCGCGAGCCCGAGGACCCCAGAGACAGGACGCCGAAGGGGACGGGCGCCCTCGCTGCCGCTGTGAACCAGCTAGCCAAGAAGCCGCAATTCCCCTATGCTGCCTACGTTTGGTACGGGCGTCCCCGGGTAGTTGGTCCCTTCGATATCCACCGGAGGTTGTCTTGATGAACAAGTCCCCGCAACGATGGCTTCGTAGTGGCGCGATCGCCCTGGGCGCTCTGATCCTGCTCACGGGCGGGCAGCGAGCCGCGGCTGAGTCCAACGCTCCCCCAAAGAAGGAGGAACCGCCGGAGTTCCGCTTCGACTTCGGCGTGTTTGGCGGGGGACACTTCTTCGATTCCAATCACTCGTTGGGCCGGGGCCCGGACAGTCCGGAGGGGATTTCGCCCAAGTCGAGTGGGGTTTTTGGCGGCCGCCTGGGCCTGCACTTCAACCGCTGGGTCGGGCTAGAAGCAGAGGTCGACGCCACGCCCACCAAGACGCGCGACGGCCAGACGTCGATGTGGGTCTTCGGCTATCGCGGCAGCCTGATCGTGAACCTCACCGATAGCTATCAGTTCCAGCCCTTCATCCTGGCCGGCTACGGCGGGCTGACCTCGCTCGTCAGCGACACGTCGGTCGTGCCCAATTCCACCTGGGGATTCCTGCACGCCGGGCTTGGGTTCAAGGTTGGGTTCACTCCGTGGACCGGCCTACGCGTCGACGGCCGAATCATGGCGCCCTGGACCGCATTGTCGCCGGTCATTCCGCAAGGCAATCGCATCGGCTACAGCGGGCCTGACTTCGAGATCCTGGGCTCGCTCTTCATCAACTTCGGCGAAATAGACAAGGTGCACATCTACTCGACCGTGATCAGGCAGCCGAAGAATGGGGACCGGGACGGCGACGGCATCCCCGACAACATCGACAAGTGCCCCGACCAGCCCGAGGACAAGGACGGGTTCCAGGACGAGGATGGCTGCCCGGATCTCGACAACGACGGCGACGGCATCCCCGACGCTCTCGACAAGTGCCCCAACGAGCCCGAGGACAAGGACGGGTTCCAGGATCAGGACGGCTGCCCGGATCTCGACAACGACGGCGACGGCATCCCCGACGCTCTCGACAAGTGCCCCAACGAGCCCGAGGACAAGGACGGGTTCCAGGATGAGGATGGCTGCCCGGATCCCGACAACGACGGTGACGGCATCCCCGATACTCTCGACAAGTGCCCCAACGAGCCCGAGACCTTCAACAACTACCAGGATGCTGACGGTTGTCCCGACGAGGTGCCTGCCGCGGTGAAGAAGTTCACCGGGGTAATCGAGGGCATCAACTTCAGGACCGGTTCGGCGGACATCCTGCCCGGTTCCTTCGTGCTGCTCGACCGCGCGGTCAAGGTCCTGCAAGACTATCCCGAGGTCAATCTGGAGATCTCCGGGCACACCGACAGCAGAGGAAAGGCGGACTACAACCGCGACCTGTCCCAGCGCCGCGCTGATTCGGTGAAGACCTACTTCGTCCAACGCGGGATCGCGTCGGCGCGCTTGCAGGCCATCGGATACGGTCTCACGCGGCCCATCGCGGACAACAAGACGCAATCAGGGCGAGCCACCAACCGTCGCACTGAGTTCCGGCTGATCAACCCTAGCGAGAAGTAGTCCGCAGTCTCGCAATAGCCGCAGAAGATCGTAATCGTAAACGTGGCCGTGGCCGTGGCCGACGGTGGTCGCTCGGCCACGGCCATGGTCACCCCTTCAGGGGCTTCGGGACGGACAGCCCACCCCGCCTGCCCCCGCGCGCTTCGCGCGCGCCCGTCGCGAAAAGCACCACGACCACCACCGATCGCTACGAGCGGCTGCGCGGCTCGATCGGGGAAAGGCGCGTTCTTCTGAGGTGGTCCGCAGCTCCGCTTGTCGTGGGACTACGCACTTACCCGCGCGGCTTGCGTCGTGCTGGTGAAGCGTGGATCCAGTCCCCGGCCGCGTCTTCGGCGCGGCGCTCGGTCTGCTTGTGCTTCTCCGCTTCCCGGCGTGCTTTCAGCTTTTCGAGGGCCAGGCGCTCTTCCCTGGCCTGCCGAAAACGCTCGGCCGCCGCGTTCTCGCCAGTCCGGGCCTGGTCGAGCGGGCCCAGTCGGTGATGGGCGGCCCTCTTCTCAGCCCGCGCCAGGGCCACGGCCAGGCGCTGCCGATAGCGTTCGCGGCGGAGGCCATCAGCGACCATGGCGGGAGCGGGCGCGGCCAGACAGCGCTTCCTCTCCCGTTCGAACGCAAGGCGCGCCTGTGCGGCCGCGGAATCCAGGCGGCGCTGCTCCTCTTCGGCTCGCAGGCGTGCCGCCGCAGCTTCGCCCAAGGCCTTTTGGGCCTCCTCCTCTGCGCCGCGGCGCAGGTCCAGCAGGACGGCCAAGTTGGGTGCCATGGGTGGTAGGGCGACGTTGCGTCCGTTGGCGGGTGAGCTTACTGTTTGTCAGATGGTGGCACAGCTCCCCGCGAGAAAATACCGCATCGAGCGGTATCTGGCCGAGGGAGGCATGGGGGCTATCTATGTGGGCAAGAAGATCGGCGCAGGCGGCTTCGAGAAGGAAGTCGTACTCAAGCAGCTTCTGCCGGAATTCACCAGCCGGCCCGAGTTCCGCGACCTCTTCTTCCGCGAGGCCAAGATCTCGGCCACCCTCGACCACCAGAACATCGTGCGCACCTTCGACCTGGTGACCTCGGACGACCGGCTGTTCATCGTGATGGAATATGTGCGGGGCGCCGATCTGCGCTCGATTTCCTGGCGTGCGCGGCGCAAGCGGCCGCTTTCGGCCCAGGCCATTCTGCACGTCGCCCTCGAGATTCTGGCCGGTCTGGCCTACGCCCACCGTCGTCGTTCGCCTGCGGGCGAGCCCCTGGGCATCATCCACCGCGATCTATCGCCCTCCAACATCCTGTGCTCGGCCGAAGGCGAGGTGAAGCTGTCCGACTTCGGCATAGCCAAGGCCGCGACCTACTCCTCTGCCTTCTACCGGGTACGCGGCAAGGTGGGCTACATGTCGCCCGAGATGGCGCACAACCAGCCCATCGATTCGCGCAGCGACCTGTTTTCCCTGGGCGTGAGCATCTACGAGACCTTGATCGGCGAGCGGGTGTACGCGGGCGACCTCAATACCCCAGCCGACCAGATCTACGCGCAGTCCGTGCCGCCGCTCGCGACGAAGTGCCCCGATCTACCTCCCGGATTTCAGGGCGTGTTTGACAAGGCGCTGGCGCTCGATCCAGACCAGCGCTACCAGGACGCAGAGTCGTTCGCCGATGCTGTGCGCGAGGTGGCGCACCAGCACGGCCTGCTCTATTCCGCGCCGCAATTGGCGGCCGAGCTACGCGAGTTGCTGGGGCCGAATCCCGACACCTGGCTTCGCGACGAAGTTGACCCGCAGCGCGCGCAGACGGATCGTCCGGCCAATCGTGCGTCCGATCTCGAGGGTCAGGAAGCATCGCTGGTCGCCGTGGACGGCGATGCCGACATCGGGCCGCCGACTCTGGTCGAGCGCTCGCGACCCCGCACGGCTCGGGACGCCACCGCGGGCGGCGGGACAAGCGAATCGCGAGCTTCCGGGCGCAAGCCGGCCATCCCGACTCCCCCCGTTGCCGCGCAGACCGTTGCCGGCTCAGCCGCCTTCGCCGGTGGCGTGAACAAGGCGGACCTGCCCGGTCCCGCGACGCCTCCTCTTGCGATGGCGTCGAAGACCATCACCCCGCTCCCGCCTGCGCCTTCTTTCAACCCGGCCCCCCGAGGCGGCGTGGCTGCCATCCGGCGGTCGCGACGGAACCTCTGGATCGCGCTCCTGCTAGCGACTCTGGCCCTGCTGGGGGCCGGGGCTCTCCTGCTCCGGCGCGGCGCGATCGGGCTCGAAACCTCACCCGACAAGAAGATAAGCCCCGGCGCCGCGGTCTTGCGCTCGCAAGCCCAGCGGTAGCTCAGCGGTCGGTCTCGTTTCCGTCGCCGACCGCCACCACCTTGGGACGGGGCATGCCGTTGAAATTGGTAGCACTTGCCGTGGTGTAGGCGCCGATGTTTTCACTCACCAGCAGGTCGCCGAGGTCCAGGTTGACCGGAAGTTCCTCGGCCACCGACACCACGTCGAGCGCGTCGCAGGTCGGCCCGAACACCGCTGCGATCTGGCTGGGTCCGCTCTTGAAGGCTTTGAAGTGGTACTGGCAATGATCGAAAAGCACTCCCGAGTAGGTGCCGTACACGCCGTCGTTGATGGTGTAGCACTGCTTGCCGTTGCGCACCGCCTTGCCGATGATCTCGACCACCAGGGTGGCTGCGGTGGCGACCAGGAAACGCCCCGGCTCGGCCAGGATCTCCATCTGGGGCGGGAAAAGTCGCTCGAATTCGGCATTGAGCGTCCTGGCGAGTTCGGCAAAGGGCCGCACATGCTGGTCGTAGGGGGCGGGGAAGCCACCGCCGATGTCCAGGATGTTGACCTTGTCGTAGCCGCGGTCCCAGGCCTCCTTGAAGATGCTGTCGGCGATGCCAAGGGCCTGCACGTAATTCTGGAAATTGGTGCACTGACTGCCCACGTGAAAGGACAGGCCCTCGACCACCAGCCCGGCGTTGAATGCGGCCTCGATCAGATCCACGGCCTCGCCCGGCGAGGCGCCGAACTTGGACGAAAGCTCGACCACGGAGCCCGTGTTGGGCACGTTGATGCGCAGGATGAGACCCGCATGCGGGGCGTGGCGTTTGACCTTGCCCACCTCGGCCAGGCTGTCGTAGGTGACCAGCGGTTGGTAGAGGTCCAACTCGGCCAGGGTGCGGTTGTCCTTGACCGGGTTGGCGTAGATGATCTTGTCCCAGATCCAATCCTGTCGCTTCTTGGCCGGCATCGACTCGATGTTCGCGTGCACGATCGCGAACTCGGGCATCGAGGCCACGTCGAAGCTTGCCCCCGCCTTGAACAAGGTGCGCACGATCCCAGGGTCGGGATTGGCCTTGACCGCAAAGTAGGCTTGCACGCGCGGCAAGTGCTTCTTGAAGGTGGCGTAGTTCCGCCGAATCTCGCGGTGGTCGACCACGAAAAGCGGCGTTCCATGCCGCTCGGCCAGTTGCTTGAGAAGCTTGGGTGAAAGCACGCGGAGTCTCCTTGGGAGGGAATAGTTTACAGGCGGCCGCGCGCGATGGCGCCGGAAAAGGGATTCGGAGTCGGGGGCCCCGTCACGGACCCCGTCTCCGTCTCCGATCCCGCCCCGGCCCCGTGCTCCGAATCCCTTGGGCGCAGGAAACGCTAGCCCACACCCGGTTAGATGGGTGATGCTTGAGGTGCGCCCCGAAAGACGAAGCACCGGAGCAATGAGTTGAATCTGCTGACATCGTGGAGACCGACCGAGCTACCCGATTCCTGGGCGCCGACCCATGGCTGGGCGTTGGCGCGTGTGCTGGCGGTCGTCGCCATCCTGGTGGTCGCGGGCTTCGTCGCGCTCGATCGTTCCTGGGTGACCGCCCGACTGTCGCTCGCGGCCCGGCGGCTGGGGCGGCGTGTGCTGCTCGGCGTGCTTGGCGTGTCAGCCGTGCTGGCAGTGGCCACCTACGTCGATTTCGGCGTGTTTCGCTACGGCACGTATTTGAACGAGTGGGATTTCTACCACTACTACGTCGGAACCAAGTACGCCCACGAGCTGGGCTACACGAACCTCTACGGTGCCACGTTGGCCGCCGACCAGGAAGGCGGCCTGCGCTACCACAACCCGTACAACGAAGTACGTGACCTCCGTACGGCTCAAATCCGCAGCGTCGGTGAGGTGTTGGCTGAGAGCGCGCGCTATCGCAGCCGCTTCTCCGATCCACGTTGGCGCGAGTTCGTCGCAGACATCACCTGGTTCAAGATGCAGCTGCCTCCGCATCGCTGGAGCCTGGTCCTGGCCGACCATGGCTACAACGGCACGCCGGCCTGGACGGCCGTGGTGGGCGGCCTCATCACCCGCCATCTTTCCGTGCGCGAGCCGGTCGGCCGCTGGCTGATGCTGGCCTTGGATCCCTTGCTGCTACTCGCTGCCACGCTTGCCGTCGCTTGGGCCTTTGGCCTGCGCACCGCTTTCATCATGGTGATCTTCATCGGCACTCACTACCTGCTGTCGTGGGGCCATCTCAAGGGCGCGCTTCTGCGCACCGATTTCGCGATGGCTTCGGTGCTGGCCGTGTGCCTGGTCAAGCGGGGCTACTACAAGATCGCCGGCGTGCTGCTCGGCTGGGCCGTCCTGTCGCGCATCTTTCCCGCCTTTCTTCTGATCGGACCGACCGTGCAGCTGTTGTGGCGGCTCGTGCGAAGCCGCCGTATCGATCGACAGTTGCTGGGGTTTCTCGTCGCCTGCGCCGCCACGGTGACCGTGGCTTTCTTGGGGTCCTGCGCGTACTTTGGCACGACCGGGATCTGGCACGAGTGGAACCTCAAGATTGTCACTCACTATTCGAGCGGCAGCGACTGGGATCTGGGTTATCGGACCATTGCCGAGGGGGTCTTCGTGGGCGGCATTCCCATGCGGGCGCTCACGCACGGCCCGGCACTCTTTCTGGGCAGGCCAGGAACCATGGTGGCTCTGCTCCTGGTCTTGCCCGCCCTCACCTTCATCCGCGGTTTGGAAGACCACGAGGTCTTGGCCTACGGTTTCGTGTTCGTGTTCCTGCTTGCCTTGACCTCCTACTACTACTACCTGGTGCTCTGCGTGCCCTTGCTCTTCTTCGCTCCCCACCTGGAGCGGCCGCAGCATGCCCTCGGCGTGGCGTTCATGTTCTTCACAGGCATCGTGGGCTACGTGCTTTTCAGCGGCTGGCCCCTTCTGGCCGACTCGTGGGTCATGTTCCGCGGCTGGCACCAGACTTTCCCCACCACCTACTTCCTCTGCTGTTTCATCGCGGTGACGGTGGCGCAGATGATTCTCCTGGCCGGAAGCAAGAACTTGCGCGCCGAGCGCCGCCCCTCCGCTGGCAGCCCGCCCGGCTCCGACGCGCACGATTCGACCGGTGAGTCCGTCGGCTCGTGAACCGCTGCACGGTTACAGCTTCTTCGCCGAGCGGACGTCGCTGCCGAACACCGACGACAGCGCCATGGTCTTCGACGAACGGCCCGCCAGGGCTTCGTTTGCCGCATGTACCACGTCCGAATCGGCGCTCTTGCTGAGTTGATGCAGAACCTTCTGTGCCTTGGCGGATCCCAGTCGTCCGAGCGCCGAGATGGCCGTGACGAGCACGTCCGCGGGCGGGGTCTGATGGCCGAGCAGACGGCCAAAGAAACCGATGGGCTTGGCCAGCCGACAGAGGGCATCGTCGGCGTCGATGGCGGCGAGGGCGATGGCCTGCCGCCGGCTCACCACCACCTCGATGGCCGCGCGCACGACCGGAGGTGACGCCCCGCGGGCGTCGCGCGAGATGAGCTGGATGGCGTGTGGGACGATCTTTGCACTGCCCAGGCCGGTGTGGGCGCAGAGGAGCAAGGCACGGATGCGCACGCTCTCGTCGGAATCGGACAGCGATGCGGCGACATGGCTCTCGGCCACGCTGGGGTTGGCCTCCGCCAAGGCGGTCAGAGCGTAGCGCCTCACCTTGGGGGACCGGTGTTTGAGCTGCTTCACGAACACGGGCGCCGCTTCGGGCCCGGCACCGTCCTTCACGCAGGCGAGCAAGAGGTAGGTGGCCTCTTCATTCTCCACCCCCGCGTCGAGCACGCGCAACGCGGCCGCCACACCGCGCGCCTTCATCTCGGCCAAGACCCACGCCCCGGCCTCGCGCAGCTTGGGCTCGCCCTGCGCGACCACCGCCGCGGTCGAGTCGGCGGCCACATCTCGACCCTCTTCCAGCAGCGCGACGATGCCGTGCCGGCTGCCTGGATCGTCAGGGAAACTGGCCAGCATGGCTTCCAGGGTGGGCTCGTCGAACACACTTGGAATCGCCTTGGCGTCCGTGTTGCGCAGACGCATGAGAATCGCGTTGGCCTCCACGTAGCGATGCACGCAAAGGGCGTAGCGCATCGCTTTTTGCAGCAGCCGCACCGGATTGATGTTGGCGCTGCCAGCGGGGGGGTCGGTCGACGCTCGCTTCTGCAGGGCCTCGACCCAGGTTTCGGCCAGCACCCACTCCTGCAGCTCGGGCGGCAGTCGCGCGATGAGCACCACCTCGCGTCGGCACATCTCGCGCAGCAGTTCGTCGGTCTTGCGCACGGGCGGCTCTTTGAGCAGGCGCTCGGCGATCGAGCGTAGCACGGTCATGGCGGGCTCCGCGGGAACCTGCAAGCCCTCGCCCGCGTCGCGCAGAATCAGCTTGGTCGTGCCCACCAGGGCCAAGGCGGGAAGGCCGCGCACCAGGATGTCGCGCGCGCGGAATGCTGCCAGCCCGGGCTGCGCGTTCAGAATCTTGTCGAGAGCAGGTCCGGCCCACAGAATAGCGCGCAGGACATCGAACTTGCGGAAGAACGAGTAGGCCATGCCGGCGGCGAGGCGCTCGCTCTGCTCGACCAGAGTCGGTGGCTTGGCTTCTCCCAGGGCCAGCAGGTCGCGCACGTCGTGCCCAAGCCGGCCTAGGGCCGTGCGCACCAGCCAGGAGATCTGCGGGTCTCGTGGCGGCAAGTCGACCTCGCGTACCAGGGCGACATGGGAAACCTTCTTGTCGAGCAGCGCCTTGGCCAGGCGCGCACCTTCGCTGGCGGGGTCGGCCTCGGTGGGCGGTGCGGCCATGACTTCCAGGAAGGTATTCCACTCGGTGTCGGTCAACCCGCGGCGCAGGGCAAGGATCGTGAGAGAGCGCCGCTGCATGAACTCCAGCAATTGCAACACGAACGCGCCGCCAATCGAGGGCCCCACCAGGTGGCGCAGCTCGGTTCGTACGGGTCCGGTGCCGTCGACATGGAGTTCAGGCGGGCCGCCCGCAACAGCCGGCGGTCCGACCACATACGCGATCTCGGGCTGGGTCCGCTGCAGATGGGTCAGCTCTTTGTAGAGGCGTTGGCGCACCCGCGGGAAGTTGGGCTTGGCCGGATCGAACTGCGCGACCCGGTGAAACGCCCGCACCAGGGTCATGGTGAACTCGACCACCTCGTCCGCTAGCGTGTGCATGGCGCCTCTTCATTAGTAGGGGGATGCACCCCGCGGCGCAAGAAACCCGAGGTGCGGGGCGCCGTGGATAGACTTGGGGTTAGTCTGCGAACACGATGCTGCGCACGCCCGGGTGCAAGGTCACCTCCTTCTCATGCACCTTGCCCAGGGCAGGGATGAAGAGACCGATCTTGTGCACGCCCGGGTCCACCCGCAGCTTGGTGAACGGACAGAGAATGCCAGTTTCCTTGCCGTCGACCACGATCGGCAACTTGCCTTGCGTGGTGCACTCGGCGCGAAAACGGGCCTCGCCGTTCATGGGCGGCGCGACCGCCAGCAGTTCCTTGGATACCTGCGCGCCTTCGCTCGCACTCACATCGACGGCGGCCGACGCGTGGCCGGGGAGAACCAACACCACCTGCGCGGGGCCGGCCTGGACCTTGACCTGCAAAGGTGTTCGACCGCGTTCCTTGCCGTTGATCCACACGCTGGCGCCATCCGGCTGGCTGGCTACGGAAAGCGTGACCAGGTTGCCCGCTCCGGCACCGTCCGGGACTCCCTTGCCCCAAGGGGCCGGCGCCGAGCCCAGGGCGGCGATCGCTTGCTTGTCTGGCGCGGCGGGTGCCGCGCCCTTCGGGCCAGGTTGTGATGGGGACACTGCGGGCGGGGCTGCAGCTGGCAGGACTGGCGATGGCACGACCGTCGCGGCCGCCTGGGGCTTTTCCGAACCACTCTTCTTCACCACGGTTGCCGTTCTCTCGACGGTCGGGACCGCGCGCCGGCTGTCGGTCGCTGGCGCCTTGGCCTCGGCCTTGTCGTCCAACGGCTGCGAAGCCTGGGGCTTGACGTCGTCTGGGGCCGCGGTCGCTGGCGCCGGCAAGGCCCGGGGCTTTGCCAGGGCAGGCGGCCGCGCGCCTCCCCCTATTGCGCTCGATGGCTTGCCCCGCGACCCGACGAAGAAACCGGCAAGTCCGCCTGCCACCACACTGGCGCCCAGCACCGTGGCCGCGATCGTCCAGACCAACCGCCGGCGCCCCTGCCGGGCCGCCGGTGCGTCGGGCGACCTGGCCCATTTGGGGACCGATTCTTCCTCCTGGGTGGAGCGTCTGACCGCCGTGCCGCGCGCCGTGCCACCCGAAGGTGGTACGCGGGCTGGCGGCGCGGAACGCGAGACCAGAGGAACAGAAGCCTCTGGCAGACCGGCGATCTCGGACTCAGGAAGTGGCTGACCGCCCTCATCAGAATACGGGGAGGCTGCCAGTGGCTGGCTGCCATCGTCGTAGGCCTGGGCTTCAGGGAGGGCTTGCGTATCGTCCTCAGCGTAGGCCACGGCCTCGGCCGCCGAGGGTGACTGGCCGGCGGTGAAACTGACAGCCTCGGGCAACGGGTGGCCGCCAGTCCCGCCGGTCGTCTGATCCGGCCAGCCGTAGCCCGAGGCTGGATGGCCGCCATCTGGGGAATCGACCAACTCCTCCTCGAGTAGGGCATCGCCCCGGGGCTGCTCGAACTCGCCTTGGGCTCCAATGTCGGCCGCCACAGGCTCAACCCAGCCGGACTCCGAATCCACACCGGGCGTAGCGTCCAGCGTAGAATCGTCCGCCAGCACGGGCGCAGGCGGCTCGTCAAGGGCGAAGGGCCGCGCGCTCCGCAGCGGGCCGCCCGCGCCACTCGGGGGCATGAGAGGCGGGGAGCCAGCCAGCGGCTCGGACTCCCGGGGCTCATCAGCCTGGACGTCGTCGAGCAGCCCCAGGCCGCCCGATTCGCCGCCGAGCGGGGAGCCGATTCCAGCCTGACCGCCGAGCGCGGCCAGGGCGCGCATACCCCAGGTCGCGGGCGGGGCATCGAATGTCGACACGGTCGGAAGCGTCCCTTCACCCGCGTCCGGTGTCGCGGACGGAGCCGCCTCGGGCGTGGGCTGCGCGGGCTCGGAAAAAGGCTTTGCAGGCAGCCCGCTCGATGGTGTCGCGAGTGCGGGAGGCCTGGAAGGCGGATTGGGCGCCCACCTCCCGGCAGCCACGGCGCCAGCTTCCGGGGCCGCCGGCGGCACATCCGAGGCCGTGGTTCCGATGGGGCCGAAGGCGAGCATGGTCGGAGCCCGCGCTTTGCTGGACGGGCTGGGCGCCGGCGCTGCGAGGGCAACTGGGGCCGAGGGGACCGCGCTGGAGCCCGGAATGGGCGGTGGTCCGGCGCGTAGCTTTGCGATGCGAGCGGACGCCGCAGGTCCAGGGGACCGGCTCCTCGCCACCAGGTCAGCAATCACCGCGGGCTCGCCCACGGTCGTGAGCTCGCGCGAGGAACGCGACTGGTCGGTAGGCGCAGGTGGCGGAGCCGGCCGGGCCGCGGGTTGGCCAGCCGCCACGGCCTTGGCCAGCCCACCTGTTCGCTGGTGCAGCGACTCCTCGAATGCGAAGCCCTCGTCGTGTTCCACCTCGGAGGGCGGCGGCGGCGCATCGTCAGTTTCGGGCGAACTCGCCAAGGACACGACGGCCTGGGGCGGTTCCTCCGGCGGTGCGCTTTCGCTCGAAGTGTGCTGGACGAGCGATGAAAGATCGGCGGCGAGAGCAGCACCGGGTCTGTCCGCGCAGACGGCCGCCAGGGACGCGACCACCTCGGTCGCAGTGGGCCGCGCAGCGGGGCTCGCCGAAACCAGGCGGCCGACGAGCAGTCCCAGCTCTTCGGGCAGCACGGAGAGAGCGATTTGCAGTTCGGAGGCGCGTCGGCCCTGGGGCGGCAGCTCGCCACTCGACAGCTCGCACAGCAAGACCCCGAGGCTGTACATGTCCCCGGCCGTGGTGCAGTCAGCCGCTGGCGCGGCCAGCTCGGGTGCGATGTAGGGCAGAAGGCGACGAGGTCGTGGCTCGAAGGGCCGACGGACCGAGGCGCGCAGGCCGAAGTCGAGCAGCCGAATGGCCCCGCGCGAAGTGATGAACACATTTCCGGGACAAAGCGCGCCGTGAATGACGGGCGGCTCCTGTGCGTGCGCAACCTGCAGCCCGCGCGCGATCTCGGCGCCGACATAGGCCACCAGGCCGCGCCAGTGGCGGGCCACCTCGCCCTTGCCAGTGGCCAGTACGCCCGCTTCGCGCGCATGCTGGAGGAACTGTCCCAGGTCTGCGCCCTCAATGAACGGCGTGACAGCAAAGACCAACCCGTCGCCCGAGTCTGCCTCCACAACCTTGGCGATACGGGGATCGGCAAGGGCGGCGCTGCGCCTGGCGGCCTGCAGGAACGGCTCGCTAACCACGTTTGGGATTTCTGATCGTTTGAGCCGCAACACCTTCACGGCAAAGCTGCGATCGAGTCCGGTCAAGCCCTTGACGCGCGCGCGGTAGGTTTCGAAGCCGCCATCTGCGCCGACTTGCTCGGTACACTCGTAGCGCCCCAGCTTCTTGAGGCCAGGCGGATCGCTCGCTGCCGGAGGTCTGATGGTTGGCGGCATCAAAACTAGTATCGGTCGAAACCCGCGCTCTCTGGACTGTCGTTCCGCGCAGCTGGCCTGGCAGAGAAACAGGCCAATTCAGACCGCGGGGTATTGTACGATCGTTGCCAGTTTGGCCGCAACTGCGCCCTCGCCGCGGGGCACCATTGACGACTCGCGCCTAAGTGTCTAAAATCATGGCATTTGAGTACCTTCAGGCCCCGCGACGCCGCAGGCGAACAGGCAAGCGCCGCCCAGGCCGAGGGTGCGCCCTGGACCCTTCGCTTCATTTCCGGCAAGTATCAAGGGGGCGAGTTTCCCCTGCGCCCGAACCGCGAGATCGTGATCGGCCGCTCGTCTGACTTGGACATGGTCCTGGTCGAGGACATGGTTTCGCGCAAGCACGCGAAGATTGTCACCGACGGACGGATGGTGTCGATTCAGGATCTGGGCTCGACCAACGGCACATTCGTGAACGGCGAAAAGATTCGCAGCATGCAGCTCAAGGACGGCGACCGCATCTTGGTCGGAACGTCCATCATCAAGCTGGTCGCGACCAGCGGCGAGGCACGGGCGCCCGCGGCCTCGCTGTCCGAGATCGAGGCGCGTTCCAAGATGCAGGCCACTGCCGGCCGGCGGGTGGCGCCCAAGTCGATGTCGGGCAACATCGAGGAGATCCCGCTGCCCGATCTTCTCCAGTTGCTTTCCACCAGCCGCAAGTCGGGCGTGCTGGTGCTGCGCTCCGAGTGGGGCACCGGACGCCTTCACCTGCGCAAGGGCCAGATCTACTTCGCCAACATCGACGAGAGTTTCGATGTGAGCCCGCGCAAGGCGATGTACCGCATGTTGACCTGGAACCAGGGTCTGTTCGAACTGGAACCGCCGGACGAGCGCAGGGTGATGGAGGAGCTGCAAGATTCCACCGAGGCTTTGCTCATGGAGGGAATGCGCCAGCTCGACGAGTTCAAGGAGCTGTCGCCCAAGCTGCCGCCGATGGAGGCCGAGGTGTCAGTGCCCACGCCGCTCGGTCCGCGCCTACGCGATCTCGCGCCCGATCATCTCGACGTCATTCAGATTGCGCTCGGCGGAGCCACGGTGCAGGCCATCCTGGACCAGAGCCGGCAGACGGATCTCGACACCGCCACGGCCATGCTGTCGCTGCTGGAGCGCGGATATCTGGTGGTGGGTTGAGTTGGGATTCGTGATCTGTCGCTGCCCCCGACCCATGCGCCTTGCCGAGCGGGTGATCGCCCTGCCCTGGTTTTGCCTGTAGTGCCGCTGCTACAGCACCTTCCTGAGGAACTGCCCGGTGAAGCTCGCCTGCACCTTGGCCACGTCGTCGGGGGTGCCCTCCGCGATGACCTGGCCGCCACCCGGGCCGCCGCCGGGCCCTAGGTCGATGACCCAGTCGGCGGTCTTCACCACGTCCAAGTTGTGTTCGATGACAATGACGGTGTTGCCGGCATCCACCAGTCGCGCCAACACGCGCAGCAGTTGATCGATGTCTGCGAAGTGCAGCCCGGTGGTCGGCTCGTCGAGAATGTACAGGGTGCGGCCCGTGGCCTTCTTGGCCAGCTCGCGCGACAGCTTCACCCGCTGCGCCTCGCCGCCCGACAGAGTGGTGGCCGACTGGCCCAGCGCCACGTAGCCCAGGCCCACCTCGCGTAGGGTCTCCAGCTTGGGTCGCAGTTTGGGGATGTTCGCCAGGAAGGTGCAGGCCTGATCCACCGTCATGTCGAGCACGTCGGCGATGCTGGCCTGGCGGTACTTCACCTCCAGCGTCTCGCGGCTGTAGCGCCGGCCGCTGCAGGCATCGCACTGGACGTACACGTCGGGCAAGAAATGCATTTCCATCCGGACCATGCCGTCGCCCTGACAGGCCTCGCAGCGGCCGCCCTTGATGTTGAACGAGTAGCGGCCGGCGCGGTAGCCGCGTGCCTTGGACTCGGGCAAGGTGGCGAAGAGATCGCGAATGTGGGTGAAGACGCCGGTGAAGGTGGCGGGGTTGGATCGCGGCGTGCGGCCGATGGGCGACTGGTCCACGTCGATGACCTTGTCCAGGTGCTGCAGGCCATCGATGCCGTCGAATTCCGCGCTGGCCGCCCGCGCGCCGTGCAGACGATGTTTCAGCGCGGGCAGCAGCGTGTCGACGATCAGGCTCGACTTGCCCGAGCCGGACACGCCGGTCACGCAGGTGAGTGCGCCCAGGGGAAAGCTGACCGTGAGGTTGTGCAGGTTGTGCGTGCGTGCCCCGCGCAGCACCAGCGCGCGCTTGTTCGAGCCGCGCCGGTGCTTGGGCGCCTCGATGGCCTTTTCGCCCGACAGGTACGCGCCAGTCAGCGATTGCGGATTGGCCTCGATCTCCTTGGGCGTGCCCACCGCCACCACGCGACCGCCCAGCTCGCCCGCGCGCGGGCCCATGTCGATGACGTAGTCGGCGGCGCGGATGGTGTCGGCGTCGTGCTCGACCACCAGCACGGTGTTGCCCAGATCCCGCAGCTTGACCAGAGTTTCCAGCAGACGTGCGTTGTCTCGCTGGTGGAGACCGATGGAGGGCTCGTCGAGAATGTACAACACACCCTGCAGGCCGCTGCCGATCTGCGTGGCCAGGCGGATCCGTTGGGTTTCGCCGCCCGAGAGCGTGGCGGCCGGCCGGTCGAGCGACAAGTAGTCGATGCCCACGCTGATGAGGAAACCCAGTCGCGCGGTCACTTCGCGGATAATGCGCAGACACACCTGCCAGTCGCGCTTGGACAGGGCGAGGCCCTTGATGAAATCGTACGCTTCTCGCACGGTCAGTGCAGTCATTTCGGCGATGGTCTTGCCGCCTACACGGATGTGGCGCGCCTCTTTGCGCAGGCGCGTGCCGCCGCACTCGCTGCATGGCGATTGCGACATGTAGCGGTGGAATTCGTCGTAGATGGCCTCGAAGTCTTCGTCGGTGGTGCGACCCTGTTCGCGCCGCCTGCGCTGATATTCGTCGTAGCGCCGTTGCAGGTTGGCCACCACGCCCTCGAAGCTCTTCTTGAAGGTATGCTGCTTGCCGTTCTTCTCGAAGGTCAGATCGAGTTCCTCACCCTGCGAGCCTTCGAGGATCAGTTGGCGCACCTCGGCCGTCAGCTTGTGCCAGGGCTTGTACAGATCGATGCTGTAGTGGGCGGCCAGCGAATCGAGCAGCTGCTGGAAGAAGGCGCTGTTGCGGCGTTCCCAGGGCTCGATCGCGCCCTCGCGCAGCGACAGGTCGGGATCGCCAACGATCAGATCGGGGTCGAAGTACATCTTGGCCCCGATGCCGTCGCAGGCCGGGCAGGCGCCCGCCGGGCTGTTGAACGAGAAGAGGCCCGGAGTCACCTCGGGAAAACTGACGCCGCAGTCGGGGCAGGAGAACGTCTCCGAGAAGAGCAGATCGTCGCCTTCCAGGGGCGAGATCTTGACCAGGCCGCCAGACAGCTTGGCCGCCAACTCCACCGATTCGGCCAGGCGCTGCTCGACGCCGGGCTTTCTCACCAGGCGATCGACGAAGACCTCGATGGTGTGTTTCCGGGACTTGTCGAGCCTGGGCGGGTCGGACAGATCGCAAAGCTCGCCATCGATGTTGGCGCGCACGTAGCCGTCCTGGCGCAGGCGATTGAGCTCGTCGCGAAAGTCGCCCTTCTTGGAGCGCACCACCGGCGCCAGCACGGAGAAGCGCGCGCCTTCGCCCAGGGCCAGAACCTGGTCGACCATCTGTGGGATGGTCTGCGCGGCGATGCGCTGGCCACACTGCCAACAGAACACCTCGCCCACGCGCGCCCACAGCAAGCGCAGGTAGTCGTAGATCTCGGTGATGGTGCCCACGCTGGAGCGGGGATTGCGAGAGGTAGACCGCTGCCCGATGGCGATGGCCGGCGACAGCCCATCGATGGAATCCACGTCGGGCTTGCCCCACTGCTCGAGAAACTGGCGGGCATAAGCGGACAGCGACTCGACGTAGCGTCGCTGGCCTTCGGCGTAGATCGTGTCGAACGCCAGCGAGGACTTGCCCGAGCCGGACAGTCCGGTGATGACCACCAGCTTGTCGCGTGGGATCTCCACGTCGACGTTCTTCAGGTTGTGCTCGCGCGCGCCTTTGACGACAATCTTGTTCATCGCTGCAAGCGGGCTGCCGGAGTTGTGGACCCGGAAAGCAGGGCCCACAGCCACGGCGCCCAGCCGGCACCCTACCAGGTGCCGGCTAACAAGAATAGTATCGCTTGATAGGGGAGCCCTGAAAGGGTTCCCCTATCCTCTCCCGTTATGGTGCGCCTTCGGCTACGAGGACGCGCGAAGCGCGGGGTGGGCGGGGCGGGTTGTCGTCCCCGCAGGGGGAGCCGGCGGGCTCCCCACGCGACTAGCGATACTCGATGGCCGTGACGGTCAACTCGCGCACGCCCGCGTGCCAGCGCACCACGACCGTGTCGCCTACGGCTTTGCCCAGCAGG
>Ga0265330_10000694_pt1 | contig 21411 bp, 11 predicted proteins | sample 41919metaG_FD_202083 | JGI IMG/M metagenome (GOLD analysis project Ga0265330, IMG submission 202083) | Rhizosphere microbial communities from Carex aquatilis grown in University of Washington, Seatle, WA, United States - 4-19-19 metaG | ecosystem: Host-associated > Plants > Roots > Rhizosphere... | reverse complement strand
CAGGTTCGACACGGCATCGCGCGAAGCCTGGCCCATCATGTCGATTCCGCTCTGGGCGTTGATGCCGATGGTGCGTGCTCCGGTGCCAATGTCCTCAGTGGTTCGTCCAGAGAGCAGCAGCATCAGGGTCTGGTTGCGGTCGAGGCCGTCGGTGGTCGACAGGTCAATGGCTGCCTGGTTGATGGGGCCGGTGATGCGTATCTGAACCGTGTGCTCGTTCGCAGAAGCGTCGGTCAGGAGATTAGTGGCGTCGATGGCGAGTTCGGGGGTATCGCCCGCGGCCAGCGACTTGGTTGGAACGAAGGTGATGTGGTTTACGTTGGGCGTGATATCAAAATCGCCGCGTAGTCCCAGAATGTGAAACCGCCCGTCGGTGGGCCGCACGTCCCCGGCCAGGGTGGGTGACGAGAGGGTTCCGCCCACGAGCAAATCGACTTGCAGGTAGATTTCCGTCGCCAGATTGTTCTGCACCATGAAGCCGTCGCCCAGAGTCCGCACGCGCAGATTGAGACCCAGGTTTTCGAGCAGGGGCACACCCTCCCAGAAAGGACGCGATTCGGACTCGTTGATGCGCGGGGTGAGCATCAAGTTGCGCACATTGAAATCTTGGATGTATCTCCCAGAGACCAAACGGACATCGCCGCCCAGGCTGAGCGAGTTATGCAAGTCGCCGATCAGATCCAGCGTGAAGGAAAGATCGTCAATCTCGAGGCCCGGCGACCGGTAGACCAGGCGCTCGCCCTCTAGTGGCAGGTCTACCTTGCCCAGCACCAACTTGGGGCGCAGGCTCACGATGTGCATGCGGCCGGGGCGTACCCCGGCGGCGCCGATCAGCAAGCGCCCGTCGTCGTTGATGCGTATTTTGACCTCGCGCAGGAGCAGCTCGTGGCTCGACAGATCGATGGTGCCGCTCTCGACAGCCACTCGGCCGCTGACGCCGCGCAGGCGCATCTGGATCTCGCCCAGATCGATGTGCGCCGAAACATTGGGCTGCTCCAGCGTCCCCGAGACCTTGGCGTCGATGCGCGCGCTGCCGGACACATCCGACACGGCGTCGGGCACCAGCGACTCCAGCAACGAGGCGCTCACCTCTCCGTTGGCTTGCAAGGCCAAGCTTCTGGGCACGAAGTTGGCGCCTAGGCTGGCGCGGCCGCTCAAATGTAACGTCGCCCCGGCAACTGATACCGCCAGATCTTTGAGCTCCACCACATCCGATTGCAGGTGGACCGCGCCCGACGGCACAGCGATGGCAGGACCGAAACCGGCAGGCACCACTTTGACCGGGCGGGCGATGGCGAGGGTGCCGTCTAGTAGGGGCTTCTTCCTGGTCCCGGACACCTTCACCTCCAGACTGACAGCGCCTCCAAGCTTTTCGATTCTCTTGCGCAAGAGTGGCTGCAGAAATTCCAATTCCAGCCGGCCCAGGAACGCCGCGCGCAGCGAATCGCCCTCCATCTCCGCCGTCACGCTGAAACGCCCGGCATCGGTCAGGAAGCGCGCCTGGCGAAGGACGATGTGGTCGCCCGCCAGCAGCAACCGCAGATCGCCGTCGTTGTGCAGTCCGATCCGGTGGGTTGAGACCTGACCGCCGGGTTCGCTGATTTCCTGTCTGATGGATGCCGCCAGTTCAGTCAGCACGGCCTCGATGGCCAATGGCTTTCCCGGATCCAGCTCGACCCCGACATGTCCCGACAGGACAGCGCGGGCATCGAGAGACTTCAGTTGCTCGACCAGCTCCCCGATCTCGCGGGTACCCCTGAGCTGCAGTGCCAAGTCCTCGAGAACCAGATGGGTGAATGCCAGGCTTCCTTTGGCGCGCAGGCCGGCGGGACCAAACTGGGCGGTGGCGTCGACGGTGAAACGGTTGAAGAGCGTGCCCTTGACTGCGACGCCGGATTCCATCGCGTTCAAGGTCAGGGCTGCATCGCCCAGACCCACGCCCATGACGGTCACCCCGGCAAGGCCGATGGTGCCCTCGACCAGCGGAGCCCTGGTACTGCCTGACAGACGCAAATCGACGGACAGTCGACCCGCCGCCGGAAGGTCAACTTGCGCAGCCGCCAGCACTGCGGCCACTGGCAGGTCCGTGATCTTGAGGTGCCACTCGATGGGCATGGCCTTGGGAACGAAGCGCATGTGGCCCTCGACCTGGATCTCGCCGCCCGCCTTGCCGCTCGCCTGCAACAGGCGCACCGCCACGCCCTCCTGGTCAACCTCGAGATCGATGCCACCAATCTGCCAACTCTGCCCCAACACGGAAACAGTCACTCCGGCGGGCATCCTGAAACGAATCCTCGGTCGGCGGACTGAGCCGCTGGCGGTCACCTCGAAGGCGATCTTGCCGGTCACAAGACCGCCCGCGATCAGCGACTCGAGGGCAATCTGCTTGCCTTCTAGACGAAATTCCAGGCCCGGCGACCGTAGCATGTGCCGCACGGTCTTCTCGAACAGCTTGAGCGTTCCGCTGCCGGCCAGAGTGCCGCCGGCCACCTCGGCGCCCAGGGAATCCACGTGCAGCGTACCGTCCTGCAGATGGAACTTCGTCTCGAACGACGGCACCGAGGGGATGCCATCCGTGCCACCGATGCCCTTGACCTCGATCTGACCGCTGGCGCGCGGCTGCTCCATGGTGCCGGACAAATCCACCGCTACCGACCCCTGCTGCGCGAGCGGTTGTACGCCCAGCGAGGCAAGCAGGCGCGGCAGGTTCGTGGTGCCCACGCGCAACCCCAGGGCCAGCAGGTGCTTGACCAACTCGATCTTGCCCTTCACCTCGACGTCGGCGCCGGGCACTTCGATGTGAAGGCCCGATGTGCTGACCTCCGCGGGCGAGGCGGTGGCCTGGCCGCTCAAGCGCAACGAGCGCGGCAAAGACATCCTCTTGCCCGTCCGCTGGAAGGTAAGATCCATGCCGGTCAACGCTCCTCGCTTGACCGCGGACATGGTTTCGTCGAATTCCGCCGTCGCCGACAGCCGGCCGCGCAGCTTGCCTGCGGCCAGATTGCGCAGCCCAGGCGGCAGGTAGCTGTCCAGCGTGAAATGGTCGAAGCGAAGCTGCGTGCTGAGCTTGGGGACCATCAGATCCGCCTCGATCGAGAATCGCCCTCCACCCGGCGGAGAGAACGACAGCTCCTTCAACCTGGTGTTGGGCGCGGATGCCTTGGAATTGGGATCGAACTGCATACCCGCGCGCAGGACGAGGTTGTGCACGGCGTACCGATCGTAGGCGGCATCAAGGCCGGAAATGTCGGTGTCGATGGCGATGCTCACATAGGGCCCCATGAGATCGGCCACCACGCGTGCGTCGGCACCGCCCAGGCGAACCTCTGGGATGTTCATCGGCTTCAGTACCGCGTTCAGGGCGTCGGCGGCCTCGTGGAACTCGGTGTGCATGTGAATCGCCGACACCGACTCGGCGGCGTAGATGCCGTTGAAGAAGCCCTTGCCGGTAAGGGTGGTGCGCCCGGTCTTGCCCGCTGTCAGATCGATGAAGATGTCGTCGGAATACTCACGCAAGGTGGCAACCTGCTTCACCCTCACGCTGTCAAAGGGCAACACCTGGTCGAGCACGGTCAGGTATCCGCCGCCGCGGGCTTCCACTCCCACTGCTTCCCAGCCGCAGAAACCGTCCTCGACCTGCAGCCACGCGGGCGCGTGCAGGTCGCGCAGATCGAAACCCCAGACATGCGGAAAATCGAACACCACCCGCAACCCGTTGAGCTGGGCGTTGAAGATGCGAACCGTGAAGCCCTTTTCCGGCTTGGCGCCCGGCGGCGGAGGCGGTGGCGGAGGCGAGGGATGCTTGGGATCGAACGTGGCGAGAAAGCCGATGCCCTTCTTGGTCTTCTTCATGCGACCGAAGCGCCAGTACGAGTTCGGTCCGACTTCCAGGTCGTGCATGAAGAGACCGGCGCCTTTGATGAGTTGGTGGAGCTCGAGCTTGACCTCCAGGTGGGGCACGTCCACCACCACGGTGCCCTCGGGGTCGAAGAACTTCACGCCATCGACGGAAAATTGGGTGGGGCGTTTGGCCAGGATGTCGACCAGAAGGCGCGCCGGCCAGCGAATGGAGCGAAACTCCAGTTTGCCGCGCATCTCGGGCAACACCATGCCGACGAAGGAGCCCATGCGCTCGCCCTGCAGAAAGAACACCGCACCGGCCACGGCCAGGCTGACCAGGCCCAGCAGGCTGGCCAGCACGATGCCGCTCCACTTGAGAATTCGTCGTCGGACCGGGGACGCCACGTGCGCCCTCAGACTAACCCGAAAAGCCAACCGTGAAGCGGAATTGCAGCCGGGTGAGTGGTAGTTTCCTCCACACCATGGATGGCACGCTCTACATCGTAGATGCGCTCAACTACCTGTATCGGGCCTTTCACGCGCTGCCGCCGCTTTCCAACAGCCGAGGCGTGCCGACCGGCGCGGTGTATGGCCTGTGTCAGATGCTGCTGCGTATCGAGCGCGAGTGGCAGCCCACGCATCTGTGCGTGATCTACGATGCGCCAGGGCCAACCTTTCGTGACGAGATCTTCGCTGCCTACAAGGCCAACCGTCCGCCCATGCCCGCAGACTTGGTTGCCCAGGTTGGCCTTTCCCATCACGTGGTGGAAGCGTTTGGGCTGCCCGTGCTGTCGCTGCCGGGGGTGGAGGCCGATGACACGATCGCCAGCCTGGCGCGACAGGCTGTGGCAGCCGGTCTGCGGGTCGTGATCTGCTCATCGGACAAGGATCTGATGCAGCTTTGCTCCGACCGAATCCAGCTGCTCGACACGATGAAGAACAAGCTGCTGGGACCGGCCGAGGTGCAGGAGAAGTTCGGCGTCCCGCCCGATCGGCTCGGCGACCTGCTCGCCCTGATGGGCGATAGCGTCGACAACGTGCCAGGCGTCGCAGGAATCGGCCCCAAGACTGCGGCCGATCTCATCAGTCAGTACGGTTCGCTAGACGGTGTGCTCGAACACGCGGCCGAGATCAAGGGCAAGAAGGGTCAGGCCATCGTGTCGAGCCGCGACGCCATCGAGATCTCGCGCAAGCTGGTCCGTCTGCGCGAGGACGTGGCGCTGGGACGGGAGATGCAGGATCTCCGACGCGCCGAGCCCGACCGCGCCCGCCTCGCCGAGCTGTTCGGGAATTTGGAGTTCACGCGGCTACTTGCGCAGATCGATGGCGCGCGGGCTGTGGCGCAGGCCAGCGCACCGGTAGCAGCCGCGAACGGGCCGGTGGGCGCGAACGCGCCTGAGATTGCCGTGGCTCCTCTTCCCCCGCAGATCATTCTCGATCGCGTCGGCCTCGACGGTCTCTGCGCCGCGATTCGCTCGGCACAAGCATGCAGCGTGGCCGTGCTAGCCGAGGGCGAGCCGTGCCCGCGCGCGGCTCTCGTCGGGCTGGCCTTTGCCTTGCCGAACGGGGACCGCTTCTACCTGCCGGTTGGCCATCGCGTGCTGGGCGCACCATCCATGCTGCCCGTCGCACAGGTTCTTGCAGCACTCGGCCCGCTCATGGCGTCTCCGGAGATTCGCAAGTACACTCACGACGCCAAGGTTCTCGATGTCCTCTTGCGCATGCGCGGTGCCACCCTGGGCGGACTGGCCGGCGACTCGATGTTGGCTGCGTATCTGCTCGATGCCGGGCGCGCGCCGTATGACTTGGCGGATCTCGCGGCCGCTGAGGGGGTAGGGGACGTGTCCCAGCGGACGACATGGCTGGGCAGCGGACGCAACGCGCGGCCAGCCGGAGAGGTTCCCGTCGAGGAAACGCTCTCACCTCTGTGCAGCGAGGCCTGGGCCGCGCTGGTTCTGGCCCGCCGGCAGGAGCAGGCGATGGAGCCTCTGGGCCTGACCAAGATCTACCGTGAGGTCGAGCTTCCCCTGGTTCCCGTGCTGGCGCGCATCGAGTGCTGGGGCATCCGACTCGATTGCGACTTTCTTCGCCAACTGGGCAACGAGGTTGGCCAGGCTATCGAGGCGCTCGAACACGAGATCCACCAGGCCGTGGGCACGCCTTTCAACATCAGCTCGCCCAAACAACTGGCCGAGGTTCTGTTCGGCAAGCTCGGGTTGCCCGTGATTCGCAAGACCAAGACCGGCCCGTCGACCGACGCCGACGTGCTGGAAGAACTGGCCACCCTGCACCCAATACCGGCGAAGGTGGTCGAGTATCGCGGCCTGACCAAGCTCAAGGGGACGTACATCGATGCCCTGCCGGCCCTGGTCGACCCGCGCACCGGTCGCCTGCACACCACCTTCAACCAGGCCGTGGCAGCTACCGGACGGCTGTCTTCGAGCGATCCCAATCTGCAAAACATTCCCATCCGTTCCGAGTTGGGCCATCGCATCCGCAACGCCTTCGTGGCCGATCCCGGCTACCAGATCGTGTCGGCCGACTATTCGCAGATCGAACTGCGCGTGCTGGCGCATTTTTCGCAGGATCCGGCCTTTCTCGACGCCTTTGCGGCCGGCCAGGACATTCACCGGCGCACCGCCGCCGAGGTCTTCAACGTGGCCCTGGATGCGGTCAGCGGCGAGCAGCGCCGGATTGCCAAGGCCATCAACTTCGGCCTGGTTTTCGGGCAGACCGACTTCGGACTGGCCCAGACCCTGCGCATCGCGCGAGCCGACGCACACGCCTACATCGAACGCTACTTCCAGCGCTACGCGCGCGTGCGCCAATACATGGACGAAACCATCGCCGAAGCGCGACGCACGGGCGCGGTGTCCACCCTGCTGGGGCGTACACGCTCATTGCCGCAGATCAAGTCGAGCCGGCCCCAGGAGCGCAACTACGCCGAGCGAATGGCCCGCAACACGCCGATCCAGGGCTCGGCCGCCGACCTGCTCAAGCTGGCCATGATCCGCGTGGATCGCGAGTTGGTGCGCTTCCCCGACGCGCGCCTGCTGCTCACGGTCCACGACGAACTGGTCTTCGAGGTCAAGACTGACGAGGTCGCAGCCTTCTCCACCTGGGCAAAGGGTGTGATGGAGTCAGCCTACACGCTGCGCGTTCCCCTGGTTGTCGACGTGCACGCCGGCGCAAACTGGGGCGCGGCACACTGAACAATCGTGTTTTGAAGTTGGCTCGCCTATCAAGACCGCAGAATCCCCGGTAGGCCGATTTTGCCCTCGGGTGCCGGCCGACAAGTCGGGCTGCTGGCAAGGAGGGCCGACTAGCGCCTCCGCACCTGCCACCCCTGCCCGCAGCTACGCCGCGCGCGTCGCCGGACCGGAATGTGCTGATGTACTTGAGGACCGGAAGCGCAGGCCCGACCGACACGGCCAGCGGCCCAGGCCGCGTGGACCGCTGGCGAGCTTTGCTCGCCGAAGCCCGCCACGGGAGGTGCGGAACCCTCTCAGGGTTCTGCAGTGTACGTCGGCCGTCGGTGCATCGAAGAGCTGAAGACCCGACTAGCTACTTCTTCTTGCCGCCGGGAACTGCCTTGTCACCCTTGGGCTGCTCGCCCTTCTGGTGCGCGGCCCAACCGACCACTTGCGGGGCCTGGCCTTCGAGCTGGATGGTCTGCGCTTCCGGTGGCAGAACCGCATTGCCCTCGGCCAGCATCTTGCCCTGCAAATCCTCCAGCTTCTTGTGGATGATGAGCCCGTTGGACGCGGCAAACCCAGTGATCGAGTTGATGGAGAAGGTGCCGGTCACGATCACCTGCTCGCCCGGCTTGACGGTCAGCGGCTTGAGATCGCCGGTCTCCCAGTCCTTGATGGGATAGTCAGCCACCAGAAGTGCGCGTTCCCGCTTGGTGCCTGGGCTATCCGCAACGAAGAAGTGCGGCTGGTCGCAAGGCCGGCAACCGGATCGATCGACCGCGATAGGCGCGGTCAGGGCGTCGCCGCCCTTCTTCATGGCCTTCTTCTTCTCTGCCTTTTGCTTCTCGAAGAGCGCATCGTTGCACTTGCGCAATTCGGCCGGGCATTCGTAGACCTCGGTCAGATATGCTTTGACCCGCACGTCCTTGTCCATGTACTTGTCTTTCTGCTTGCGCAGACCGAACACCGACAGCTCGCCGGTCGGATACTGGACAGGCGCACTCGACACGTTGAAACTTGGCGAGGGCGGCAGGTTGACCTTCACCGGCGGGAGAGCCTGGCCTTGAGCCAGGGCCACACCCGATACCAGGGAAGCCATCGTGAAAACCGATACCATGGAGATTCGGAGCATGAGTTTCCCCTCTTCGAAGGCCAATAGCCGCCGACTACGCGGCCGGTACGTGAGGTTCCTGCATAACATGGTCATTTGCGGGCCACAAGGCCCGAGAACCGTCCTCGTGACGTTGCTGGTATCGCTGGCCTGCGTCGCCTGCACCCGGCATCACGGCAGCTCGCACCGGCCGGCCGTCGCCGCGGCCCATGACGATGGGGGCGTTCCCGGCCCGTATCGGGCTGTCCGTCAACTGGCCGGGGCCACGCTGCCCGAGATCGCCCCCAAACCTTCCCGCGCCGACCCCTATGGCGGAACGCTTCATGTCCACCTCGAGGCCGAGCCGCCGCACCTCAACCCGCTGCAGGACCAGCTTCAGGTCATCCAGCGCGTGGTGGGCAACCTGGTGTACGAGACGTTGATCGAATGCCGGGAGAACCAGTATCGGCCGGGGCTGGCCGAAAGCTGGGACATCTCGCCCGACGGCGAACGCATCACCATCAAGTTGCGCAGGGACGCGCGCTGGCACGACGACCGCGTGGTCTCAGGCCTCGATGTCCAGGCCACCTTCGAGCCGCTCCTACGCACCAGCAGTCACCAGGCGATCTGGCACGCCATGCTGGAAGACGTCGAGGGTGTGGACATCCTTCCCGAGCGCGGGGCGCGCTTCCGTCTGCGCCGACCCTCTGACCTGGTTCTGCGTGCTCTGTGCGAGATTCCCATCCTACCTGCCGAAAACCTGCGCAGCTCCGGTTCGGCGGTCACCCAACTGGGACGCCAACCAATGGGTACCGGCCCCTTCCGTTTTGCGTCTTGGGAGCGCGGCAAGCGAATTCGACTGGTTCGCAGTCGGCCTGCCGAACGGCCGCGGCCGCCGTTTCTCGACGAGATCGTCTTCGAAATCGACAATGATGGAGCCCGAGCCATGGTGCGCACTCGACGGGGCGAAATCGACGTCTTGCCGCGTGTGCTCGACGTGCTCTACCCCGAGCAGGTGGCGCCCGCCACCCTGCGGGATACGCTGGAACTGTGGTGGCTGACGCCGGATCGCTACTCGTTCGTCGTACCCAACCACCGACGTGGGCCGCTCGGCGACGCTCGCTTCCGCCAGGCGCTTAGCCTGCTGTGGGATCGGGCGCGTTACGCCGATGAGGTCCACCGCGGCCTGGCGCATCCCATCGGCGCGCCCACCTTCGCCAAGGTTTCTCCCGACCCCATGGATCGCAAGCAGGCCATCGCTTTGCTGGAGGCCGCTGGGTTCCGCGACAGCGACGGCGACGGCGTGCGCGACGTGGGCGGTGTGCCCATCCATCTGACATTCTTGCTTCCTTCTGGAGCGCGCGGTCTTGCCGCCGAGGTGCGCGGGTTTGCTCTCGATCTCCGCCGCGCCGGGCTCCTCCTCGACACCGCCACGGTTGATGCGGCCACTTTGCAGGCGCGTCTGGACCGCGGCGATTTCGACCTGGCGACCCTGACCTGGGAGGGCCGGCGGGACGAGGATCCGCGGCTGCTCTGCGGTAGCCAGGGCCAGCTCAGTTTCATCGGCTATCGCTCGGAGCAGCTGCAATCCCTGCTCGACCGAGTCCGTCTGGCGCCGGGGCCTGCGGCGCGGGTGCCGGCCCTGCAGCAGGTCGGCGAATGGCTGGCCAGCGAGCGGCCGGTCATCTTCCTCTACCGACATGATGTCCCTGCGTTGGTGGCCAAACGGGTGCATGGCTTGGCAGGGGTGGGAGATCGCCTGGATCTGCGGTCGGTGTGGGTCGATCCGTGATCGGGTTTGCCGGTGCCTCCTGTCTGCTGCTGTTCGCCTGTCCGGCGACCGCGCCGGACGCGAACGGCCTCGGGCAACCCCAGGTTGGACACCGGCCGCCCCAGTCAGCCATGGATCTCAACCGCGCGGGCAAGGTTCTGTACCGCGAGGGTCGTTTCGCCGAGGCCCGCGCCAAGTACGATCTGGCCAGAAAAGCGGACCCTGATTTTGTCGCCCCTTGGCTCAACCTGGCTTGCGCCTACGCGCGCGAAGATCGCTTCGCCGAGGCTACCGAGCAGGCGGTGGCGTTGATCCGCCACGCCTACGTTCCCGGGGCGCGTGAGGTGATGGAAGCGGCCGATCTCGGGGCGCTGCAGATTCGACCCCAGTGGCTGGCCAAGCTGAAAGCGGCCCTGGCCGAATCGTCGACGGAGTGGGGCAGGGCCGCGCAAGAGGGCCTCTTCTTCGTGGCGCGAGGTCAGCCGCCGGTCAAGCTGGAAGGGCAGGGGGTCCTGGTGCTCGGGATGAACCAGGAGATTTACGCGTGGCTGCCGCGCTCGGGACGCTACCTTCCCATCACCGCCGAGGATGGCCGCGTGCTGGCTTTCGTGCGGTCGCGCGATGGGCGCCAGATCGTGTTCGTGCGGGCGGGTCGGCTGGTGCGCACTTCCGGTCAGCCGGATCTCTTGCGCGGGCTCGCGGTGCGACAGATCGACCTTCCGAGCATGACCCTGGGCCCGGTCGTCGAGTTGCCCGGGGACGTGCGCCGACTGAACCTGTGGTCTTCCGACCGTGGCACCGTGGACATGGAGGTGGCCAGGCCGGAGGGTGGGCTGGACAAGTTTCGCTTCGATGGCCAAAGACTTGAGCCGGCCGGTGCGTTCCGCGGACGCTTTTCGGCTGGCGTCCACTCCGTCATATTGACCGCGGCGGGCGTGGCGCCTACCAGCCGCGTGGTCGCGAACGATGGCTGCGGTTTCTCTGCACAGGATGAGCCCGATGCGCAGGGCTTGCCGCGCATCCGCGTCCGGGCGCACAGGGGCAAAGGGGACTTTCTCGATGCCCACTACGGCGCCGGCCTCGATGGACTGCCTTTCCCCTCTGCTTCGTCGGCCGCAAGCAAAGCCCTGTCCCCGGCGGGAAAAACGCGCTAGAGGACTCTTCTGCCCAACCTGCTTGAGCCGCATGTCCAAGAAGATTGTCATCACCGGAGGCGCCGGATTCATCGGATCCGCGCTGGCGCGCGCCCTGGTCGCACGGGGCGATGACGTCTCAGTGCTCGACAACTTCTCCTCGGGCAAGCACGAGAACCTGCAGGATGTGTCCGGCGCCCTTGCGGTCGTGGAAGGGGACATCCTCGACGCGAGCGTGCTGGACCGGGTCTTCGCCGGTGCGGACGTCGTGTTTCACGAAGCGGCGATTCCCTCGGTGCCGCGTTCGTTGGCCGCGCCTTTGCCCAGCCACAACGCCAACGCGACCGGCACGCTCAACGTGCTCGAGGCGGCGCGGCGTTGCCAGGTTCGGCGGGTGGTCTATGCCGGCTCGTCATCGGCCTATGGCGAGCCGCCCAGCTTGCCCGTGGTCGAGACCATGGCGCCCGCGCCCCTTTCACCCTACGCCGTGTCCAAGCTGGCGGGCGAGCACTACTGTCGGGTCTACGCGCGGGTGTTCGGCGTGGAGACGGTCATCCTGCGCTACTTCAACGTGTTCGGTCCGCGCCAGGACCCAAACTCGCAGTATGCGGCGGTGGTTCCACGTTTCATCACGGCCGCGCTGGACGGTCGGCAGCCCACCGTGTACGGAGACGGCGAACAGTCGCGCGACTTCTGTTTCATCGAAAACGTGGTCGAGGCCAATCTACGAGCCGCGGAGGCCGACGGTGTTTCGGGCAAGACCTTCAACATCGCGTGCGGAACCGGCACCAGTCTGAATCGGGTTCTGGCCCTACTTGGGGATGCGTTGGGCCGACCCGTCGCGGCCCACTACGAGCCGGCTCGAGCTGGCGACGTCCGCCACTCGCTGGCCGATATTGCGCAGGCCAAGACCCTGCTCGGCTACGCCGCCGCAGTCAACTTCGTGACCGGGCTGGGGCGGACCCTGGCTTGGTTCCGTCAGCAGAGATCGACACCATGAGCACCTGCTTGCTGAGCATGACCGGGTTCGGGCGAGGGATCGTCGAAGCTGGAGCGCGACGTCTGATCGTCGAGATCCGCTCGCTCAACAGCCGTGGCTCCGACGTCAAAGTGCGGGGGCGAGAAGGGGACCTCCCGGCGGCCGTGGAAAACGAGATCGTGCGTGCGGTCCGCGCGCAGGTCGTGCGTGGCTCGGTCAGCGTCACCATCCGAGAGGAAGGCATCGACGCGCCGGACGCTCTCATCGATCTCGCGGTCGTTCGCCAGGCTCACTCGGTCCTCGAAACCCTGCGCCGCGAGCTGGGCCTCGCCCAGCCGGTCGACCTTCATACGGTGGCCGCCTTCCTGGCTGGCCCCGCAGCCCGCCACATCCGGCGCGACGAAATGAGCTGGGAGGCGGTGCGGCCCGCGGTCGATCGGGCTCTGCACGAGATGCAAACCATGCGCGGCCGCGAAGGGGACGCGCTTGCTGCCGACTTGTCCGAGCGACTCGATCGCCTGCGGGGGCTGGCCGTACAGATCGCCCAGGCCACCGCCGGGCTGCCCACTCGCGCGGCCCGCAAGCTGGAAGAACGGTTGGTCGCGGTGACGACCGGGTGCGCCGTCATCGATCCCGCGCGGCTGGCTCAGGAGGTGGCGCTTCTGGCCGAGAAGCTCGACGTGTCGGAGGAACTGGTCCGGTTGCGCGCGCACCTCGATCGCCTGCACGAGATCCTCGCCGGGGCCGCGCCCGCGGCCGCCGGACGCAAGATCGATTTTCTCGTGCAGGAAGTTGGCCGTGAGATCAACACCATTGGGTCCAAGGTCCAAGACGCTCCTATCGCCGCCCTGGTTGTCGAGAGCAAGGCGGAACTGGAGAAACTGCGCGAACAAGCCCAGAATATCGAGTAGTTCCCGATAAGAAGAATGGAGACATGACGCCACCCGATAGACGCCGCGGCCTCCTCTTGGTCATCTCCTCACCTTCGGGCGCCGGCAAGACGACGCTGGCACGGCGGCTGGCCGGGGAGTTCGACCTGCGCTTTTCCGTTTCGTACACCACGCGCGAGCCGCGCAAGGACGAGGTGCAAGGAGAGGACTACCACTTCGTCAGTCCGGGGCGCTTCGCCCAGATGGTCGAGGACCATCAATTCGCCGAATGGGCGATCGTGCACGGCAACCACTATGGAACCAGCATCGCAACCGTGAACGCCTCGCTCGCGGACAGCGTGGATTGCCTCTTCGACATCGACTACCAGGGCGGCCGCCAGATTCGCCAGTTGTGGCCCCAGGAGAGCGTGCTGTGCTTTATCTTGCCCCCCTCGATGAAGGAATTGGAGCGCCGCCTGCGCCAGCGGGCCACCGACGCCAACGACGTCATCGAACGCAGGTTGGCCGTGGCCCACGCGGAGCTCGAGCACTACGGTGAATACGACTACCTGGTCGTCAACGACAACCTCGATCGGGCCTACGCCAAGTTGCGTGCCGTCTACGTGGCGGCCGGTTGTACGCGGGGCCGCAACGACGCGTTGGCGCAGGCCCTGTTGCGCGAGACGGCCACCGGGGCCGTTGTCGGCAAGCCGTGATGGAGATCATCGACGTCATCTGTGAAACCGCGCAGAGAAGCGCCCCCAACGCCGACATCGGGCTCATCCGTCGCAGCTATGACTTCGCCAAGCAACGGCATGCAGGACAGATGCGGCGTTCGGGCGAACCGTACCTCGTGCACCCGTTGGGGGTGGCCAAGATCATCGCCGAACTGAATCTGGACGTAGCGTCCATCTGCGCGGGGCTCTTGCACGACTGCGTGGAGGACACCAGCGCCACATCCGAGGACATCGGCGGTCTCTTCGGCCCGGAGGTCCAGCGACTGGTCGACGGTGTCACCAAGCTGGGCCAGATCCCTTGGAACACGCGCGAGGAGCGCCAGGCTGAGAATTTTCGGAAGATGCTGCTGGCCATGGCGCGGGACATCCGAGTCATTTTGGTCAAGCTAGCCGACCGCGTGGACAACATGCGCACCCTGCAGTACGTGTCGCGCGAGAAGCAGGAACGTATCGCCCGCGAGACGCGCGAGATCTACGCGCCCATCGCCAACCGGCTTGGTATTCAGTGGATGAAGGTGGAACTGGAAGATCTCGCCTTCCGGTATCTCGATCCCGACGACTACCAGGATCTCTCAGCCAAGATGGAGGGCACGCAGGCCGGCCGCGATGCCTACATCGCCGAGGTCTGCCAGGAGTTGCAGCGCGTGCTGGCCGCCACCTCGATTCCCGCCCAGGTGAGCGGGCGGGCCAAGTCGTTCTGGTCGATCAATCAGAAGATGAAGCGCACGGGCCGCGAGCTGGAGCAGGTCTACGACATCGTCGCGTTCCGCATCATCACCGATACGGTACAGAACTGCTATGCGGCGCTGGGCATCGTGCATTCCAACTGGACGCCGGTGCCCGGCCGCTTCAAGGACTACATCGCGCTACCCAAGCCCAACCTGTACCAGTCGCTGCATACCACCGTGATCGGGCCGGGGGCCGACCGCATGGAGGTCCAGATCCGCACGCCCGAGATGCACCGGACCGCCGAACAAGGCATCGCCGCCCACTGGCAGTACAAGGACTCGACCGTACTGGGGACCCGCGACCGCCAGGCCTTCGCCTGGCTGCACCAGCTGATGGAGTGGCAGCGCGATCTGAAGGATCCAACCGAGTTCATCCAGACGGTGAAGATCGACCTGTTTCAAGAAGAGGTCTTCGTCTTCACGCCCAAGGGTGACGTCAAGGCCTTGCCCAAAGGGGCGACACCCATCGACTTTGCCTACGCGGTCCACTCCAAGGTCGGCGACCACTGCTCGGGGGCCCGAGTCAACGGCGTCATGGTGCCCCTGCGCTACCCCCTGCGCAACGGCGACACGGTCGATATCATCACCTCGAACGCACAGAAGCCGTCCAAGGACTGGCTGAAGTTCGTGGTGACCAGCAGCGCACAGAACAAGATTCGCCACCACCTGCGCAACGAGCAGCGCGAACGCAGCCGTCGTCTGGGCCGCGACATGCTGGCCCGCGAGTTGCGCAACCACCATCGCTCCTTGGTGACAGCCGAGAAAGACCACCTGCTCGAAAAGGCGGCGGCGGTGCTACGTCTGAGCAGCGCCGACGATCTCATCGTGCACGTGGGCTACGGCAAGGTCACACCCGAGCACGCCTACGCTGCCATCTACCCCCAGGCCCAGCCCGCGGACGCGACTTCCGAAAGCCTATCGGCGGTGGTCGCCGACGCGAGCGCGCTGGCCAGGCGCTTGACCAGGCGCTCGGTCGGTGGCGTGCGCGTGCAAGGCGAAGCCGATATCGTGGTTCGCTTTGCCAAATGCTGCAGCCCGGTGCCCGGCGACCATATCGTGGCCTTCATCAGCCGTGGACGCGGGGTCATCGTGCACACCCTGAGTTGCCCCAAGGCGCTGAATCTTGATCCAGCGCGGCGGGTAGAGGTGTCTTGGGACGAGGATACCCGCATGCTGCGGCCCGTGGCCGTGGAGGTCATCTCCACCGACCGCCCCGGTATCCTGGCCGCCATCTCCAAGTGCTTCACCGAGTTCGGGGTCAACATCGCTCAGGCCAAGTGCAAGACCACCGAGGACCGTCGCGGCATCAACACCTTCCAGGTCACGGTCAGTCACCTGGACCAGCTGAAGAAGGTCGTGCGGGCCCTGCAGGGAATCGACGGGGTGATTTCGGCCGAACGACAGTAGTCGCCGTTCGGGAACTGGGGGCGCAGGCTTGAGGCGGCGGTTTTTGCGTCTTCAGCACGGGCAAGCGGCTATAGTCATCAGGACGGGAGGCCACCTTGATGCGTTCACCCCTTTTTGGCCGATGGGTTGGAGCTTTCGCTCTGGTCGCCGGAACGTTGGCGGCAGGCGAGGCCGTTGCCGCTGCGCTCGCTTTTCCCGGGGCCGAGGGGTTTGGGGCCACGGTCACCGGCGGGCGCAAGGGCCAGGTGTATCACGTCACCACCCTGGCTGATTCCGGAGCTGGATCGCTACGCGATGCCATCAGCCAGGGCAACCGCATCGTGGTGTTCGACGTTAGCGGCGCGATCAAACCAACCGACATCCTCGTAGTCGGCGGCGACAACATCACCTTGGCGGGCCAGAGCGCCCCGGGTGATGGCATCACGATCTATGGCAGGGAAACCAGCTTCAGCAGTCGCAGCAACATCATCGTGCGCTATCTCCGCTTTCGTCAGGGCATGATCGACACCTCGGGCAGCGCCAAAAAGACCGTCAACATCACCGACGGCCAAAACATGATCTTCGATCACGTCTCCATCCAATGGGGACGCTGGGACAACTTCGGCATCACCGGTACCAGCAGCACCGTGACCCTGCAGAACTCGATCGTCGGCGAGGGCGTGCCTCCGCAAAATTTCGGATCCATCATCGATGGAGAGCAGGACATCACCATCGCCCACAACCTATGGATCGACAACAATGAGCGCAACCCCAAGTTCAAAGCGAACGGAGAGTGCATCAACAACGTCGTCTACAACTGGGGCACTGGTGGCGGCATTATCGGCGGCCACTCGGGGACGGACTGGTACGAGGACTACATTGGCAACTATCTGATTGCCGGCCCCTCGGCGGTCGACAAGTTCTTCACGTTCTACACCAATACCGACCACGCCTACCAAACCGGCAACATGGTGGACGTGAACAAGGACGGCCAACTCAATGGACGCGCAGTGGTCAACGCGGATTTCCAGGGTACCTCGCCCCCGACGTTCGAGACGGCTGCGCACAGCAAGCCTCCTGTGCCCGTCACGGTGCTAAGCGCAGAGGATGCCTATGCGCGCGTCGTGGCCCAGGCCGGGACCTGTCAGCATCGGGATGCCGTCGAGTTGCGACTTGTCGCCCAACTTACCTCGCTCGGAACAAAGGGGGCGATCATCGCCGACGAAAGCGGTGTGGGCGGTCAGCCGGCCGTGACATCGGAAAAGCGACTCACGGGCTTCGACACCGACGGTGACGGCATGCCGGACACTTGGGAAACCGCGCACGGGCTGAACCCGAACAGTGCCAGCGACGGCACCGGTGACTACAACGGCGATGGCTACACCAACGTCGAGAAGTATCTCAATGAACTAGCCGATCTCGCTTGCCCGGCTGGCGCCACCCCACCGTCTGACGCTGGAGTTCCCCTGCGAGCCGATGCTGGACTTCCCCTTCCGGCCGATGCTGCAACCCCCGGCGCTGAAGCCGGACTCGCGCCCCGAAGAGACGCTGGGCCCGAGACCGGTCCTGACGCTACGACTCTTGCCAGCGACGTGCCGGTCGTACGTTCGGACGCCGCCAGCCGTAGCAGCGACGGGCCGGAGCCGCGTCCGGACGCTGGCAGCCCGGGTATCGACGTTACGGCCGCTCGGCCTGACGTGGCGGTCATGACGAACGACACGGCGACCTTGCCAGTCGACGCCACCTCCATTTCCGCCAGTGATGTCGCTCCCAGCGCCATCGATGGCCGAGTTCCGGGCCCCGCCGATGCGCCGGTCCAAGTTTCCACCGGTCTTGACGCTGCGGCTTCCGACTCAAGAGCGACAACGGCACCCACGACCAAGGCTGGTGGTTGTAGCTGCTCGACGGGATCTGGCCGATCGAGAGATGGTCTGGGGTTCTTCCCGTTGGTCCTGAGCCTTCTGTTCGTCGCGAGAGGCTGGGGCGGGCGCCGACAGCGCCGACCGCAGTAGCAATCCGCTTGTTCGCCCGCGGTGGCCTGCAAAGAGACGTCTCTGCATTTGACCTCGCGCTTCTCCCCTGCTAAGTCACACTCTCCATGGCATCGAATAGTCGTCAGACTTGGAAGCGCCGGCAGCGGCACCACTCGAACGCCGGACACAAGCGCAAGGCCAAACAGAGCGTTCGCTCGACGATGTCCGAGGCCGACCTGTTCGCCGGGATGGGCGCGCCGGGCGAGCCCGCACCCAAGACACCCGCCAAGTAGCCCAACGCGGGGCGGCATCCCATCCGCGCGTCACCGTGTGGGTGCGCGGAACCCTTGTTGCTTTCGTCGGTGCCTTCGGCTTAGGATTTGTTCGCTTCGGTCTGTCGAGGAATTGTCCTTGCAGACGGAGCGACCTCACCTCAGGTACCGGATGAAAACCTGCCCAATCTGCAAGTCGAAGTACCCCGAGGACGCGAACTTCTGTCCGTTGGAGAAATGCGCCACGGCAGATGGCCCACAACGGCTTGATTCTGTGCCTGATGCACCAGAGCCGCGCTTTAAGCCGATCGAGCGCATCGGAGGGGGCAGCACAGGAGAAGTGTGGCGGGCGCGCGACGGACAGACCGGCGCGGAAGTCGCCCTCAAGCTGGTGAATCCGGTCGCACTGGGCTCGCCTGCGACCCAATCTCGGGTGGAGCGAGAGTTCAAGCAACTCATGAGGGTTTCAAGCCCGCGGGTCGCCACCATTATCGATTGCGGCAGGCTACCCGACCAGCGTCTGCTAGTCGCCATGGAGCTGTTCCCGGGCGAATCGCTGGCCAGCGTGCTGCGGGCCGGTCCGGTGGACTTGGACACGGCCAAGGCCCTGGTCGGACAGGTGGGTCAGGCGCTTCTCGAGGCGCAGAAGGCCGGACTGGTCCATCGCGATGTGTCGCCCGAGAACGTGCTGGTTGGTCCGAGCGGTGACGTGAAGGTCGTCAACTTTCCGCTGGCGGTGCCAGTCACGGACAAGGTGGCCGGCGATCCGGCCTACATCTCGCCGGAGCAGGCTCAGGGCAAGCCGGCCGACCAGCGTTCGAATACCTACAGTTTGGCGGCCATTCTCTATCACATGCTGACTGGCGAGCCGCCGTTCCAGGCCGCTACCCCGCAGGCCGTGCTTGATATGCATGTCTCGAGTCCGGTCCTGCCGCCTAGTCAGCGTCGGCCGGACGCAGGGATTTCGGCCGAAGCTGACCGCCTCATCATGAAGGCGATGGACAAGAGTTCGAGCCGTCGCCACCTGACCCTGCGGCTTTTCTTGACCGAGCTTGAGAGCGTCAAGGCCGCGGACCCAGGGGCATCGACCAGCGGAGCTGCCAAACCTGCTGGCGGCGACGTGGGACTGGCGCGGACCATGCTGTTTGCCGGGAATCAGGCCGATGTCGCGCGGATGGTGGCCGAGGCCAAGGCCAGGGCGGCTGCTTCGGCGCCGTCGGCCAGTAGAGAGCCCGTACCCCTGATGCCCGTCGGGCCGCCCGCGGCTAAGCCCGCCCCGAGGGCGCCGGCGGTTTCGGTCGAGCCCACGATCTCCGTGATGGACACCATGGCAGCCGAGCCAGCGGCTGCGGCTGCGCCTGTTCGGCCTGTGCCGGCTGCCCCGTCCAAGCCAGTCATGATTGCCCCGCCGCCAGCCGCCGCGCCGGCAGCGCCTCGCGCAGCAACCCCGGCAGCACCCAAGCCTACTCCGGCGGCGCAGTCGGCGTCCGCCGCGCGGTCATCCACACCGGCTGCAGGTGGTGGCGCGATCAAACCGGCGGAAGCGGGCAAAGCCCCGCCGCCCAAGGCTGGCGCTGCCTTCCGGGAAACGCTTTGGTTCAAGAAGGGCGACGTCGAGCAAATGGTCGCCGACGCCAAGGCCAAACAGGCGGCGGCAGGGAAACCCGCTGCTGAGGCCGAGTTGCCTACCGACGACGTGAGGCCGCTGGAAGATCGCTACGTCGATGACGGTTCTGTGACCACCGAAGATCGAAAGAAGTTCTCGCTGCGAACGGGCGGGACCTCCACCGCTCTGCCTGCGGCGGCTGTCTCAATACCCGGTGAGAAGATGAACGAACGCGACCTTGTGGAAGAAATTGGCCGGGGTCGACGAACAGCCATTCTGGTGGTCGCAACTGTGGTGATCGTGGCTTTGATCGTCGTGGTCGCCATGATGATGAAGGGCAGGGCAAGCAACAAGGCTCGCTCAGCTCCGCCCGCGGCGGCTGCCGTCAGCATTCCTCCACCGGCGGCCGTTCCGCCCACGCCCGTTCCTGCTTCCGCGGCCGCGATTCCGCCGCCGTCTCCTCCAGCTGCGCCGCCCATTCCAGCCGTCGCACCCGCGCCCGCAGCGCCCGTGAAAGCGGCCGGGGCTGGGCTCGGCGCTGCAGACGACGCCGCCAAGCCTGGTGCTGGCGGCGCGGTCGGTGGCGCCGAGCAAGAAGAGGCGTCAGGCAAGAAGCCAGCGAAGCCGAGGGCGCCTCACCGGGCGAGGGGCGGCAAGCGAAAACACTAGCTAGTCGTTCACGATCTGCAGGGTCAACGTCTGCTTTTGGCCGTCGCGTAGAAACTCCACCACCAACTCTGGGGCGGATCGCAGGCTGCTGAGTACGTCGAAAGCTTGCTCGGGTTTTTCGATCGGTTTGCCATTGACCTGGATGACCACGTCGTGTGGCCGCAGGTCGACGGCGGCATAGCAAGGATCGCCGGGAAACAGGCGAGTGATTTCCCACCCCTGGAAGCGGCTCTTCGCGATCTTTCGTTCCACGTCCACGCCGCCAGCCAGCCAGCGTCCGACGCCCGCGTCCACGACACGCACCACCGCCGAACGCTTCAGCACGCCCGGTTTCACGAATGCCGTGCATCGTGCCGGCTCGGGAGCAGGAGGAGGTGGCAGTACCGCCGCAGGGGGAGGCGAGGGGGCCACGGCGACCACGGGCGTGGGTTGCTCGCCCACGGGAGCCGGGCCGGCCAAGTCAGGCCTGCTTGTCGCGCAGGAGAGTGACCAGCAGGAGAGGCCCGCGAGGACGACGGCAAGGGGAGAGATACGTCGATGCATGCCCCACCATACTCTCATGGCGTTGCCAGGGACGCGAATCGCGCTTGCACGGCCGCGACGATGGCGAGCGTGACTTCGTCTGGCAATGGGGAACCGTCCAGTATCACCGCGGACCGGTCGGCATGCGCCAGCCGGCGGTAGTTGGCTGCCACTCGGCCAAGGTACACGTCCGCGTCGTAGCGTTCTTCGGGACGCCCGGCCAGACGCCTACGTTGCGCCGCCACCTCGACGGGAATGTCGAGCAGGATTGTCAGGTCCGGCGGCCGAACCCCTCGTCCCAACAGTGCCACCCACTCGCGATCGGCCTCCTCGGCCTGGTAGGCGAGGGAAGACATGAGATAGCGATCCGAGACCACGTCGGCTCCCTCCGCCAGGAGGGGTTCGACCTCGCGTTGCAAATGGTCGAGGCGGTCGGCGGCAAACAGCAGGGCCATGGTTCCTCCGTCGACCGAGGCGCCTCCCGGCATGCGATGTTGGCCGAGCAGCACCTCGCGCAGCAGCCGACCGATGGGCCCGGTGCTTGGCTCACGCGTGGACACGGCAGTCCGTCCCTGCTGGCGCAGATATTCGATCAGCCGCTCGGCCTGCGTCGTGGTCCCTGAGCCATCGATGCCTTCCAGA
>Ga0265330_10000690_pt1 | contig 21597 bp, 16 predicted proteins | sample 41919metaG_FD_202083 | JGI IMG/M metagenome (GOLD analysis project Ga0265330, IMG submission 202083) | Rhizosphere microbial communities from Carex aquatilis grown in University of Washington, Seatle, WA, United States - 4-19-19 metaG | ecosystem: Host-associated > Plants > Roots > Rhizosphere... | reverse complement strand
ATAGAAGCCGCGAATCCGCTCTTCGCGCTCGATGCGGGACATGGCGCCGGTGTCCGCCACGAGCGTCACGTTTCCATGGCGCTGAAGCACGGAAATCGGCACCGAAGGGTCGAACGTTCCCTCCGTAAGGCGTTGTACGATCTCGGCGAGATTCCGGCCCGAGGCGAAAAGAAGGACGCGCGAGGCCTTCGAGAGATCGGCGAGACCCAAGGAAAAAGCCTGTGCTGCTCCCCAGCGCTTCTGATTCTCCACCGGGACGAGGCCCGCCGTGGACTCCAGGCTGGAACCGGTGACATGGAATCCGATGTGTCCGCGGGAATCCGCGGACAGGAGGGCGATATCGATACCCGCGACGGCGAGCTGGCTCCCGATCCGCGCCGCCTCGCTCGCGGGGTTACGCGCCGGATTGTACGAGATGATGTTCTCCGGCGGAATGGCGAGGGGAACGAAGAGGCGCTCATCCAGAACCGCGCGGAAGGGCGCCGCCCCGGTTCCCGTGACGAGCTCGTCGAACACGATGAACCGTACCCGGGAGAAATCCACGAGCTCCGATCGGGCCCGTTCCACCAGGAGCCGATAGACGCCGAATGCTGGTGTGCCCGCGAAGATGCAGAGTATGAGGTCGGGCTTCTCCGCCACCGCGGCAAGGAGAAAGGTAACCAGCTTTTGATCGATGTTCTGTTCGTCGCGAGCCGGCACGATGCGCATGGGGGACATCTTCAGGGCAACCTCCTTCGCGAGACCGCGATGAGAAATCCGATGCCGGCAAAGAGCAGCGGCACATCGGCAAGGGCTATCTGGAGCACCGGGACCCCGTGATAGCTGAAGAGTCCCTCCCCGAGAATGCCGAAGCTGCGCAGCGTCGTGAGCACGATGTCCGCGTATGAAACGATCGCTCCGATGATGACGAATGTCCAGGCCATATCACGGGTGCGGGACCACAAGAGAATGGCGCAAAACGTGGCGAACGCTCCCAACACCAGGTGTGATGCTTCCTGCCAGAACGTCACGACATCCATGACTCACCCCCCCGGGGTCCTGGCAAATAGATTCGCCAGGAGACTGATCTCTCCCGGGGAACACTCCCCGGGTAGAACACTCGGCCCGGGATAGACGGGCCGCAAATAGACACCAGCGCGCAAGAACTCGGCATGCGTCTGCGCGTAGAGACCGGCGGGAAACACGGCGTGCACGTACGGCCCCACACGGGCCCACCGACCCACGGCGGCGTCTATGGCGCGCTCCAGGTCGGAATCACCCAGCGTGTGCGAATCCGCCGGGATACGTTCGAGGGCGGCGCATGCGCGAACGGCCGCGGCGAGGAGAAATCCGGGCAGGGTTTCGGATTCGGGCAGTTCGGGCTCGAGACCCGCGGGAGCGCAAACAACCGCCGGTGCGCCGCAGATGGATAGGGGAAGAACCGGCAGCAGTGCGCGCATCCCTGCGGGGACGGGCAAGAACGGGCGCCAGAGCGCCACCCGTGCTCCCGGCGCGGATGACGGACCGAATGCCGGGTCGTGAACCTCAGCGGCGGCGTGCGGCGCGTTGGTGAGATGTCGGATGGCCGCATGCGCCTTCTCGGGGGACGAATAGAAGCGCACTTCGGGATAGTCCGGCATGAGGGCACGGAGTGTGGCAGCGAGGCGCCCTTGCCACGCCGTGGGAAGCCCGGTAGCAAGTCCCTGCGAAAGCACCGATTTCATCACGGTGAGGGTCGTCGCGGCGCGGTGGCCAAGGAGCGCCCCTTCCCGATCGAGATCGAGGTATCGGCGACCCCGGGTGTCGTAGAGGCGAAATCCTCGAGCGCGGTGAATGGCTGGCAAAGGCGCGAACCGCGTTCCCTCAGGCATCGAAGCTCTTGGCGATCACGGCGTAGGCGCTGTGATTGTGGATCGATTCGAAGTTTTCAACCTCGATCATATGATAGCGCAATCCCGGTAGCGATTGGAGACGAAGTGCAACCTCACGCACGACGTCCTCCACGAAGCGGGGGTTCTCATAAGCCCGCTCCGTTATGTACTTCTCGTCCTCCCGCTTCAAAAGGGCATAGAGGGGACTGGAGGCGGAGTCTTCGGCGATCTGTATGAGATCCTCGATCCAGATGAACTTCGTCATGCCGACCGTGATGGCCACGGTGCCCCGCTGATTATGCGCGGAAACGGCGGAGATCTCCTTGGAGCAGGGACAGAGGGTGTGCACGGGAATCTCCACGTGCGTTGCGATCTCCATGCGCGTGCCGTAGGTCGCCTCTATCATGCAGTCGTATGACATGAGAGATTCCAGACCGGAAACGGGAGCCTTCTTCCGTAGAAAAAAGGGAAACGCCAGCTCGATGTGGGATTCCTCGGCGTGGAGGGCCTTTTTGATCTCCATGAGAATCAGGTCGAGACTCTGGTAGCTCACTTCGTTCTTGAACCTGTCCAGAACCTCCACGAAGCGGCTCATGTGGGTTCCCCGATTCGTGTGAGGGAGATTCACCGAGAGGGTCACACTCGCGACGGTCTGTTGCGTCTCGCGGCTTTTGTCGCGTACGGTGATGGGATAGCGGATGTTTCGAATTCCCACCTTCTGGATGGGCATGTTGCGAAAATCGGGGGTGCTCTGTACGTCCTTCATCGTCCGTCCTACTGTCAATCGCCGAGGTCTATCCGCTCAAGACGCGTGTATTTCGGCAAGAATTTGCACACCTTCCCCGACTGGAATCGAACCTGCACGAAGAAGGAATCATCACTATACCACGTTCTTTCCACGACGCCGGTGCCATAGTCGTCGTGGAAAACCCCGGCACCGAGCGGAAACTCCGCTTCCTCCTCCGCGATCTTCATGATGTCTTCCCGACGAACAGACTCAGGCGGCAGCTCGTCCAGGAAGCGAGAGGGGCTCGTGTCGGCCGTCCGCCCGTAGAGGCGCCGCCGCAGACACCAGGTCATGATCAGACGTTCCCGCGCCCGGGTGATGGCGACGTAGAAAAGGCGTCGTTCTTCCTCGACATCCTCGGCGCTCGCGCTGCTGGAAGAATGGGGGAATATCCCCTCTTCGAGACCGGTGATGATCACCCGGTCGAACTCCAGTCCTTTGGTATTGTGGGCCGTGATGAGGGTAACGCGGGCCTCGTCATCAGTCACGGCATCCTGAGGACTTTCCAGAGCCACCCTTTCCAAGTACGCCGTCAGGGCGCCGGGGCCTGCGCCGTACGCGGCCATGTCGCTCACCAAAGCCTCGATATTGTCCACCTTCGAGGTCCCGTCGGACTTGTCCTTCGTGCGGTACAGCTCGTCCAGACCGGTGCGCGAAAGGAGACGCCTGACGAGCTCCGACAGGGCGAGCTCGTCGCGCGAGCGCGCGAGCTCCGCGTAGACGGAGAGGAAGTCGGCGAGCCCCGTGCGCGCACGCGGCGGCAGTCGGTCACTGACGTGCCGACTGGCATCCACGAGGCTGGCGCCCACGGCCCCGGCGCGCCACGACCCGATGATTTTCTCGATGCTCGCCGCACCAAGACCTCGACTGGGTTTATTCACGATGCGTCGGAATGACACCTCGTCACCGGGGTTTTGCAAAAGGCACAGATAGGCCAGTGTGTCCTTCACCTCCTCGCGCTCGTAGAACCGCACGGCACCCACGAGACGAAAAGGGATGCCGTTGCGCTGAAGTGTCGTCTCGAAGGGCAGCGATTGCGCGTTCATCCGATACAGAATGGCGGTGGTGCCGGAAAAATCGTCCTGCACGATTTGACGACACAGGTCGGCCTCCTCCTCCTGGTCCTGCACGCACACCACGATAGGCAGGTCCTCCGATGCCTTATCCGTCCAGAGCGTCTTGCCCAGTCTGCCCTTGTTGTTGCTCACCACGGCAGATGCGGCATCCAGGATGGGCTGGGTAGAGCGATAGTTGTGCTCCAGCCTCACGATGTGCGTGCCCGGGAATACCTTCGGAAATCCGAGGATATTTCCTACCTCGGCTCCGCGAAAGGCATAGATGGACTGGTCATCGTCCCCCACGACGCACAGATAGGCATCCGGATTCCACAGCTCGCGCAAAAGCTCGAACTGAGCGACATTGGAGTCCTGGTACTCGTCGACGAGGATTACTGAAAACCTCTGTCGGGTGCGCTCGCGCACTTCAGGGTGCCGGCGCAAGAGCAGCAAAGGAAGGAGGATGAGATCGCCGAAATCCACGTTCCCGGTGCGCGTCTTGGCCGTTTCGTAGAGGCGATACATCTCCGGGGCACACCCCGCGCGCGCGATCTGCTCGTCAGGAGCATCGGCGGTGATGCCCAGGTCCTTCACGCGGCTGATCTCGTCATAGGTGCGTCTCAGGAATCCGCGATCCTCGGAGGCACCGAGAATCCCCTTCAGGAGAGACAGGGAGTCATCCTCGTCGTAGATGCGGAAATTGGAATCCAACCCCATGACACGGGCATTGCGGCGGAGAAACCACGCGCCGAAGGAGTGGAATGTCCTTACCATCACCTCTTCCGCGTGGGGAACGATGGCCAGTACCCGTTCCTTCATTTCCCGCGCCGCGCGGTTGGTGAATGTCACGGCGAGAATGGATCTCGGATTCACACCCCGCTGGTCCACAAGGTAGGCGATTTTTGTCGTGATGACGCGTGTCTTGCCGGACCCCGCGCCGGCAAGGATGAGAAGGGGAGGCCCGGAATGGACCACCGCCTCGCGCTGTTCGGGATTGAGGGCGGCAAGATAGGACGGCTCCGCGCTCACACCGTCTCCCCTTCGAGGTCCACTCCATTGCGGCGGGTGATGATCACCGGTACGACACGCCCCGCCGAGAGGGCACGGCGTACCACGATCAGTCCATCGACGTCCGGCGCTTGAAGGTAGGAGCGTCCAATGGACATCTCTTCTCCTTGCACCGGTTCTTCGATCAGCACGTCCAGAGTACGCCCCACCTGCAGATCGAGTGCCTGCTCGGTGATGGAGATCTGGGCGCTTTCAATGGCCTGCTTTCTCGCGCGCGCCGTACCCGCCGGCACGCGGGACGGCAGGTCGTACGCGGGGGTATCCTCTTCGCGCGAATAGGTGAATGCGCCCAGCCAATCGAATCGGGCTCTGGCCTGAAAATCCAGCAGACGCGAGAAATCCTCTTCCGTCTCACCGGGAAAACCCACAAGGAACGTCGAGCGGATCACGGCGCCGGGCAGACGGGCACGAATGTCGCCCAGAAGCTCGATGTTGCGCTGGGCATCGCTGCGACGCCCCATGGCGCGGAGCATACCGGGCGAAGCGTGCTGAAAGGGGAGATCGAAATACGGCAGCAAGCGCCGATCCTGTGCCACGACATCGAGCAGCCCGGCGGGAAATCGGTCCGGGTGAATGTAGAGCATCCGGACCCAGAAGTCGCCCGGCACCGCCAGTATATCGGAAAGCAGCGGCACGAGCTCAGCCGCCCCGCGGTCCTTGCCGAATGAGCCGAGGTCTTGGGCAATCAGAATGAGCTCCCTGATGCCGCGCTCCAGCAGATCACGGGCTTCTGCCACGATCTCTACGCGCTCGCGGCTTGCCAGCCCGCCGCGAATGAGGGGAATAGCGCAGTAGGTGCAACGATTGTCGCAGCCTTCGGCGATCTTCACGTAGGCGCTGCCCGGATACGAGAGAAGGTGGGAACGCTCGTAGGGCCGCGCGACGATCGGCTTTGCAATCTCCTCTGGCGTCTTCCCTTCCGCCACTGCCACGATGCTGGAGGGGTCCTTGTTGCCGAGGAAAGCGTCTATCTCGGGAAGCTCGCGGGCGAGATCGGCGCCGTAGCGCTCGGAAAGACAGCCCACCATGATGACGCGCCGGTCCGGATGCCGCTCTTTGAGCTCCAAGGTGGTCTCGATGGATTCCTTCTTCGCCGAGGAAATGAAGCCACAGGTATTGACGATGAGAACGCGAGCCTCGTCGTCGCTCGCGGCGCGCGTCCAGCCTGCCTTCTCCAGAGCCGCGATGATCAGCTCGGAATCGACCTGATTCTTCGCGCAGCCGAGGCTTTCAATATAGAAGGATTTTTGCGGTGTCTTGTCGGGCGCGTTCGCGGCGCGACCCGTGTCAGTTGAGGACCGAGATCTGGAGGACATACCCGCCCGTGCTCGCGTCCTTCTGCCAGGCAATGGTGCGGGTCGCGACTTCGCCGAGATCGCCCAGCTCGAAGTCCTTGCCTTGAACGCGCATGCGGGCCGCGCCGGCATTCGAGAGCCAGATCGTGACCTTGGTCTTTGCCGTGTCGATGCTGAGCGCTTCGCCCTTCTGGAAGAACTTGTCCTCGCGGTCCTTGTCGTCGACAAGGTAACGGAAATAGCAGTCATTCTTGAACGTGAAGTCCAGTGTGAAGAAACCGGTTTGCGCAGCCTGCGCGAGGGCCACGGGCTTGAAGTTCGCGAAAGCCACATCGGCTTGTCCGGCGGCGGGTGCATTCGCCGCGGAGGGAACATTCGCACTGGCGGCGTCCGCGGCGGCCGCGGCGGCGGCATCGGCGGCCTGCCCATTTGTCTTGTAGAGGCCGAGATTCACACGCTTTTGAGCCGACGCGCGGTCCACGTCATTCCAGACGATACGGATATCAGGAGTCGAATCGCCGTCCAGATCGACATAGCGCTCTTTGCCGAGCCCCAGATCGACGGTGCCGCCCGGCACCTTGAGGGTGAGCGAATCGCCGACCGCGGATACCACGACGCGGTAGGTCTTTCCGTTGAGCGGCACCGCGATGGCGTCGCCTTGATTGAACCACTGCGTACGTACCTCGTCCTGGAAGACGAAATCGGCGCTGGACTTCGCGGCAGGGGTTTGCGCGGCCCCTGATGGTCCGCGAGTTGCAGCGCGGTAGATCAGGAATGCGGCAAGAGCGAGCACGATCAGCACACCCGCGCCGATAGCGATCACGCGCAAAGGCGGCAGCTTGGGCCGGGAATCCAGCAGCTCGCTCATGGGCAGCGGCTGTTCCTGAATCTTGATGTTGCGATAGATCCCTACGAGCTCATCGGGGCTCAGCCCAAGATACTCGGCGTAATTGCGCAGAAAGCCCATGGCGTATGTCTCGCCGGGAAAAACGGAAAAATCTTCGTCCTCCAGCGCCTTCAAAAAGCGTTTGGCGACATGTGTCTCGCGGGCAACCTGATCGATTGTCAGATTGTTGCGTTCTCGGGCGAGCCTAAGTTTTTCACCTATAGATTCCATATGGCCTACTCTGTCGAAGAATCAAACAGCCAGTCGGTGCTATTGATCGATGTCGCCGGCGACTGGTACGCGAATCGGGACAACGGGATGCCCTGGTTCAGGCGGTAGTTGAAAAGATCCAGAACCACCTTGTCGCCATTCGCATAATACCCCTCGGAGCGGCGGATCATATACTTCTTCGCGCTATCCTGCCCAACGGAGAGGATCATGGAGGAAAAGCTGGAAGAGGTGCGAGGGGTGAGCTTGAGCTTCACGACGAGCTCTTTTGATCCGTCCTCGAGCGGCACGGGGGTCGGCGTTGCCAGATAGGCTACGGAAAAGTTGCGCTGCATCATGCTGAGCCCCGCGCCCGTGGGCATGCTCTGGAGCTGGGAAGGTGTCTTCGATTTGTAGCTCTGGAGAAGGGTCGCGCTTTCACTCGGCAGATAGACGGTGAGCTGTTTGCCGTCAAAATCGATGACCTGATTTGCGGGATCCGAAAAATCAAGACGCATGAAATCAGGCGCCTTGTAGGAGATTTTGCCGCGAGAAACGGTCTTGTTCTGCGTCCAGACGAATGTGGCTTCGTAGTCCGCGATGGTGCCGAAATTCGCCGAAAGATCGGAAAAGAACTTCTCGGCAGATTCCAACGTCGCGGACTGGGCAAAACCCAATCCCGGGAGCGAGATGCAGAGGATGATGAGGAATGCGGCTTTTCTGTTCAAGGCTTTCCCCATAGTAACCATGCGACAATGTTTGTCAAGGCACGGGGGTTTTTGCCTTCGAGGATGCGGTTCACGGGGCGTCCCGGGCGGGGAGCGCACCGCCATTGCCTATCGGCTTTTCCAGCGCTCGCGCGAGCAGCCACTTCAGCGCGTCCTCTGAAAGTTTCAGCGTCTCGCCGCAATCAGGGCAGTAGAAGCGCAGCTCGCGAACGTATGCCGAAGCGCATCCCACGCAGTACAGCTTCCCGCAGCGCGGGCAGCGCCCGGCGGGTGCATCAGCCGGCGGCTCGCCACGGACGCGCAGCGCGGGCTGGGCCGACAGCTCCCGGGGCACCCACCACTCCCGCCCGCAGACGGCGCAGGACAGGCGGTGCTCCTTCTCGTCCCGAATGCGCTGCAGGAGGCCCGTGGCCCGTGGATGACCCGGAGAGCGAGCCAGGAGTGCGAGAAGGAGATCCCGCGCGGCGTCGTTGTGCCCCCGCTCCCTCTGGAGAATGGCGAGATTGACCGTGATGTCGGGATTTCCGGGATCGCGCTCGAGAGCCATCGTATAGGAAAGCTCCGCGCGGGCTCGCTCGCCTTTCAATGCTGCCACCTGTCCGAGCAGGTTGTACACCGAGGCGGTAGGGTGATCGGGCTCGATCTGCGCCAGGAGCTCCTCAGCCCGATGGACCATGTCCGTCTCGATACAGGCGGCGGCGCAATTCTGCTTGTACACAAAGTTGTCCGGGTCCATGCGGAGCGCCGACTCGTATTCGCGCACCGCCTCCAAACCGCTGCCCTGGCGGGCACGGATATTGCCCCGTTGATTGGCGCACACAGCGCTGTCCCCGGAGGCGGCCGCGAATGCTTCCACCGCGGCAAGTGCCTCCTCGTGGCGGCCGCCGCGTGACAGCGCATCGGAAAGGTTTACCGCGATATCCTGTTCGCCGGGGGCGGCCGCATATGCCTTTTGAAGACAGAGGATCGCCCCGGCGATATCGCCCTCTTCCATCTTGAGCTCTCCGGCAAGATTGTTCGCCCAAGGGTCGGAGGGCGAAAGTGCGAGGGCCCTGTCCAGTGGCGCGTGAGGATCCTGCCCCGCGAGGTGCAGCGCCTCGGCGAGACGGAACTGATAGAGGGGATAATCCGGCTCCAGGTCGCAGGCGCGTTGGTACGAGCGGAGCGCCTCGGCGCGTCTCTCCTTTCCGTTCAGCATGATGCCGAGCAGAAAATGGACCGCGCTGTCCTCGCTTCCCTCCTTCGCCAAGCGTCGCAGCAGCTCGAATGCCTCGTCGGCCTTGCCCTCGCGATAAAGCATCTTCGCTTCCATCGCGAGCGCTTCGCGGCTCTCCGGCTGGAGGGCCCGCGCGCGCGGGACGACCATCGACAGCTCGTCGAAGGCCTCCTCCGCGAACAACAGACGCGCGGCGCGCAGATAGAGCTCAGCGGCTTCGAGACCTTTGCCGCTCCTTTCCGCGGCGCGCGCGGCGTTCTGGAGGAACAGCGGCATGTCGGGCTGCAGCTCGATTGCGCGCGCATAGGCGGCGGCGGCGATGTCCCAGTTGCCCAGCCCGTACTCGGCATTGCCGAGGAGGTTCCAGGCCACCGGAACGGACAGGATGGTTCCCTGGGCGATCCCGGCAGCGATGAAGTCCCGCGTCTCCAAAAGGCGATTCTCCAGGTAAAGGAGGTTCGCTTTTTCCAAAGCCGCCTCGTGGTGCGCGGGGTCGCGCGCGAGCACGCGCTCCACCTCCGCGAGCGCTTCGGCTCGGAGGGACAGACGTGCGTAGCACTCCGCCAAGAGAAAGCGCTCGCGGATGGCGCCATCACGGTCTTTCAAGGATCGGCGCATCTGCACCGCGGCCGCGTCATAGCTGCCCATGGAGAACAGAGTTTCCGCGAATCGGAGACGCGATGCGGGGGATACCGGCGCGTAATACCACCCCCGCAGATACTCTTTTTCCACCGCCATCGGGCGCGCGTCCAGATGGAACCGACGAAGACGAAAGGTCCCCGGGCCGGCGCCCGCGAAGTTCTGCGCCGCGAACCCGATACCGCCTTCGGGCAGCGCGTCGTCTTCAAGCTCACCGACCCACTCTTCGTCAACGTGGAATGAAAAGCGCGCCCCATGGGCCACGATGCGCAGAGAGCGTCGGAACGATTCACCAGGCACCGCCCCCCCGCCGCGTTCCGGGAGCGAGGTCCACTCCACCAGCGCGCGTGGATGATTGTTGAACAGGAGATCGACGCGATAATTGCCGCGGGTGGAAAGGAGGAACATGTAGAAATTCTCGTCATTCACCTGGCGGAAGAGCATGCCGATCGCCGAATGCCCGTTCGAGGGGTCCAGCTCGACTTCTGCTTCCACCGTGAAATCCCCGAGACGCCTCTCCTCCTCGAGAGTCTCCCAGACGAAATAGCTCTCTTTCGCGATGGTGAGCTGGTAGGCACCCCGCGTGTAGAACGCAGCATGATGCTCGGCCTGTTCCTCGGGGAATGGCTTCTGATCGAGCCAACGAAACGAGGTTGCAAGCCTTTCCGTGGGGCGACGACGTCTGAAAAAAAGCATGTCTCAGGCTCAGGAGACGAGAATGACGGCCATGAGATCGAGCGGCTGCGTGCCGGTATTGGCGATGGAATGTCCGGCGCCCCCACCGGTGAGCACGGCGTCACCGGGACCGACGTGGTCGGGCACGTCCGATTCCCTGACTTCACCTTCTCCCGAGAGGATGTAGAAGATCTCTTCCTCTCCATCGTGCGTGTGAAATCCGATGGAGCTCCCCGGGGGGAGACGCAATTTCGCGAATAGCCGTGCTTTCCCCGTCAGCTCCTCCTTGCGGAAGATATGCAGGAACTCGACGCTGCCGGCGCCGCCGCGCATCCGATCCCTCACTTCCCTTTCCATGTCCGCGTTTTTCTTTATCATGCTCCCGCTCCCGCATGCACAATAGCAGGGTGAGGGGGCTCCCGCAAGCGGCGCAGGTTACTCGTCGGCAAGATTGGCCAGATCCCGATCTTCCAGCGTGCGGATGCGATCGCGAAGAGCGGCGGCCTTCTCGTAGTCTTCCTCGTCCAGGGCGGCGGCCAGCTCCGACTTCAATCCGTCGACCGGCGAATCCTGCTTCTCGTGAATCTGCTTGAGAGTCGCTTTCAGATAGTTCAGTGAGCGGACACGCTCGAACTGGAACGCGGGAGTATCGACGTCATTCATGTCCTCAATGGTCGAGATGGCGCCGTTGAGAATCTCCTCTGCGGCGGCCTTCATTTCCTTGTGCAGCGATATCATGGCGCGCGCGATCGCGTTCATGCGCACGACGTATGGCTTGTACTGGAGAAGCTCCTTGCGATCGTCGTCGCTGTCGCCGAATCTCTCCACGAGGGAAAAGAGATTGAGATTGTGTTCCGTGTCGCGTGCGGTCCGCGCGAAATCTCCGATCTGGAAGAGGACGAGGTACCGAAAATAGAACAATACCCCTTCGCCCTGGAGCGTGGCGAAATCCTCGTGGGAAAGCTCGAACCCATCCTCTGAACCATGAGCCTGGCGATAGTTTTCCAACCGGGCCTGGAACTCTTCAAGGGCCGTATCCTTGCCGAAAGGACGCTTTCCATCAGGTCTACCGTCCAGCTCGTATTGCTCGATGCCCATGGGCTGGCGCACTTGGAGAACCTGCCGGCCGTCCTCCGCCTGGACGATTCGAATCTGGTTATCCGAATCGTACTCCCATTCGCGCAATATGTCGGTAATGTCGGCGCTCATATTCCCGCTCCCACCCACAATGTATCCCGCGGGGGGTGCTTCGGCAAGGACGGGTCCCGAGACTATTTCGTCGGCGCCGGCACCGCGTTCACGATCTCTCCGCGCGTAAGATAGGCGCCGATCTGGCGCGCGATCATCACGGAGACATTCACCTGCGCCTCCGCGGTCGTGGCACCGAGATGCGGCGTGGCGATCACTTTGGGATGGCGCGCGAGGCTCCAGTCCTCCGGGGGCTCCTTGTCGAATACATCGACACCTGCGCCGCGCACAATCCCGGCATCCAGCGCCGCGATCAGGTCCTTTTCCACCACGATCCCACCGCGTGCACAATTGATGAGGAACGAGCCCTTCTTCATCTGCGCGAATGTCTTGGCGTTGAACAGGCCCTTCGTCTGTTCGGTGCGCGGGGAGTGAATGGAGATGAAGTCCGCGGTCTTGATCACTTCTTCGAAGGAGGCCAGACGGAAGCCGAGGGCCGCGGCCTTGTCAGCGGTCACGAACGGGTCGAAGGCGACGACGCTCATACCCATGGCAAGCGCGTGCCTGCCAACGATGCTCCCCACATTTCCGATCCCCACGAGGCCGAGGGTCTTTCCGAGAAGCTCGATGCCGCCGAAGCTCTTCTTGTCCCACGTGCCGGCCTTCATCGTGGCATCCGCGCGCGCAAGATCGCGGCACAATGCAAACATCATCGCCATGGCGAGCTCCCCCGCCGCCTCGGCATTCCCGCCCGGGGTGTTCAGCACGACAACACCGCGCTCCGCGGCGGCCTTGACGTCGATGTTGTCCACGCCCGCCCCGGCGCGCCCGATCACCCGCAATGATTTTCCGGCCGCGATCACCTCACGTGACGCTTGGGTTGCCGAGCGTACGACGAGGCCTTCGGCATCCCCCAACGCCGCCATGAGCGCGTCGGGCGCGAGCCCCGTCTTCACGACGATCTGCAGCTCGGGAAACTTCCCGAACTCCTCCAGGCCTTCCTTCGCCAGCGAATCCGCAATGAAAACCTTTTTCTGTGCCATGGCCGACATAGTATCCGGCTCGCATAATTTTGCAAGCTGTGCATGAAAGGGTGACGCGTCTTCTGGCGCGTCCGACGGCTTTGATCTATAGTAAGAGGCATGCCAGAACATGTGATGGTCATTTCACTCGGGGGTTCGCTCATCGCCCCCGGCGGCGTGGACACGGCGTTTCTCAAGGAGTTCGCGCGCGTCGTCGCCGTCCACTTCGCAGCCGACCCGCAACGACGCCTCATTATCGTGTGCGGCGGCGGGAGCCTGGCGCGGGACTATCAGAGCGCCTTGCGCGAAATCTCCCCTGACGCGACGCGGGATGATCAAGACTGGGTGGGGATCGCCGCCACGCGCGTGAACGGGGAGCTCGTGCGCCGTCTCTTCCGCCCCTGGTGCGGGGAGGATCTGGTGACGGACCCGACCACCGTCACCGTGTTTGCCGGGCGCGTGCTCGTGGCAGCGGGATGGAAGCCGGGATTTTCGACCGACAACGATGCCGTGTTGCTTGCGCGGAGGTTTTCGGCCGGCACCGTGGTCAATCTGTCGAATGTCGCGAAAGTGTATACCGACGATCCACGGACGAATCCCAAGGCGCGGCCGCTGGACACTGTCACGTGGAAGGAGATGCTCGCCATCGTGGGTGGAGAATGGTCACCGGGGAAGAACACGCCTTTTGATCCCACCGCGGCACGGGCGGCGGCAGAATCGCATATCAAGGTCGTCTTCGCGGAAGGGCGCGACATGGCCAATCTGGCGCACGTGCTCGCCGGCGAGCCGTTCGTGGGGACCACGATCGGGCCGGATTAGGGGCTCGCCTCTCGTACATCCCTGTACTGCTCGCCCTCGCCGTCCTTGGCTAGGTGCTTTCCATGTCCTTGAGGCGGTCGCGAAGGCGCGCCGCTTCCTCGTAGTTCTCTTCCTCGATGGCGGCATCGAGGAGCCGCTTCAGGCTAGCCATCTCCGATTCGGGAGGAAACACGGGGGGCTCGGGAAGCGTCGGTGTCTCTTCCGACTCGGAAACGGCCGTCGGCGTATCGGAGGCCTTCAACTCCCGATTCTTCTCTTCCACCATCTTCACCGATATCCCCGCCTCGTCCACGACAGCTTCGTCGATATAGATGGGGCATTTTACACGCACGGCCAGAGCGAGGCAGTCCGAAGGCCGCGCATCCACGCCTATCTCCGAGCCGCCGGATTCCAGGATAAGCTTCGCGTAGTAGGTTCCTTCCTTCAAGGAAGTTATCTCGACGCGATTCACCGATGACTCAAGGCTTTCCAGGACCGTGATGAAGAGATCGTGCGTCAGCGGTCGGGGCATCTTCACGCTGCCCAACCCTATCAGGATAGACTGCGCCTCCAGCGGCGCAATGAAAATTGGCACCGCGACGTCCAGGCCCAGTGGCCGAACGAGGACCGCATTACCCTGCTCGGCTTTCGCCACTGTCCAGACCTCTGCAGGAACCAGCATCTTTCGTACTCTCTGGGATTCAATGATAGAGCAATATCCGCCGGTTGGCAATACGTATCCGCCGCGCGAGGCGGCTCACGGGGCCTTGGGTACTGTGTCAATCCGCTTCTCACATGTATATTAGCGTGAAGGAGTATTGCATGGCAGATTCTGGGAATCCCTTTGGCACGCGCAGCACGCTGAAGACCCCCGAGGGACGATTCGAGTATTTCAGCCTCTCTCGACTGGAGGCGCAGGGTTTGGGACCGGTCTCCCGCATGCCCTTCTCCATCAAGATCCTCCTCGAATCGGTGCTCCGACAAATCAATGATTTCGACGTCAAGGAAGAAGACCTTCGCGCGTTGTGCGTGTGGAACACGAGCGAGGCGCGGACCCGAGAGTTCCCGTTCAAGCCAGCCCGTGTCGTCATGCAGGATTTCACCGGCGTCCCCGCCATTGTCGATCTGGCCGCGATGCGCGACGCGATGGCGGCGCTCGGCGGCGACCCGCAGCGAATAAATCCCGTGATCCCCGTGGATCTCGTCATCGACCATTCCGTGCAGGTCGATTTCTTCGCCTCCAGCCGCGCCCTTGGCGGCAACGCCACGTTGGAGTTCCAGCGAAACAGGGAACGCTACGAGTTTCTCCGCTGGGGCTCCAAGGCATTCACCGATTTTCGCGTCGTGCCTCCCGCGACGGGCATCGTTCATCAAGTGAACCTCGAGTTCCTCGCGCACGTGGTCCGCGTCCAGGACGGCGGCAAAGGGTCTCTGGCTTTTCCCGACACTCTGGTCGGCACGGATTCGCACACCCCGATGATAAACGGAATCGGCGTTCTGGGATGGGGAGTCGGCGGCATCGAAGCGGAGGCGGCGCTCCTGGGCCAGCCGCTCTATATGCTCATACCCGAGGTCGTGGGAATGCGCCTGACGGGCAATCTTCGCGAGGGTGTGACGGCAACGGATCTCGTCCTCACGGTGACCCAAGCGCTCAGGAAGCTCGGCGTGGTGGACAAGATCGTCGAATTCTTCGGTCCCGGGCTCAACACCCTGAGCGTCGCCGACAGGGCGACCATCAGCAATATGTCCCCCGAGTACGGCGCCACTGCCGGCTTCTTCCCCGTGGACGAAAAGACTCTGGAGTATCTTCGCTTCACCGGCCGCGCGGCCGGGCACGTGGACCTCGTGGAGCGCTACTGCAAGGAGCAGGGATTGTTCCGAACCGCGGATGCCGTGCAACCCGACTATTCAACGGTCGTGGAGCTTGATCTCGGATCCGTGGAGACGTCACTCGCCGGGCCGCGTCGCCCGCAGGACAGGATCGCCCTTGCCAAGGCCAAAGGCTCGTGGCGGCAGGTGGACACGGCGCCAGAGGCGGGCACCCGCACGGCCAACGTGCATCTCGGCGAGGCCAGTGAAACGCTGCGCGACGGCGCGGTCGTCATCGCGGCGATCACGAGCTGCACAAACACGTCCAACCCGGCGGTCATGATCGCGGCGGGACTCCTTGCCCGCAAGGCGGTCCATCTCGGCTTGCGGGTGCCCGGATACGTAAAGACGAGCTTCGCCCCCGGCTCGAAAGTCGTCACGCAATACCTCGACAAAGCGGGTCTGACCCCGTACCTGGAAGCATTGGGATTCCACCTCGTGGGTTACGGCTGCACGACGTGTATCGGCAATTCCGGACCCCTTGCAGCGGCCATCACCGCCGCGATCAGGGACAACGATATCACCGTCGTCTCGGTGCTTTCGGGAAATCGCAACTTCGAGGGCCGCATCCATCCGGAGGTGAAGGCGAACTACCTCGCCTCTCCTCCCCTTGTCGTGGCATACGCGCTGGCGGGGAGCATGGAGATCGATCTGGCGACCGAGCCCATCGGAACTGACAAAACCGACGCGCCGGTCTACCTGAAGGACATCTGGCCGACCCTCGCCGAGATCGACGCGACGCTTCTGAGCAGCCTCACCCCCGAAATGTTCCGCTCCGTGTACGCGAGCGTCTTCACCGGCGACGAAGCATGGAGAAACGTGAAAACCCCGGAAGATCGCCGCTATCGATGGGAGGCGGATTCTACCTACATACGCAGTCCCACCTTCTTCGAGGGCATGAAGGCCGCGCCCGCGGCAGTGCCTGAAATCAGATCGGCGCGCGTGCTCGCGTTCCTGGGCGACTCGGTGACTACCGACCACATATCACCGGCCGGCAACATCGCCGAAAAAAGCCCTGCGGGCAGATGGCTTCTGGGGCACGGCGTGGCAGTGCAGGATTTCAATACGTACGGGTCGCGCAGAGGCAACCATGAGGTAATGATCCGGGGAACCTTTGCGAATATCCGTATCCGCAACAAGCTCGTACCGGGTCTCGAAGGCGGCTTCACCCGACATGTTCCGTCCGGTGAAAAGCTGTCGATCTACGACGCGGCTGAGAAATATCGTCTCGATTCGGTTCCCCTCGTGGTTCTGGCCGGGAAGGAGTACGGTTCGGGAAGCTCGCGCGATTGGGCCGCCAAAGGCACCATCCTGCTCGGGGTCCGGGCCGTGATAGCGGAAAGCTACGAACGCATCCACCGCTCGAACCTCATTGGTATGGGTGTTCTACCGCTGCAATTCGAGAAGGGCCAGAGCGCCGAAGGATTGGGATTGACCGGTGAAGAAGTCTTCGACATCGAGACCCCGAAGGAACCCGGGCAGATGGTCGGGGTCGTAACGCGCTCGGCGGACGGAGAAAAGAAATTCAAAGTCCGTGCGCGCATCGATACCATCGTGGAGCTCGAGTATTTCAAGAACGGTGGAATCCTGCCGACGGTTCTCAGGAATTTCGCCTCGGGGGCAAAAAAATAGAGGGGAAAAAAGTGTGGCCTCCATTTGATTGGAGGCCACGACAGATTTGACTGTCTAGATGCCGGACCACCTCTGGTCAGGCATATCGTACGTCTTAGTCACTTGTACCTCCTTTCCCCGCAATCGCGGGATCAGTGGATTTCCGTCCGCGGCCGGATCATATAAAAAAAGCCATCCTGCAGGATGGCTTTCCATTTCATTGTCCGAAGCCACCACTAAAGCTGCAGAGACGCCGCGTATGCGGCGCAGAGCCCGAAAGAAGTGGCCATCCGACAATCAAATCTGAATAAAAGGTTACCACTGCCGCCGTGCCTTGTCAAGCGAAGAGCAAGCTTTTCTCTTTACAGCTCCAGTTCCGGACGTTAGCATGAGGCCATGCGCCTTCTTATAGCGGAAGACGAATACTACACACGACAGGGTATCATGGATGAGATCGACCTCGCCGCCATCGGCGTTGACGAGGTGGCCCAGGCCGATGACGGGGTGAACGCACTGCGGATCGCGGAAGCCTTCCGACCCGATATCGTGCTCGCCGACGTTCGCATGCCGCGCATGGACGGCATCGCCATGTCGTTCGAGCTGCGCAAAAGTTTTCCTCATTGCCATATCGTGATCATGAGCGGATATGCGGACAAGGAATATCTGAAATCCGCGATCGAGCTGAAGGCTGTCAGCTACATCGAAAAACCATTCCGCACCAGAGAGTTGCGCGAGGTGCTTGCACGGGCGGTATCCCTTTGCCATCAGGAGCGCAATCGCGAGGAGCGCGAGGCGGCGCTTCTCAAGCGGGCCCAGACCGGCATGCCGCTCTTGCGCGGAGAAGTGGCCCTCATGCTCGTGCAGCAAAACCAGGATGAGGAGCGCATACGTCATGTCATCGAGGCCTCCGGGGTGCCCGTCGCCACTGATTCCTCTCTTGCGGTTGCCGTGGTGCGGCCTGCCGGCTTTGCTTTTCCGGAAGAGCCCGGCTTTCGCGAGGATTTCGTCACCAGGGCCGACGCTGAGGTCGTACGCTCCTCTTTAGCCGGGCTCGTCGCCGTCAAAGGGACCGAGGAGGCGATCCTCGTCCTCTACGCGAAGCCGGAAACTCCGCGATTGCTGGATGAAAAGACTCTCGCGGCGCTCTTGGGCAGAATTCTCAAGTCCATGCCGCTGGTGGCCATGGTGGCCGCCGCTGGTCCACGCGTCACGGGGTTGAGCGCGGCTCCCGGCAACTATAGGGCGGCCTGTTCCGCGATCGGGCATGCATTCTTCTCGGGCGCGGGAGCCATTGCGATGGACGCCACCGCGCCTCGAAATTCCCTGACCATTTCCGCTTCCCTCATTGACGATTTCCAGGCATGTCTGGATCGTGAGGATGGCGCGGGAGCCGTTGGAGTGTTGCGAGCGCACGCGCACGCCCTCCGCGCCGCGGAATCTCGCGACGCGGATCGCGCGCGGGATTCATTGACGCGCATGGTGCTGCGCCTCACCACGTTCGCCGAGCGACGCGGAATCGATCCACGGGACGGTGAGCAGTCCCTGCGGCGCCTCACCGACCGCATCGAGCGCGCGGGCACCCTGGACGCGATCGCCGCGCTCCTGGAAGCGCGCGTGACCCTCCTATTCGAGCGCATCGAGCGTCAGGCGGTGGAAGGGCGCTTGATCATGGAGATAAAGCGGGTCGTACACGGCGGATTCCAGCAACCCGGGCTTTCCATTGAGGACATTGCCCGCGACGTGGGGCTGTCCCCCGCTTCGGTCTGCCGCCTCTTCAAGGAAGCCACGGGCCAAACCATCCATCGTTATATGACGATGTACCGGCTGGAGCGGGCGAAGGATCTCCTGCGCGATGTCCGACAGGCGAAAATGACGGAGGTCGCCGCGCGCGCCGGGTTCGCCGACGCGAATTATTTCGCGCGCGCATTTCGCAAGGAAACGGGGCTCTCCCCGTCCGAGTTCCGTGAGAAGGCCTCGCCGTGAAGCTCGATCCGCGCCTTCTCGTACGCGCGTTCCGCGTCGACGTCAAGCTCCGTCAGAAGCTCCTCATATTTTCCCTCGTTATCATCGTGATCCCCTTCTTCGCTCTCGCCGTCTTCGTGTCACAGAAGCTCTCGAACATCGTCGAGATGCGCATTTCGTATTCCGCCGATCAAGTCTTTGACCAGACAAGCGCTTTTTTGGAGTACCGCCTGTACAATGTCCTGAAGGTCTCGCACGTCTTTCTGGTGGATACGACCATAAACGCAATACTCTTGAAGGACCTGAAAGGGTACGACCTGCGCAGCCAGCGCGTCGACATGGATACCCTCACGAATCTGTTTTTCGCCTATCAGGACGGTGTCAATATCGAGCGGATTCGACTCTATGTCCGCGATGGTCTGGATTATTCCGAAGAGCATTTCAACCTCTTCGGCTTGGGTGCGATAAAAAACGCGCGATGGTATCGGTATCTGGAGAAGAGCGGCAGCACCTACGTGTGGTGCCCCTCGGAATACCTGGACACCGACGCTGAAGAGAAAGGCAAGGATCTGTCACTCGCTCGCTACATCATGGACTTGAACGACCTAAAGAAGCGCATCGGCGTCCTGAGGATCGACATCCGCAAGGACCAGGTCGAATCGATCCTCGCAAAATCGAGCGCGATTGCCGACAGCATCACCTATGTGCAGAACTCGGTGGGCGATATCGTCGCCTCCTCAAATCCCACGCTCCTGCCGCGCTTCGCCTCCTTCGCCAAACAGATCACGGAAGGCTCTCCGCCCGAAGGGGGACTCCATCGGATCATGGCTGACGGGAAAGAGGCGCTGGTCAAGCAGCGCTCGCTGGGAACGACCGACTGGCGCATCATCACCGTGCTTCCCTTTTCCGGCATCGAGGCGCAGAGCGGGGCAATCCGCGATCAGATCTTCCTGGTCATCTGCGCGCTGGCCGCCATTGCTTCGTTGCTCGCCTATTGGGTCTCGGGGACGATCACCCGCCGCCTGTCGCAAATCATGACAAAAATGGGCGGCGCGGAAGGAGGGAAGCTGGAGAAGCTCTCGCTGCCCGCCGGCCGCGACGAGATCGGCGAGCTCGCCACGACCTACGACAGCATGATCGACGAAATCGAGACCCTCATGGCGCGTGAAGAGCGCACGCAAAGAGAGCTGAAAGGTGCCGAATTGAAGGCGCTCCAGGCGCAGATCAATCCGCACTTTCTCTACAATACACTCGACATGATCAAATGGATGTCACGCCGCGGCATGGCCGACGAGATCGAGGAGCTCTTGAATTCCCTCGCAACCTTCTATCGACTCTCCCTGAGCGAAGGCCGCGAGACCATCCCGCTGCGCGACGAGCTCCGTCACGTGGAGCTGTACGCGCGGATCCAGAACATGCGCTTCCGCGGCGCGATCCAGTTCGCCATCGATGTCGAGCCTTCTGCGCTTGACTGCGCGATCCTCCGCGTCACCCTCCAACCCCTGGTCGAAAACTCCATCCTTCACGGCATCATCGAAAAGCCCGAGAAGAGAGGCTGCGTACGGATCATCGGCCATGTCGCCGATGGAGAGGTGGAGCTCGTTGTCGAGGATGACGGAGTGGGTATCGAGCCGTGGCACCTGGCAGCCCTCCTGTCCTCCGACGGCGCCAGCCGCGCCGGCTATGGCGTGCGCAATATCAATGAACGCTTCCGTCTCTACTACGGTGAAAAGTACGGCCTTTCGTACTCGAGTGTGTACGGGCACGGCACGACCGCCACGGTGCGATTCACCGCCATACCATTCACCGTGCAGGAAAATCGCCACGATTAGAAGAAAGTCCTGTTTACCGCTACTCATGCGCAGGCTACGATGACGCCCTAAAACGGGAAACCCGTTACCGCCGGATGAAGAAAGGGAGCCTCATTCATGCCACTGCGTAAGGGCCCTGTCTTGCATGAGTTCCGCAAGAACAGCCTCCTCTACCTCATGTTCATTCCCGTAGCGGCCTATTTCATCGTCTTCGCCTACGTTCCCATGGCCGGCATCGTCGTGGCGTTCAAGGAGTTCAATTATCGCGGCGGGATGTTCGGAAGTCCCTGGAATGGATTCACCAATTTTCGCTATTTCTTTCTTTCCGGCAAAGCGTGGCTCGTAACGAAAAATACCTTCCTCTACAACGTCGTCTTCCTGGGATGCTACACGTTCTTCTCCATTACGCTGGCCATTTTCATTTTCGAGGTGGAATCGCGCTGGTTCAAAAAGGTTTCTCAGACCATGCTCTTCCTCCCGTACTTCGTTTCATGGGTCGTCGTGAACGCCTTTGTCTACAATCTCTTCAATTATGAATACGGTCTGGTCAACACGATCATCAAGACTCTCGGGGGGCACGCCTTCGACATCTACCGCAATCCGGCCACGTGGCACTTCCTTCTGCCCGTTTTCTATACGTGGAAGTGGGTCGGTTTCGGGAGCGTCCTGTACCTCGCGGCGCTGTCCGGCATGGATCACGAATGCCATGAAGCGGCCATCATCGACGGCGCGAGCATCACGCAGCGCATCCGCCGCATCACCCTCCCCCTTCTGCGGCCGACGATCATCATCCTCATCCTCCTCGGGGTCGGCAGGATCATGCGCGGCGACTTCGACATGTTCTATCAGCTCATCGGCAACAATGGCAGGCTCATAGACGCCACGGACATCATCGATACCCTCGTGTTTCGCTCTCTCGTCGGCATGCAG
>Ga0265330_10000687_pt1 | contig 21683 bp, 13 predicted proteins | sample 41919metaG_FD_202083 | JGI IMG/M metagenome (GOLD analysis project Ga0265330, IMG submission 202083) | Rhizosphere microbial communities from Carex aquatilis grown in University of Washington, Seatle, WA, United States - 4-19-19 metaG | ecosystem: Host-associated > Plants > Roots > Rhizosphere... | reverse complement strand
CGTGGATCATCGCCTGCAGCAGGTTGTGGACCTGGGCCGCGCCGATGTCAGTGGACAGCATGGCCAGCGGGGTCCGTTTTCCAAGCGCAGGGTCAGGCGCGGTCAGCCACTGCGCCACAGCGGCGTCGCTGGAAAAGACCTCGCGCGCAAGCTTCTGCGCGCGAATCACACGCAACAGGCGCTCGGATTCTGTCGCCGAGAAGCGCTGGTTCTTGTTGACACGATGGCCGATCGTGCGCGGGGCCAGGCCCAGCGCCTCAAGCAGAGCCTTCTGCGATACGCCCACCAGGGCCACGAGTTGGTGCAGGACGCGGCTGGGCAGTCCCTTCTCGATTGCGACCATCTGGGCCGCAGGCGACTGTTCGACGAGTTGGAAGACGGTCATGGCAATTTGGCTTTCCCAAAGAAGCAATTTTGCGCTGGCGGGAGCGAATGTCAAGGCAGCGCGACCGGATCCGGAGTTTCACCACGGAGAGCACAGCGGCCACAGAGGCCGGAAGGAAAAGGTTCCGGATCCGAGTCCAAAACCTTCTTTCCTTCCCATCCGTCTCTGTGAACTCTGTGCTCTCTGTGGTGAAAAGAAAGCATTCTTCCTTTGCCTACGGGCCCTGTTTCGCGCGCACAAGCTGCAACTGGCGCGTGATGCGCGGGTTTCCCGGATCGCGTGCCAAGGCCTTGCTGAGCAGGCGCTCGGCTTCGTCGAGATCTCCGCGCTTGAATGCGATGGCGCCCAGCAAGGCGTCGGCCTCGTTGTTGCCCAGGGCAGCGGCGCGGCGGGCCTCGCTCTGCGCGCGATCCAGGTTGCCGGCATCGAAGGCCGCCTGGGCTCGTTCGAGCAACGCGGTCTTGTCTGGCGGGGACGCCTCGGGGACGGGCCGCGTGGAATGCGTTCCGGCCCCGCCGGTCGGGACGGCGGGGCGAGAATCCCGTGGTGGCACCGCCGGCATTGCCGCCTGCGGAATGGCCACAGCTGGCACCGGCGCCACCGGCGGAGCTGCGGTTTCTGACGCCGCGGTCGCCGATGGAGCCGCGGGCGCGATGACCGCCGCGGCCGGCTCGGGTTCGTCGCCCGCCTGGCGCAGACGCAGAAAATCGTAGGCCAGAACGCCCACGACCAAGAGCGCGCCCATCACCGCCGCCAAAACCACGCGCCAGTTACGTCCGGCCGCTTGCGCCGATGCCCTCCTGCGACTCCGGCGCTTGACCGGCGGAGCCGCCGCACTGGCCATCGCTGTGGACGTGGGCACAGCCACGCTGGCCGGTGTGGCCCGCGTGCGCAGCGCTCGCTGCGCGGATGAGACCAGCTCGGCGCGCTCGGCACGCTCAGCCCTGGCATCGAACGAACCTAGCATAAGCTCTGCCAGGATGGCCTCGCCCGAGGGAACCACCGACCCAAACGGGGCCAGAGCGGCCGCCAGGTCTGAAGCGTTGGCAAAGCGGGCCTCGCGGCGTTTGGCCAGCGCGCGCGCCACCACTTCGTCGAGCGCGACGGGAACCGCCGAGCTGAGCCGCGAGGGTGCAGGCGGATCGTGCCTGAGCAAGTCTTCGAGCAGGCGCTGCCTGTCGGTGGAGGGCGCGACCACGCGATCGCCTTGGATGGTCGTGCCCACCGGGCGGCCAGTCAGCATGGTCCACAGAACGAGTCCCAGGGCGTATATGTCGCTGCGGCGGTCGAGAGGACGGTTGCGCGCCTGCTCGGGCGACATGAAGGCCAGCTTGCCCCAGCGCTGGCCGGGCACGGTCAAGCCCGCAGACAGTTCTGAGCGCGCAATGCCGAAATCGAGCAACTTGACCTCACCCGCGTAGGTCACGCGAATATTCCCGGGCGTGACGTCGCGGTGAATGAGCTCCAGTCCCTCGAAGTCATGCGCGTAGGCCAGCCCGCGCGCCACCTGACACGCCACCTGCACCGCCGCGGCCACCGGGATGGGCCGGCCCTCACCGGCGGCACGGTCGAGCAATTCTTGCAGATCGTGGCCGTCGACGAATTCCTGTGCGATGAAGGGCTCGCCCGAGATCTCGCCCACCGCGTGCGTCTGCGCGATGTTGCCGTGAACCAGGCGGCGCGCGATGTCGGCTTCGTGACGAAAGCGCCGCAGAAACTCGGCATCGCCTCGCCGTTCCTGCAGAATACGCTTGATCACGCAGAGGGTTTCCAGACCGGGCGGTCCCGACATGGCGAGAAAGACCTCGCCCATGCCGCCCTCGCTGAGCGAGCGCAGCAGAACATAGGAACCGAAGCGCACTGGGAAGTCGTTCACCGTTGGAACCCTAGCGCAAGTGGCGCGCCGGAGGAACCCGCCCGTTCAAAGTCGTGGCTCCCCGGATTTCACCACAGAGAGCACGGAGACAGATCGGAAGGAAGGGTCCGGACCCGGATCAGGAACCACTTTTCTTCCGGCCTCTGTGACCTCTGTGGACTCTGTGGTGAAACTCCGGATTGCCCATCTGGCCGGTCCCAACTTATCTACCGTTTCTCGCAGGCCACTGCTGCCACGCTCTCGATGGCGATAGCCGCAAGCGCGGCGGCGTAGTCCAGGTCGATGTTCTTCATGGTGTCGTCGGTGTCGTGGTACCCGGTGCGGTTGATGTCGTAGTTCTCCATGAAAAGCACCACTGGGATGCCCAGGTCCGAGAAGATCTGCCCATCGGTGTTGTACAACGACGAGCGCGGCTCCCATTCGACCCGCACCTCGCCGGATAGAGGCAAATGGGCGAAAGGCGGCGGTACCTGTTTGCCGTCGGGCATGCGTTGCGCGCGGCCAAGTCCCTGCCGCTCCGGAACTGCCTCTCGCGCCTGATGGTTCCAGCGCTGGTTGGCCAGGTGGGCCGCCAGAGCCAGCCGCGCCGAGCCCGCGCCTTCGCCCGAGGCGATCTGAAACACGTCGCGGTCGTGGTTGTTGTTGTGCCCGATCATGTCCAGCACAAAGGCACCCACGACGCGCACCGCGGATGCATCCCACGTGCTGCCGTCCTCCGCAGTGAGCTGCAGACTCTTTTCCACCAGGGCCTGGCCGAGGGCGCGCGCGCCCAGACAATCCGAGGGAAATTCTTCGCCGGTCAGGTGCACCAGCCAGATGTCGCGTTCCAGCCGGCCGGCGCGCGCCATCGGCAAGAAAATCTCGGCCGCAGCCAGCAGCGTGGCCGTCGCCGAGTGGTTGTCATCGGCGCCGGCAGCCGCCGCACGCAAGCCGTCCCCGCCGCGCTCTCTTTCAAACACATCTTCCATGTATGCGGTGTCGTAGTGGTCCGCCATGATCACGGCCTGGCCGCGATTCTTGCCGGGGATGACCAACACGATGTTGCGCTCCTGCGCCTGACCTTGTTGGTTTTGCGTCCACGCCTCGGACCACGACATGTCGAATTCCGTGCGCCAGGTGAAGCGATGATCGAACACCTGGGCGCGTCCCTGCATCTCGTGGCGCTCGATGGCCTCGCCATAGCACTGGTGCAAATGCTGCCCCAGCCGATCGAGATCGCTACGCGCGCCAGCCTCGACCTGCGCCGCCCGGGCGGCCGCTCCGCCAGTTCGTCCTTCATTGATCACCACGCGGTCCGCAGTTTCCTTGTTTCGGAATTCGCCCTCGGCCAAAGCCGCCATGGTCCGCCACAGCGTCTCCTCGAAGGCGCGCGTCTTGGTCTTCTCAAGCGTGAGTGCCGAACCCAGCGCAACCTCCGGCACGATGGCCGCGTGCAGGTCATCGGCCAAGCGGGCCGCAGCCGCCGGATCGCTCGCCAACTCTGGCAGTTTGTTCAGCCATGCGCCGAGCGTCGTGTCCTTCGCGATCCGCAGCAGTGCGCGGGCGAACGATCCGGGCAATGGTCCGTCGAGGTACTCGCGAAAATCGAGCAGCTTGCGCAGGTTCTGCGCGGTGGTGTGGCGCAGCTGACCTGGCTCGCGCACAAACAGCTTGGCTGCCTCGCGATGGCCCGGGCGATCGAGAAGATTGGCCGCGAGGGCGAGCGGGGGCTGGCCCGCGGGTGCGGTCGCTTCGGCCGTGAAGCTGCCCAGGCGAAGTGAATCTTCGTAGAACTCCGCTTTGTTGCCGTCGGGGCTCAGGCGCGCCAGCAAGGGCAAGTGCCAGAAAAGCTCGCGAAGTCCGGCGCGCATCGGAGGATAGTAGAGCCGGTAGCCGAAGCGGCCGCCGCGATCGAGCCTCTCGGCGGCGTTTTCCAGCTCGCCCGTGCTCGCGACAGGACCGTCGAGCAGCAGTTGATAGTCGTGGGTCCAGATCTGCGCATTGCGGGCCATGGGCTTGCCATACAGGCCGAGATCGTCCGGGTTGGTTGAGAACAGCGCCACCGTGACCTCGTCGGTGAACGCGCCGTCGCCAACCAGAGCTTGGTCGCGCGGCTGGCGCTGCCAGCGATGGGTGCGCGTGAGCTGGTGGACCATGCGATGGGAACCCGAGGGCTGCGCCTGGGAGGGATCGTGCTCGTCGAGCCAGCCGGACTGGGGAATGCGCAGCGTATAGCCGCCTTGCACACGGGGGAAAAGATGTAACAGCGGAATCTGCGTGGCGCGCGGCAGAGCCGCGGCTAGCTTGCGGTAGAGAGGATGCCCGGAGAACACGTGACTGGCCGGCGTGGGCAGAATGCGCAACGTCCCGTCGAGAAAAGCCTTCTGCAACGAATCGGGCAAGGCCCCGAACGGTTCCAAGGTGAAGATGGTATGAATTTGGTTTGCCGGCTCGCTCCCGCGCCACAGTCGAGCGCGTGCGAACCCAGGCAACTCAGCCTCCGCTCCGAAGAAACGCAAACCCTCGCGCGCAAGTGGCACATCGCCGCTGGCCCAAGCGACAAGCCGCAGGAAACGCTCCTCGTCGCCTTTGCTGAACCCGCGCCAGAAAACCGCGGCGGCCGGCTCGTGGCTGGCGCCGAACAGGGTCCAGCGCACATTGCCCTTGTCGTCTTGGGTGCGCGACAAAGCCAGCGTCCGCATCACGAAGAACGGACGCTGCGGGTAGCGTCCCGCGCGTGCGGCTGCGACCAGCGCCTCGGGCCAGGCCAGGTTGCCGTCGAGCAGGGTGTGCGAAAATTCGTGGGTCGCCCCTTCTGTCAGTTTGCGCAGCTCAAGCACGAGGTGGCTCGCGATTTTGGCCAGGCCCGGGCGAAGCTCGTGCTCCTGCTCGTACTCGTCGATGGCCACGCCGCGCTCGTCGCAAACGCTTGTGTTGTCCGCAGCCCCGGAAGGATCGCCAGCGGTGTAAGGCTTCAATCCCACGAATGGCGGCGGCATGAATTCCGAGTACGCGGGCACCGGAAAACGCCCCAAGCCGCGAAAGGCGTCTGCCGCTTCCGTCGCAATCTGGGACCACGTTGCCTTGTCCTGCATGCGGCCTAGGGTAGTGCCGATGCCGCTTCTCCGCTAGCATGGCGGCATGTCCGTCCTATTCGACGTGGAATACCAGGACGCGCAGATTCTCCTGCGCGCCTTCGAGCCCACCCCGCACGAGGTGCGTGGCGCCGCGACCCGGCTTTCCAGCTACTACAACGACGAGCACAACCGGGCCATGCTGACCCACGAGGAAGACATGTCCCCCGAGGAGGTGGTGGAGCACTACACCGAATCGCGCGCAGATGGGGACCGTCTGTTTCTTCTGGAGCAAGACGGCATGTTGATCGGGGACGCGGACTTTCGTGAGTTCGACTCCGAGTCGGCCGAGTACGCCATCATGATCGGCGCGCGCAGCCTGCAGGGGCGCGGCCTGGGCAAAAAGTTCACGACCATGCTGCACGCGTGGGCCTTTCGCGGACTGCACCTGGCCCGTGTGTACGTGACCATCCTGCCGGCCAACGGCCCATCCATACGGCTCTTCCAGCAACTCGGATACGAACCAGACAACAGCCCGCGGGCGCGCGACCTGATCGACGAAGACGACGACGTGACCCTCTCCATCGACCGCGCGGCGTTCGAAAAACAGCACGGAACGATGATGGACGGCGTGCGCTTTGCGCCGCGGAAGTAACGGGCGATGACCTTGCCATCCGAACTGCAGTGGTTGGACGGCGTGGCCGTGTCAGTCGTGGCGTGCGACACCGCCGGCGTTTGCACGTATATGAATGAGCGCGCCTGCCAGCTGTTTGCCAAAGACGGCGGCCGCGCCTTGCTCGGTCGCAGCCTGATCGATTGCCACCCGGAGCCGGCCCGCTCGCGCCTGCTGGATATCCTGCGCACGCCGCACGCGAACAGCTACACCGTCGAGAAAGCCGGGAAGAAAAGGCTCATCCATCAAGCGCCCTTCTTGCGTGACGGCGTCTTCGCGGGCGTGGTCGAAATTGGCATCGACCTGCCCGACCCGCTGCCGCACTTCGTGCGCTGATCTCACTTGCGCAGGCTGGACAGACCCGGGAACGACGTCACCGGCTGGATCACGATGGCGGGCGGAATTTCGCCGTGCTGGCGCATGCGCGCGATCCATTCCACGGCTGGTCCTGAGGTTGGCGGGGTCACCACCGTGCCGCGCAGCCGGCCCTCGCGCACCAGGCGCTGTCCCAACGTCGGCGAACCGTCGCAGCCCAGGATGGGGATCTTGTCGAGCGGCACGTCCAGTCGAACGGCGGCGTCGCGCGCGGCCTGGCGCAAACCCAAAGCCATCTCGTCATTCTGCGCGACGAAGACGCCGGGCATCTCCGCGTCCTTGGTCATGCTCTTCAGCCAACGCTCGAGCGCCAAACGCGCGCCCTCGCTGGTCCAGTCCGCACTCAACGTCACCAGTCGATAGGGATCCGCGATGACCGATGTCAGGCCGTCCAGCCTGTGCTGAGCGGACGAAGCCGTCAGCGGCCCGGTCATGCACAACACGCAGCCACCGTCGGGTATGAGAGCCCGAACCTGCTGGCCGTGGATGCGGCCGATCTCAGACTGTTCTGGGCTCACCGCGAAGATGGCCCGGTCGGGGAATTGGCGGCGCAACTCCTCGATGAAATCTGCTTCACGGTTGAGCAGAGCCCACTCCACGCCTGCCTCGGCCGCAGCGCGTGCCGTGGGGGGCAGGTTGTCATCGCGCACGGGAGCCACCAGAACGGCCACCAGATTGCTGGCCTGCGCCTTCTCGATGGCGGCTGTGATCTGCGCCACCTGTCGCCCGGCATCGTCCTGCGCGGATTCGACCTCGACGGCAAAGCCCGCACGCTTGCCTTCGCGCAAGGCCTCTTCCTTGAGTTGTTGTTGGTAGTCGTTCTCGGTCGTGCGAAGGAACAACCTGATGGTGCCTACCATGGCGGCAATTGTCGCACGAATTGGACGTCCAAGACATATTGCATCCCGCCGGCCCGCGTCGTTTCTGGCTGGGATGACATTGCTTCTCGTCGGAACCCGCCTGTTGACAGGGGCCGTCGCAAAGCTAGGATAACTATTCTAGGTACTTCATCCTCGTTGCCCCCGGCGTCCGAACCAGATGGAAGGAGTTTTCCGATGAGCCCGGAATCGCGTTCCACGTCTCGGTGTCTGTGGATCCGTCTTGTCCGCGCCTCTCGCTTCGCAACGGTGCTTTTCTTCCTTGCTGGCCTTGCCAGCGCAGGCTGCGGCGACAGCGGAGGAAGTAGCCTGGGGCAATCCTGCAGTGTGGGGGTCGACGGCGGTGCCTTCCAGCCCGTCTTCACCAACCAGGCTCCCGAGTGCCCGGGTGCCATCTGCTTGAAGCCCGCTGACCAAACCTCGTCGACGAACGCCGTGGATACTAGCGCCTACTGCTCAGCGACCTGTTCCAGCGACAGTGATTGCAACGGACAGAAGCGGGACAACAGCAATGCCAACGACAAGCGGTGTGAAAACGGGTACGCCTGCGGCGTGGCTTTCGTGGTTGGAACGCTCTGCTGCAAGAAACTCTGTCTTTGCAAGGACTTCCTCTCCACGGACCCGCAAACGCCGGCCCCCTGCGACCCGGCCCTAAACAACGGACAGACCGCCTGCCTCGAAACGCAGTAGCTACATCATTGCATCACCCTCACCATCGGGCCCGACCAATATGTCTTGCTCTGCTCCCGTTCGACGGAGACGTGATCGAGTAGACTACACGACGTGGCCCTGACAGCCCTCAGCCGATACACGATTCGCATCGCCCGGACGCGCATCTTTGCCCGAGCACCGGGACAGGGGCCTTCCCGGCACACGAGGCCCTAGGCATGGGCACCACCCGCACCTGTCCTCGCTGTGGTGGCACCTTTTCGGGAACCCTGGATCTGTGTCCCGAAGACCGCACGCCCCTCTTCGCACCCGAGGTTGTCGCTCGCGTCGGTATGCTGCTCAAGGACCATGAGATCCAAGGCGTGATCGGCGAAGGCGGCATGGGCGTCGTGTACCGCGCCCAGCATATCGTGCTGGAGAAGCCGGTGGCCATCAAGGTTCTGCACGACCACTTCGCCCGTCAGACGGAAATTGTCGAGCAATTCATCCTCGAGGCCAAGGCCGCCAGCCGCATCCGCCACCCCAACATCATCGACGTGACCGACATCGGCACAACCGCCGACGGGTTGGTGTTCCTGGTGATGGAATATCTCGAGGGAGAAACCCTGGAGGAGCGCCTGCGCCGGGTTCATCGCCTGGCAGTGTTCGATGCGGTCAACATCGTCGGACAGGTGGCACGCGGCCTGGGCGCGGCCCACGAGTTGGGCATCGTGCACCGCGACCTCAAGCCCGCCAATATCTTCCTGGTCACCCGCGAGGGGCGGCGACGTGTGGTTCGCCGTCTCGCCGACCAGGCCGGCGTCCATTTCGAAGTCGCGCCCGAAGGAACCTACGACGCCGTCAAGCTGCTCGACTTCGGCGTGGCCAAGTTCATCGACCTGGGCCCGGGCGTGGCCACAAATGCCGGCGTGATCTGCGGCACGCCCCTGTACATCTCTCCCGAGCAGGCGCAGGAGCAACCGGTCGACGGACGCACCGACATCTACTCTCTGGGTGCCATGTTCTACGAGATGATCACGGGCGTGGTACCGTTCACCGGGAAGTCGGTTCTGGAGATCCTGAACGGTCACGTGACAGGAACTGTGGTTCCACCCAGCCAGCGCGCGCCCCATGCCGGAATCGACCCGCACACCGACGCCGTGGTGCTGAAATGCCTGGCCAAGGAGCCGGCAGAACGCTTCGCCAACACCGATGAGCTGACCGACGCTCTCCGCGGTTGCGTGGGCGACCGCGCCTTTCTGCGCGACGCACAAAAGCTTCCTGGCATCCGAGAGTCTGGTTTCGACCTCTCGCATTCGATCTCAGCTGCGCGCCGAAGTCGGTCGCGACAACCCGTGACCGTTGATGACGAGCCGACGCACACGCGCGAGCCAACCGGCGATGACGAGCTGGCAAACATCGACGTGTTCGATACGAATCGCTTCTCGAGCACCATGCGCATGCCCAGTCTGCGCGCGCAGCACAAGATGCAACTGTATGTCGCGGCTGCGATCGCGGCTGTGACCGTGGCAAGCTTGGGTCTGTGGTTCCTGCGCAGCGGCCACGATGGGAAGCAACAGATACCAGCCGCGGCGGTAGCGCCCCTGGCGGCTCAGCCTGCCCCTCATCCGCCAACCCCGACGCTCCTTCCAGCGGTCGCAGCCTCCGCGTCGGTGCCTGTCGCTGCGACGAAGTCCCCACCAAATTCGCCACCGCCGACCGCAAGCAGGATGCCAAGCAGGCCTCGCCGCACAGTCGAAGAGATCGCCCGCCGCGTGCCCACGGCGCATCCATTCCCCGAGCCAGAGCCGCGCGCCCCTGCCCCAGTCGAGCCGGCGCCCCCTCCGCCTGCGCCCGCTCCTGTCCCCGCTGCGCCCGCGCGCCCAGTCCAGGACCCCGCGGCCCTGGTGCATGAGGCCCAGCAAGCCTGGCTCAGACACCACTACGCCGTGGCCATCGAACAAGCGCGAGCGGCCCTGGCGCTAGTTCCTGACCAGCCGCTTGCCTACCAGATCATCGCCGCGTGCTCGTGCGCCTTGCACGACGCCGAAGAGGCGCAGCGGGCCGCCGCCCATCTCGATGCGACGAAACGAAAACTAGTGCGCAGTGTGTGCGAAAAAGACGGCGTCGCGTTGAGTCCTGAGTGATACAAGGCGCTCGCCCAGGTGGCTTAGCGCTTCTTGCGAAGACGGATCGCGAACACAAGGAGCGCCAGCAGCGCCCACCCGGGTTGGCTCTTTGTCTGCGCCCCGGCCATGCGACAGGAGTAGCCGCTGGCGCTTGCCTGGGCCGGGCCGGTCGCACTGCTCGTGCCACCCGCGGCAGAGGTTCCCGGAGTTCCACCCGTGGCCGGATTGCCCGCGGACGCGACTGCGCTGCCGCCAGCCGCGGCACTGCTTGCAGAGATCCCGCCCGTATCAATCGCTCCGCCGGTCGAGACATCGCCGCCGGCCGCGACAACGCTGCCCCCGGTCTCACCCGTTCCCGCAGAAGCAACCACGCCGCCCGTTCCCGGCGCTCCGCCGAGTACCACAGCCCCGCCTGTTCCTGGAGAACCGCCAGTTGCCGGGGTGCCGCCGTTCCCAGTCTTGCCGCCGCTTGCCGTAGCTCCGCCGCTCCCAGTCTTGCCGCCGCTTGCCGTGGATCCGCCGCTTCCGGTCTTCCCGCCGGTCCCGGTGGCGCCGCCGCTGGCGGTGTTGCCCCCGGTCACTGTGGCTCCGCCGGTCGCCGTCGTCCCCCCGGCCCCAATGACACCGCCGGTTGGCGTGCCGCCAGTGGCTCCATATTCATAGGCGCCCAAGTCCGGGGCCGCGCCCACGTATGGAAGTTGGACATTCGTGCCCTTGTCGATCATCTGGCTGCCCGCTGCCAGTTTCAGGAAGTCAACATTCGGCAAACTGCCGTCGGCCTGGCGGGGACCGAGAGCCGGCGAGGTCGTCTCTATCGCCTGACCCGTGCCCGACACGCTTGGATCTGTGATGCTGAGGAAATCAGTGGCTTTGGGCGTGATATTCAAATCCCAGGTATTGAAGGCCGTATCGACCCCATACCCGGTAATGTATTCGTTCTTGTTGGGATAGCCGATGTTATTCCTCATAATGTGCATCTTGTCCCCCGTCAATATGACGCCGTCCGTTCTCGTGCCGCCGCCGTTGGGTGCACTCCAAGTACTCGCCAGCATGTTGTACTGAGTCCCATTCTGAAACGAGGTATTGTTGTACCAAGTGTTCCCACCCGAGGAATGGTTGGCATAGAACCCGTTCGCCTTGTTTCCCCAGGCAACGTTGTTCTGGATGAGGTGCCTGATACCGGTCTTGCTGCTTCCCATCTTGAAGCCATTGCCATTTCCCGACGTGGGTCGGTAGGTACCATAGTTGGCGAATCCAGCGCCAAAGGCCCAGGAGTTTTCAATGGTGACCGGAACCTCCTGGTTGATGAAGTCGTAACCATCGTCCGAGTTCCACCACGCCCGGCAGCCCCTGATGATGGTGCTGGGGCCGCTGGTCTGGCCGTGGACACCGAAGCCGTCGGCATTCTGTCCCTGGCCTTGGGGTGAAGTAGGATCGTAGTTGTCGTGCGAATCACAATTGATGGCTTGGTTTCCGCCACCAATCTGAATCCCGCTGCCGTTGTTGTTGTGCGCATTCAACAACTCATAGATGTTGTTGGTGCCTTCGCTGGCAAACCCGTTGTTGGCGTAACTGTTCATCGGGACGCAGCACTCCTCGATCCCTTTGAGATGCACCCAGCTGCCGCTGATCACGAAGCCAAAGGTATAGCCGCTGGTTGATATCGCAAGGTTGGAGAAATCGAAAAGTGGGGTCTCGCCTGGATAGGCCCAGTACTTGATTCGGTTAGTATCCGAGGTTCCGCTCTTCGCAAGCTGGATGCCGGCACCACTGGTTTTGGGCGTCGTGATCTTGTACGTCCCGCCACGGATCCAGACTGTGTCTCCTGCCACCGCCGTGTCGGCCCCCTTCTGCAGGGTGGCGAAGGGTGCGGCGAGGGTGCCGGCATTTGAATCGCTGCCGGTGGTCGCCACGTAGTATTCCGCGGCAAGAGCATTCTTCGCGGCGAACAACCCCAAGCCGGCGACCAGCCAGAGCAGCCAGAAGTGTCGCTTTCCCGCTTTCGACAGACATGCCACGGGTTTCATCGGAATCTCCTTTGGTGCGCCACGGCGACCTTGACTGCTCAAGTTTCCTTGATCTGCCGAGAAAAGGCCAACCCCAACATTTGGCAGACCGGCACGCTCCCTGTCGAATGCTATGTTCGGCGCATGACTTCGACACGCGCGAGTGCGCCACCGCGGCTCACGTGCACCGCGCGCCGCCGCTTCGCTTGGATTGCATTTGCCGTTGCTCTGGTCGCGTCGACATCCATGCAGGCAGAAGACGCGGGCACCGCCAGAGTTGATGCCGCGGCGCCCGCAGCCTTGCGTGAAGGCATCGAGCGGCTGGTGGTTGAGGCTCTGGCGCAGGGAAAGCTCCCGGGCTGCGTCGTTGCCATCGGCCGACAAAGTGGCATCGTCTATTCACACGCATTTGGGTTCCGCGCCCTGTCCCCAGAGAAGGAGGCGATGACCGCGGACACGATCTTCGATCTCGCCTCGCTGACCAAGCCCATCGCCACCGCGACGTCACTCATGATCCTGGCCGACCGAGGCAAGATCGATCTCGACGATCCAGCGTCGCGCTATGTTCCCGAATTCGCAGCCCGCGGCAAGAGCGCTATTACGCTGCGACAGCTTCTCACGCATGTTTCGGGACTGCCGTCCGAGACGGCCCTCGACGACTACGAGCACGGGCGCGCCGAAGCCATCCGGCGCATCGCTGGCCTGTCACTCAAGGCGGCCCCGGGCACGCGCTTCATATACTCGGACGTTGGCTTTCTCGTCCTCGAGGAAGTCGTCCGCCGGGTCACCGGCACGGATCTCGCCGCTTTTTCGGCCAGCGCTATCTTTGAACCGTTAAGTATGCAGCAAACTGGCTTCTTGCCGTCGACCGACACTCGCGCCCGCATCGCCCCGACTGAACAGCGCAAGGGCGCCTGGATCCGCGGCGACGTGCACGATCCGCGCGCCTTTCGCCTGGGCGGCGTGGCAGGACACGCGGGGCTCTTCTCGACCGCCGCGGACCTCGCCCGCTACGCGCGCATGTTGCTGGGTACCGGGGCGCTTGAAGGCGCGCGTGTTCTGTCGGCCGCCGCCATGGCAAGGATGCTGGCTCCACACGATGTGCCCGGGGGAATTCGCGCGCTGGGCTGGGACATGCAAAGCGCCTATTCGAACAACCGCGGGACTTGGTTTTCGCGACGAGCGATCGGGCACGGCGGCTACACAGGGACGTCGCTTTGGATCGATCCCGAGCAGGATCTGTTCGTGCTCTTTCTCAGCAATCGCGTACACCCCGACGGCAAGGGCTCGATCAACGCCCTGGCCAAGGCGATTGGCACGCTCGCGGGCTCGACCCTCGGGCGCCCGTTGCTTGAATCGAAGTTCTCTGCCGGTCCACTGGCCGTGGGAATCGACGCCTTGGCCGCCGAGAATCTCGCCCCTCTGCGTGGCCTGCGCTTCGCCCTGCTCACCAACGACAGCGTTCGCACTTGCGATGGCCTCCGCACCACGGATGTGCTCGCCGCGCGACGCGATCTCAAGCTGGTGGCCCTGCTCAGCCCCGAGCACGGTCTGTCGGCCAGCCACGACGAATTCATCGACGACGGCATTGACGCCAAGACCAAGCTCCCTGTCTTCAGTCTCTATGGCGGATCACGTGCGTCGCGCAGCAAGGCTCCGACGGGCGCGCGGCCAGTCACTTTGCCGCCCAACATCGATGCAGTGGTGGTCGATCTGCCCGACGTGGGGGCGCGCTGCTTCACCTACGCCTCGACCGTGCACGCGACGCTGAGGGCGGCCGCGCAGCAGGGCCTGCGGGTCATCGTCCTCGATCGACCCAACCCCATCGACGGGATCGACGTGGCCGGCCCCATGCTCAAGCCGAGCGAACAGTCGGCGGTGAATCACCACCCGCTGCCGGTTCGGCATGGCCTGACCATGGGCGAATTGGCCGAGTTGATGAACGCCGACGAGCACCTGGGTGTGCGCCTGGAAATCGTGCGTATGCCTCGCTACGATCGAAAAGTGTACTTCGACGAGACCGGGCTGACATGGCGGCCACCTTCGCCGAACCTGCGCACCGTGGATGAGGCCGTGCTTTACCCCGGCATCGCCCTGCTGGAAGCGACGAATGTTTCGGTTGGCCGCGGCACTGACACGCCCTTCGAAGCTGTGGGCGCCCCCTGGATCGACGGCCCACGCCTGGCCGCCGAACTGGCGCGGTCGCAACTGGGCGGCGTCTCGTTTGAAGCCACGAGCTTTACGCCGCAGGCGAATCCATACAGCGGATCGCTTTGCCAGGGCGTTCGTTTGCACGTCGACAATCGCGCGAACTTTGAGCCAGTGCGAACCGGCATCGCAATCGCGATCGCCTTGCGCAAGCTCTATCGCGAGCAATGGAACGCGGCCCGCTTGCACAGGATGATTGGCGATCCCTTGGTGACTGCGGCCATTCTCAAGCCCAGCCGCCTTGCCGAAGTTGAGGCGCTGTTCAAAGAAGACCTCGACGCCTTCCGCGCCAAGAGACAGAAGTATTTGCTTTATCCGCCTTGACAGGTCCGGCTGCTCCCTACCATTTTCGCGACGCCATGGACACCATCCAAATAGAACACGTCGCGATCTGGGTCCGGGATCTCGAAGGGATGTGCCACTTCTACGTGGCGATGCTGGGAGCAAAGAGCGGCACACCCTACCAAAATCCTCGCAATGGGTTTCGCTCCATCTTCGTGTCGTTCGGCGACGGCGCTCGCGTGGAGCTGATGAGCCAATCGGGCCAGGGCCAAGGTCGAGCAGAGCCGTCCTGCTTCGGCTACGCACACCTGGCACTCAGCCTGGGCACAAGGGCGGCCGTGGACGTGACGATCGCCCGCCTTGAGAGTCAAGGCGTCGTCATCCTAAGTCCGCCGCGGGTGACGGGTGATGGCTACTACGAAGCCGTGCTCGCCGATCCCGAAGGGAACCGCATCGAGTTGGTGGCGTAGACTCGCTTTCGCGCTGCTTTCCACTGGTCAAGTACTGCCGGATGGCCGCCTTGTTGTCGTTGAGCCATTTCCCCCGCGGTGCAGCTGGTATGAGAGGATGCGTGGGAGGAACGTCGTCGACAGGCGGAATGGCAGCCGGTGGCACGACAGCAACCGGCGGCAAGACAGCAACCGGTGCAACGGTTTCGATTGTCTCTGCCGTGCCCCTGCTCGACACCAGCGGAAATCTGGTCAACGCGCATGGTGTGGGCTTTATCAAAGTCGGCAACACTCCGCGACGCCACCGGCAACTATCTGGTCTATGCCAGCCCCATCATGCCGAACGGCGCATATGTGCTCAAAGTCCGGGTGACCGGCCTCAAAGATTCGTACAGCAGCGGGACCACGTGCAACATCGACCGCGTGCTGATTCAGTGAGGCCGGTGGCGGCCACGCGGATGAGCCAGCGGCCCCCTTTTTCCCAAAGCGGTGGGTTGTGCACGCCGGTCAAAGCGCACACAACCCCATCGGCGATGCGCCCGTCCTACTGATCCGTGGCGTAGTGGCTGCCGATGATCCGAGCCATCGCCGTGTTGCCATCCGCGGTAAAGTGCGGAGTCGTCTTGGGATCGAATGCACTGCAATTCGGCACATAGAATTTCGGCGCAGCCGTGACCTGCACGGTATGGGGCTTTGCGATGACATTGGCAATCGCCTCGTCGACGAATGGTGCCACAACGTCCTCTCCGGTCGCTTGGCCGCAGGTTTGATTGTCGGGACTGCGGATCATGGTCATCAGATCGATTCGTTTGACGTTCGAATACTTGGCTTGGATGTTGAGAATAATATTCTCCAGATCGAATTGGAACGGAACCGCATCCGTATAGACCCAATTGAATGCGATGAAGATGACTCTGTCGGGATTGTCGCTTCCATTCGTGCAGGGTGAGGTGGGCGCGGTTGACCAGAAGGCGTTGGTCGGATCGGCCCACACGTTGGTGTAGGCCTCTGACTTGGGGATGATTTGCCAACGGCTGTCATCAACGAAAGTCTCAAACCCGGCCGCGTACCACTGGCCGGCAAGGCTGCCGCCGATGATCGTGTTGCACTTGTACCCGCCAGTGGTGGATGGCGGGCCGCTGTTTGCCAGCTTGTAGACCTCGCTGCCAGCCAGCAGGAGCCCCCCAACCCCGAAGTCGTCGAAGTCGGCGAGCTGGGTTGGACCTAGCCGTCCAGGGTGCATGGAGTCTTCGGTGCAGGGAAGAGCGCCCGTGGACTGCACGTAGCCGAGCAAGCCGTCGTACTGAAGCGCGATGGTGGAAAGGCCAGTCCAGGCGTTCTGCAGGGCCGGGCCGTAGATCGCCGGGTCGAGGAGTCCCTTGCGAATGCCCCAGGCGAGGCCGTAGGTGAAGAAGGCGGTTCCGCTGGTTTCCGGACCGTCGTCGCCGGCCAGGCCGATGCTGGCGCAGTGGCTGGGATCGATAAGGTTCTCGTTCCAGAAACCGTCGCTGCGCTGCAAGGGCACTATGGCTTTGGCCATTGCCTTGAAGTCCGCCACATAGGTGTCGCGATGCGGATCGCTGGTGGGCAAAATGTCGAGAACGCGCGCCAGGGCCACGAAGACCCAGCCATTGCCCCGCGACCAGTAGATGTCCTTGCCGCTCGGGGTGACTATGTACGAATCTTGGGTTTGCGCTGGCAGGGTCATGCCTGCAACGATCGTCTGCTTGACGCTCCAATCGCTCACGACCGTGCCTCCATCGCCGCCGTCGCCGCTGGCATCGCTGCCGCTATCCGGTCCGGAAGCGACGCTGACATCAATGCTGCCGCCGGTGTTGGCATCCGCGCGGGCATCGGTGCGAACATCGGTGCGGGCATCAAATGCGATCGTGGTGCTGCCATCGGGGCTGGCGGTAACGCCGCCATCGGGGCCGGACGCGGTGCCGCCTTCGGGGCCTTCCGCGGTGCCGCCATCAGGTAGGCTTGGCAGACTGGGCGTGTAGTGCAAGTCGCGCCACCACAGGCCGACTTTCGGGTTCCACAAGCCCCCACCCTGCTGGGTGCGAGAGCTATTGTAGAGCCCCCACATGGCATCGAAGTACTTGGTGTCGTTCTCCAGGACCCCCAGCTTGGCGAACGAGGGCATGGCCATCTGAATGGCGTCGATCCACCACCACGCATCCGTGTTCCCCTTGGCCACCATGTCGTCGATGTTGGCCTTGATTTCCTGGATGCGAATGTCCTGCTTGTCGATGTTGTACAGATCGATATAGATCTGGCCGCAAGCTTGGTTGTCCGCGACGGGCGTCATGACACCTGCCGCTGTGTATGTCATGGTCCAGGGATGCGTCGGGCTCGACCCCCAGGTCACGGCGTAGTTGTAGTAGTTCTGCCGGCTGGTCGGGTCGGGTTCCACGTTGTAGAGCGCCATGAGCCCTTCGTAGTACGCGGCCCGAGTCCAGAGATTGCTGGGCCTGGCCTTGTTCGTGACGATGTCCGCGGTGGGATCCGGATGCGCGCCCACGAACCAGTTATTCGCCCGGTGCATGGCTTCCAGCACAGCCGCGGGGCTGGGCAAGCCCGCGACCGTCGCCGCACCTGAGCTGGTCGAGCCGCCCGAGCTCCCACCGGCGGCGGTGGCCCCGGCCACCGTTGTTGTCCCACCCGAGATGCTTGCGCCGCCCGAACTGGCGATCGAGCCGCCAGCCCCAGTGGTCGAGCCGCCGATCCTAGTGGTCGAGCCGCCGGTGGTCGCGCCGCCCGCAGCCGTACCAGCGACGCCTCCGTGCGAGCCGGCTGCAGCCGCGCCCCCCGGCTTGCTGGCCGACGAACTTGTGCATGCCGCCAACGCGACGACAGCGGACAGAAACAACCCCGAACAACAGTGGATCCGAAGACGGGTAATGGTCATGAGTCCTCCTCGCTTTGCTGCTCAGTGCAGGTTCCGTGGTGTGAAACAGCCACGCGCACGCCGATCCAACTGCCTCAGCGCGACAACGCGACACCAATATGCCCGAACTGGAAACGTGGCAAGCAAAATCTTGGTGTCGTCGGCGGCGGCGACTTTGAAGCCGTCGCCCAGGTTGAGCGCGGTCGGCCGCATTCCGACGCCGACTCAGCACAAGTCGCAGACTCTAGACGGGGCGCAGTCTGCTGGCTGTCCCGCTCAACGCAAGACCGCGACCCGCTCGCCGAACACCTGTTCCAGTTTGGCCAGCAGCTCGTCGGCGGCGGCGACTTTGAATTCGTCGCCCAGGTCGAGCACGGTTTCGCTGCGCTGGGGAATCTCCAGGCGCAAGCGCGTGTGGCACGGGCCGGGGAACTGGCGCAGTAGTTTTTGCAGCGTGGCCATTTGATCGTCAGTGACCAGATCGGCATTGAGGCGGATCTCCATCAGGCTGCTGCGCTCCGCGCGGATGGAAGACAGCAGTTTGGCGTCCATGAAGCGCAACCGCTCGCGCGCGCTTTCGCCCTCACCAAAGGGTGCGTCTACTGTGCCGTTGATCAGCAGCGGCTCGCCACTGGTCAGAACCTCGCGATAGTCATTGAGCTTAGCCGAGGCCACGTGAAACTCGATTGTACCGAACTGATCTTCCAGCTTGAAGAACGCGTACTTGCCCGTGCCGTTCTTGATTACCCGCTCTTGGTACTCGGCTATGACCCCGCCCAAAATGACCTCGGCGCGCGGGCCTCGTTCGGTGCAATTGGTGGTAATGGCATTGGCGAATCGTTTCAGCTCGCCGCCAAAACGGTCTAAGGGGTGACCGCTGATGTAGAAACCCAGGCTTTCCTTCTCAAAGGCGAGCACTTGCTTGGGTGTCCATTCCTCGCCTTCGCCAAAGACATCCTCGCTCGGCAATGGCGTGGACGTCGTGCCGCCGCCAAACAGTGCCAGCAACGAGGTCTGCCCGGTGTCGCGTTCCTTCTGGGCGGCAGCCGCGCTCTCCTGTGCGGCATCCACGGCGGAAAATAGTTTGGCGCGGGTCACACCCTTGCTGGCTGCAATTCCGTCAAAGGCCCCGGCCTTGATCAGCGCCTCCAGTACCTTGCGGTTTACCTTGCGGGTATCCACGCGGTGGCAGAAGTCGGTGACTGACAGGAAAGGCCCGCCCGTCTTGCGCGCCTCGGTGACGGTCTCGACCGCGCCTTCGCCAACTCCTTTCACTGCTGCCAAGCCAAAACGAATGGCCTTGCCCACCACGCGCTCGTTCCTCGGCGCGGCCTTCTTCTTGGCTGGCGCGGCCTTCTTCTTGCCCGGCTTGGGCGCTTCTTCGACCGGCTTCTCCTCGGGAACCACCGTGAAATCCGCGCCGGATTCGTTAACGTCGGGCCGCAGGACGCTGATCCCTTGCGCGCGTGCCTCGGCGATGAATTTCACCACCTCGTCGGTCTTGTCCTTGCCGCAGGTGAGCAAGCCGGCGAAGAACTCCACCGGATAGTGGTACTTGAGATATGCAGTTTGGTAGGTGAGCAGACCGTACGCCGCCGAGTGGCTGCGGTTGAAACCGTAGCCCGCGAACTTCTCCATCAGATCGAACACGCCCTCGGCGATCTTCTCGTCGATCTTTTTGGCAGCGGCGCCAGCCATGAAGCAGGCCTTTTCCTTGGCCATGGCTTCGGCCTTCTTCTTGCCCATGGCGCGACGGAGCAGGTCGGCCTGGCCGAGCGAATAGCCCGCCAAGGCCGACGAAATCTGCATCACTTGCTCTTGGTAGACGATAACGCCGTAGGTGTCCTTGAGGATGTTTTCGAGCGACGGATGGGGATACTCGACCTTCTTGCGCCCGTGCTTGCGCTCGACGAAGTCGTCCACCATGCCGCCCTCGATGGGGCCGGGCCGGTACAGCGCGCCCGCGGCCACAATGTCTTCGAAGCAGTCGGGCTTCAACTTCTTGAGCAGGTCGCGAAAACCCGACGATTCCAGCTGGAACACGCCAGTGACGTCCGCGGCGGAGATCATCTTGTAGACCTCGACGTCGTCGAGAGGAATCGCCGCTATGTCGAGCGGCTCTTGGCCGTGGACCTTGCGGTCGGCATCGGCCAGGGCCACTGCGGTCTGGATCACGGTCAGGGTCTTGAGCCCGAGAAAGTCAAACTTGACCAGGCCCACCTTGGCTACGTCGTTCATGTCGAACTGGGTGGCGATCACGCCTTCCTCGGGCCGGAAGCAAGGCACGTACTCCCACAACGGCTTCTCGCCGATGACCACCCCCGCTGCGTGGATGCCGGCGTGGCGGTTCAGCCCTTCCAGCTTCATGGCGATATCGAGCAATTCTCGATGCTCGCCCTCGTACAGCGCCTTGAGCCGCGGCTCTTTCTCGATCGCCTCCTTGATGGGCGGCGACTTGCCCTGCACCGGCTCGGGAATCAGCGTCGCCACCTTGTTCTGCTCCGCCACCGGCAGGCCCATGGCGCGGCCCACGTCGCGGATGCAGCTGCGCGCCTTCATCTGGTGCATGGTCACGATCTGGCCGACGTTGTTCTTGCCGTATTTCTGGGTGACGTAGGCGATGACCTCGTCGCGCCGGTTCATGCAGAAGTCCACGTCGAAGTCCGGCATGGACACGCGTTCCGGATTGAGAAAACGCTCGAAAAGCAGCTTGTTGACGATGGGATCGATGTCGGTGATGCCCACCGAATACGCCACCAACGAGCCAGCGCCTGAGCCGCGCCCCGGCCCGACGGGAATTCCGTGCTCTTTGGCAAAACGGATGAAGTCCCACACGATAAGGAAGTAGCCGGAAAACGCCATCTTCTGGATGACGCCCAGCTCGAGCGCCAGGCGGGCCCGGTATTGATCAGGGTCCGCCGTCTGGCCGCGCGCGTGCAGCGCCTGCAGGCGCTTCTCCAGCCCCTTTTGCGCCAGCTCGGCCAGGTAGCTTTCGGCATCGTAGCCATCGGGCACCTGGAAGCGCGGCAGGTGGGTCTTGTCCAGGTCGAAGGTCACGTTGCACGCGTCGGCAATACGAGCCGCACTTTCCAGCGCCTGGGGCACGTCGCGGAATTGCATCGCCATCTCTGAAGGGGACTTCAGATAGTACGCGTCGGTGTCGTGGTGCATGCGCTTCTCGTCGCTGAGCGTGCGCCCTTGCTCCACGCACATCAGAACCTCCTGCGCGCGTGCATCCTGACGATCCAGGTAGTGACAGTCGTTGGTGGCGACCAGGGGAATTCCTGTACGCGCCGACATCGCGATCAGCTCGCCATTGACCTTTTCCTGGTCGGGCAATCCGTTGGACTGGATCTCCAGGAAGAAGTTGCCCTTGCCCAGGATGTCCTCGTATTCGCGCGCCACCGTCTCGGCAGGCCCGGGTCCCGCGCGCATGATCGTCTGCGCCACCTCGCCGCCCAGGCACGCCGATAGGCCGATCAACCCCTCGCCGTGCGCGCGCAGGAGCTTCTTGTCGATGCGCGGGTTGTAGTAGAAGCCTTCCAGGTAGGCCATCGAGTTGAGGTACGCGAGGTTCTTCCAACCCACGTTGTCCTTGGCCAGAAGCACCAGGTGATGGCTCTTGCGCTCGGTCTTCTCCAGCCGGTTCGGGGCCACGTAGGTTTCGCAGCCCAGGATGGGCTTCACCCCGTGCTTCTTCGCCTTCTCATAGAACTGCAGGGCTCCGAACAAGTTGCCATGGTCGGTCATGGCCACCTGTTTCATGCCGAGGGAAAGCAGGCGGGGAAACAGCTCGTCAAGGCGAATCGCCCCGTCCAGCAGGCTGTATTG
>Ga0265330_10000686_pt1 | contig 21694 bp, 17 predicted proteins | sample 41919metaG_FD_202083 | JGI IMG/M metagenome (GOLD analysis project Ga0265330, IMG submission 202083) | Rhizosphere microbial communities from Carex aquatilis grown in University of Washington, Seatle, WA, United States - 4-19-19 metaG | ecosystem: Host-associated > Plants > Roots > Rhizosphere... | reverse complement strand
GTTCGCCGACCATCAGCACGGCCGCGGCGACGGCAAAGGGCAAATCCGCGCAAGGACCCACCAGGTAGATTCCGTAGAAACCCAGCCAGCGCGGCAGCAGCACGAACAGCGGCATTGCCACCAGCTGCCGGCCCAAGAGCAGCAGCGCGGCCTTGCGCGGCTCGTGCACGCTGAGAAAGTAATGCGCCATGGTTCCCGCCAAACCGAAGAGTGTGATGGGAACCACGAACCAAGGCAGCCCCCGTCGCACCATCTCGATCAGTTCCGGATCGGTCTTGCTGAACAGCCCGGCGATGGACCCGCGGAAGAGAGCCACCAACACCGAGAAGACCGCGCCCATCGTGACGGTGGCCAGGAGCACGCGCACCAAGATCGCGCGCACGCGGTCCATCCGACCGGCACCCTTGTTGAACCCGACCAGCGGTTGCATAGCCTGCATCACACCGAGCGGCGGGTAGATCAGCATCATCGCCACGGTATTGAGGACGCCCAGCGCCGCCACCCCGCGCGTGCCGGCCTGGTTGCCGGCGCCGTGATTCGCCGCCAGAAAAACCAGGGTGGCCAGCGCCTGCATCAGCCCGAACGGCGCGCCCAGCGTGAGAATCGAACGCGCGAGCGCCCGATCCGCCTTCAGCAACGCGCGACGGATGTGCAGCACGCTCTGCCGGCCCTGCACGAACCCGATCACCGTCAAGCAACCGGCGGCCTGAGAAATCGCGGTGGCCAGCGCCGTCCCGGTCACGCCCCAGTGCAACCCGAAGATGGCCAGCGCCGCCAATCCCACGTTCATCACGTTACTGCACAACATGATGAGCAGCCCCAGCATGGGCCGTCCCTGCACCCGCAAGATGTTGCCCATGGACACCAGCGCGATGAGGAAGATGTGCCCGACCGCCACGATGCGCGTGAAGGGAATGGCCAGGGGCAGAAGCCGGGGCACGCATCCACACGCGAGCAAGAGCGGCTTGGTGAACGAGCAGACGACGAGCGCCAGCACGACGCCATTGATGAGCGCCAAGCGCAAACCCTGGCCCAGCACCCGCTCGGCTCCTTCGCGATTGCGCTGTCCCAGCAGAACCGAGATGCGATTGCCCGTGCCGGTGCCCACCAGAAGCCCCAGCGCCATGGCCACGATGGCAAGAGGAAACGCCGAGGTCACCGCCGCCATGCCGTCGGTACCGACCCCGCGGCCCACCAGGATGCGGTCGGCGAACTGATAGAGCGCGTTGGCGAGGAATCCCGCGATGGCCGGCAAGGAGTAGCGGACGAGGAGCCGGCCGATCGACAGCTCGCCCATGTGCCGGACGGCGTCCATGAGGGTGCTGTGGCTAACACTTTTGCAGGTGCGCGTGCAAGTGGCGAGACAAGCCCGCAAGCTGTCTCACCGTCGCGAGACAGGCCGCAAACCGATCTTCCTATTCACGTATACTGGCCGCCAGTGCGGAAGTGGGTCTGGGTTTCCCTGGTATTCTCATGCGGCATTCTGCTCAGGCTGCCGGCGTTCACCCGTGCCTTGCTCTCTGACGACGAGGCCATCTACGCGACGACGGCGGCAGCGATGGCTCGGGGAGAGCTGCTCTACCGCGACGTGGTCGACCATAAACCGCCGCTGATCTACCACCTGTACCAGGCGGGGTTTGGTCTGTTCGGCGCATTCGATACCCACGGGGCTCACCTGTTGGTCTTGCTGGCTGTGCTAACAACCGGCGGACTGCTGTGGAAGTTGGCAACGCGAGGCCCGACCGACGGTGGCAGCGGCGCCGTGGCGGCATTGCTGTTCCTGGTCTTCTCGACGACCTGGCACGACTACGATGCTCTGGCGGCGAACTGCGAACTCTTTCTGCTCGTGCCGCAGACTGCGGCGGCGTTGCTGCTTCTCCGTGCCATGGACCGGAGCGCGACCCAGCGGACGCGCGCCGCGCTCGAGCATCTCGCGATCGGCGTGCTGGTCGGCGTTTCAGCCCTGTGCAAGTACCAGGGACTGAGCTTTCTTGGGGTTTCCGCCGGACTTCTGGGCTGGGCCGCCGTGACACGCCGGATGTCTTTCGCACGGGCAGCCAGCGCCCTTTCTATTCAAGCGCTTGCCGCGCTCTTGCCGGCGGGGATCTATCTGGCTGTCTGCGCGATCCGCGGCAACGCCGAGGCTGCCGTCTACTGGTTCGCCTTCAACTTCTCCTACCTCGGGGCCGGGCTCGACGGACGGCTGGCCCTGCAGCGAGCAGTGTGGCGCCTGACACTGATAGGTGGGGTGGCTATTGTCCCCTATGGATTGGGACTTTGGGCTGCAGCCCGCGCGACCAGGTCGATCGTGCGGGCGGTCCGGCCGGCGGATCGCGTGGCGCGCTTGAGCGTGCTGCAGCCACGCGACCTGCTCGCGCTGTTGTGGCTCGTCACCTCGGCCATCGCTGTGTGTGCCGGTGGCCGCTTCTTCGGGCATTACTTTCATCTCCTTCTGCCCGCCCTGAGTCTGCTCGCAGCGCCTCTGGTCTTGGCGCTCTGGCGACGAGGCATGGCTGTGCGTGCGTTGCTGTCCGTGCTGTGCGCCGGACCGGCGCTTGCATTCTTCCTGCTGGCCACGATCGCACGCCCTCTCGCCGAACGCTGGGACGAGCGCGAGCCACCCTACCAAGACGTCAGCCGCCGCATGGTCGCGCTGACCGGCCCCGACGATCGAGTCTTCGTGTGGGGAAATTCGCCTCAACTCTACCTGCTTGCCCGCCGGCCGCTCGGCGCCCGGTTCACTTTCTGCAACTACATGACCGGCGAGAGTCCAGGCACGCCAACGGAGAACGGCCGCTGGGATGCGGATCGCAGCAGTCTCCCGGCGTCGTGGAACATGCTGTTTGCTGACCTGGAAGCTCGCCGACCGCTGCTCTTCGTCGACGCCGCAGCCGCAGGCTGGGACGGCTACGACAAGTTCCCGCTCGCTCGCTACCCGCGTCTGGCCGCCTACGTCGGCGCTCACTATGTGCCAGCAGAAACGACGAAGGGCGTGGTGCTTTACCGCCGCAAACCTTGATAGGCCGGCGCTCGTCTGGCGGACGTCAACTGTGGCGCAGGCCGCCTCGGAGCAGGAAGACGGTGGCGCCGATAAGGATGACCGGAATCGCCATCATGAAATGATAGGAAAGGGCAAAGCCGAGTGCAGCCGCACTGCCAATACCCTGCGCCATCAAGGCCGCTGCCACGCCTGCTTCGAAAGTACCCATGTTGACGGGCGGGCCGGGGATGGTGATGGCCAGGTTCACACCCAGCAGGACCAGCAGCGCCGTGCCCAGGTGCGCCGGGAGCCCGAAAGCGGACAGCGACAGCAGCAGGATCGCTATCTCGGTCATCCATCCCGCCAAGACGAGCAACGTGAGCCCCGCGGCCCGCCCCGGTGTCGAAGCTGCCAGCGTGGCGCGCAGACCGAGGGCCAACCGCGGCCAGCGCTCGACGGTAGGCAGCAACCGCCGTCCGACGGCCAAGACAGCGACGTAGCCTGCAATTCCTGCCGCCGCGAGCGCATAGGCCCACCGACCGATGGTTCCCAGCGCCGCGGCCAAGGCAAGCAAGAGAGCCAGCGCCACGATCTCGGCCGCACGCTCGGCCATGGTCGCGCCGAAGTCCCCTGCGAACGACCCCGCCTGCTTGCGCAGGCGCACCGAGCGCACCGCATCTCCGGTTCCAAATCCAAAGGCCGCGCCGACGAAGAACCCCTCCAACATGGCCCAAAGGATCTGTGGCAGGGGCGGAGGCGCCGTGAGCGCCACACGCCACCGGAAGGCTCGGATGGGCAGATAGACAAGCAGGTTGATTGCCAGTGCGCCTGCCAGCGGATGCCAGGAAGCGTGCGACAGATCCGCGTTCCATGGCTTGGCCTTCCAGATGGCGAGGGCGAGGATGGGCAGAGGAAGCAGCCGCCCGGCGACACGCACCCACCTTCGGGCCAGGAAGGCGGTCAACTTTGCGCTGAAGCTCCCCGGGGAGGCGGCGGTTTTCTGCGACAACGTTTGCCCCACTATGACACGTCAGGCGGCATATGTTCGCGTCGCCTCGACGGCCCCCCGATCCAGCGTCACGAAAGCGAACTGCCGCTGTCGTAGTTCGTCGAGAATGCGGGGAAGGGCTGCGACCATGTTGCCGACGTCGGGTGCAATCTCGTCGCCGCGACCGTCGTGCAGCAGCAACACCATGCCATCGCAGGCGAGTCGTGTAGCACGATCGACAAGGGTTTCGGCGGGCGGGCGATCGGTGTCCCAGACGCCTCGACTCCAAGCCCAGACCTGCAGGCCGAGTCGCCGAGTCACGCGGAACAGCCGACGGTTCTTGAGCCCGTGCGGGGATCGATAGATGGGCGCCGGCTCAATGCCCAACGCTGTGAGCGTCGCCTGGGCGGTTCGTATCTCGGTCTCGATTTCGGCCTCCGAGGCCTTGTGCAGCTTGCGGTGGCTGTTGCCGTGCACGGCGACGACGTGCCCTTCGGCCATCAGACGCTTCACCACGTGGGGGTGACGGCGGGCATTTTCGGCCAAGACGAAGAAGGTAGCGCGCACGTGATGTTGGGCGAGCACGTCCAGCACGCGCTCGGTCGCCGGGCTGGGCCCGTCATCGAAGGTGATGGCGCAGGTCTTGCCGCCTGAGAGCCGACCGGGCAGGCGCCACGCGATCCGGCCAAGCGGATCGAAGGCGGGGATGTGCCGGAAAGCAATTTCGCCTGCCACAATGGCCGCAACGACCGTGAGAGCGACCTTGAATCCGACCGGCACCGGGGCCATCCACAGCCCACCGAGCCCGACCAAGACGGCCAGGGCACCTGCAAGACGGTTGCACCAGATGCGAGCCTTGGCCCCCATGGCTCCGTCTAGGCGGCTTTCCAGACGCCGCCCGATCGGACTGCAAGGGTGCGCTCGAATACGCGCAGGATCTGCGGGCCGACGCGCGACCAGTCGTACTGTTCGGCAATCGCGCGGCCACGGGCTATCCGCGCGGTGTGATCGGCATTCAAGGACTGCAAAAGGGTGCGGCCCAGGCTCTCGGGAGAGAGGGCTTCCGACAGCATGACGTTGGACCAGTGGGCGCCGGCCCGATTCACGCCGAAACACGGACCGGCGACGATCGGAAGCCCGGCCGCAAACGCCTCGAGGACCAGGATGGAAAACCCCACCGCGCGGGCTGGAATCACCATGACATCGCAGGACGCGAGCAGGTCCGCGCGCTCGTCGTAGACGGCGCCGATGAAATGGACCCGTCCGCGCAGACACTCGGGCACGCGCGCTTCGTACTTCGCCCGTTGGGGTCCATCCCCCGCCATGATGAGCCGCACATCCGGGATCGCCTCGGCGATCTGTGAAAATGCGTCGAGGATCAGGTCGGGGCCGTTGCGCGGCTCGAGCCGCGCGATGTAGAGGATGTTCCGCGTGTTCGGCACGCGGTATCGGCGTGACGGTTTGCCCGACGCCCAGTAGGCGCAGTCGACCCCGTTGGGGACGATATCGGCCTCGAACGTCGCATATCTCCGCATGGCATCGCGGGCGCCCTCGGAAACCGCGAGCACCGACGTGGCCTGCGAGAAGACCCACTTGTAATACGGAGAAACGATGGTGCGCCAGAGGGCATGGCGGAAGCACGAGTGCAGCGTCAGGACCTTGGGGCCGCCAAACATCGCCAACCCCAGCATGGGCAGACCAAAGTCACAGGGACCGTGAATGTTCAGCAGATCGCAGGGCTCCTCGCGCAACAGTCGCCGCAGGCGCAACGCCGCCTTGGGGCTCGCGGTCGCCTGGGTATAGGTTCCTCCCGTCCTGTAGCGAAACGCACCGCCCACGCGCTTCACCGACCGTTCGGCGTCGGCGGGATATGGCGAGCCGGCTTCCACCTTCGGCTCTCCAGTGAAGATGGTCACGTCCACGCCGGCCGAGAGCAGGTAGTCGCGCAGGTGCCGGATGTGCTCCTGAATTCCACCCAGAGTGGGAAAGTAGTTCTCTGCGATGATTCCGATGCGCACGCCAACTCCAGCAGGATAGGGCAGGTAGATCGCAACCTAGCCCAACCCAGGGCCCGATCGGTGACGTTTCTTAACGCCGCGCTGCGCCTCCGCCCGCTGTCTCGGCTTCCAGCTATCGCCTCGGGCGGATATGTTGGGCAGCCAGGTAGGAGCAAACGTGGTCAAAGCCATCGTCGTCATCCTGTCAGCCAATACGGTGCTGGTGTCGTCCGCCGTCGCCGCCGGGTCGGGCCCGCCCTGGTCGCGGGGCGAAGGGATGCGAGCTTGCCTCAAGAATTGTATCTCGAAGATCGAGAAGGCAGCGTCCCCAAACGAGGACGAGAGAGTCGCTTGCAAAGACCGATGCACGTGCATCATCGACGGAATGTTCGAGCCGGGCGGAAAGCCCAAACGCGACCAAAGCGATCTGGCGAAGGTGGCGGCTGAGTGCAAGACGCGCCTTCAGCCAAAGGCGGTTGCACAACCGGAAAGAGTCGATCCGCAGACAGCGCCCGCGCCGCTGGCAAAGCCTGGCGTGCTGGTCGGGGCCGAACTTTCGCCTGGCACGAGTTGCAGCAAAGCCAAGATGCCCAGCTTCCAGTACGATCCCGGCGCGCATCGAATCCAACTTGTCGGAGGGGGACTCAAGATGCGCTTGCCAAAGGGATGGAGCGCAACGCTCGAACGCCCCGATCTGGTGGTCGTGTCTGCGGCCACAAGCGTGGAAGGTGTCCGCCCCGTGTTCGAAGTGTTCGTCAGCCCGGTTTGCAAGACCTACGACGGTCCCTCCGTCAACCGGAGGGTCGCGGCACGTGGTCTGATCGAACTTCTGCCACCGAACGCCACAATGGACCAGGTGAAGAAGGGAAGTTGGTCGATGGGCCTCGGCGGCCCTGTCGGTCAGAATCTCGTTCTAAAGGACGTCGCGCTCAAGACAGAAAAGGGGGAGCGGACAGTGGTTCTTTACTCGACCCAACTGGGGGAGACGAAAACCTTCGGGCTGCGCGCCGCCGCTGTTTGTCCCAAGAAGGCCGCAGAAGAAGGCCTGGGGGCTTGCGAGAGGACGTACTTCGACATGCTGGAGAAGGCGGAGTACTAGCGAAGCGCTCGACCGCTGCCAAGTTCGTGCTTCCGTCGGCATCGCCGGACGGTGGTGGTTTTTCGGACTCCACGGGCCTGGGCGGCTAGAATGACTCCTCCGACCATTCCCCAAAAGGAGCCACCATGCCTCGGACGCTGCGTGTTCTGATCCAAATACTATGTCTGTCCTTGCTCGCGCGTGACGGCATCGCCCAGGACGCCGAGGGCTGCAAGGATCATTCGCTGGTCAGCCGCATGCCCGGCTTCAACATCACACGCTGCACGCTGCAGGACTTCGGCTCCCATGCCTTTAGGACGGGAAAGGCCGGGGACGTCACAGTGGAGGGCCGCTATACCGAGATCATGTATGGCATCAAGGAAGGCAGCAAGGAGCCCAGCCGCCTCCAGATCCAGCGCAACTACGAGAACGCGATCGCGAAAATTGGTGGCACCGTGGTGGGCCGCGATGACGACGGGAACGTGTACCTGAAGGTCGCGAGGGACGGCAAAGAGATCTGGGTCCACCTGAACGCCTACATCACGTCCCAGTATTCACTCGTCGTCGTGGAAAAGGCGGCCATGGCCCAGGACGTGGTGGCCGACGCCGCGGCGCTGGCGGGCGGGATCAAGGCTGAAGGAAAGATCGCGGTGTACGGGATCACCTTCGATACCGGCAAGGCCGAGCTGAAACCCGCATCTGAGCCCACTTTGCTGGAGATTGCCAAGCTGCTGAAAGCGCAGCCGGCCCTCAAGCTCTACGTGGTCGGGCACACCGACAATATTGCGCCGCTCGAACTCAATCTGAAGCTCTCGCAGGCTCGGGCCGAGGCTGTGGTGCAGGCCCTGGTCGCCAGGCACGGCATCGCCGCCGCCCGCCTCAAGGCGCACGGGGTGGGCCCCCTCTGCCCTGTCAGCTCCAACGACGCGGAGCCAGGCCGGGCAAGAAACCGTCGCGTGGAACTAGCAAAGCAGTAATCGCGAATGCACCCGCGGAATTCTTGAAAGGAATCGGCCGGCCGAGCATCTACGCCTGCGATGACCCGGAGACTTGGGGCCGCTGCAGTCTGAGCGGGGACCGTTGACAAGCCCCACTGCGTTGGCCACGATCGCTACTTTGTAGGAGAGATTCATGCCGGGATCCGAAGTCCCTGAGCGGGAGGTTCCAATGGTAGGGGACGCCGGCCCGGCCGTGCAGGGCGCGCCACGCGCGGTGTGGCGCTCGACGCCGGCGCGCTACGGGTTGGCCGTCCTGGCGATTGTGGCCGTGGCGCTGATCCAGCACTTCACCGTGCCCCAGCAGGACCTGGCGCCGTTTGTTCTGTTCTTCGCCGGCATCGCGATTGCGTCCGTCTACGGGGGCCGCGGGCCCGGCATGCTCGCCGCGTTGCTCGCGTCGGCCACGGGCAACTACTTCTTCATCCGCCCCTTTGGCGAATTCACACTGCACGGCTCGGCGCTGATCGCCACCTGCCTCTCACTGATCTCGGGCATCCTCGTGGCCATCTTCTGCGGGGCCCTACGCAAGGCTCTGGATGAGGCGAACGCCAAGGCCGCGGCGCTGCGCCAGCAGGCGTGGATCGTGCGCGGGCAAGCCGAGCTGGCCAGCGAGGTGCGCGGGGATCTCGGCGAAGAGACGACTGCTTCGAGGATCCTGGCGTTCGTCGCGCACTATCTGGGGGCAAAGGTCGGCGTTCTCTACTCGATCGGCGAGAAGGGGACAGCAGAACGGGCAGCAACCTTCGCCTGCGCCGGCAGCGGCCCGAGCGCTCCGCCCGCATCCTTCCAGCCCGGCGAGGGCTGGGTAGGCCGGGTGGCGATCGAGGGGCAACTGGCTTCGCTCTCCAACGTGTCCGAGGAGCACGTTCGGATCGTGACAGCCAGCGGGCAGTCTCCGCTGCGTCACCTGGTGGTCGCGCCGCTCTTAGGCGAGGGCCGCACCATAGGGGTCGTCGAGCTGGGGTTTCTTGAGACGCCCGGCGCGGCAGCACTCGTATTCCTCGAAACCGTGGCTGAGCTGGCTGGCATCTCGCTGCGCTCGGCCCGCTATCGAGCGCAACGTCAGGCGCTCCTCGATGCAACCGAGCGGCAGGCCAGGGAGCTGCAGACCCAGCAGGAGGAACTACGAGTCATCAACGAGGAACTGGAAGAGCAGAGCCGCGCTTTGCGCGAATCCCAGGCCCGCCTCGAGGCACAGCAAGTGGAGCTGGAGCAGACCAACACGCAACTCGAGGAGCAAACGCAGGCGCTCGAACAGCAGCGCGACGATCTGTCCCGGGCACAGGTGGATCTGGTCGAAAAGGCCGACGAGCTGACTCGGACAAATCAGTACAAGTCCGAGTTTCTCGCCAACATGAGCCACGAGCTGCGCACTCCGCTCAACAGTGCCCTCATCTTGGCCAAGCTGCTGGCTGACAACAAGGACGGCAACCTCACGCCCGAGCAAGTGAAGTACGCCGCGACCATCTATTCCTCGGGCAATGACTTGCTCGTGCTCATCAACGACATCCTCGACCTCTCGCGGATAGAGGCGGGGCGAATGGAGCTGCAGGTCGAGGCGGTCGACGTTCCGCGCACTGTCGATGCCATCAAGCGCACGCTGCTGCCAGTGGCCGTCCAGAAGAATCTCGTCTTCGAGGTGCAGCTTGCTCCGGGGGCGCCCACGTCGATCGCGAGCGATGGGCTGCGCATCCAGCAGATTTTGCGCAATCTCCTCTCGAACGCCCTGAAGTTCACCCAGACTGGATCGGTGTGTCTGCGGGTCTCGGCCGCCCCGAACGACTGCGTTTCATTCTCGGTCAGCGACACCGGCATCGGCATCGCCACGGATCAGCAGCAGATCATCTTCGAGGCCTTCCGCCAGGCCAACGGCACGACGAATCGCAGCTACGGAGGCACCGGGCTGGGTCTCACCATTTCGCGCGAACTGGCCAGACGGCTGGGCGGCGACATCGCCGTCGAAAGCACACTGGGTCAGGGAAGCACCTTCACACTCACCATCCCGAGGGCGATCGAAGCCGCTGCAGCAGAAGCCTCCCCTGCTCCGAAACCGTCGGAGCGCCCCACGCCCGAGCGGGCGTCCGCCTTGATCCCGAGGACGCGTCCCGAGCCACCGTCGACCCCGCCAGCCGTGGAAGACGACCGCGCCAGCTTGAAGCCTGAGGAACGTTCGATCCTGGTTGTCGAGGACGACCAAGCGTTCGCGCGCATCCTACGGGAACTGTTGCACGAGCAGCGCTTTCGCGCGCTGGTGGCGACGACCGCGGCCGAGGGCCTTCGCCTGGCGGAGCAGTTCGTACCCAGCGCGGTTCTGCTCGACATCAACCTGCCCGACAATTCGGGGCTCTCGGTCCTCGAGCACCTGAAGCGCAACCCCGCGACGCGCCACATCCCGGTTCATGTCGTCTCGGCCCTGGAGTACACCGAGCAGGCCCTCGAGATGGGGGCGGTCGGCTACGCCGTCAAGCCGGTCAAGCGCGAGCAACTCATCGAGGCGATCCAGAAGCTCGAGCAGCGGCTCGCGCAAAAACTGCGGCATGTGCTCGTGGTCGAGGACGTCGCGGCCCAGCGCGAGGGTATCGTTCAGCTTCTGAAGGCTGAAAACGTGAAAATCGTTTCGGTCGCGACCGGCGCCGAGGGGCTGCAACGGCTCAAGGAGAGCACGTTCGACTGCATGGTACTCGACCTCACGCTGCCGGACATGTCGGGCTACGAAGTACTCGACAAGATGGCGGCGGGCGAAGCCTTCTCGTTCCCCCCGGTCATCGTCTACACCGGCCGTTCGCTCGAACGTGGGGAAGAAGAGCGGCTGCGTCGCTATGCCAGTTCCATCATCATCAAAGGCGCAAAGTCGCCGGAGCGCCTGCTCGACGAGGTGACGCTTTTCCTGCACCAAGTGGAAGGCAACCTCCCGGCGGAACAGCGGCGCATCTTGCGGGAGGTGCGCAACCGTGAGGCAGCGCTGGAGGGCAAGCACATCCTGGTCGTCGACGACGATGCCCGCAACGTATTCGCGCTGGCCAGCGTCCTTGAAAGCAAGGGCGCCAAGCTGCGCTTCGCCCGCAACGGCAAAGAGGCCCTGGCTGCGCTGGAGAGCGCCCAGGCTCCCGGCGGCGTGGCCGTGGATCTTGTTCTGATGGACGTCATGATGCCCGAGATGGATGGCCTCACCGCCACCCGCGAGATCCGCAAGAAGTCCGAGTGGAAGAGATTGCCGATCCTCGCGTTGACCGCCAAGGCGATGCCCAACGACCGCGAGGAGTGCCTGCGCGCCGGCGCCGATGACTACATCGCCAAGCCGCTCGACATCGACAAGCTGCTTTCGCTCATCAAGGTCTGGATCCCCAGGTAGAGGTACGGCGTTGTCCGGCGAGTTCGACATCGAGCTGCCCCTGCTTCTCGAGGCCATCCACCTCAAGTACAGCTATGACTTCCGCCGCTACGCGACCTCCTCGCTCAAGCGCCGCCTGGAACAAGCACTGGAACAGTTCGGTTGCCGCTCTCTCTCTGCGTTGCAGGAGCGCGTGCTGCGTGAGCCCGAGGTGATGCGCGGACTGCTCGCGCACCTGACCGTGCAGGTGAGCGAGATGTTCCGCGACCCAGGTTTCTATCGGGCCCTGCGCGAGAAGGTCGTTCCTTACCTGCGCACCTATCCCTCGCTCAAGGTCTGGATTCCGGGCTGCGCCACCGGCGAGGAGGTCTATTCGCTCGCCATCCTCCTGCGCGAGGAGGGGCTTTTTGACCACACGCTCATCTATGCGACCGACATCAACCCCGAGGCCCTGCGCAAGGCCGAGGCCGGCATCTACCAGCTCGACCGGATTGCCGATTTCAGCAAAGCCTATTGCGAGGCCGGCGGTCGCGCCTCGCTCTCCGACTACTACACGGCCGGGTACAACGCAGCGGTCTTCGACAAGAGCCTGCGCGCGGGCGTGCTCTTCTCCGACCATAGCCTTGCCACCGACAGTGTCTTCGCCGAGGTTCAGCTTGTCACCTGTCGCAACGTTCTCATCTACTTCGATCGCGTCTTGCAGGACCGTGCCGTCGGACTATTCAAGGACTCGCTCTGTCGCAAGGGTTTCCTCGGCCTGGGCGCGAAAGAGACGCTCACCTTCTCGAGCCACACTGCGGAATTCGCGGAATTCGTGCGTGAAGAGAGGATCTACCAGAGGCGATGATGGGAATGCCCGCGCTCACGCCACCTGCCGAACGCCAGGCACCGGCGGCTATCCTTGTCGGCGGCTCTGCGGGAGCGATCGAGGTCGTCGCGCTACTGCTGGGAGCGCTTCCCGTCGGCTTCGCCACGCCCATCGTCGTGCTGATCCACCTGCCCAGAAACCGGCCGAGTGCTCTCATTGCGGCCCTGGGCGGCAAATGCCGGCTTGCCCTGCGCGAGCCTGTCGACAAGGAACCGCTGGCACCTTCGACGGTGTACCTGGCGCCACCCAACTACCACTTGCTGATCGACCCTGGGCCGTCATTCGCTCTGTCGGTTGACGAGCCGGTGAATTTCTCGCGGCCGTCCATCGACGTGCTCTTCCAGTCTGCCGCCGACGTCTTGGGTCCGCGTTGCGCCGGGATCGTTGTGTCGGGCGCCAACCCGGACGGGGCGCGCGGGCTGCAGTCCATCCAAGAAGCCGGCGGCCAGGTTGCCATCCAAGACCCTGACGATGCCGCACAGGGCACGATGCCGGAAGCGGCGCTCGCCCTTTGCCCGAAAGCACACGTGCTGCCTGCGAAGGAGATCTCGCAGTGGGTGCAGCAGCTCTCGCCGTGGCAGACTTGGCGGCAAGGCGCGCGATGAACGACCGGCCCAAGCTCCTCCTGGTTGACGACCGCCCGGAGAATCTCCTGGCGCTCGAGGGCTTGCTCCGGCACAACGACGCCGAGATCCTCAAGGCCGAGTCCGGCAAGCGCGCCCTCGAGCTTCTGCTCGAGCACGAGGTGGCGCTGGCCCTCATCGACGTGCAGATGCCCGAGCTGGATGGCTTTGGGCTTGCGGAGCTGATGCGCAACGTAGAGCGTACCCGTGAAATCCCCATCATCTTCGTGACCGCCGGGCTCCACGATCGGGATCGCGTGTTCAAGGGCTACGAATCGGGCGCAGTCGACTTCCTGGTCAAGCCCCTCGATGTACGCATCCTCGCGAGCAAGGTGAGCGTATTCCTGCAACTCTATCGCCAGAAACAATTGCTGATTGCGGCCAACGCGCAACTGGTCGAGGCGGACCGGCGCAAGAACGAATTCCTGGCGATGCTCTCCCACGAGCTGCGCAACCCACTGGCTCCCATAAAGAACAGCCTCTACATCCTCGACCGCGCCGCACCCGGTGGAGAACAGGCCCGCCGCGCCCTGGGGGTGATCGATCGCCAGGTCACGCAACTGTCGAGCCTGGTCAACGACCTGCTCGACGTCACCCGGATCACGCGCAACAAGATTCAGTTGCAAAGGCAGCGTCTCGATCTCAACCAACTCGTCCACCGCGCGGTCGAAGACAACCGCAGTTTCTTCGAGCGGAGCGAGGTGCGACTCTCATGCGACCTCGCTGCGATCCCCACACTGGTCGATGCAGACGCAATCCGGGTCGCCCAGATGGTCGGAAACCTTCTGCAGAATGCGGCAAAATTCACCCCGCACGGAGGACGCGCGCATGTGTCCGTCGCGGCAGAGGCCGGCGAGGCCGTCATTCGCGTGGTCGACAACGGCGTCGGCATGGCGCCTGATACGCTTGCGCATCTGTTCCAGCCGTTCATGCAGGCCGATCGCTCTCTCGACCGCAGCAAGGGAGGGCTGGGGCTCGGGCTGGCCCTGGTCAAGGGCCTGGTCGAGTTGCATGGGGGCAGCATCCAGGCCCAGAGCAACGGGCTCGACAAAGGGGCGGCATTCGTCGTGCGACTGCCTCTCGATTCCGGAACGGCGCTGGAGAAACCGGCCGCACGCGCGAATGGCCCGCGGGTCTGCCGGCGCGTCCTGATCATCGAGGACAACCTCGACGCGGCGGAGAGCTTGCGTGAGGCCCTCCAACTCGGCGAGCATGAGGTCGAGGTCGCCTACGGTGGGCCCGAGGGAATCGAGAAAGCACGGTCATTTCATCCCGACGTGGTTCTTTGCGATATCGGCCTGCCCGGCATGGACGGCTACGACGTGGCGCGCGCCGTCCGGAAGGACCCGGCGCTGCAGTCAACCTTGCTTGTAGCCCTGAGCGGCTACGCGTTGCCCGAGGACGTGGAGCGGGCCACCCAGGCTGGCTTCCACCTCCACCTCGCGAAGCCGCCCAGCGTGGATGCGCTGGAACGCGTCTTGGCGAAGGCGGAAGAAACGCCCCGCCCCGCCGCGAGCTTGTCGGAGTGAACCGCGGCCGTGGGCGGGCAGCGGCGACCTGGCCACAGCCCGCCCGCTAGGCACGCGTCCGCGACAGCGGCAACAGCGCGACGGCGCCGAGGGCAAGGCCTGCACCGGTGAGAAAAGCGGTGCCAGCCCCCAGGCGCTGGTAGAGCATGCCGAAGATCAGGCTTGCGGGCAGGGCGGCCAGCCCCACGCATAGATGGTACATGCCAAAGCCGCGGGCGCGCGCCTCGGGCGGAACCAAGTCGGCGACCAGTGCCTTCTGCGCCCCGCCCACCAGCGCGAAGTGCAGGCCGTACACGACGAACAGGCTCGCGATGGCCAAGCCCGAGCGTGCGAAGGCGAAACCGGCGTAGATGCCCGCGTAGGCGATCCAGCCAGCGGCCAGAGCGCGACGGCGGCCGAGCCGATCCGCCAGCTCGCCGGCCTTGGCGCTGGTGGTGGATTTCACCACGTGGTGCAGGGCCCAGAGCAAGGGCGCGGCCTGCACGGGCAGCCCGGCATCGTGGGCGCGCAGGAGCAGGAAGGCATCCGAGGAGTTGCCCAGGGCAAAAACGACGGTGGCGAGCAGATAGCCGAGAAAGGGTCGGTTCAAGATCGGCACCGCGGGCGCGGAAGAAACCGCGACAGGTTGACTCGGCCGGGGCCGCGCCTCGCGCACAAACAGCACCACCACCAGGCAAGCGATCGCGGCCGGCAGCGCGGAGAGCAGGAACACCGAACGCAGGCCCAGGCCGAACGCCAGCAACAGATAGGCGGCCAGCGGTCCGACGACGGCGCCGGCGTGGTCCATGGCCTCGTGTACGCCAAACGCGCGGCCGTGCAGCTCGCGCGGGGCCGTGTCGGCAATGAGGGCGTCGCGCGGACTGGCGCGCAGACCCTTGCCCACCCGGTCGGCCACGCGAATCGCCAGCACGGTGCCAGCCGTCTGGGCGAAGGCGATCAACGGTCGCACCAGCGAGGCGAGCGCGTAGCCGCCCACCACCAGGGGCTTGCGTCGCCCCATACGGTCCGAGAGCGAGCCGGACAGCAGCTTGAGCAGACTGGCCGCGGCATCGGCCGCCCCTTCGATCGCGCCCAGGGTGGCCGCGCTCGCGCCCAGCACGCTGGAGAGAAACACAGGCAGGAGCGGGAAGATCATCTCGCCCGACGCATCGTTGAGCAGACTGGTGGCGCCTATGGCGTAGATGGCGCGGGGCAGGCGGGGCTTCTTCGGCATTGCTCTGGCAAGGCTAGCGCTCGAACAGTGTTGCGGCTAGAGTCGTAGTCTGCATGCCCCAGCCTCCGGAGTCGACGCAGACATCGCCCGTGCGCAGAATGAGCGACGAGGAAAAGCGCGGCCGGCTCTACGAGGAGCAAGTCTTTCCCCTCATCGGCCGAAGATTGGTCGAGCGTCTGGTCGAGGACGCGCCCATCAAGCCGCAGTCCCAGGTGCTCCAGATCCGCTGCGGCCTGGGCGGGACGACCACGGACCTCCTGCACCGGCTGGATCACGCCAGCCGGATCATCGACCTGGAAAGCGCGCAGGGCCTCCTCGAGCGGGCGCGCGCCAACGTGGCGGCCGAGCAGGTCGGGCGCCGGGTCTTCTTCCGTCTGCAGAGCCTGGCCGCACGCCTGCCCTTCGGCAACCACGCCTTCGATCTGGTTCTGGCCAACGTGGGCCTGGCCGATCTGACCCGGCCTGACGAGTTTTTCGCCGACCTGGCCCGCGTGGCCCGCCCCGGCGCCGAGGTGCGCGTGGCTTCCCCACTGCGTGGGACCTGGGGCGAATTGCTCGACGTGTACCGGGACGTGCTGGTGCGCCTCGGGCGCGAGGATGCGCTGGCCAGCCTGCGCGGATACTCCGCCTCCTTTCCCGAGCCAGACGCAGTCATCCACCAGATGGAACAGGCGGGCCTGAAGCCCGTTACCGTGCGACGCGACCACTGGGATCTGGTCTTTCGCAGCGCACGCGAGTTCTTCTACGCACCGGTCGTGGAATTCGGGCCGCTTGCGCGCTGGAAGCAGATCGCGGGCAAGGGGGCAGAGGTGCAGGACACTTTCTTGGCGGTCAAGCAGGCCATCGACACCTACTTCTCCAACCGTTCGTTCAGCGTGAGCATCGAGGCAGGGCTGTTCGTCGGCCAGAAGCCAGCCGAATCCAGCGACTAGAAGAATCTGTCGGACAGGAGCCGTCCGACGCCAGCCAGCGCCACTGCCAGGCCCGCGGCCGCCAGCAACGCGCCGGCAAGATCGACGGGCCGGCGTCGCTCGGTGGCCAGCCGCACCCCGTACACCGTGACCAGGAGGCCGATGGGAATCAGGAAGAACGCGAGCAGCATGGCCCAGGAATCTTGAGGTAAAGTCCGCCGATGGCAAAGCCCGAACAATTCGCCCTGATTCTGGCCGGCGGTGGAGGCACCCGCCTGTGGCCGGCCAGTCGGCGCAGCCGGCCCAAGCAGTTGCTCAGCCTCGGCGCCAGCGAATCGCTGCTGGCGGCCACCTTTCGCCGGCTTGGCGCCATCGTCGGGCCGGAGCGCACCCTGATCGTGACCGCCGCGGATCAGGCCCAGGCCATCCGTGAGGCCCTGCCCGGCCTGCCGGCCGACAACCTGGTGGTCGAGCCAGCGCCGCGCAATACCGCCCCGGCGGTGGGCCTGGCAGCTGCGCACGTCGCGCGACGGGCGGGTCAGGACGCGGTGCTGGCCATTGTGCCGTCGGACGCGTTCGTCAGCAACGAGCCGCAGTACGCAGCCGTGTTGCGGATCGCCCTGGCTCAAGCCAGCCAGGCTATCGTCACCGTGGGCATCAAGCCCACGCGACCGGAAACCGGCTACGGCTACCTGCAGATCGGAGCAGCGGTTGCCGGCAGCCCCCAGGTTCGCCAGGTGGCGCGCTTCGTGGAGAAGCCCGATCTGGAAACCGCGCGCGCCTATCTGGCCTCGGGAGAATACCTGTGGAACTCGGGCATGTTCTTCTTTTCCGCCGGCCGCCTCTTGGCCGAAGCCCGCCAGCACCTGCCCGAGCTGTCGGCCCTGCTCGACGAGATCTGCGCTTCGCCCGATCCGGTCGCTCTCACCCAGCAGCGCTACCCGCGCGTGCCCGCCATCTCCATCGACTACGGCATCATGGAGAAGGCACAGGGCATCCAGGTGGTGCCAGGCGATTTCGGTTGGAGCGACGTGGGCAGTTGGGCCGCCTTGAGTGACATACGCCCCGCTGACGCCGATGGAAACGTCATCTCAGGCGACGCCATCGTGAAAGCCAGCAAAGGCAGCGTGGTGATGGCCGAACCGGGCGCACCGCTGGTGGGCGTGGTGGGCGTCGAGGGAATCGTGGTGGTGGCCACCCGCGACGCCGTGCTGGTCGTGCCCAAACATCGAGCGCAGGAAGTGCGCTGTGTGGTAGACGAGCTTTCCGCGCAGGGCAGAAAGCAGTTCCTGTAGCAACCCAGCGAGCATCAGAAGCAAAGATGAACCCAAGAGTTTTTCGCGAGTACGACATCCGCGGCATCGCGGACCAGGATTTTTCCGATTCTTTCGTGCGCGAGCTGGCCGACGGCATCGCGGAGCATCTGCGCGAGGCCGGCGCGCATCACCTCACGCTGGGCCGGGATTGCCGGCTCTCCTCGCCGCGCATCCACGCAATCGTCAAGGCCCGGCTGGTGGACGCGGGCCTCACCGTGTCGGACGTGGGCGTGCTGCACACGCCGGGGCTTTATTTTTCTGTCTTTCACTGCAAGGCCGACGGCGGCGTGATGATCACGGCCAGCCACAACCCCGAGCAGGACAACGGCTTCAAGATCGTGCGCGGCCCCAGCACCATCTTCGGCGCCGAGATCCAGGTCCTGCTCCAGCGCATCCGGCGCCACCGCACCGGCACCCGGCCCGCCCCGGCGACCGGTGGCAAAGCGGCCGATGTCGACATCCTGACACCGTACATTGCCGAGGTGGCCGACGGCATGCGCCTTGGCCCGCGCCGATTCAAGATCGTGGTCGACGGCGGCAACGGCACGGGCGGCCAGACCTGCGTGTCGGTGCTGCGCCGGATGGGCCTCGACGTCGAGCCGCTGTACTGCGAACCCGACGGCCACTTCCCCAACCATCATCCCGATCCGACGGTGCCGGCCAACCTGGCCGACCTCATCGACCACGTGAAGAAGGGCGGCGCCGAGCTGGGCATCGCGCTCGACGGCGACGCGGATCGGCTGGGCGTCGTGGATCCGGCGGGCCGCATCGTGTGGGGCGACCAGCTCATGATGCTGTTTGCGCGCGACATCCTGCGCGAGCGGCCGGGCGCCACGTTCGTCAGCGAGGTCAAGTGCAGCCAGGCCCTGTACGACGACATCACCCGGCTCGGGGGCCGCGCCATCATGTGGAAGGTCGGCCACTCACTCATCAAGACCAAGATGCGCGAGGAGAAGGCTGTGCTGGCCGGCGAGATGTCGGGCCACATGTTCTTCGCAGATCGCTACTACGGTTTCGACGACGCGGTGTATGCGGCCGCGCGCCTGGTCGAGCTGCTCACCCGAAGCGAGCGTCCGCTGTCCGCGCTGGTGGACGAGCTGCCGGTGATGCACAACACGCCCGAGATTCGCCTGCCCTGTGCCGACGATATCAAGTTCGAGGTGGTGAGCCGGGTGCTGACCCACTACCGCCGCGACCACCAGGTGGTGGACGTGGATGGCGCGCGCGTCAGCTTCCCGGGCGGCTGGGGCCTGGTGCGCGCCTCCAACACCGGGCCGGTGCTGGTGCTTCGCTGCGAGGCCGACAGCCCCGAGCGCCTGGCGGAAATCCGCGCCGATCTGGAAGGCTGCCTGCACGCCATCACCGCCGAACTGCAGCCCGCCTAACCCCGGTGGCAGAAGCCTGGCTGTGTTGTAGATTTGGGCTGGTCGGGCGCGCGGCCCTGCCAGTACAGGGACCCGGGTTCCCGCTCAAAGGAAGCCGCCATGCAAAAGATCTCCGTCGGTCTGACGCTTCTCCGCAAGATCCTGCCGGCTTGTATCTTCGTAGTGCTTCTGTTCTGCGCGCGGCCTGCTTCGGCGGCTCTGGGGGAAGACGAAGCATCGGTCGCCTCCGACCAGGCGCACCTGATGGCCAGCGTGCGCATCCTGCATTCTGACCGCTACACCATGCACGAGCTCGAGATGCCCACCGGCACCAAGGTCCGCGAGTACCTGGACAGCGACGGCAAGGTTTTCGGCGTCGCGTGGCAAGGCCCGTTTCGCCCTGACCTACGAAAGCTCCTCGGCGCGCACTACCAGACATACCTCAAGGCCGCGGGCACCCGCGCCGCCCGCGGCCCGATCAACATCAGCCTGCCGGGACTGGTCATCCACATGAGCGGCCACCAGCGTGCCTTCTACGGCCGGGCCTACCTCGCGGATCGGGTGCCACAGGGCTTGTCCACCGACGAGATCCGTTGATGCGCAGCCAGCGCCTGCGACGAGCCGGGCTGCTTGGCCTGCCTGTCGCCCTGCTCGGCCTGGGCGCGGCGTGCGGCGGCAGCAGCAACAATTCCGGTCCCGGCCCCAACACAATTGCCACGCCGGCTGACAACGTGGCGGCGCTCTCTGTCGACTTTGGGCTTCCCGACATTGGATACCTCAACGGTCTGTTTGCGACCGTAACCGTCTGCGTGCCCGGCACCAGCGACTGCCAGGCCATCGACCACGTCCTGGTCGACACCGGCTCGTCGGGCCTGCGCGTGCTCGGGTCGGTGCTGACCCTGTCGCTGCCAGCGTGGACGGACGCCAGCGGAATCGCGCTCGCCGAATGCGAACAGTTCTTTGGCGGCTTCATCTGGGGCCCGATCCAAGGCGCCGATGTCAGCATCGCGAGCGAGCAGGCCGGCAATCTCGCCATCCAGGTCATCGAGGAGTCAACCTATCCGGTGCCGAGCGATTGCACTGGCTTCGACGGCAGCTCTGCCGAAGCCCTGGGCGCCAACGGCATTCTCGGAGTGAGCTCGATCGTGCAGGACTGCGGACCGGCCTGTGCCGCGCGGCCGGGCACCAGGTCGGAAAACCCGGGGGTGTACTACGGGTGCTCTTCCGCGGCGGCAGATGCCTGCCAGGTGGTGGCCGTGCCGGTTGCCAAGCAAGTGTCAAATCCCGTCTCGTTCTTCAGCCAGGATAGCAATGGTGTCATCATCGAGTTGCCGGCGATCTCCGCCGACGGGGCGCCGAGCGTCGCGGGATCCCTGGTGTTCGGCATCGGCACGCGCGACAACAACGGTCTGGACCAGGCGACGGTGCTACGGCTCGACAGCACCGGCTCGTTTTCGACCCGCTACCCCCCGAACGGCCCTGCTTCGCTGGCTTTCATCGACAGCGGCTCCAACGCGATCTACTTCCTGGACAGCAACACCACGGGCATCCCAACCTGCTTCGACCCACAACACCCATCCTTTTCGGATTTCTACTGTCCCCGCTCCACCCAGAACCTGTCGACCAGCGTTCAGGATGCCTACGGTCTGGCCGCGATAAACGTCAGCTTCAGGGTTGCCAATGCCGAAGCCTTGTTTGGCCACCTGTTGAACTTGGCGTTCGACAATCTGGGCGGGCCAAGTACTGCCCCTCAATCGGGGACGGGCACCCTAGGCTCGTATTTCGACTGGGGGCTACCTTTCCACTTCGGCAGAAACGTGTTCACCGCCATCGAAGGCCAAACAACGCCGGCCGGCGCGGGACCGTTCGTCGCGTTCTGAGATGCTGGTTACTCGCCGGTGAGGAGGCGTAGCAGCGCCGCCCACGCCAGCTTTCCCAGGAACAGGTAGGCCAGCGCGCTGGCCGCCAGGAACGGGCCAAACGGGACTTCCGCTTTGCGAATGGACACCGGCGCCGGCCGATCGCCCATCTCGGCCTCAGGCGAGGGCGGCGCTGCGGCTGCTTGACGGCGGCGTAGGACGAGCACGGGTACGCTGACCAGAATGCCCGCGAGCGAGGCCAGCAACACGATGGCCGGGATGGCTTTCCAGCCGAACAGAGCGCCCATGATGGCCAGGAGCTTGCCATCGCCGAGGCCCAGACCCTCGCGGCCGGTGGCATAGTAGTAGCCGTCAGCGACGATGCGGACCAGTAGATAGCCAGCGGCGACTCCGATGGCTCGTTCCGACCAGGAGACGTCGTGCACCGCAAACCCGGCGACAAAGAAGACCCCGATGGCGGGCAGCGTGATGATGTCGGGCAGGCGCTTGGTATCGAGATCGATGAACGACAGCACCACCAGCACGGCGGCAAAGGCGAAGTAGGTGGCGAAGCGGGCGGCGCGAATCCCGAGCGGCTCGCCCGGCGCATCGACCACGAAGGTCCAGAAGATCAGGGCC
>Ga0265330_10000678_pt1 | contig 21858 bp, 15 predicted proteins | sample 41919metaG_FD_202083 | JGI IMG/M metagenome (GOLD analysis project Ga0265330, IMG submission 202083) | Rhizosphere microbial communities from Carex aquatilis grown in University of Washington, Seatle, WA, United States - 4-19-19 metaG | ecosystem: Host-associated > Plants > Roots > Rhizosphere... | reverse complement strand
CACGCGCCCCGGCCCCGTCGCTTCCGACAACACGCTGCCTTTCACGATTGTCTCCGGCAATCCTTCGGCCGGCATTTGCCGCATCAACCCGACCTCCGGACCCGTCGGAACCGGTTATGAGATCGACGGCGAGCGGCTGGGAAACGACCAAGGCAATGTGGTCTTCCGGAACAATGTCTCATCGCTCATTACTTCATGGAATGACAGCCGTGTCTCCGGCGCCGTGCCGGCGCGCGCGACGACCGGCGCGGTCACCGCCGTAAGCGCGCTCGCGAGCGTTTCAAATCCCCTTAATTTCGAGGTGGCCGATTGCCGCACGGCCCGGGTTTGTTCGGGAAGCGAAGAATGCTGCGGCGACGGCGCTTGCCGTCTGCCGAATGCCGACGGCAGCTCCGGCTGCCAGGCGATGCATCTCGGCGCGTCGTACCGCTACCGGTTCTCGACCGGCGACATCCCTGTGGCGCCGGCGGTCGTCGAAGAGATCAGCTGCTCGGCGCGCTCGCAATCGCCGTCGCCGTACAAGGACGTCATTGACGCTTGCGCCAATTCGGTGGGAAGCGTTCGCTTTACGATCCCGATGAACCCCGCCACTTTGAAAAAATCGAATTTTAAGATGGTTGATTGCGGCTCGACGAACCTTTTTGACGCGGCTTCGTGCGCGAGCGAGGTCAACGGTTCGGTAACCGCCTTTGGCGCCGGGCAAACGCTCGACGATGGCATGGAGTTCGACCCCGCGAGCGGTTTTAAGCCGAACGAGTGGTACCAAGGAACGATCTCCAAGGCGGTAACATCCGCCGCCAATGTACCAATGGACGACGATTATGTCTGGCATTTCCGCGTGAGAAACTCGCCCGATCCGTGCCGGATCGCTTCGGTCACCGTCTCGCCGGAGCAGAATACGCTCACGGATATTTATTCGGACGCCGCCGACCACGACACGAACGAGAACATCACCTGGTCGGCTTACAAAGCCAATCCGGCCGACGATGTCTGCAATGTTCTTGATTGCACGCCGTATGCATGGAATTGGAGCGCCGGCAATCAGACCAATGCCGTGGGCATTGTGAACCCGCTTATTTGCCGGCCAGAAGTGAGGGCGCTCGCCGAGACGCCCGTCGCCACTCCCGCGACGATCACGGCCACCGCCGAGAACAAGACCGGTACCGGCGAGCTCACGATAAAATTTGCACCCCCCCGGGTCATTGATAAATGGCCGGCTTGCCAAGCGGCCTGTCTTAACGCGCAAGTGGCGGCGTCGTTCAATGTGGCGGTGAAGAATATTTCGAACCAAACGGTAAAGCTCTTTACTTGCAACAACGAGACCTGCCTCGCTCCGACCGAGGTCAAAGGCTATACCGTATCAACGGTTGATAACGGCACCGAACATTTGGCCGTGATCGAACCGCCCGGCGCAAACGGTCTGGCGCCGAACCAATTTTATCGCGTCGTCGTCCTCGGCGGACCCGACGGCGTGCTTTCACTCCCCGGCGCCGAGCTTGTTGGAACGAATTATGTCTACGGCGCCGATCAGATATTCTCTTACAGCTGGACCTTCCGCACCAGCGGCACGCGCTGTACGGTCGATCATGTCGACATGTCGCCCGAGTCGATCTATACAAAAGTCATCGGCTCTTACCATTCCGTGACCGCCGTGCCGGTCTCCGCGCCGGACAGCTGTTCGGCCAAGGGCGAGCGCCTTGACGATAACGGCCTCGGCCTTTTGTGGAGCGTTTCGCCCGACCCCGGCGCCGCGGCGCTATTTACCGAGAACGGCAAACTGCTCGATGTGAGCCCGCTTGCTTCAAGTTATGCCACTTCGGTTTGTTTGAATTCCGGGTCGGCGCCTCTGCGGTCGGTCTGCGGCAACGGCATTGTCGAGAACGGACAAGGCGACCCCAAAAAATCGGGGAGCGAGGGCGGCGAAGAATGCGATCTTGGCGCGCTCAATGGACAAAAGGGTTCGGGTTGCTCGGCCAACTGCCTTTTGATGGGCGGCGGCGCGTCTTGCGGCAACGGCGCGATCGATTCCTACAAACTGGGCGACGGATCAAGCGTGCAAGAACAATGCGACCTCGGCGCGGCCAACGACAAGCCCGGAGCCACCGGGTCCGGTTCAGGATGTTCATCAACTTGTTTGCGCGAAGGATCGGACTCGACAACGCCGGGCTCCGCTTGCGGCAATGGCGACTTGGCCGATGCCGAACAATGCGACGACGGGAACGCCATTCCCGGCGACGGTTGCTCTTCGGATTGCCTTGATGAGGGATCGCTTCCCGGGCCGTTCTCTGTTTGCGGCAATAGCCAAGTTGAGGCGGGCGAAGATTGCGACCTTGGGGCGGCGAACGGCAAAACAGGATCGGGTTGTTCGGCTTCGTGTCTCCTCACGGGCACGTCGGCCTGCACCGTCAAAGGCCAGAGCAATTGTTGCGGCAACGGCGTACAGGATGTCGGTGAAGCTTTGAACTGCGACGGCAACTGGAATTCTGTAACGAATCAACCGAACATTGCCGAAGGATGCGACAAGAGCTGCCGCCATATAGGCGCTTCCATGTCATACAACGCGCCTTCGGTTTGCGGCGACGCGCAGATAGGCGCGGGCGAATCGATTGATCCGGGCGCGCTTAAGGGAGGCATTGACGCCACCCAGTATGCGCAAGCCGTGGGGTTGGGAACGACGTTGAACGCCGATAACGAGATGATCTCGACGATCACGGCCGCCACCGGCGGCAAGAACGGGCAAGCGCAATTCGCCTTGCAGTGCGGCTTTGCCGATGACGCTGCTTGCGCCGCCGTCGATCCGCGCACCGCGCGCGGCGACAATTCATGCTGTTATCTACGCCCCAATATCGTTACCATGACGCCGCAAGGCCCCGATATTTGCCGCAATCCTTTAATCCAAGTTGAATTCGACCAGCCGATGGACGAAGCGTCGTTTGCGGGGAACTTCAATATTACCGAACCGGTTCCGGCGGGCGGATGCCCGGCGGCCAAGACCGCGTCGGCGAATTTCTTTAAGAATATTTTCGCAAAAATCCATGAGATCGCGGCCAAAGCGCTTGCATACGTTACCGGCCGCCCCGCCGGCGCCGCGAGTGCGACTTGCGCCGTTCCCGGCACGGTCTCGGTGGAAACGAGCATCGTGGACAAGCTCACCGGCGTCAAACATTCGTTCGCAACCTTTAAATTGTCCGCCGCTCTCGATCCGAAGGTCACCTATACGGTGACGCTCAATAGCTCGATTAAAACAGTCAATGGCATACCGGCCGCCCCGCCGGCGCCGCCATGGACCTTTACGACGGGTCCGGATATCTGCACGCTGGACGCGGTCAATGTCGCGCCGACGAGCTACTTCTTCAGCTCGCAATATTCTTCGAACGTCGTTGATCCTAACTCAAGCGCGACTTTCACCGCCACCACGGTGCACCTTGACGCGACCGGCGCACCGGTTCCCATTGCCCCCATTCCCGGCACTTACGCATGGAACACCGTTTGGACGGTCTCGACGGAAATAAGCACCATCATCGGCGATATTTCTGGCGGCGCGGGCGCGATCAATCTTTTCCCGTCGGGCAAGGGCGCAACGCCGGTTTCGGGCGCGAGGGCAACCGTCGGCGTTCTTGCGCCGGACAACGGGCAAGGCTCGCTCGCGGCCACCGCAACGATAACCGACGATACGGTTTTGAACCCGTCGACCAAAGGCTCGGCGCTTTCAGGCGCGTCGGACCTTACGATCATGATCTGCAACGATCCGTGGCCCGCGCGCAAAGCCGACCATAGCTGGGCGCCGGCGCAAAACTCGACCTATAATTATTCTTTCTATTACTGCAAGGACGCCGCCGCGAGCGCCACCGGCGAGCTTCCGGCCCTGAACGAAACGCCGGCCAGTCCGAAGAACTTGCAGGCGCCGGTCCGCGATGAATATCTTTACACTTATGCGAACGTCCTCGGGAGCGAAGGCATCGGCATTCGCGTCGCGACCAACCCTCTGCATCTTTCCGCGGCCGAATGGTACTTATCCCAAGGGTTCAAAGGCGGCATTACGCCGGTCAAGGTTGACGGCTACGACGCCGTTTCCAACGGTTCAACCATTTATGTGGATGCGCCGGCGCTTGATATGCCGGCGAGCGCGACAACCACCGTCAACTACACCAATATCTACATCTTGTCCTCTTCGGTTGGCGCGGGCGCGGAAACGCAGAACATCTTCGGCCAGATCGTCAAGAACTTCCGTTTTGCCGCGAACATCGATCCGGCGACGAAAAAGTTGCTCTATAGCGATCTGAACATCTGCGCCAAAGACGCCGCCGCTTCTTGTTCAAGCGACCTTGACTGCGCCGGAGCATGCGTTTCAAGCGCTTGTTCGAACGACGGCGGCATATCATGCAAGACCGATTCTGACTGTTCGTTCGGAATCTGTTATGCCGACCGGAGCAAGATCCGCCGCGACGTAAAGCGCCTTGCCGACCTGCGTCTCATCGCCGAAGCGGCGTCAAAGGCGAAAGACGCGACCGGCGTCTATCCGCAACTGCCGTCGGGTTCGTTCGTGCCGGGCGTGACCGTTTCCACTTGGCCGTCATGGAACAAGGAGTTTGCCCAAGAGCTTGGCGGATCTCCGCCCCTTGATCCGATAAACAAAATGGCCGCTTGCCCTGCGGGAGCCGATTACGAAGCCGGCACTTGCTGGTCGCCGTCAAAACGATCGGCCGTTTGTCCGGCCGGGTCGCACGTCTATATGTACAACATGAACGGCTTCAATGCTTCGACGGACGGTTATATATACAGTTATTCCCCGGAGACCGCAATTAATTATTTGTCGAATTGCGCCAACGGTCTTACGCAAGCGAGCTGCGAAGCCGATCCGCTCTGCCGGTGGAGCAACTTCAACGGCCCGTGGATCTGCGAATCGCGCGTTGGGAATTTTTGCGGCGGCGGCGCGGCGCTTAGCGCCACCGGAGCCGTTTGCGGCGACGGAACGATCACCGCCGGCGTTGAACAATGCGAAAAGTCGGTCGCTCCGACGCAAACGGTCGCCTGCGGCGCAAATGGCGCCGGCACCGAAGTTGACGCTTGCGGCGCCGATTGCCGATGGATAAAAGGCGCGTGTGCGGCTCCGAAGTGCGGCAACGGCACAAGAGAAGGGAAAGAAGTTTGCGACCAAGGTCCGCTTAACGGCACCTACGGCCATTGCAACGCGGCTTGCACGGGGATCGGCAAAAGTTGCGGCGACCTCAATGTCGATCAAGGCGAAAGTTGCGACCTTGGTTCCCAAAACGGCGTCTACAACTCCAAGTGTTCTTTTGATTGCCACTCGAAAGGGGAATATTGCGGCGATAATATTGTCGAAGCGGGGGCGGGGGAGGACTGCGATGGCAATATACAGACTTCATCCGGCGCTCTTGTCGGCGGCGCGGTTGATTTGAGCGGTTCGACGGTCGCCTGCGGCGTATCGAACGGCTATCAAACTTCGCGCACCAGAAGTTGCGGTGGAAATTGCAAATGGCTGGGCTGGGGTCCGTGCTTGCCGGCCGGCTCTTGCGGCAACAACGTTAAGGACGGTAACGAACAATGCGACGGCGGCGCGAGCAATTCCGACACCGGCGCGTGCACGACCGCCTGCAAGCTGAACGTCTGCGGCGACGCCAAAGTCTACTCCGGCCGGGAGCAATGCGACGAAGGCGCGGGCAACATCGATCCGACCGATACCGTCACGATCGGCCGGCTGAAAGCCGACTGCAGTTTGCAGAGCTGTTACTATTGCACCAACGCTTGCATTATTAAAGCGGTTTCCGGGCCTTATTGCGGCGACGAATTGCCGAGTCCGCTCAAACAATGCGACGCGGGCGCGAATAATGTCGATCCAAAAAAATTGCCGTATTGCAGCGACAACACCGGCGCGACCTGCAACCGGTGTTCCACGGCCTGCCAAAACGTCACCGAGCCGTATTGCGGCGACAAGATCGTTAACGGCGCCGAGGGTTGCGATGCCGGTTCTTTGAACGGCGACCCGAGTTCCGGCTGCAATGCAACTTGTTCATGCACGGCCGACGTGATCGTGAGCGACGCGAGCACCATGGTCGGCGGCGCGCCCGCGGTCGTGCAAAAGCCCGTCGGCGGCTGGGCGACGCTCGGCTCGGCCCAATACATTTGGAATTTCGACGAAAGCAACGCGGCCAACGAACCGGCAAATTGGGCAACGTCGGACGTCTCCGTCACTTTCACCAAAACCTTCACCTTGACGCATCCGACCGCGATGGCGACCTTGCAAATGACCTCGGACAACATGATCGATTCCGTTTCCATCGACGGAATCGACATCACGAGCCGCGTGCCAAACGGACCGCCGAACTTTTTCGGGACGGTCTTCAGCGTTTACGTGACCGATGAACTCAAGACCGGCTTGACCCATACGCTGACGATCAGGGCGCACAACGTGGCTAATCCCGGACAGAACAGCGTGCAGAATCCCGCTATGCTCATTTACGAGATCGTTTCGAGTCCCAACTGCAACGGCAACGCCGTCGCTTATGCGCCGCCGCCCGTCTCGATCGTGCCTCTTCCTCCGCCGCCTCCTCCGCCCGTTTGTTTGGGCAGCACCACCATTGTGAGCGGTCCGGCGATACCGGTGAGCGTAAACGCCGACATGAGCAACGCGTCCAATTCCGTCGAAGCCGCCGTTCTTCCCGGCTGGACGCCCGTTCCCGGCACAAAGGCGATCTGGAACACGGTGACCGTTTTTCCGACAACGGCAAGCCAGACGGTATATTTTCAAACTTCATTCAAGACGAATTATCCGCTTTCAAGCGGCATTTTACAGATGGTCGTTGATGACCAGTCGCAAATTTTTATCGACGGTAATTTGATCGGCGAAACTCTGCAATCGGATTGGTATGACGGAAAGAGTTTTAATATTGCCGGCAGTATCGCCCCGGGGAATCATACTTTAAAGATTAAGGCGACCAATAACGGCAACAATTTGAATTCAAATTATGCGGCCGCAAGCTTTAGACTGGACATGAAAGAAAATTGCGCCGTTTAACACGCCTATAAATATTTACTCTTTTCTGCTAAAATAGATCACTATGGCCTTATTCGATCCGCCCAACCAAATTCCGGGAGCGCCGCCTAATTTACCGGCTATCGGCTCAACTCCGCCGCCCGCGCCTCCGAAGGCGCCCGCCGCTCCGTCGCCGGCATTGCCTTCGGTACCTCCTCCGCCGCGTCCCGTTTTGCCCGCGACGATCGCTTCGTCGTCATCGGTTGTTCCGGCGATCAATAACCAAAAATCAATGACCGGCGGCCCTGTCCCGCCTCCGCCGCCGCGATCATTCTCGCCGATGCCGCCAAAACCTCCCGCGCCGCCGCCTCGACCTGTTTTATCGTCTGCTCCAACAACCGTGAACCAACAACCAACAACCAATACCCCGTCGCGACCCATTCCGACAATTCCGTCGACCCCGGCACCGGTTCCGGTTGTTCCGGCGGCTCGAATGCCGTCGATGCCGTCAATGCCGCCGCGCACGCCGTCAAAAATTCCGGAACCGGAAGATATTTTTTCCGGCGCCGGCGCGGGAAAAAATGGGCCAGCGTATCCCGCCTCTCCCGAAACAACGGCCTCGATCGCCGAGTCGCCCGGCCGCGGCTTCGGCCGCAAGCTGGTGCGCCTCATCTTTTTGGCGGCGGGAGCCGCCGTCATCGTTGGCGCCGGATATTTCGGTTATCATTTCTTTTTTGCGCCCGCCTCACGGCTTGCGCCCGCGCCGAACGCCAACGTTAACGTTAACGGCGGCGATCAGAATGCGAATGTTAATATTCCGGCTAATGTCCCCGCGGCCAACCTTAACGTCAATACCAACAACCAACAACCGGTCGTTAACAATCCCGTCCTCGCACCGCAGGACGACCCCAACTCAACGGTTGACTCCGACAATGACGGGCTTACCGACTATCAAGAGGTTCATGTTTATCATACCGATCCCCTTAAGGCCGACACCGACGGCGACGGCTTGAGCGATCGCGATGAGGTCATGGTCTGGCACACCGATCCGCTTAAAGTTGACACCGACGGCGACGGATATTCCGACGGCGATGAAGTGAAGAACGGTTATAATCCGCTGGGCCCCGGAAAACTTTTGACCCCGCCCGTCACGAAATAACATGACTGAACCGCAAATTCCGCAAAAACCGGGAACGGTTTCGGCCGCGACAAGCGCGTCGCCTGTTTTGCCGGTCATCAAAACCATGCCGGAAAAGTACATCGGCGCCTCCGCCGGCAAACCCCCGGTCGTGCGCGAGGTCATAGAAACAAGAACGGTCGCGCCGCTTCCGACTGCGCCGCCAAAACCGCCGTCGAGCTCGGCTCGACCGCCGGAAAAAAAGTCCGGCAAGCGGAACAGCATCATAATTTTATCGATCGTCGTGGTCGCGGCCGGCCTCGGCGCCGCGGCTTATATTCTGCTCATGCCCGCGCCCACGGTTCCTGCGCCGGTCAATCGGAATACCAACACTAACAACAATACCAACAACCAACCGCCAATAACCAATAACCCGCCTCCGCCGGTCTGCGGCAACGGCATTGTTGAAACGGGCGAGCAGTGCGACGCGGCCGCGAGTAACGGTTCCGTCGGTTCGGGTTGCAGCGCGACCTGCCAAACCGCGGTCTCAAAGCCGGCCGTTGCGCCGAACACCGGCGTTGATTCGGATTCCGACGGACTCACCGATATCGAGGAAACGACCGTCTATCATACGAACCCCGTTAACGCGGACACGGACGGCGACACGTTCAACGACGGCAACGAAGCGGCGCATCTTTACGATCCGAACAAAAAGACGCCGGCCTTATTGAAAAACTCCTCCGCCGTTGCTATCTCGGTGAACAAAACCGAAGGTTACTCGGTTCTCGTGCCGGCAAGCTGGACGCTTACGGGCGACGATACCGCCCAATTCATGGCCGCCGCGCCGTCGGGCGAAATTTTCGAGATACTGGCGACCGACAAACCCAAGGACCGGTCGCTGGTCGAGTGGTATTTGGCCATGTCGCCGGGCACCGCCGCGAGCGATGTTGAACGGTTCAAGACGCTCCAGGGCTACGACGCTCTGCGTTCGCCCGATCGTCTCACCGCCTATATCGATCCGGGAAACGGCGAGGTTTATACGCTCACTTACAGCTATGACGACAAGACCACGCTCGAGTTCCGCACCACCTACGAAACATTCTTGCAGAGTTTCACGCTGGGGTTGAACGGTCCGGCCAAACCTTGATATGGCCGTAAGCATCTTCGCCGCCAAAACATCGGGCGTAAGCGCAAGCTGGGTCGCCGTTCGGGCGAAGAAAGCGGCCAAAGCGCTGGGCCGTTCGCGCGACGACATCGCGGTCGTCTTCACCGATGCGCGAAAGATGCGGAAGTTGAATCGAGAATATCGCGGAAAAAACAAAACAACCGATGTTCTCTCATTCCCCGCGGACACGGGAGGCGACCTTGGCGATATTTTCATCGCCCCCGCGGTCGCAAAGGCGCGCGCCGCCGGGCGAGGAGCGGAGTATCGCGAATATCTCGCCCTGCTCATCGTCCACAGCGTCTTGCACCTGGGCGGCTACGATCATCATGCGAAAAAAGAAGCCGCGGCGATGGCAAGGATGGAGAAGAAAATATTGAAATAGGTTTCAGGTTTCAGCCATCAGGTTTCAGGCCTGACACCTGTAACCTGACACCTGTAACCTATAACCTAAAATGATCGGTCTAAAGAGATTTGGAAAAAGTTTGGCCTATGCAGGGCGCGGATTGCATGAAGCGTGGAAGCAAGAGAACAGTTTCCGCGTCGATGTTCTGGCGTTCGCTTTGCTTCTTATCGTCATCATCGGCTTGGAGATCAAGGGGATCGAAGCGGCCGTGCTTATTCTTGTTGCCGCCATGGTAATTGTGCTAGAATTGGCTAACAGCATCTTTGAACGCTGGCTCGATATCGCTTCCCCGCGCGTGGGCGCCCAAGTGCGCGACGCCAAGGACATCATGGCCGCCGCCGTGCTCGTTTCCTCGCTCGCCGCGCTCGCGGTCGGCGCGATCATCATCATTCCCCATATCAAATTCTAATGGCCGACAAGATCATCACCGGGCTTGACATAGGTTCGACCGCCATTCGCGTGGTGGTCGGGCAACTGTTGCCCGCCGAAGCCAATGAGCGGGTGCATATCATCGGCGCGGTCTCCGTGCCGTCGCGCGGCATTTCGCGCGGCACGATCGTTTCCATAGAAGAAGCCGTAACGAGCATTTCCACGGCCATCGAAGCCGCCGAGCGCATCGCCGGATTGCCCATAGAATCGGCATACGTCGGCGTTTCGGCGGCGCAGACCTTGTCACAGACCTCGCGCGGGGTGATCGGCGTTTCGCGTTCCGACGGCGAAATAAAAAACGAAGACGTCGAGCGAGCGGTCGAAGCCGCCAAAATGGTGGCCACCCCGGCTAACTACGAAATTCTTCATGTTCTCCCCAAGAGCTACACCGTCGACGGCCAAATTGGCGTGCGCGACCCCGTCGGCATGACCGGCATTCGTTTGGAAGTGGAGTCCCTCATTATTCAAGGCCTATCGTCGCATCTCCGGAACCTCACCAAGTGCGTGCATCGCACCGGCATTGAGATAGACGCGCTGGTGCTGGGGTCGCTTTCTGCGGCCGAAGCCGTAACGAACGCGCGCGAGCGCGACTTGGGCGTGGCGGTCGTGGTTATAGGCGCCGCTTCCTCGTCATTGGTGGTCTACGAAGGCGGCGATGTGCTCGCCGTCGCTTCCGTGCCGGTCGGCGCCGAACATATCACCTCCGACATCGCCATCGGCTTGCGCACCTCGCTTGACGTGGCGGAAAAGGTCAAGGTCTCGTTCGGTTCGGCCGCGCCCAAGGAGATAACGAAAAAAGAAGAGATCGACATGGCCGAACAGGGCGCCAATGATGACGAAAACGTTTCGCGCAAATACGTTTGCGAGATAATCGAAGCGCGGGCCGAGGAAATTTGCGAGCGGATCGATCGCGAACTCCGGAAGATCGACAGGAGCGGCTTGCTTCCGGCCGGCGTCGTCCTCACGGGAGGCGGAGCCAAACTCGCCGGCTTTACCGAGGTGGCCAAGCGCATTTTGCGTTTGCCGGTTGCCGTCGGCTATCCCTCCGGCGTTTCTTCGATCACCGACAAATCGTCGGATGCGGCTTTCGCGCCCGCCGTCGGTTTGGTTCTTTGGGGCGCGCAGGTGGCCACCGTCGGGGAAAATCGCGGCGGCGACCTCATGAACAAACTCGGCGGCGTGGGCGCCGTAGGGAAGGGAATCAAGAAATTATTCAAGAGTTTGATACCTTGACGAAGTTTGGTCTCGGCCAAACGATCCATGATTCAGGATTCATGAATAAGGCGAGATTCTTGAATCGTGTGTCGTGAATCATGAATCATGGATCGATCGCCCTTGGGCGATCTATTTTTATTGACCTAAAACGGTTGTCGCGATACAATGTATGACCAGCCAAGAATCATCCACACCACCGAATACCTTTTGTATTCACGCGTCGAGCGGATAACATACAATGAACAATGGACGATGGACAATTCCATCGGATTTAAATGCGAAGCTTTAATTGTCCATTGTACGTTGTCCATTGTCCATATCGTCCATCGTCCATAAAAATATGCCCGAAATAAAACCCGATGTTGAGACATTCGCCAAGATCAAAGTGATCGGCGTCGGCGGCTCCGGCGGCAATGTTGTTAATCGCATGATTCAATCAAAGATCAAGGGCGTGGAGTTCGCCGTTGTTAACACCGATGTGCAGGCCCTGCACCATTCATTCGCTCCGGTCAAGCTTCACATCGGCCGCGCCATCACCCGCGGGTTAGGGGCCGGCATGGATCCGGAAATAGGACGGCGGTCGGCCGAAGAGAACCAGAATGAGATCCGCGATATGCTTAAGGGCGCGGACATGGTGTTCATCACTTGCGGCCTTGGCGGCGGCACAGGGAGCGGCGCCGCGCCCATTGTCGCCGAACTCGCCAAAGAAGCCGGCGCGCTTACGGTCGCCGTCGTAACGAAACCTTTTACTTTCGAAGGCGCCCAGCGCCGCGACATCGGCGAGCGGGCTTACACCGAACTGGCGCAGAATGTCGATACGGTGATCAGCATCCCCAACGACCGCATTTTGCAGATCATCGACAAAAAAACCTCGCTTCTTGAAGCGTTCACCATTGTTGATGACGTTCTGCGGCAAGGCGTGCAGGGAATTTCCGAACTCATCACCGTGCCCGGACTCATCAATGTTGATTTTGCCGACGTGAAAGCGATCATGGCGAACCAAGGATCGGCTCTCATGGGCATCGGGCGGGCGACCGGCGAGAACCGCGCCATTGAGGCGGCCAAAGCGGCCATTGCTTCGCCTCTTCTTGAGGTATCGGTGGAAGGCGCCCGCGGCATTCTCTTTACCGTGACGGGCGGAGCCAACATGGGCATGCATGAGGTAAGCGAGGCGGCCAAAATAATCACCGCTTCCGCCGACCCCAACGCCAAGGTCATCTTCGGCGCGATCCTGAACGAGAGCATGAAGGACGAGATAAAAGTGACGGTCATTGCCACCGGTTTTGAGGATGCCCGAGAGGCTAAAGCGCCCGCGACGACCGTTATTGCCGCCGGCTCGTTCAGCCCCTCGTCTTTTTTAAAGGCCAAAGCCGCCCCACCCGCGCCCGAATCAAAGATCAAACCGCCGCCCCAGCACGAGGCTGAAAAGCCGCCCCAGTCAATAAAGCCGCAGCGGCCAAAACAGGACGAAGGTGAAGATCTTGAAATCCCGGCTTTCATCAGGAAGAAAATGCTTAATTAAACCGCTTGAAAGATTTATTTTGATTAATCGTCTTGATAACCCTTGCTGCTAAAAGCGGGGTTGTCCTTTAAAGCCATTGTTTGGCAATGGCGATTCAAGATTCACGATTCATGAATACGAGCGTTCGGATTCCTGAATCATGCTTCTTGAATCATGAATCGCCGAGCTTTGCTCGGCTTCAACCATGCGCTGTCCCATCTGCAATGCCGCCGACACCAAGGTCGTTGATTCCCGCTTAACGGGGGACGGCATTGGCATTCGCCGCCGCCGCGAGTGCGAAAAATGCGGGTTCAGGTTCTCAACCGTCGAGCGCGTCGAGCTCCTCGACCTCGCGGTCGTTAAGCGCGACGGCCGGCGCGAGATGTACCGCCGCGAAAAGATCGCGTCCGGCCTGCGCAAGGCGCTTGAAAAGCGGCCCTTTACCGAGGATCAGTTTCAAGCCCTTTTGGGCGAGGTCGAACGCGCGATCGGCCGCACCAAGAAAGACGAGATCACTTCCGCCGAGATCGGCGAGATCGTCATGAATTGCCTTAAAAAGTTCGACAAGGTCGCATATATCCGTTTCGCCTCGGTCTATCGTTCTTTTGAAGACGTTGACGAGTTCGCCAAAGAACTCGGCGCCCTTCTTTCGGCGCCGAAGAAGAGGAATAAAAGAAAAATGCACTAACTAATCGCTAATTTCTTACAAATTTACGAATAACCGATATTGATGCTCCCTATTAGTAAATTAGTAAAAGATTTGTTATTAGTTAGAACCTAGTTATTAGTTAGAACCTAAATATGTTCAATCATCATAAACCCTTAACAATAAGGAATATCGTTATCCTCACCCTCTTGGGCGGCATGGTCATGGGCGGAATAACCGGCGGCGTGGTCGGGCTTTATACCGCGGCGAGCATTTCGGGAAATAATTTTAACTTTCCGCAGATCGTAAGGTCCGCTAACACGGCCAAGCCTTCCGCGCCCGACAAAAACACGCCGCCCCTTAGCGAGGATCAGTCGCTTGCCGCCATGGTCAAAAAGGTGACGCCTGCGGTCGTTTCGATCGTCATCTCAAAACAGGTTTCGGTCGTTCAGCCGAACGATATTTTCAATTTAGGCCCGTTCTCTTTTGATATGGGCAACGGGAATTCAAGCGGGAACACTAACGGCCCCACCCAGGAGCAGACGGTCGGCGGCGGCAGCGGCTTCATCATTTCGTCCGACGGGCTTATAGTGACGAACCGGCATGTGGTTGATGATACTTCCGCGACCTACACCGTGGTCTTGGCCGACGGCAGCAAGCATGTTGCCAAGATTTTGGCGAAAGACACGGCGATCGACCTGGCGCTTATTAAGATCGACGGCAAGAATCTTCCCACTTTGACGCTTGGCGATTCCGATACGCTGCAGTTAGGCGATACGGTAGTGGCGATAGGGAACGCGCTTGGCGAATTCTCAAACTCGGTCACCCGCGGCATTGTTTCCGGCATTAACCGCAAGATCACGGCCGGGGACATGGGCGGAAGCGAAGTGATCGATCAAGCAATTCAGACCGATGCGGCCATCAATCCCGGTAATTCCGGCGGGCCGCTTCTTAACCTCGCCGGTCAAGTGGTCGGCGTGAACACGGCCGTTTCGCAACAGGGTCAGTCGGTCGGTTTTGCCATTCCCATTAACATTGCCAAGCAATCGATCGAATCGGTTCAAAAGTTCGGCCGCATCATCCGTCCGTATCTCGGCGTGCGCTATGTCATCATCAACGCCGACATGGCGAGCCAGAACCAATTGCCGTTCAGCTACGGCGCTTTAGTCTCGCGCGGCACCGATCCGGGCCAGGTCGCCGTCATTCCCGGCTCGCCGGCCGACAAAGCGGGGCTCATGGAGAACGACATCATCCTTGAGGCCGACGGCGTGAAGATCGATGCCGACCATACGCTTGTTTCAGCCATTATCAAGAAAAAGGTGGGGGATACGATCAGTTTTAAGGTCTATCATAAGGGCGATACCAAAACGATCACCGTGAACCTGGCCGAAACGCCGGTTGCTAACTAATCGCCAATTGGTTACTAATTTACGAATAGGTTGCCTCAAACCCTATTCGTAAATTCGTAATGGATTAGTGATTCGTTAGAAAAACTGGTACAATACAACCACATGAAACGCACCAAGATAATTTGCACCATCGGGCCGTCGTCGAGCCAGCCGGCCGTAATTTCTAAACTTATCGCCTCGGGCATGAACATTGCGCGCATGAATATGTCGCACGGCGAATATGGCTGGCATAAGAAAGCAATAAAGAATATCCGCGCCGCCGCTCGCGCCGCGCGCGCTCCCGTCGGCATTATCGTCGATCTTCAAGGGCCCAAGATAAGGGTCGGCTCGCTTCCCGTAACCGGCGTAAAACTTGTCGCCGGCGAAACGGTCGTCTTTTCCACCGATCCAAATGACAGATTGCCAAAGTTCGTCCCCGTTACTTATGCCCTTCTGCATAAGGACGTTAAGGTCGGCGAACGGATGCTTTTTGATGACGGGCTCATGGATGCGGTCGTGACGAGAGTTTCCGGCCGTCGGGTGAGCGCGAAGGTCGGTACGGGCGGCATTTTGAATTCTCATAAAGGCATGAACTTGCCGGATTCCAACGTGCGCGAACCATCGGTCACGGCCAAGGACGCGCTTGACGCCAAATTCGCCGTTAAAATGAAAGCCAATTGGGTGGCGCTTTCTTTCGTCCGTTCGGCCGCCGACGTGCTCAAGTTGAGGAAGCTCCTTGGCAACAATAAATTAAACCCAAAAATAATCGTTAAGATCGAAAAGCCGCAAGCGGTCGCCAACTTTGACGCCATTCTTGAGGCGTCTGACGCCGTCATGGTGGCGCGCGGCGACTTGGGTATCGAAATTCCCGCCGAACAAGTGCCGGTCGTGCAAAAAACGATCGTGGCCAAGTGCCTCGCGGCGGGGAAGCCGGTCATTGTCGCGACCCAAATGCTCGACTCGATGATCAGGAATCCGCGCCCCACTCGCGCCGAAGTTTCGGACGTGGCGAACGCGGTCATCGATCACGCCGACGCGGTCATGCTTTCGGGCGAGACCGCGAGCGGAAAATATCCGGTCGAGGCGGTTATGACCATGGCCGCAGTCGTCGAAGAGGTCGAGAAGTCGCATTTCGATGATCTGCCGCCGGAGCTATCGATCATGCATGAAAGCGTCCGCCGCGGCATTGCCGGTTCCGCCGCCCTTTTGGCCGAAAAGATCGGCGCCTCCGCGATCGCGGTCGCCACCACTTCGGGGGCCAGCGCGCGCTACATCGCTCGCGTCCGCCCCGAACTGCCCATCTATGCCGTCGTCCCCGACGAAACCGCCGCCGGCGCCGTCGTTCTCTCTTGGGGCGTCATTCCGGTCATCGTTCCCAAAATAAAGGATCTCGGCAAACTTATTGCCGCGATGCGAAAAAAGATAACATCATCAAAGCTTGTAAAGCGCGGGCAAAAATACATTCTTGTGGCCGGCAAATGGCGCGAAAAAGGGGAGTATATCGTGGAAACGATCGAACAGCGCTAAGCGATTAAAAATAATCTTGATCGGATATTCGATCGGGTTAAAATAATTATTTTTTAATATCCCGTATAAAAAATCGTTTTCTAAGATTTCTTCCTAAGATTATACGGAATTAAACCGGTTCTCATGATGCGCTGATTGGCTGGAATACACCTATATTTTTTTAAATCCGCATATTTTGTCCGTCCGCCATAAGTCTTTTTTGCGATCAATATTGAATCAGCTTCTGTTTTGCTATACCAATGAGTAAAATTTGAAGACGGCGCGCAATTGGTGCTGGCATGTAATACCTTCAGATTGACATATCTGGCCAAAGCGACCATGCCGTCGGAAAAGAAGCGATAGCAGTCCACCGGGTAGCGATGTTCACCAAAGCCGTTCGGCGCGATCGCACACAACAGCCCGCCCTTTTTCAATACTCTCGCCATTTCGCCCATAGTAAGCCAGAAGAACTCAATATGTTCAAATGCTTGGCCGGATATAACTATGTCAAAGGTGCCGGTCTTTATCTCTCGCCAATCATATGGGTGCTTTAAGGCGATATCGACATTAGGACCCTTAGCCATATCTAATCCGAAATATTCATATTTTTTATCAGTAAAAATATTTCGATACGATCCATTAACATCATAACTTCCAACATCAAGGATCTTGATCTTATCCTTGTTGATTTTAGCGGCATATTTTTTTTCAAACCATTTCATGCGCAACATTGAGCTTTTATGCATATAAATCTCTTGATTACTTGATAATTTTAATCTCTACGAAGTTAACGCGCTTGCCGACCGGCTGGCCGGCCCGACAAACGATTTTGGTTAGTTTTGCTTGAAGCATAAGACAGGTGAATATTGGCAAATCATATCATATATAGGCCGCCGGCCGAAGGGGATAGATCGGCGGTTTCTTTATTGCCATAAATTGCTACACTAGAACTATATGAAGATCACTTTCTACGGCGCGGCGGAAAACGTCACCGGGAGCAAGCATCTTATTGAAGCCGGCGGTTACCGGCTGCTTTTGGATTGCGGCCTTTATCAAGGGCGGCGGCATGAATCGGAGCAGATGAATCGCGTTTTGCCGTTTGATGCCGCCTCGGTCGATGCCGTCATCCTTTCGCACGCCCATGCCGACCATTGCGGCGATCTGCCGGTCTTGGTCAGGAACGGATTCAAGGGCAAGATATATTCGACGAGCGCCACTGCCGAGATCAGTAAACTCATCATGATGGATTCGGCCAAGATCCAGATGGAAGATGCCGAATATTTGAATCGCCATCAGGTACCGGGCGCAGAAGATGCGAAGCCTTTATATAACGAAGACGATGTCGCCGCCTGCGCCGAACATTTTGTTGCGGTCGATTATTGCCGCAAGACCAATGCATGGACGAAGCTTTCCGAAAATATCCGCTTTAAGCTTTATGATGCCGGCCATATTCTCGGTTCGGCGGTCATTGTGGTGGAAATAACGGAAGACAATGCGGTTAAGACCGTTGCTTTTACCGGCGACCTCGGGAACGTCAATGTTCCGCTTATGCACGCGCCCGAATCGGTCGCCGAGTCGGTCGATGCGCTCCTTATGGAATGCACCTACGGCGACCGCAACCATCGGCCGTTTTCGGATGCGGGCGACGAGCTGGCCGCAGCCATTAAAACCGCGGTGCAGAACAAGGGCAAGCTCATTGTTCCGGCGTTCTCGCTCGGCCGCACGCAAGAATTGATCTACGCCTTGCACAAGCTTTTTGACGAACAGAAAATTCCGCCGATCCCCATTTACGTCGACAGCCCGCTCTCCGTCGATATCCTCGATGTCTTTAATCGGCATACCGATGATTTTAATCAAGCGACTTGGCAGGATTTTGGCGTGAAGGGAGAGAAGCCGTTTATTTTTGATAATCTTATCTATATTCGTTCAGTTGAAGAATCCAAAGCGTTAAATGCAAAAGCCGGTCCGTTCATGGTCATTTCCGCTTCGGGGATGTGCGAGGGCGGGCGCATTCGCCACCATCTCCTTAACGGGATATCGGACACGAAAAATATCGTGCTCATCACCGGTTACCAGGCCGCCAATACGCTCGGGCGAAAAATTCAGCAAGGAATGAGCCCCGTGAACATTCTCGGGGAGTCGCGCGAGGTAAGAGCCAAAGTGATCACGCTCGCCGAATTTTCCGCGCACGCCGATCAGCGCGAGTTGCTCGACTACCTGTCAAAAATTCACGGACTCAAACATCTCTTTTTGGTCCACACCGAAGCGCCGCAAGATGAGATTTTTGAGGACCTGGTCCGCGCCAAGTATCCGGGTCTCGATGTCGAGATCCCTTTTACCGGCATGACGATCACGCTTTAGAATTATTGGTAGACGCGGCAGGGGACTGACCATATAACTCACCCTACCCTCTCTTATAATAAGAGAGGGGAAAGATGCTTCGAGATTTGCACGCGGCTGCATTTATAATGAGATGATTCTTGCCCCTTCCCTTATTATAAGGGAAGGGTAGGGATGAGTTATCGGACATGGGTTCACGACGCCGCTAGCAAATTTTAAGTTGGCGTTTTACTAAGGAATTGATTACACTGCTCAATATGGCTGAAGGCATCGCCGTCAACAAAAAAGCCCTGCATGACTATGACATCCTTGAAAAACTCGAGGCCGGAATTGTGCTTACCGGCGCCGAGACCAAATCGGCAAAAACCGGCGGCCTTAATTTGCGCGGGGCGCACATGATCATCCGCGGCGGGGAGGCCTACATTGTCGGCGCGCAAATAAGCGCTTATAAAAGCGGGCACCAGGGCGATGACTACGATCCGTCCGCGACGCGAAAATTGCTTTTGAAGCGATCCGAAATTGATCGTCTGATCGGCAAAAAGGAAGAGGAACGATTGACAATCGTGCCCTTAGGCGCCTATATTACCAAGTCCGGCCGGGTGAAACTCACGATCGCCGTCGCCCGCGGCCGCAAGGAATTCGAGAAAAGGGGAGCAATAAAAAAGCGCGAAACCGAGAGGGAAATGCGCTCGGCGCTAAAATCAAAGAGATAGCGCCGCTACTAACTAATACGCTAATTTTTTACTAATTTACAAATAACCTAAGTTTAGGTGCAGTTTCAATAAACGGTTATTCGTAAATTTGTAATCAATTCGCGTATTCGTTAGCCCATCATGGGAGTGAAAATGGATTCGATCAGAAATGGATTACCGATCCGCAAGCCGAGCACGCTCAATGCCTCGCAAATCCAAAGAGCAAATCTCATATCTGCCAATATAACGGCACGGGTGAAGTCTGCGATCGCTTCGGCTTTCGCTCCTTCATTCGCAATGGTTGTCGCTTAACGGCTTCAATCCATCCGCCGCGCGAGTTCACATAGCGCGATCACGGGTGTTATACATGTGGAACAAAGGCGCCGTCTTTTCCGAACTGGCGCCTGTGTGACTTGATTCGGGAACGGAGCTGCGTATGACTTTGGCCGCTTAAACAGCTTCGTCAACCCTCGGCCAAATAAGCTTGTAGACGATCGGTGAAAAATTTTTGAGACCGGGGTTCGATCCCCCGCACTTCCACCAAGATACTTCGACCTCTGTGTCGGAGTATTTTGTTTTTGTTGAGCAAGGAAATGCGTTCATTGAACTTCGGTCTGTTTCCCTCTGGCGGTGAAAAACGGCAAGTGTTGACCGCCTGTTGCCCAAAATATCGGGGAGGGCTGTGTTGGATTGGTTTCGAGGATGTGAACCGCGTCCCGGAGCGCCGAAGGGCTGGTATGCGTATAGCGCATGGTCATAACAATGCTGGAGTGGCCAAGGAGGGCTTGGATCGAGGTGATCGGCGTTCCGCCCGCTCCCAAGTGGGAGGCGAAGGTGTGCCGGAAAACATGCCAACCGATCTGCTGGATGCCCGCACGGCTACAGGCGTGCTTAATTGCGTTTTGCGCCATGCCGCGCGTAAGTGCTGTTCCGTCGGTTTGGGTAAAGACTAGCTCCCCGCGTCGTGGCAAGGCGTTAAGTGCCGCCATAACATTACCGGTAAGCGGAATAGTGCGTTCGCGGTAGTTTTTTGGTACGCCCACAATGCCGTTAACAATCGATTGGCGGACGGTGAGTTGGCGATTGCCAAGATCAATATCTTGCCACCGAAGGCCGAACAGCTCCCCAAGCCGAAGGCCGGTGTGGAGCGCGACCTGCGCCATGGCTTGCCATATAGGGAAGTTCCAAGCGGCAAGGAGGCGCGCGCTATCTTCCGGCGTTAGGAACTTGAACGGCGGCGTTGGTGTGCGCAACCGTTTGATGCGGATAGAGTTTATGTCGTGTTTCCATTCAATGGCCGTATTTAGGCACTTCGCGAGAATGCCCAAATGATTATTAATCGTTTTTGTTTTTAGCCCGTCGGCAAGCTTCTCGGCCTTGTACCGTTCAATATCGATATGGTTGATGTTATCGAGTCGCATTCGGCCAAAGAAGGGAACAAGGTGAATCCGCAAGATTCTTGCTTCCGACTCTTGAACAGACGGTTTGTTGTTCGTCCGCACATATATTTCTAACCATTCGGTTGAGAATGCCACAAAGGTTGGGATAGGCGTTGGTTGTGGTGCCGGTTCAAGCGATTCGCCGCGTGAGAGTTTTTGGCGGATCAATGCCTCGTATTCCATGGCTCCTTTGTGGGAGTTCTCGGGGCTTCGTTTGCGGCATCGATCCCGGTTAAACCGGAAGTCGACCCACCAAGTATTTCTTATCTTTCGTACTGACATACTCATTTCCATTCATTTTTCGATTCTATTCGGGTTTGCAACAGATAGGCCTCAATATCCCGGCGCATGAATCTAAGCGCGCCCCTGACCTTGCAGAAGGGGATATCTCGGTGTTCGACCATTCGATAAGCCGTTACCCTCGAGATTTTGAGGGTCTGGGAAAGTTCTTGAATGGTTAACAATTCGGTTGCAAAACCGCCAGAATCGGTCATATTCAATTGTTAAAGGGCAACCGTTGGGCGGTTCGACATCCGCCCTGTGGGCAACGGCTACACTTTATCAGCTTATTGAACATAATGTTATTGCATTTTGTCGCTATTATCCCTGATCCTTTTGAGCCGGGCTTCACGCAATGCTTTGAGAGCGACGAGTTCTTCTGGACTTCGCTCGATCCACGGAGCTTCGTCTGTTGCAATCGCGCCCGAATGTTCTACTTTGTTTGATGGCTTCATGTCCGGGTCTTTTTTCTCAAGCCACCATTTAGCCGTATTCACATCTCCTAATGACGCGACGATTGTTTTTCGTGCCGCGATATTTGGTGTCAATTTTAAGGCCTCTTTTCGCTCCAGAAATTCAGGGTTACGGGTCTGGTAGTTATAGAGAGTCGATGGTGAAATTCCGGCATAAAGACAAGCTTCTTTGTCAGTACAGCTATTGGAAAAAGCACCCTCTAATTTCTGGAGTGTCTCTGGTGTCATTTTTGAGAAGCGACCCGAGTTTCGATAGCGTTTCTGGTGGTTA
>Ga0265330_10000673_pt1 | contig 21935 bp, 13 predicted proteins | sample 41919metaG_FD_202083 | JGI IMG/M metagenome (GOLD analysis project Ga0265330, IMG submission 202083) | Rhizosphere microbial communities from Carex aquatilis grown in University of Washington, Seatle, WA, United States - 4-19-19 metaG | ecosystem: Host-associated > Plants > Roots > Rhizosphere... | reverse complement strand
GAAGTTGCCCTTGCCATCCTTGGTGCCAGGTGCAGTCTTGAAAGCGACCTCGGCCTTGCCGTCACCGTCGAAGTCGTACACCGAGAATTGCGTGTCGTGGGCTCCGGCGCGGATGTTTGTGCCCACGTTGATGCTCCACAGCTTCTTTCCAGCCATGGTGTACCCATCAATGATGCAAGGATCTGTCGTGCCGCTCGTCCCAGAGTCTTTTGAATTGGACGGATCCCACTTGAGCACGATGTCGAGCTTGCCGTCGCCGTCGAGATCGCCGGGGCTTGCGTCGTTCGCGCTGTACGATCCGGCCGGCGGTTTGATCGGAAGGCTCAGGTATTGCTGCGCCCAGGGCGTAACCGCAGGAGACTGCGTCCCCTCGGTCCCTTTGATCAGCGGGCTCACCGAATATTTCGAACTGGCAGTGCCGGCCGCGTCCAAGTAGTTGGTACTATCGGTGACGTTGGCCAGCTTGGTGCCGTCCTTGTAGAGGTTGTACGAAACATTGGTGGCGGTCGTGTCGTATTCGGTGCCGAACATGCGCCAGCTGACAAAGACGCCGCCTGAAACCTTCACAGCGACTACGCCGCGATCGAGGTTTTCCATTTGGTAGTGGCCGGTTCCTCCTCCGGTGACCGGCGGTTTGGTGACTCCGCCTGTGTTGGTGACGCCGCCCGCGCCGAGTACACCGCCAGTGTTTTGGACGCCGCCGGTATTCTGGACGCCGCCGGTATTCTGGATGCCGCCGGTATTCTGGATGCCGCCGGTGTTTGGGACACCGCCGGTGTTTTGGACGCCGCCGGTGTTTTGGACGCCGCCAGTGCTAGTCGATTCACCCGGGCCACTCGCGCCCCCTTGCGAGACGCCGCCGGTTCCCGGCGTCGTGGTTCCACCGCTTGAGGAACTGCATGCCGCCAGCAGCATCCCCACGCTGACCTTACACAGAAATGGTGCGAGAATTCGGCCTACTCGACATGGCATCATGTGTCCTAGTTGCATGGGGTCCTCCCTGAATTCGGGCTCGTCTACTCCAAGCCTTAGTGACGTAGTGACCGGGTGTCGTCCGGACGGCTCATCCATTTGCGACTGCCACGACACCGTGGGCGCGTACCGCTCAAATGAAGAAAGGCCGTAGTTCCGACTGGGACTAGCCCAGCGCAACCACGGCCTTTCCAGCCCACCGGATTTTCCGGCGGCCGACTATCTCAGGAAGTATTTACTTCAAGAAGATGTCGGGCTTGGGCGGATCGGCCATGCCCGCGCCGATGTGGAATCCAGTGTGGGGCGGCTGGTTGTAACTCGATTGTTCAAAGTTCACCTGCGCTCGGTAGGTCGGGTCGTGCAGGAGTGTGTAGATGCGGCGTTTGGTCACGTTCGTCGTTGTGTAGACGCGCAAGTTCGCATTGCTCGATTCTCGGAGTACCGCCTCTTCGCGCCAATCGCCGAGAATGTCTCCGGTCATTGTCGGGGTCGACTTGGTGCTGTTGCACGACGCGGTCCCGGCTGTGTCGGTTCCGGGCAGCGTAGTCCCGTTCATCGTCGAGCGGACTTCATCGGCGTTCCAGTAGATGAGGAAGTTGCTTCCCGCATTGCCGCTAGAAGTGCCACCGGTGCCGCAATTGACGTTGCCGTGAGAGCTCGAGCAGGTCGCGGCCGTGGTGTCGCTCGCGGAGACATACTCGGCCACGCCGCGGCCGGTGTCCCCGCCGCCGGTGATGTTGAAATAGTACGTGCAGGTGGCACCGTCATGGCAATCCATCCCGCCCGCGCCCTCGTGAACTGAGAACACGGAAATTCCCTTGCCAACCACCAGCTCGCCCACGTGCATGGCATCGCCATGGCCGATTCCGTCGGTGCACTGGAATTTTCCGTCGCTGGCGATGGTCAGCGGGCCAGTGATGATCTCCTGTCCGCCGTCGCCGTCCGTGTCCGCAGCCATGCATGAGTGGTCGCCCTGGCCAGCCGCTTTGCTGTTCGCAGCGTCGTTGCTGTCGAAAAGCCAGTTTAGCGCCAATACCCCACTTCGGAAAGTCAGTGCAGAGACCGTCAATCGCGTGTAGTAGCCGCGCTGCTGGATGATGCTGGGCAGACCGGTCGCAACGCCCTTTTCCTTGACGAATGCGAAGCCACCGTTGTAGCGGTCCAGTCGGTTGCCGTAGGCGTCGCCCCAGGCGGAAACTGAGCCGCGCTGCACTGGATAGTCGATTGTCGCCAGTTCTTTCCCAGTATCTCCGGCGAAGACAGTCAGCCACTCGGGCCCGGTCAGAATGTAGCCGGTGCCGTTGCGGTATACGGCGGTGTTGTCGGCAGCCGCCGCGGGGCCGGTCTTGAGGTATGCTCCGGTTCCATCCTTGGTTCCCGGTGCGGTCTTGGTCGCAAACTCCGCCTTGCCGTCGCCGTCAAAGTCGTACACCGACATCTGCGTGTAGTGTGCCCCGGCGCGAATGTTCGGCCCGAGGTCGATGCGCCACAATTGCTTGCCGGCCAGCGTGTACCCGTCAACCATCACGTTGTCAGTGACGCCCGACTGGGAATTGTCTTTTGCATTGGTTGGCGCCCACTTGAGCACGATATCCATCTTGCCGTCGCCATCGAGATCCCCTGGGGCGGCGTCGTTCGCGTCCGATCCTGATACAGTCTTGAGCGGGATGCTTATGTACTGCTGCGCCCAGGGTGTGACCGCATCAGACTGCGTCCCTTCTTTCCCCTGGATGACCGCGGAGACGGAGTACTTCGAGGTGCCGGTACCGGCCGCGTCCAGGAAGTTGGTGCTGTCGGTGACGTTGGCCAGCTTGGTGCCGTCCTTGTAGAGGTTGTACGAGACATTGCTCGCCGTGGTGTCGTATTCCGTACCAAACATGCGCCAGCCGACATAGACGCCGCCCGAGACCTTTACAGCGACCACGCCGCGATCCAGGTTCTCCATCTGATAGTGGCCGGTACCGCCTCCGGCGGCCGGCTTTGTCGCCCCGCCCCCACTTGACACACCACCGGTGCTAACAGCGCCGCCAGTTTCGCTGACTGCGCCGCCCGAGGCGCCAACACCACCAGTCTTCGCAGCGCCGCCTGTCTTGGCAACGCCGCCGGTGCCCGGGAGAGCGCCGCCGGACCCGGAAACATCGCCGCCGGAGCCGGGAAGGGCACCGCCGGAGCCGGGAGCAACGCCGCCCGTGCTGACCACGCCGCCTGTCTTGGCAACGCCGCCGGTGCTGGCGATGCCGCCCGTGCTGGCAACGCCGCCTGTGCTGGCCACACCGCCTGTCTTGGCAACGCCGCCCGTGACAACGGCAATGCCGCCCGTGCTGGCGACGCCGCCCGTGACAACGGCAATGCCGCCCGTGCTGGCCACGCCGCCCGTGACGACGGCGACGCCGCCTGTGACAACCGCACCGCCGGTGCTGCCCGTCGCGGGTGGAGCCGAGCCTCCAGTCCCCGTGTCTCCGTTGCCGGCTGAATCGCAGCCCTGGAACAGGGTTCCAGCCCCGGCTAGGAGCAGCGGCAGGCAAGCCCCCGCCAAACCCCTAGTCCCTTTTCGAGTCCGATTATGCATTGTTTCCTCCATGATGGCGAATTCGCGCAAGCGCTGCGCTCTGTAAAGAATTGTAAAGCAGTGACGGATCGACCGATGTCGGCTCACATGATTTCGCGGCATGGCTGTCCGCCGAATCTGACTGTCGATGGAGAGCTGATCACAAGCAGGCGACACGAGAGATTTTGAGCCGATGCGGAGTCGCCAAGACACTGCAGGTTGAAAGAAGAAGCCAGCAGTGACCAGTCAAACCCAGCCCAACGCTTGGCCCAGACCCTGGTACGCTGGTACAATCAGGCTCGTGGCAGACCGGGTCACCAACGACGGTGGTACCAATTCAATGTCGCTGCACAACAGCGACAGGTCTGCCATTGCTGCGGGCGGCGACGAGCGCGTGGGTGCTGATGCTGATGATGCCATCTTGGCTCGGGTGGCCTTGGTGGGCCAGGTTTGGGCCCAGCGCGAAATCTGGTTCAGGTTCGCGCCCATGGTCTACAGCCTTTTCCGTCGGGCACTGGGTCCGCAGCATGATCACGACGATCTGATCCAAGAGGTCTTTCTTCGGGTATTTCGCCGGCTGCACACCTTGGAGAAGGCTTCGGCTCTGCGCAGTTTTGTCTACTCCGTGGCGGTTCGCGTGGTGAGTGAGGAAGTCCGCCGTTTCAGCGTGCGCCGCAGGCTGGTTGCCGAGCGGGCCGATCTATCGACGCCAACGGCGTCGTCTCCAGCCGATTTCGAGGCACGCGAGACCATGGCGTTCGTCCAGCGCAGCCTCGATGTGATGCGCGACAAGTACAGGGCTGTATTTATCCTCCGATATGTGGATGGTATGGACCTAAGGGAGATTTCCGATGGCCTTGGCATATCGCTCGCGACCGTGAAGCGGTACCTCGCCAAGGCCGTGGCTTCGATACAGAAGTCCGTTTCTCAAGAGGAACGCAAGGCGCGGGTCCGCCTCGATACACCGGCGGCGCCGCGTCTTTTCGGGGGTGGGCGATGACAAATGTACGGCATTCCTTGACCATCGAGGAGGTCGCCTCCGTGGCCAAACGGGATCTAGGGCAGGTGACCACGGCGGAATTGAACCGGGGCTGGCAGCGGCTGGCGAGTCGACTCGCGCAGGGGCAACACCTGGAGCCAGCGATTTCCCTGCGACCCCGTTTTGCGTGGGGCAGATTCGCTTTGGCAGGGGCGACCGCCCTTGCGCTTGGCATCGCGGCCTACCACCTGCCGGTTAGGTCCTCTGACCAGCCTCTGCACTATGTCGTGGAGGGGGCGACGGTGGAGCCGGCCGAGACGATCGCTGCCACCTCGACCGCGCGCGTGCTCTTTTCCGACGAGTCAAGTCTGGGAATCGAACCAGCGGCCAAGATCAAGGTGGTCAGCACCGACGCGCACGGCGCCCAGGTGGCCGTGGCCGATGGCGCGATCGACGTGTACGTGAAGCCCCGCAAGCATTCCTCCTGGCGTTTCGAGGCCGGGCCGTTTTCGGTTCTGGTAAAGGGAACGGCCTTTCGGCTGGGCTTCGACGCTGCCAAGGGTCGACTGGATCTGCACATGAAGACCGGCGTGGTCGAGGTGCGGGGTCCTCGAGAAGACGGTGTGGTGACTTTGCGCGAAGGCGAATCGGTCCAGCTGTTCGCAAGCCCGCCGCATGAAGCGCCGCTGGCTCGACCGGTTCCGGTGGAGCAGAAAGTCGATGCTGAAGCGGCGGCCGCTTTGAAACAGCCAGCGCCCACACCGGCTGATGCCGCCAGCCGGAGCCCAGCCAGGCATGTGGTTCATGGCAGCACAGGCCGTCTCGCAATACACGAATCGCCGTCCTGGTCGGACCTCATCGCCCGGGGCGATTTCCGCGCCGTTGTGCGAGATGCGGAAAGCCGGGGTCTGGATGTGACCTTGGCGCGTGGCTCTGCCTCAGATTTGATCACCCTGGCCGACGCGGCTCGCTATACCAGAAAGTACGAAACCGCCCGCCAGGCCCTGCTGGCCCTGCGCGCCCGGTTCGCCGGAAGTGATCGAGCAAAGGACGCGGCGTTTTTCCTGGGGCGCCTGTCTGAGGTCGGGCCCGCATCATCCGATGCCGCGCTCACCTGGTATGACACCTATCTTGCGGAAGCCGGGCGGGGACCCTACGCCTCTGAGGCGCTCGGGCGAAAGCTGACTCTGTTGGTGCGCACCGACCCCGAGCAAGCGCGCAAGGCGGCCCGAACCTACCTACAACGCTTTCCCCAAGGGAATCAGGCTGACCTCGCTCACTCCGTTGTAGAATCTCCGGCGGAGTGACAGCTCTTCTCACCGCTGTGCTTTTCACCATGGCTTCTGCCCCTGACAACCCTGGGGCAGGCGCATCTGCAGATACCGGACCGGCCGTGATTGCTGTGGCGATTCCCGAAGCAGCGAACATCGCTATGCAAGAGGCACTGAACCGCTTGCGGGGCGAAGCCCTGTCAGTGGGCTTCGAGGTGCGTTTCATCCACACGAACACGCCCAATCCGCCGGCAGCGCAACTAGAAGCATTGGCGCCGGGGCCGCGAACGGCCGCCGTCGTGGTTTTCGCCAACCGGGCTGATGCGGAAACCCCGGAGAGCGGCCCACCCCAACTCGACGTCTGGTTTCTCGATCGTTCAAGCGGGAAGACGTCGGTGGCCCATTTGCGCGTTTCCGATGAGGAGCTGGAGCGAGCCGACGTGGTGATTGCGGTGCGGGCGGTCGATTTCATTCGGGCGCGCATGTTTGATACCTTGGCGTATAGGCTCGCAACCGCCCCGAAGCCGCTTCCGCCCGTCGAGCGGCCGCTCGCAGATCGCACGTCGCAAGATCGTACGTTCTTGGCCGGGGGGCTGGCAGTTCTTGCCGCCTCTTCGGGCTTCGCGCCCGCTTTTTTGCCGTATCTTGAGTTGGGGTATCAGCTGCGTCCTTGGGTCAGTGTCACGGCGAGCGTGTTTGGCCTAGGCACGCATCCGGAGTTGCAGAGGCAAGAGGGAACCGTGCGGATCGGTCAAAGCTTCCTCGGGCTTGGGCTGAGCCTCGCGCGCTGGCAGTGGTGGCGATTCTTGCCCCATGTCGAAGTGGGCGGCGGCGCGTATCGGGTGGTGGCCGAAGGCTGGGTCAATCCCGACTTTCCAGGCCAGGGTCATCGCATCATTGCATGGTCGGCGGGCGGACGCCTCTCTTTGGGTGTCACGATTTCCCTCTCCCGCCATTTCTTCTTTGACGTCGCGGGAGGCACGTTGTGGCTGGTGCCGGAACCGCAGCTCTATAGCGTGGACTCCCATGTCGCGGGCACGGGGCTGCCCTCGTGGACAGGCACCGCGCTGGCGGGAGCGCGATTCTGATGAGACGTGCGACACTCATACTTCTGGGACTCTGCCTTGGGTGCAGTTCCCGAAGAATGGTCGTGATCACCCCCTTGCCCGCCGTGGATACCGGGGTGCCCACGGCTGAAGCGGGGATGGCCACGCCTGATACGGGCGGGCCCACTGACGCGGCAGAGCCTCCCAGCAACACCGGGCACTACCACATGGAGAAACTCGACCGCGGCTTGGTCGCGGTTTCGATGGCCGACGGCAGCGGCGTGTTCCTCAGCTGGCGTATGTTCGGCGACGAGTACAACAACCAGAAGCCGGAACGGTTTGCCTACGCGATCAACCGCGATGGGGCCCAGATTGCGATGGTGAAAGACAGTACGAACTACTTTGATCAGGACGGGAGCCCAGATGTTGAATATCAAGTCGCCTTTGTCATCGACACTGAGGTGCAGACTTTTTCACCGGTCGTGACCGCCTGGCCCAACAATCAGAACTATCTTCGGATTCCCCTGCAGGTGCCCGCGCCGGGCGTGACCCCCGCGACCTGCTCAAACCCGAACGAACCGTACACCTACAACGCCAACGACGCATCGGTTGGGGACCTGGATGGGGACGGACGCTATGAGATTGTCCTCAAGTGGGATCCTTCAAATTCCAAGGACAACATCCAGCCCGGCTGCACCGGCAATGTGCTTCTCGACGCCTACACGCTGGACGGGAAGCAGCTTTGGCGTATCGACCTGGGGCCCAACATTCGGGCCGGCGCGCACTATACCCAGCACCTGGTCTATGACTTCGACGGCGACGGCCTGGCAGAGGTGGTGGTGAAGACCGCCCCCGGCACGCTTGATGGAAGCAAGACCTATTTGCAAACCGGCCCCGCCGCCACCGACGACGACAGCGCGATCTACCGCAATTCGACCGGTTCCATCCTCACCGGACCCGAATACCTGACCGTGTTTGAAGGGGCCACTGGCGCCGAGTTGGCGACGGTGGATTTTCAGCCGGGGCGTGGCGCCCCCGCAGACTGGGGTGACACAGTCGGCAACAACGCGGAGAATTATCTTTCCACGGCGGCCTTCGTTCAGGATCAGAAACAAGGTGATCCCGCCAGCGGACGCCCAAGCATCATCATGGCTCGCGGCCTGTACTCGCGGGCCGCGGTCGGTGCGTGGAATTGGCGGGACGAGGGGGACGGGGCGGCCCTGACCCTGCTTTGGATGGCGGACAGCAAACAGAACACAGCGTACGCCAATCAAGGCGCACACAGCATGATGGTGGCCGATGCGGATGGCGATGGGGCGCAAGAGATCGTCTGGGGCTCGTCGACCATTTCCAGCGACGGGAAACAACAGTGCTCGACCGGTTTTGGCCACGGCGACGCGCTCCACGTGGGGGTCCTGGTTCCATCGCGTCTGGGCATACAGGTCTTCATGCCGCATGAAAACGGCGCGCAGCCCGCGTACGACGTGCACGATGCATCCACTTGTAAGGTAATCGTCAAGGGACCTGTGGCGGGAATTGACAATGGTCGTGGTGTGGCCGATGACATTGATGGCGACAATCCCGGTGCAGAACTGTGGAGCGGAGCGAGCACGTCGCTTTACTCGGCGACCAACGGCTCCGCAGTTGGCAAAGCGCCGGGTTCGACAAACTTCGTCATCTACTGGGACGATGACGATTTGCGGGAGATTGAGGACGGCACATCGATCACGAAGTACGGCGGCGGCACGCTGCTCAGCTGTCCTACTTGCGCTGCAAACAACGGTACCAAGGCCACGCCAGTGCTGACCGCGGATCTGTTCGGCGACTGGCGCGAGGAGATCATCTGGCGCGAGGCCGACAACTCGGCCCTGCGCGTGTACACAACCACGAACGTGACCAAGCGTCGGATCTACACCTTGATGCATGATCCGCAGTACCGGATGCAGGTGTCCGCCGAGCAGAGCGGTTTCAACCAGCCTCCCCACCCAGGCTTCTTCATCGGTCAAGACATGCCCATGCCGCCCAAGCCCGACATCTTCATTCGTCCGGTGTTTGGGCGCGCGCCGTCTGCAATTTGAAACAGGAGGGTCGAGCGCGCCCGGAGGGAATCGAACCCCCAGCCCTCGGCTTAGAAGGCCGATGCTCTATCCACTTGAGCTACGGGCGCAAAGCTTTTACTTTCAAATACTTAGGCTAGTTTTTGCTCGCGGCGAATTCCTGCTCTCTGCCCAAGTTCACCGCCAGAGCGCGGAAGATTTACCACGTTCCCGGTCGGACGGGTAAGATCTACGGCGACCATATCGAATGCCTTGGCGCCGAAAAAGTCAGGGGCCAGGTGGGCTTAGCTAGCCAAAGGGGAGGCGCATCTGGCGTGGCCGTCGCGCGACAGAGTCGAAGCAGGTTCGTCCGTCCCAGGCCGGGGCACGCCTGCGCTGGTCGTCGACAATTGCAGGGAGCGAGAGCGACGGCGCGGGACGCCCGGCCGCCGCAGCCTCAAGCGTGCGGCACTGGTCGTCCAGTCGGCGCAGCGCCGCCAGTTTTTCGTCCTGCCCCAATTTGGCTTGGTTCACAGCGCGCCGAAGCACCGCCAGCGTCTCATCGTAGATGGTTAGCGGAACCGGGAATGGGTGTCCGTCCTTGCCCCCATGGGCAAAGGAAAAGCGCGCCGGATCGGAGAATCGGCTGGGCGCCCCATACACCACCTCGGCCACCAGGGACAAGGCGAAGAGCGTACGACCGCCGATGCCCGGCGTGAGCAACAGCTCAGGGAAATCCGCCGGCCCGCTTTCGGCCGCCACAGTCAAGGCAGCGGCCAATCGGCGCAGGTCCACATCCTTTTCGCGTACGTCGTGATGATCCGGCAGCACGAGCCTTTCGGCGCGCTCCACTTCGACCACCACGGCCTCGGGGGAACCGTTGGCCAGCGCCACCGTCGCGGCCCGCGCGGCTGCGGCCTGGCGATCAGTGAAGTTCACGATGTTTCCTTGCGGAATACCCTCAATCGCAGTGTGGGGCGCGTCGACAAATGATCCCGCCCGTTCCCACAGCCAGTGGTAGCGCCGCGCCTGGCGTCGGTCCGGGTTCATCCCCTGTTGAACCACGGTCCACTTGCCGTCGTCGGTCACCACGAACCCGTGCAGGTACAGAGCAAACCCGTCTTGCACCGCTGCGCTGTCCACTTTCGCAACCAAGCGGCTGGCGCGCACCAGGGCCGGGGCGTCGACCGACACGCGCTCGCCAAGCGCGAGCAGTTCCGCCGGTGTGTGGCGCGAGTGGCGACCGCGTCCCCCGCAGACATGCAGACCCAGCTCCCATTCTACCGGGGCCAATCCCCGCTTGAGCGCACCGAGCACGCTGGTCGTGATGCCCGAGGAATGCCAGTCCATCCCCATCACGCAACCGAGCGCCTGAAACCAGAATGGGTTGGCCAGCCGGCGAAGGACCTCATCGCGGCCGTACTCCAGCACCAACGCCTCCACCACCACACGGCCCAGCCGCGCCATGCGGCCCGCCAACCACGACGGCACGTGACCGTGATGAAGGGGCAAATCGGCCGTGCCGGTTTTCATGAAAGCGGGCCTGTACTACTCACCGGAAAATCGCACATAGGGGCCAGTTTGGTCCTCTGCCGGCTTGAGCATGTTGCACGACACGATGCCGTGGTCCTTGTCTGGCTTGGGTGGCGCAGCCGCGTTTCCAAATGTGCCGTAACTGTACGTTCGGGCGAACAGTCGGGCAAAGAAACACCGATTTGCTTCGTGCCGCGGAAGGCCATGGCACCAGGACAACTCAAGAATCCGCTGCCACGAGCCGATATCAGTCATCAGTCGATGGGTGGTTTGCAAACGCAGCTTACAGGTTGAACGCCATGATGCCTTCGCGGGCAAAGTGGCGCTTGCTGTGTCGGCTTTGTCTGCTGATGCTGTGGCCTGCGGCAGCGATGGCGGGCGACTCGCCCGCGCGGCGCTGGACTGCCTACGCTGATCCGGCTGTCTTCGAGCACATCTCGGTCGAGCACGGGCTCTCGCAGAGCACGGTTCGATGGATCCTGCAGGATAGGCTCGGATTTCTCTGGTTCGGTACCGACTCAGGCCTCAACCGCTACGATGGCAACCACTTTCGCGTCTTCAGGCCGGACATCGCGAACCCCGACACATCTCTTGGCGATGGCAGAGTCAATAGCCTTTTGCAGGACCACCGAGGCCTGATCTGGATCTCCACCAACGGTGGGCTGAGCCACCTCAATCCCTTCACACTGGAAATGCGCACCCATCGTGCAGGCCAGGCGTCCGGGAGCCTCTCCTCCAGCATCATCCAGTCGATCGTCGAAGATCGCTGGGGCAACATCTGGATCGGCACGTTGGACAAGGGCCTTTGCATGTTGCCCGCAAGCTGGACGCCAGCCGATGCGCCCGCGTTCCGCTGTTTTCCGGCCGACCATCGCGATCGACTTCCTTCCTCCGGGAGAATTGATGTTCTCTTCATCGATAGACACGATCGGCTCTGGATGGGATCTCAAGTGGGCGGGCTTTGCCGCAGCACTTTGCATGATTCGGGTGGGCCGTCGCCGTTTGAATGCTTCTTGGCCGATCCCAGCCGCCCGGATACCTCTGCGCCATCGAGAATCAATGCCATCGCCGAGGATTCCTTCGGGGTCATTTGGGTCGGCGGCTACAACGGACTCACCTCCTGCGACCCTGATGGGGATGGGTTCCATCGCTACCGCAGCGACCCTGATGATCCCGCCGGCATGGCATCGACCATTGTGCGCCGACTGAACCTCGACCAAGGAGGTACCCTGTGGGTCAGCAACGAAGGCGGGTTGTCCCGCATGCTGTCCAGGCAGGGCCGCCAAGATCCTCCGCGCTTCCAAAGGTACCAACACGATCCCAAAAATCCTCGCAGCCTGAGCAGCAATGGCATCCAATTCGCCTTGGAAGACACCTCAGGCATTCTTTGGGTCAGCGCCTTCCAGGCCGGCCTGAACAAGATGATTCTTGCCTCTCATCGCGGCGATGAACGGGAAAAGGCCAAGCTCCACCAGTACCGGAACGATGCCGCGGATCCGGCCAGTCTAACGGGAAATCTAATCAGTGCCATTGGCGAGGATCGCTATGGCAATCTCTGGGTCGGCACCGACGGATACGGACTCAATCGACTGATCCCGCCTGCCCATCGCGATCAGCCGCTCGCATTCGAACGATTGCGTGCTGCCCCAGAAAAACCAGGGGCACTTCCCGGGGATGTCGTCATCGCCATCCATCTGGATTTCCGCGGACGACTCTGGCTCGGGACCTACATGAGTGGCCTTTTGCGCGTGGATCAGGATGGTCCGACCGGAACCCCACGATTCACCCAGTGGAAGCACTCCGACCACGATCCAGAAACACTATCGAGTGATTTCATCCTCAGCATCCTTGACGACGGCAAAGGTGGATTGTGGCTTGCCACGGGCGAGGCCGGACTCAATCGGTTCGACCCCGAGACCGGCAAGGTCAAACGCTTCGCGCTGGGTGAGAACGGCCGTCCCGCCATGCGGGTCCATCCCGAAATCGATGCATTGGCCCTGGATGCCTTTGGCACGCTTTGGATGGCCAGTCCGGATGGACTGAACCGCTTCAATCCCAGCACGGAGAAATGCAGGGGCTATGTTCCGGGCGGTCCGGGCAGTATCAGCGCCGCTAATGTGCAGACCATTCATGTCGACGGCCAAGGCAACCTCTGGGTCGGCACCGACGGGGGCGGCCTCAACAAGGCGCCGATCCCCCCATGGAATGGCCCGGCACCCGCGTTCAAAGAGTACAACACAAGCCACGGCTTGCCGAGCCGGGTGGTGAAAGCCATTGAAGAGGACAAACAAGGTCAGCTCTGGCTCAGCACGGATCGCACCATCTGTCGTTTCGATCCCAAAGAAGAAAGGGCACATCCCTTCACTTATGAAAGGGATCTGCAGAAGTGCGAGTTCGTCAAAAACTCCTCCTTCCGCGACGCCAGCGGTGAACTGTTCTTCGGCAGCAACGATGGGCTCAGTCTGTTTCACCCCGCCGACATCGCCCCGAATCCCGTGGCGCCGCCCCTTGTGATGACCGATTTCTACGTGCTCAACAAGCCGATACCTCCGGCCGAATGGATGACCGACCAGGGCGCGCAGGCGATCACCCTTCGTCCGAAAGACACGTCCTTCTCTTTCGATTTCGCGGCATTGCACTTTGTCGCGCCGGAACAGAACCAGTACGCCTTCCTGCTAGAGGGACTGGACCCGTCATGGAAAGAGGCCAGCAACAAACACTCGATTTCGTACACGACCCTGCCTCCCGGGAATTACACCTTGCACGCCAAGACGTCCAACTGCGACGGCGTTTGGAGCAAGCGGGAATTCCAAGTGAAACTCCACGTCCTGTCGCCATGGTACAAGACCGGCTGGTTCGAAAGCCTCATCGCCATTGGCCTGGCGGGCGCGGTGTACTTGATCATTCGACTGCGTTTCAGGATGCTGCGTGCGCGCAATAAGTTACTGGAACAGACGGTTCTGAAGCGCACAGGGGAATTGCGAGCGGTCAATGAAGAGTTGGAAAACCTGAGCCTGACCGACCCACTGACCGGATTGAAGAATCGGCGCTTTCTGTATACCTGCATGCCCAAGGATGTGGCCCAGATGATGCGCACGCATCGCGACCTGGACCAAAGCGACCTGCGGCGCGCAAAACTGAACGTCGACGTCCTGATCCTCATGGTGGACATCGACCATTTCAAGTCGGTCAACGATCGCCACGGGCATTCTGCCGGAGACCTGGTTCTGCAGCAGGTGGCGGCCATTCTACAAAGAACCACGCGCGAGTCCGACATTGTCGCCCGCTGGGGTGGAGAGGAGTTTCTGGTGGTCGCAAGGAACACCGCCCGGGCAGACGCGCGAATTCTTCCCGAACGCATCCGGAGCGCCATGGATGCCCATCGCTTCGACATTGGAGAAGCCGAGCCGATATCCTGCACCTGCTCAATCGGCTTCAGCGTGTTTCCCCTAGCGCCTGCCGCGCCCGCCCTGTTCAACTGGGAGGAGATCGCCGAAATCGCGGATGTCTGCCTCTACGCTGCCAAACGCAGCGGGCGCAACGCGTGGGTGGGCATCGTTCCGGGCATGGATTGTCGCCTTGACAGCCGCGGCGAGGAACCGATCAAGCAGGTGATCGAACAGGCGAAGCTCGGGATCCATCCCGCCATCAGCTCTCTGGCCACGCCCATCGTGTGGTGACAACCAAGACGTCGGCCGACGCCAAACGCTAGCCGCCCAACACCTCGCGTACCTTGGCGATCAGTTCTTCGCTTGTGTAGGGTTTCTGAATGAAGCCCGCCAGGCCCTTGCCGGCGAACAAATTGACCACGTCTTGCTCATTGTAGCCGGAGCTGAGGATAACCTTGACCTCCGGTTTCATCAGACGAAGCTCGCGGAAACAAGCCTCCCCGTCGAGATGGGGCATGGTGAGGTCGAGGATGACCAGCGCCACCTCGTCCTTGATCTTGCTGAACGTCTCGACCGCCTGGCGCCCGTCTTCGGCACAGGTTGCGGTGAATCCCGCGCGCTCCAGCATCCGCCGGGTCAGGTTGCGCACGGTCTCTTCGTCGTCCACCACCAGAATCTGGCCGTGGCCTTTCCACCCCCCCTCGTCGGTTTTGCGGCCCGCACCTTCGCGCACCTGGGGCTCGGCAGCCGGGAAAAGCAGCTTGAAGGACGTGCCGCGGCCGACTTCGCTGTAGACCTTGATGGCGCCTTTGTGGCCGCGCACGATGCCCAGCACTGCGGCCAGGCCAAGGCCCCGGCCGGTGAATTTGGTGGTGAAAAACGGATCGAAGATGCGATCCTGGGTGGCCTTGTCCATGCCGTGGCCGGTGTCCGCCACTTCGACATAGACGAAATCCCCGGGCTGGATGCCCTCCGCGGAAAAGCAGCTTTGCAGATAGTCGGCCTCGCAATGGGCCAACCCGGTCGTGATGGAGATGACGCCGCTGCGATCCCCGATGGCCTCCGAAGCGTTGACGATGAGGTTCATGATCGTCTGCCGCATCTGCGTGGCGTCGGCCTCGACCGGCGGGAGATTCTGGGCGAAGTGGTATTTGAGTATGACCTTCTTGCTGATACTGACGGCCAGCAGGTGCCCCATCTCCTGCACGAGTTCCATGAGGTTGAGTGGCTGCACCAGGAAGCGACCCTTGCCGCTGTAGGCGAGGAGCTGCCGGCACAGTTCGGCCGCACGACGGGCAGCGGCCTCAATGGCTTCCAGACTCTCGCGCGCGGGTGCGAGCGGGGACAGTTCTGCCAGCGCCAGGTCAGCATTGCCCAGGATGCCGGTCAATAGGTTGTTGAAGTCGTGTGCGATTCCCCCAGCGAGCACCCCCAGGCTCTCCAGCTTCTGGGTGTGCAGCACCTGCTGTTCCAGGTTGCGCAGGTCGGTGATGTCCTGGCCCCCGGTGAGGAGGAGCGTCTGCCCGCCGATCTCCACTTGGCGCGCCGACAGACGCATCGTGCGGATTTTGCCGTCCCTGCGCTTTATCTTTGTTTCGACGCCCGCAACCTGCCCCTTTTGCCCAAGTCGGGAGTACACGTTTTCTCGCTCGCCTTGGTCGATCCACAACCCGATCTGGGCGGTGGTGTGTCCGACGAGTTCTTCCTGGGTGAAGCCCGCGAGTTTGCAGAAAGCCTCGTTGCAATTCAGCAGAACGCCTTCAGGCGAGCCAATGGTGAGCGGGTCCGGTGAGAAGTTGAAGACCTTGCGGAATTGTTCTTCACTCTTTTTCAGGGTCTGCTCGTGACGCTTCTGTTCCGATACATCGAGGAAGATCGTGGCGAAGAAACCCCGGCCGAGCGGCGCGATGCTGATGGCGAAGTGCCGGTCAAGAGGCGGAAAGTAGACTTCCAGCTTGCTGGCGCGGCCGGACTGCGCCACGGCGGCGTACTCCGCCAGGTAGGGGGCCTCGGGCACGCCGTACGCCTCGGTTGCCAACCTGCCGACCACCTGCTCCGGTGCTAGTCCCGTGCACTGCTGATACTGCGGGTTGACGGCAAGGATGCGGTAGTCGACCGGCTCGCCGGTGGCATCGCACACCACTTCGTGCAGCGCGACCCCCTCCGCCATGTGGCGGAATAGGGAGCCTAGAAGCCTTTCGGCGTCGATCTGCACGTTGGGCATGACACTGCGGTCGTCCATCCGGCCTCCAAATTCAAAGAATTCCACCAAGAGACTTTGGCCGAAGTTGCGGCGGCATCTTAGCACCGTCACCGAACAGGCGGCGGAGAAGTGGCGACGGGGAACCACCGACGCTCTTTCTGTGACGCGCGAGGATGGCTCTTCAGTCGCGGCCACCGCCAAGCGCCGCTGCGATGTATGCTTGGTTCAATGCGCACTCGCTTCGACAGTTGGCCTTCCTGTCTGCGCTGCGTTCTGCTGGTCCTGGCGGTCTTTGCAGGTTGCCGCCGGTCCCAGACAGAAATCGCGGTTTTTCACGCCACCAGTCTGACCGCCTTGCTGGGTGACGCGGCGGAGAGATTCCAGCGCGACAATCCGGGAATCCGCGTGCGGTTGGAGCCGAGTGGTTCCCAGGTGGCGGCGCGCAAGGTGGTCGAGCTGGGTATGCGCGCTGACATCGTGGCAGTGGCCGACGCCGGGATCATCGGCAAGATGATGATCCCGCGCCACGCGGTCTGGAACGCGGTTTTTGCGACCAACGAGATCGTGTTGGCTCACAAGGACCACAGCCGTTTCACCGACGAGGTGAGCACCCAGAATTGGCCGAGCGTGCTGGGGCGGCCAGGCGTGCGCCTGGGCCGGGCCGATCCCGATACCGCGCCCCTCGGGTACCACACCCTGCTGGCCTGGCAGCTTGCTGAAAAGTCGGGCACCTATGGAACCGCCGGGGCGAACCTCGAAGCGAAACTCTCCGGCCTGTGCGCCAAGGAACATGTGACCCACGACGAGGCCGAACTGCTAACTCTGCTTGAGGCGCGGGCCATCGACTACGCGTTCTTGTTTCGCTCGACCGCTGAGGACCACCATCTGAAGATCACGGCCCTGCCGGCGGAACAGAACCTTTCGCAACCCGAGCTGGCCGCGCGCTATGCCAACGCCAGCGTCGAGGTCCGCATGAAACAGGGGGATGGCCGCACGCGCATCACGGGGGGGCCGATTAGCTATGGCATCACCATTCCCGTGGGCGCGCCCCACGCCGCAGAGGCCCGGCGTTTCGTCGCCCTGCTGCTCGGCGAGGGCGGTAGACGTCTACTCGAAAGGCGCGGCTTCCATCCGGCCAAGCCCGCGTGGTGTAGCCCGTGCACCATGCTCCCCGAGGAGCTAAGCTCCTTCCTGGTAGCAAGACCGTGAAATTGGCCGCCAAACAGATCACAGCCGCCGTCGTGGTGTTGGCTGCGATCCACATCGGACTGGGCCTGCTGCCCGAGCCGCCCTTCACGGCGTCGATGAACCTGGTGCTGTTTTTCACCAACCTGTTCGTGTTTCACGCAGCAGCCGCGACCCTGGCCCGACGGTCGGCGCGCACCGTGGTGCTCTTCTTGGTCGGCTATTTTTTCCTTTTCCTGCTCTTGCTGGTCTGGCTGGGCAAGACACCGCTCTTCATCTTGCTGGTGGTGGCCTACGCCAGCCTGTTCGCCTCGCCGGTCTTGCTCGGCTTTTTCGCGATCTTCGTGCTGTCGTTCGTGCTTCTGCAGCCCTACGCCTTCGAGAGCTTCATCCCGCTGGCTCTCATCTACAGCACCCTGTGGCGTGTACGGCGGGTGACCTCGCGCTTCGTGCGTCTCTGCCTGGGCGGGGGTCTGGTGGCTTTTTCCGTCATTTTGTTTCCCCTGATTCACTTGGCGACCGAGGACTCGGTGCAGACCCTGTGGCACTCGTTCATTCGGCCGGAGGTGCGCGAGGCGCTGTGGCTGAGCCTGCTGTCGTCTACGGTTGCGACTCTGGTGGTGGGACTGTGGGGTATCCCGCTCGCCTATGGTCTGGCCCGGGTCAACTTCCCGGGCAAACGCTGGGTGGAATCGCTGGTCGATGTGCCGATTTTGGTGCCGCAATCGGTGGCTGGCGTGGCACTCATCCTGCTGCTCGGCCCGGGCAGCATTCTGGGCGGGGTTCTGGAATCCCTGCACCTGCCCATCTCTGGATCGCTCTTGGGCGTGGTCATCGCGCAGGTTTTCGTGGCCTCGCCGTTTTTGATCAAGACGACCATGACCGCGTTTGAAGCGGTTCCCCTGCGCCTGGAGCTGGCCTCGCGCAGCCTGGGCGCCTCGCCCGCGGCGACCTTCTGGCGCATCTCGCTGCCGCTAGCTTCGCGCGGGATTTTGGTCGGCGCCACCCTGGCCTGGGCCCGCGCCATCAGCGAGTTCGGCTGCATCGTCCTGTTCGCCAGCTCGCCGGTCACCGCGCCGGTGCTGGTGCACACCGAATTCTTGCGCGCGGGCGTTTCAGAAAGCCGACCCATCGCCGTCCTGCTGCTCGTGATCTGTTTGTGGGTGTTCGTCATCCTGCAGTTCGGGCAGACCCTGATTCCCTTTGCTTTGCAGCGGCCACGCCGGGAGCGCCGTTCATGATCGAGATCCAGCACCTCGGCAGCAGGTTCGGCGATTTCGCCCTCGACGATGTGTCCCTGCGCATTGGAAAAGGCGAGTACTGGGTGCTGCTCGGTCCGAGCGGCTGCGGCAAGTCGGTGCTCCTGCAAACCATCGCCGGGTTTTTTCCGCCGGCGACCGGCCGGATCTTGGTTGATGGTCGCGACGCCACGGCCGAGGCACCCGAGAAGCGCAATATCGGCCTGGTGTTCCAGCAGGCGGCGCTGTTTCCGCACCTGTCCGTGCGTGGCAACATCGCATACGGCCTCCGCGCCCGCCGGGTGCCCGAAGCAGAAGCGCGCCGCACCGTGGACGAGCTGATTGAACGCCTGGGTTTGGCTGCAGTCCTGTCGCGGCCAGTGGCCACGCTTAGCGGCGGTGAGGCGCAACGGGTGGCCATTGCGCGCGCCCTGGCTGTGCGGCCGGTGCTGCTGTTGCTGGACGAACCATTGAGCGCGCTTGATCACAACGCGCGGATTGAGTTGCAGGCCGAGCTGGCGCGATTGCACAAGGAACTTGGCCTGACCACGTTGCATGTGACTCACAGTCGAGACGAGGCAGCGGCGCTCGGTGATTTTCTGGCCGTGATGCTGGGCGGCCGCGTGGTCCAGACTGGCACGTTGGCCAACCTACGCGAGAATCCGCGTTGTCCTTTCGTGGCCCGGTTTCTGGGGTTGGATCCGACGGTTGCCCTTCTTCGGCCGCCTTGCGCCGCGTCCTGTTTGGACCAGCCGGGGTGCTGTCCCTGCGAGACGGACGACGAAAAAGGGGAGGGCTGATGGCCACACGAGGCCGCAGAGACGGCTTGGGCATGTCAGACTTCACCCGCGTTGGTTGGTTCGTGACGACGGATTTTTTGCAACACCATGCAGCCTGAACGTTTGGGCAAGGTTTTCAATGTGCCCTTCCTGTCGCTCGACGGGACGAGCGTGGAGATGGCGTCGCTCATCTTCCTTTTCCTGATGGTGATTGCCATCAGCAGCATCAAGCGCCGGCGCCAGCTGGTTCGGCGTATCGTTCAAGCCGGCTCGTTTTTTGTCTTCTACTACGTCGTGTACTCGTGTCTGGGCGTGTTCGGCATGGTCCGCAACGGACTCTATGGGATGACCCTGCTTGGCTCGGCCTATTCTGAATCGTTCTATTGGCTGGCCCTGCCGATCGCCATCATTTCGGTCACGCTGCTGCACGGAACGGTCTTTTGCGGCTGGATTTGTCCGACGGGAACTGTGCAGGATCTTGCGGGGTGGATCCGCAAGCGCTTCCCGCGCCGCAAAGAGCGGCTGACCCGCGGCAGGCTCATCGGGCTTGCGGTGTTCGTGGCGGGGTTTCTCGTGCTCTTGGCCTGGATGGGGGCAAAACGACAGCTGCTGCTGGAGGATTCCAGCGTGCACTGGGCGGCCATGCTGATTCTGGTGTGCTACCTGGTGCTGGCCGGCGTGCTCGACGACTTTCCTTCGCGCAAGCTGCGCCTTTTCAGTTTGGTCGCGATCTTCTTCACCGCCGTGTCGCACTTGGTGGTGACTTCGCCCATGCACTTCGCCTTCACCACCCGCGACGACAAGGCGTCCGCGCTGACCACGCTGGTGATTCTGGTGTCGTCGCTTTTTGTTTTGCGGCCCTGGTGCCGGTATTTGTGCCCCTGGGGCTACTTGATGGGTTTTCTGCACCGCTTTTCCCGCCTACGCATTCAGCAGGCGCCCGGACGCTGTACAGGATGCGGCGTGTGCAGCACGACCTGCGACGTGGCCGCCATCAAGAACGGTGTGGTTCGCCTGGAACAGTGCCAGTTCTGCTACTCGTGCGTGGATAGTTGTCCGAACGGCGGATTGCGCGTGGTCGATATGTGGAGCCAGGCAGACGAGAAGGCAGCGGTTCCCGCCAAGAAGGCGGAGGATCCCGCGTGAGGAGCGTCGGCAGGTTCTGGCCGTCAGCCCTTTTCGCGCTTGGCACTGTGGTCGCGTATTCGCTGCCGGGTCTAGATCGGGTCGAGGCTTGCACCTTATGGTCGCAGAGCCGTTGTGATGCGCAGAACACCGCTGCCATGGCGATCGACGCGCCGGCGAGTCCGCCGCCGCGGGCTTGGAGTTTCGACGGCAGCGGTCGCGTGTGGGGCTACGAGCCCGGCATGACCGTGTGGTCGTCGCCCGCCCTGGCCGCCGTCGACGGGCGCGCCTTGCTGGCGGTTGGGAACTACGACCACACATTGTACGCGCTCGATGCGGCCACTGGTGAGTCGCTGTGGAAATTCACCACCGGCGGGCCGGTATACGCCGCGCCCGTGTTTTTTCGGCAAGCCGACCGCATGGTTGTACTGGCGGCCTCGACCGATCGCTTGGTCTACGCCATCGACGCCGCCTCGGGCCGGCAGGTGTGGGTCCATTCGGTGGAGGACTATCGGCCAACCTTGGGTGGCGCCCGGCTGGGCGCGCCTTGTGTGGGTGGAACCGGGGACAGCGACAACGCAGCGTTTGTGTCTTACTGGGTGTGGGACCGTTCGTTGGCCAACAGCCTGCAGAAAAGTGGCGTGCTGGCGCTTGCCTTGGCTGACGGCAAACCGCTTTGGCGTCAGGAGCTAGGCGACAACGAGCTCAGCGCGGCCATCTTTGTGCGTACGGGCGCCCATGGGCAGCTCTTTCTCGGCTCGGCCAATGGCAACATCTACGCCCTGGATGCTGCGAGCGGGGCTGTGCAGTGGAAAAAGACCGAACTTGATGCCGTTCGCAGCCCGCCCGCCTTTTTTGTCTCAGCCACGGGCCCGCTGGTGGTTGCGGGTTCAAAGTTCGGCACGGTTCGCGGACTCGATGCCGCCACAGGCGCCGAGCGCTGGAGCTACAGAACCGGCGATCGCATCACCGGATCGCCGGCCATCCTGGTCGAGCGGGGTGGGGCGCGCGCCTTCGTCGGCTCCTACGACCAAGTCTTGCACGCGATGGACGCCTCGGATGGATCGCCGAAGTGGCGCTATGCCGCGCGCGGTGGTCTCTATTCGTCGCCCGCCCTGTCGGATCCCAGCGGCGATCCCATGGTTCTTGTCTCGGGATGGGACCACATGTTGCACGTGGTCTCGCTGGGCACCGGCTCGCCTGTGTTTTCGGCCTTCACCGGTCGACCGCTGTGGAACGTTGCCGGGATGGACGACAGCAACTGGTCCTCGCCGGTGGCAGGACGCATCGCTGATCGTTGGATGGCATTCGTGGGCAGCTACGACGGCACTCTGCGTGCCCTGCCGCTCGGGGCGGAAGATCGGGCGGCGCCGACCCTCCAGTCCAATCGACTGTTCTGGCTGTCGTTCCCTCTGGTGCTGCTGCCGTTTCTGGCGCTTGCCATCGGGCTTACCCGGCGCGAACGACGGCCGCAGCGCGCCCGGTCTGTTCTAAATGACCGGTCGCGATTCGAGGAATAGGGCAGCCAAAATCGGGCCTGATTTGCAGCTCTTTTCGCAGTCTGGATCCTACGTGGCTACGCAAAGCGGCGGTCGTGCAACAATTTTCACAAGAGCATGAGTTCACCCTCT
>Ga0265330_10000672_pt1 | contig 21962 bp, 25 predicted proteins | sample 41919metaG_FD_202083 | JGI IMG/M metagenome (GOLD analysis project Ga0265330, IMG submission 202083) | Rhizosphere microbial communities from Carex aquatilis grown in University of Washington, Seatle, WA, United States - 4-19-19 metaG | ecosystem: Host-associated > Plants > Roots > Rhizosphere... | reverse complement strand
TGCACGCCCGTCAGCAGCGCGCCGGTGGTGACGCCGGTCGCCGCGACGAACACGTCCTCGCCCGCGACGAGGTCGTTCGTGTAGAGGACGTGCGCCGGGTCGAGGCCGGCGGCGAGGAGCTTCTGCCGCTCGTCCTCGTCGCGCGGCCAGAGCCGCGCCTGGATGCCGCCGCCCACGCATTTCAGCGCAGCCGCCGAGATGACGCCCTCGGGCGTGCCGCCGATCCCGTAGAGCATGTCGACGCCGGTGTTGGGCTGCGCCGCCGCGATCGACGGCGCCACGTCGCCGTCACGGATCAGCCGCACCCTCGCCCCCGCTTCGCGCAGCTCGGCGATCAGGTCCTCGTGGCGCTCGCGCTCGAGCACGACGACGTCCACCTCGCGCGGTGTCTTCCCCAGCGCCTCCGCCACCCGCTGCACGTTCTCCGTCGGGCTCCGCGTGATGTCGATCGCATCGAGCGCGCGCGGCCCCACCGCGATCTTCTCCATGTACAGCGCGGCGCCCGGGAAGAGCATCGTCCCGCGCTCGGCGACCGCGATCACCGCGATCGCGTTCGGCTGCCCGAGCGCGGTGAGGCGCGTTCCCTCGAGTGGATCGATCGCGACGTCGACCTCCGGCCCGTCCCCGTTCCCGACCTGCTCGCCGTTGTAGAGCATCGGCGCCTCGTCCTTCTCCCCCTCGCCGATCACGACGACGCCGCGCATGCCGACCGTGTCGAGCACGAAGCGGATCGCGTCGACGGCCGCCTGGTCGGCGGACTCCTTCTCGCCGCGCCCGATCCAGCGCGCTGCCGCCATGGCGCCCGCCTCGGTGACCCGGACGAGCTCGAGCGCGATGTTGCGGTCCGGCACAGGCCTGCTCACGGCCCGGGATCCTAATCCTCTACATGCGGTCCGGCGCGGAGACGCCGACGAGGTCGAGGCAGCGGGCGATCACGCTCTGCGTCTCCCGGCAGAGGGCGAGCCGGAACGCCTGCTGGTCGCTCTCGAGCACCCGGTGCTCGTGGTAGAAGCGGTGGAAGTCGTCGGCGACGCGGATCGCATAGGCGGGAATCGCCTGCGGGCCGCGCTTCTCGGCGGCGTCGGCGACCACGCCGGGCAGCTCGGCGAGACGCTTGACGAGCTCGCGCTCCTCGGCTGCCAGTGGACCCTCCAGCTCCGCCGACACGGGCGCGTCGCCCGCGTTGCGCAGGATCCCCGCGATCCGCGCGTGCGCGTACTGCACGTAGTACACCGGGTTCTTCTGCGACCGTTCCGCGGCGAGGTCGACGTCGACCTCGATCGTCTGGTCGGGGCCGCGGTTGACGAGGTACCAGCGCGCCGCGTCCACGCCGATGTCCGCCATGAAGTCGTCGAGGAAGACGACGTCGCCGCGACGCTTCGACATCTTCTTGTGCTCGCCGCCCTGCACGAGGTGCACGAGCTGGTAGAGGAGCACCTCCACGCGCGCAGGGTCGTAGCCGAGCATGCGCGCGACCGCCGCGTACCAGTTGCGCGTCCCGTGATGGTCGGCTCCGAGCACGTAGATCGCGCGGTCGAAGCCGCGGTCGAGCTTGTCGACGAGGTAGACGACGTCGGCCGCGCGGTACGTGGGCGCGCCGCCGTCCGAGCGGATGAGGACCCTGTCCTCGTCGTCGCCGTACGCGGACGAGCGCGCCCAGAGCGCGCCGTCCTCCTCGTAGGTGTCGAGGCGCGGCAGCAGCTCGGGCAGGCGCTCCTCGAGCACGCTCTGCCGCACCCAGGAGTCGAAGTGGACCCGGAAGCGCTCGAGCGAGTCCTCGATGCGGCGCAGCATCTCCGGCACCGGGTCGCCCGGAACCGCAGCGAGGTCGGCGACGTACGCCCCGTGGTAGCCGTCCTCCGGCGGCTCCTCGCCGCGGCGGATCGCCTCGACCGACGCGCGGAAGCGGTCCATCTGCCCGCCGGAGTCGTTGTAGTAGTACTCGCGCGAGACGTCGTTCCCCGCGAAGGCGAGCAGCCGCGCGATCGAGTCGCCGTAAGCCCCGTTGCGCGCGTGCGCGACGGTGATCGGCCCGGTCGGGTTCGCCGACACGAGCTCGACCTGGATCCGCTGCGGCGGCGCCGTCCACCCGCCGCCGAGCTCGGCGCCCGCCTTGACCATTGCCGCGAGCGCAGCCTCGAACCACGTGTCAGTAAGGAAGAGGTTGACGAACCCCGGGCCGGCGACCTCTGCGCGCTCGACGTCGGGCAGCTCTGCGGCCAGGGCGGCGAGCTCGAGCGCGAGCTCGCGCGGCGGCTGCCGCCGCGTGCCGGCGAGACGCAGCGCCGCGTTCGTGGCGTAGTCCCCGTGCGCCGGGTCGCTCGGCCGCTCCAGCTCGACCGCGGCGCCGATCCGCTCGGCGACGGCGTCGGCAAGGCGCGTGACGGGGTCAGCCGCCAACGGCCTCGCGCGGCGCAATGAGCTCTTCCAGCCGGCGCAGCTCCTCCGCTGTGCCGACGCCGACGAGCACGTCGCCGACGTCGAGCAGCGCCTCCGGCTCCGGCGTCGTGTCGAACTCGCCGTCCCTCTTGCGCAGCGCGACGATCATCGCGCCGGTCTCGTGACGGACACGGATCTCGCGGATCGACTGCCCGGCCTTGGCGAAGGTCGGCGGTACCTCGATCTGCGCGAGGTGGAGATCCGGGCCCGCTGCGGTCATGACCGTGTCGATGAACTCGATCACCTGCGGCTTGAGCACGAGGTTCGCCATCACGCGGCCGGCCGTCGTGTACGGGAGCACGACGCGGTCGGCTCCGGCGAGCATGAGCTTCCGCTCGGCATCGTCGTCGGAGGCGCGCGCGACGATGAACAGCCCCGGCACGGCGGCGCGTGCCGACAGCGTGATGTAGAGGTTGTCCGCGTCCGAGTCGGACGACGCGACGAGACCCCGCGCGAGCTCGAGCCCGGCGCGCCGGAGATCCTTGTCCACGGTCGCGTTGCCCTCGATGAGCAGGTCGCCGTGCTCCTTCGCGTTCGCGAGCGCCTCGGCGCTGAAGTCGAGCACGACGTAGCGCACGCCGGACACCCGAAACTCCTCGGCCACCTTGCGGCCGACGCGGCCGTAGCCGCAGATGATGAAGTGGTCTCGCAGGCGCTCGATCTTCCGCTCCTTTCGCCGTTCCGCCAGGACGCCGGTCAGGACGCCGCCGGCGATCGCCTCGACGATAACCGCGCCGGCGTACGCGATGATCGTCAGACCCGCCAGCACCATCACGATCGAGAGGGCCCGCGCCCCGTCCGTGCTCGGCACGGTGTCGAGGCCGGTGAGCGTAGCCGTGATCACCGCCCGGTACACGGACTGGGACCAGCCCTCGTGCAGGATCAGCCGGAAGCCGATCGTCCCGCCCCCGATCGTGGCGGCCACGGCGATCAGCAGACGGGCGATCTGGCGGAGGCGGAGGCGGAGGTCCTGTTCCACCCCTCTAGTATCGTGGCCCTGTGGACGACGAGCTCACCCCACATCATGACGAGGCCGCGCCCGGCGAGCGCCGGCTCAACATCCACCTCGATCCGGGCGACATCGGCGGCGTCTACGCGAACTTCGCCAACATCAGCTTCTCGCGCTACGAGTTCACCATGACCTTCGCGCGGATCGAGCACGAGGTCGAGGAGGGGGACGTGCCCGGCGCCGTCGTCGCGCGCGTGAACGCGTCGCCGCGCTTCCTCGAGGAGCTGATCGCGGCGCTCCAGGACTCCTGGTCGAAATGGCAGACGACCGAGGGGATTCGCAACCTCCCCGAGGCGCCTCCGCACGAACTGCAGTAGTGCTCGGCCTCGCGCCGTCGTACGCGGCGCTCTGCGTCGTGCAGGCGGCGGCGGTGGCCGTGCCCGCCCGCCGCGCCCGCGCACGCGGGCTGGGGGTCGTCGGCGTCGCGGTGCCCGCGGCCGCGCTCGCGCTGGGCGTGCTGCTCCTCCGCGTCGCGGGAGGCGGTCCCCACACGCTCGCCGTGCTCGGCTCAGTGGCGGCGCCCGTGCTGGCGGCCGCGGCCGGGCCGCTCGGTCGGCGCCGCTTCCCTTGGGCCTGGCCGCCGGCGGCGCTCGCGCTCTGGCTCGTCGCGTGGCTCGCCTCCGGCCTCGTCGCGGAGGCCGCCGGCGTGCTGCTGATCGCGGGCGCCTGCCTCGCGCTCGCGGCCGCCGTCGCGCTCGTCGCGCCCGCCTGGTCGATCGAGCTCGGCCTCGTCGCGGTCGCGGTGGTCGACGTCGTCCTCGTCTGGGGCACGCCGCAGGTCGAGCCGGCTTCGACCGCGCTCCACCACGCTTCCCTGCCGTCGCCGGCCGGGCATCCGCTGCCGCCGCTGCAGGACGCGACCTTCGGCTCGGCGACGATGGGCTGGCTCGACATGTTCGCACCGGCGCTGCTCGGCGTCGTCGCGCGGGCGCGGCTGCGCGCCGCCTGTGTGACGGGGATCGCGGCCGGCGCCTGGGGCCTGCTTCTTGCGGTCACGTCCACGCTGCCGGCGACGGTCCCGGTCCTCGCCGGGCTGCTCGCGTTGCGGTACTAGGCTTCCGACCCCATGCGCACCGCCGTCATCTCCGACGTCCACGGCAATCTCGCCGCGCTCGAGGCGGTGCTCGCCGCGGTCGACGCCGAAGCGCCCGACGAGCTCTGGTGCCTCGGCGACCTCGTCGGCTACGGGCCGCGGCCGAGCGAATGCTGCGCACTCGTGGCGGCGCGGGCGCAGATCGCACTCTGCGGCAATCACGACCTCGCCGTCCGCGGGGCGCTCGACCTGCACGAGTTCAGCGGCGACGCGGCCGCCGCAGCGGCGTGGACGCGCGAGGTGCTGACGCCCGAGGCCGGCGCGTACCTCGACTCGCTCTCGCCCGAGGGCGAGCGGGCCGGCGTGGCGCTCTACCACGGCAGCGCGCGCGACCCGGTCTGGGAGTACGTCCTCTCGGACGAGGCCGCGGCCGCGACGCTCGCGCTGACGGAGGCCGCGCTCGCGCTCGTCGGCCACAGCCACGCCGCCCTGCAGGTGTCGGTGTTCGACGGGCACCGCGAGGGCGGGCTCGCACCGCCGGGCACGGAGCTCGACCTCGCCGGGGCCCGCCGCGTGCTCAACCCCGGCTCGGTCGGCCAGCCGCGGGACGGCGACTCGCGCGCCGCGTGGCTGCTGCTCGATCTCGCCGCCGGACACGCGAGCTTCCGCCGCGTCGAGTACGACATCGCGCGCACCCAGGCCGAGATGCGCGCCGCCGGCCTGCCCGAGCCGCTCGCGGCCCGGCTCGGCTTCGGCCAGTAGCCGCCCTACTCGCCCGTCCTCGGGGCCTGGTCGTCCTGCTCAGGGTGCAACAACCCGGTGCTGGGTTGCACCGGCTGATCCAGGAAGGGACTGACGATGGTCGGGACAGCATCGCCTCCGGCTTCAGCTTCTACCGCTTCCCGGCGCAGCTCGCGTGACGCCAACGCCTTGTCGTGCACGCGCCACCTGGCCTTCAATCGATTCCACATCTCCTCCCCCTTCCAGCCACTGTCGAGAGCCACCTGGCCCGCCCCGTATGGAAGCCGGGCCCGTTCACGCTACCCCAGCCACTGCATGGACCCCGTGCGACTTCCCGGCGGGGCTAGACGATCTCGACGGCCGGGGCCGCGTCGGCCTCCGACTCGTCGTAGAGATGGATCCCCTCGCGGGCCAGCGCGAGCTGAACGTCCTCGCGGGCCTTGTAGATCCGCCACTTGACGGTGGCGAGGGTCACCTCGAGCGAGTCTGCGATCTCGGTGTACGAGAGGCCGACGATGTCGCGCAGCAGCAGCGCCATCTTCAGGTCGACGTTGAGGTTCCCGACGGCGCGCCAGACGGCGTCGATCGCCTCGTGCCGCTCGAACGGGGCGTCGAGCACCTCGAGGTGCGGCGCGTCCTCGATGTCGACGACCGCCCGCGGCCGCCGCTCGACCGCTCTCAGCTCGTCGAGCACGCGGTTCTTCGTCACCTGGAAGAGCCACGTCGTGAACTTCGAGCGGAGGGAGAAGCGCGGCAGGCCCTGGTAGACCCGCAGGAAGACCTCCTGCGTCAGGTCCTCGGCGAGGGCACGGTCGCCGACGATGCGCAGGACGTAGTTGTAGACCGGCACCTGATACGCGTGCACGATGATCGAGAAGGCGCGTTCATCGCCTCGCTGCGCCTTCCGCAGGACGCCGAAATCAGGCTGTGGCAGCGACAAGTGACCTCATGATATTGCCTTAGGAGCCGTTATCGGTCAGATTCGCGCCCGTCATCAGTAAAGGTTTTTCGTAGCCCAGCAGGGCCAGCGCCGTCGGCATCAGGTCGGAGAGCTCGCCCGGTCGCAGCGTCAGGCCCTCGGCGGTGAGAATCAAGGGGACGAGGTTCGTCGTGTGGGCCGTGTGGGGGCTGACCCCGTCGTCCTCGAGCATCTTCTCGGCGTTGCCGTGGTCGGCCGTGACGAGGCAGACGCCGCCCGCAGCCTGGACGGCCTCGACGACGCGGCCGAGGCAGGCGTCCGCCGTCTCCACCGCCTTGATCACCGCCGGGATCACGCCCGTGTGGCCGACCATGTCCGGGTTCGCGAAGTTGATCACGGCGAACGCGTAGCCCGTCCCGATCTCCTCCACGAAGCGGTCGGCGAGCTCCGGCGCCGACATCTCCGGCTTGTGGTCGTAGCTCGGTACGTCGCGCGGCGACGGGACGAGGACGCGGGTCTCGCCCGGGAACTCGTCCTCGCGGCCGCCGTTGAAGAAGTACGTGACGTGGGCGTACTTCTCGGTCTCCGCGGTGTGGAGCTGACGGACGCCGTGCTGGGCGAGCACCTCGGCCATGACCATCTCCACGCTCTGCTCGGGGAAGGCAACCGGGAACGAGAAGTCCTCCCGGTACTTCGTCATCGTCGTCAGGTCGGTTTCGAGCCCGCCGAGCTTCTCGCTCAGCTGGCGCGTCCGGTCGGGGCGGAAGTTGAAGAAGATGGCCGAGTCCGTGCCCGGCCGGAGCCGCGGCCGGCCGTCGATCACGACCGGGAGAATGAACTCGTCGGTGAGGCCCGCGTCGTAGCTGGCCTGGACAGCCGCCACGGGGTCGTCGGCATGCGGGCCCTCGCCGGCGACGATCGCGTCGAGGGCGAGCTGGGTGCGCTCCCAGCGCTTGTCGCGATCCATGGCGTAGTAGCGGCCTGCGACGGTGGCGATGCGGTCGGCCGGCAGCCCGGCAAGGTCGTGCACCGCGGAGTGCGGCGAGACGTCGCGCCCGTCGGTGAAGGCGTGGATCCACGTCCGCTCGGCCATGCCCTCGCGCCGCGCGAGCTCGAGCAGCGCGCGCAGGTGCTCGATGTGCGAATGGACGCCGCCCGTGGAGACGAGCCCCAGCAGGTGGACGTCTCCCCCGCGCTCGCGCGCGCGGCGGAAGGCGGAGACGAGGGCCTCGTTCTCGTAGAGGCTCCCGTCGGCGACCGCGCGGTTGACGCGCTGGAAGTCCTGGTCGAGGATGCGGCCGGAGCCGATGGTCAGATGGCCGACCTCGGAGTTCCCCATCTGGCCGGGCGGCAGCCCGACGGCCTCGCCGGAGGCCTTGAGCGTCGTGTGCGGGTACTCGGCCCACAGCCGGTCGAACACCGGCGTGTCGGCCAGGTCGACCGCGTTGCCCGGGCTCGGCGGGGCGCAGCCCCAGCCGTCGAGGATGACGAGCGTGACGAGCGGGAAGGTCTGCATCAGGCCGCCGCGGCTGCGGCCTCGCAGATGGCGGCGAACGACTCGACCTGGAGCGAGGCGCCGCCGACGAGCGCGCCGTCGACGTCCGGCTTGCCCATCAGCTCGGCTGCGTTGTCGGGCTTCACCGAGCCGCCGTAGAGAACGGGCAGGTCGAGCAGCGACTTCACGAAGGCGTGCGCGTCCTGCGCCATCTCCGGCGTCGCGGTCAGGCCGGTGCCGATCGCCCAGACCGGCTCGTACGCGAGCACGAGCCGCTCGTGCGCGCCGCAGGCGGCGCGGATCGCCTCCACCTGGACGCGCAGGACGACTTCGGTGTCCCCGGCGTCGCGCTGCTCCCGCGTCTCGCCGACGCAGGCGATCACGCGAAGCCCGGCGGCGAGCGCCGCCGTGGTCCGCCGCGCGACGCCCTCATCGGTCTCGCCGAAGTGCTGCCGCCGCTCGGAGTGGCCCGTCAGCGAGCCGGCGACGCCGAGCCCGAGCAGCATCGGCGCGGAGATCTCGCCCGTGTAGGCGCCCTCCGGCTCCCAGTGCACGTTCTGGGCGTAGGTCGTGAGGCCCGCTTGGACGCACGCGGCGAGCTCGGTGTAGGGCGGGCAGACGATCGTCTCGACGCCCGACACGCCGCTGAGGCGGTCGGCGAGCTCGCGTGGATCCGGCCCGCCGTACATCTTCCAGTTGCCGGCGACGATCATGCCGCCGCCCCGACCGCGGAGGGAATCGCGGCCACGCCGGGCAGCTCCTTGCCCTCGAGCAGCTCGAGGCTCGCGCCGCCGCCCGTCGAGACCCAGGAGATCTTGTCGGCGAGCCCGAGCTCGTTGAGCGCACGCACCGAGTCGGCGCCGCCGACGACCGAGAAGGCCCGCTCGTTGCCGGCCACGGCCAGGGCGACCGCCTTCGTGCCCTCGGCGAACGGCGCCCACTCGAACACGCCCATTGGGCCGTTCCAGAAGATCGTCTTCGCCGCCGCGATGATCGCGGCGAAGTGCGTCCGCGTGTCGGGCCCGATGTCGAGGCCGAGCCAGCCGTCGGGAAGCCCGTCGAACGGGTAGACGCCGTGCTGGGCGTCCTCCGCGAACTCCTCCGCGCCGACCACGTCGGACGGCAGCTCGACGGCGAAGTCGAGCGGGTTGTCCTCGCGGATCTGCTCGGCCATCTTGCCGCCGACCAGCACCGCGTCGGCCTGGCCGCCGAGGTGCTGGAGCACGCCGAGCTTGTCGTCCACCTTCGCGCCGCCGGAGATGAGCACGAACGGCCGCTCGATCGCGCCGAGCAACCGGCCGAGCTGCGCGAGCTCCTCCTCCAGGAGCAGGCCCGCGTACGCCGGGAGCAGCCGTGCGACGGCCTCGGTCGAGGAGTGCGCCCGATGCGCGGACCCGAAGGCGTCGTTCACGTACACGTCGCAGCCCTCGGCGAGCTCGCGCGCGTAGCCCACGTCGTTCTTCGTCTCGCCCGGGTTGAAGCGCGTGTTCTCGAGCACGCGGATGCGCGGGTCGGGCAGCAGCTCGTGGAGCCGCTCCTCGACCGGGCGCATCGTGAACTTCGGCCGGTCCTCCTCGGTCTTCGGCCGGCCGAGGTGCGAGCAGACGCGAATCTCGGCTGCGCCCTTGTCGAGGAGCAGCTGCAGGGTCGGCAGCGACGCGCGGATGCGTGTGTCGTCGGCGACCTTGCCGTCCTTCAGCGGGACGTTGAGATCCGCGCGGACCAAGACGGTCTTGCCCGCGACGTCGGCGTCGCGGACGGAGCGTGGCAGACGCATCGCTCCTCCTCTACGCCGCGACCGCTGCGGGCAGCGTCGCGCCGATCTTGGCGATGAGGTCGACCAGCCGGCAGCTGTAGCCCCACTCGTTGTCGTACCAGGCGAACACCTTCACGAGCGGCCCGTTCACCATGGTGAGGCCGCTGTCGAAGATGGACGAGTACGGCGAGGTGACGATGTCGGTCGAGACGAGCGGCTCGTCCGAGTAGAGCAGGATGCCCTCGAAGTCGCCGGTGTCGGCCTTCGACTTGAAGAGCTCGTTGACCGCCTCGATGCTCGTCTCGCTCGCCACCTGCACGACGAAGTCGACGATCGAGCCGGTCGGTACCGGAGCCCGCATCGACATGCCGTCGATCTTGCCCTTGAGGGCCGGCATGACGACGCCGATCGCGCGGGCTGCACCCGTCGTGGTCGGGATGAGGTTGATCGCCGCCGCGCGGGCGCGCCGGAGGTCCTTGTGCGGCAGGTCGAGGATGTTCTGGTCGTTCGTGTACGCGTGGATCGTCGTCATGAAGCCGCGCTCGATCGTGTACGCCTCGTGGAGGATCTTCGCGACGGGCGCGATGCAGTTCGTCGTGCACGACGCGTTCGAGATGAGGTTGTGCTTCTCCGGGTCGTACTCGCGGTCGTTGACGCCCAGCACCACGGTGATGTCGGGGTCGGTCGCGGGAGCCGAGAAGACGACCTTCTTCGCGCCGGCGTCGAGGTGCTTCTGGCCGCCTTCGCGCTTGTTGAACAGCCCGGTCGACTCGAGCGCGACGTCGACGCCGAGCTCGGCCCACGGCAGATCTGCCGGGTCGCGCTCGGACAGGAACTTGATCTCGTGTCCGCCGACCTTGATGAAGCCGTCCCCGTGCTCAACCGTCTCGCGGAGCGTGCCGAGCGTGGAATCGTGCTTCAGGAGGTGCGCCATGGTCCTCGAGTCGCCGATGTCGTTCGCCGCGACGATCTCGAAGTCGCCTTCCCTCTGAAGCTGCGCCCGCAGGAAGTTGCGCCCGATCCTGCCGAATCCGTTGATGCCGACTCTGATCTTCGCCATGGTTGCCTTTCGTATTCGTTCGTTTCGTCTCTACTTCGAGTCTAGCCAGGGTCGTCTGCGGGGAAGTACGCAGGAGGCCGCACCCGGGCGGGGTTTTCCACGGAAATACGGAGCTGACGGCTGCGACCAGGTCGCCGGAGGCGACCTGGTCGCGGACTTACGCCCGCTTCGCGGGACTCGATGTCTCCGGTCCCGCCGCGCTAAGCGCGGCGGGACCGGAGGGGAAGCTCCGAGGACGACCCTCCCCTCCGGTTCAACACACCCGAGACCGTGGCGACGGACGGGGTCTGAATCCGCCGCCGGACGAGCGCGAACCCGCCGCGATCGAGTATGACGCCTCGAATTGCGGGGAGCTAGAGAGTTTGCAACTCGTATCTCGATCAGTCTTCCGCGAGGCTCTGGAGCCGCAGAAGGCGCCGGTATGCGGTGGCCTTCGTCGCCGGCGGCCGGCAGCGCGCGGCGAGGTCGGCGATCGACAGCGTCGGGTGCCGCAGGCGCAGTGCTGCCAGCTCGCGAAGATCGTCCGGGAGGGCGTCGAGGTCGAGCTTGCGGACCGCCTCGAGCTGCGCGTGCGCGGCTCGGCTCGTGCGGACGAGGTTCGCGTGGTCGGCATTCGCGAGCCGGTTCGCGGCGGCGCGCGTCGCCGCCATGACGGAGCTCTCCTCGAGCGCGAGGACGACGTCGGCGGCGCCTGCGACGACGAGGACGTCCGCGATCGCCTCGGTCCCCTTCGCGTAGGCGGTGGCGTGCCGCGCGCGCTCGACGACGTGGAGCTCGGCGCCCGTGCGGGCGGCGACGGCGGCGAGGAAGCGCGCGCCCTCGACCTCGGCGGTGCGGATCTCGAGGTGCGGGTCGCGCGGGCCGCTGATCGAGCCCGCGCCGAGGAGCGCACCCCGCAGGTAGGCGCCGCGGCAGCACCGCCGGGCGAGCACGCGCTGAGGCGGATGCTCGAGCGGCCGGTGGGACGCGTCCAGGACCCCCGCCCTGTGCAGGGTCGCATAGGCGTGCGGCGCCCCTTCGACGTGGAGCTGGTAGCGGGTGGCGCGGTCGAAGGCCCGGCGCTGGTACGTGCGAATCTCGGACTCGACGTCGAAGGCGCGGAGGAGCGCGAACGCGCGCCGGGCGACGCCCGAGCTCGAGAGGTCGAGATGGACGGCGACGTTCCCGCGGCCGCGCAGGTGGACGCTGCCGGCGACGTAGAAGAGCCCGGACAGCTCGGCGAGCCGGTCGCAGTCGGACTCCGGCGCAATCGCGGCGAGCTCCTCGCGCAGGTCAGCGGAAAGAGGCACCTTCGAGCTCCAGCAGGCGGCGCTTGTACGCGAGGCCGAACGAGCCGTACGAGCCGAGGCCTCCGGCGGCGACGACGCGATGGCAGGGCACGAACAGGCCGAGCCTGTTGCGGGCGCAGAAGCTCCCGGCGGCTCTGGCCGCGCCGGGCGCGCCGGCGAGCGCGGCAAGCTCGCCGTAGGTCACGACCTCGCCGCGCGGGATCTCCCGCAGGGCGCGGGCGCAGCGCTCGAGAAACGGGGTCTCGTACTCGAGGTCGACCGGGACGTCCGCGAGGGACACCGGCTTGCCCGCGAAGTACGCCTGCACGAGGCGGACGATCTCCGCCGCGAAGCCTCCCCTCTTCGGGCCGTCGGGAACAGCCGCCCTCGGCCAGGGCAGCTCGTGCCAGACCACGCGGCCGTCCTCGAGCCACAGCTCCCCCACGCCCCAGCCCTCCGCCTCGTAGGCGACCTCCGTCACGGCCACGACTCTGATCCTAGAATCGATCCATGAGCACCCACGCGATCTTCCGCGCCCCAGAGCCGTACAACGAGCCCGTCAAGTCCTACGCGCCCGGCAGCCCCGAGCGCGCCGAGCTCCAGCAGCGCCTGCGCGACCTCGAGTCGCAGCAGCTCGACATCCCGCTCGTGATCGGCGGCGAGGAGGTTCGCACCGGCGAGACCTTCGACGCCGTGATGCCGCACCGGCGCGCGCACGTGCTCGCGAAGGTGCACAAGGGCGGCGGCGCCGAGGTGCAGCGCGCCGTCGCGGCCGCGGGGGCCGCCTGGCAGGACTGGTCACGCTGGCCGTGGGAGGAGCGCGCCGCGGTGATCCTGCGCGCGTCCGAGCTGCTCGCCGGCCCCTGGCGCTCGACGCTGAACGCGGCCACCATGCTCGGCCAGTCGAAGACGGCGCACCAGGCGGAGATCGACGCGGCGTGCGAGCTGATCGACTTCTGGCGCTTCAACGTCAAGTACATGACGCGCATCTACGAGGAGCAGCCGGCTTCCTCGCCGGGTGTCTGGAACCGGCTCGAGTACCGGCCCCTGGAGGGCTTCGTCTTCGCGGTCACCCCGTTCAACTTCACCGCGATCGCGGGCAACCTCCCCACCTCGGCCGCGCTGATGGGCAACACCGTCGTCTGGAAGCCGGCGTCGACCGCGGCCTACGGCGCGTGGTGGCTGATGAAGCTGTACGAGGCGGCCGGGATGCCGCCCGGCGTGATCAACCTCGTCTACGGCTCCGGCTCCCAGGTCGGCGATCCCGCGCTCGCGAGCCCCGACCTCGCGGGAATCCACTTCACCGGCTCGACCGACGTCTTCAACGGCATGTGGCGGACGGTGGCGAACAACCTCGGCACGTACCGCAACTACCCGCGCATCGTCGGCGAGACGGGCGGCAAGGACTTCATCGTCGCCCACCCGTCCGCGGACGTGGACTCACTGGCGACGGCGATCGTGCGCGGCTCGTTCGAGTACCAGGGGCAGAAGTGCTCGGCCGCGTCGCGTGTCTTCGCGCCTTCGAACCTCTGGCCGGAGCTGCGAGAACGGTTGGTCGAGCAGGTGCGCGGGCTGCGGATGGGCGACGTCTCCGACTTCTCGAACTTCGTCGGCGCTGTGATCGACGGCAGCTCGTTCGCGACGCAGAAGGCGGCGATCGACGAGGCGAGGACGTCCGGCGACGCGTCGGTGCTCGTCGGCGGCGGCTACGACGACACCGAGGGGTGGTTCGTCGAGCCGACCGTGATCGAGACGACCGATCCGGACTTCCGCACGATGCGGGAGGAGCTGTTCGGGCCCGTGGTGACGGCGTTCGTCTACGACGAGCGCCGCTACGACGAGACGCTCGACCTGATCGACCGCGGCGCGCCCTACGGGCTCACGGGCGCCGTGTTCGCACGCGAGCGCGCGGCTGTCGAGACGGCGCGGGAGAAGCTCCGCTACGCGGCGGGCAACTTCTACGTCAACGACAAGCCGACCGGCGCGGTCGTCGGGCAGCAGCCGTTCGGCGGGGCGCGCGCCTCGGGCACGAACGACAAGGCGGGCTCGATGTGGAACCTGATCCGCTGGGTCTCGCCCCGCACGATCAAGGAGACGTTCGTGCCGCCGACGGACTACCGCTACCCGTTCCTCGACGAGGACTAAGAAGAAGGGTTCGCCGGCTCGTCGGCGACGGAGGCGACGAGCTCCTCGAAGGCCGCCCAGCGGGCGGTGAACTCCTCGACCTCGGCGATCGTGGTCACGAAGAGCTCCTCGTACCAGGCGTGGTCGCGGAGGTCCTCGGCGATCAGATACAGCGCCATGACAAAAGGCTAGAGGGGAGTTGTTGGCGATCGTTGAGGGCCGTGTAAGAGGTTGAAGCGTCCACGCTCGACGAATGCGAGCGCCGCGGCGCCCGCCAGAGCAGGCACCGCGAGGCAGACACCGGCGGCGCGGACGCCGAACGCGCCGGCCAGGGCCCCGTCGGTGAGGCTCGCGATCGGCCGCAGGCCGAGGAAGGCGACGCTCCAGAGAGCCATGATCCGCCCGCGCTGGTGCTCCTCGACCTCGAGCTGGAGCCGGCTCGTCGCCGACGTGTTCGAGGCGAGGTAGCCGAAGCCGGCGACGGCGAGGAACCCGAAGCCGAGCGGGAGCCACGGGACGAGCGAGAAGCCGACGATGCCGCCGCCCACGGCGACGAGCGTCAGGAGCATCCGCCGCCTCGAGCCGGCGACGCGCCCCGCGAGCAGGAACGCGGCTGCGACGGCGCCGCCTCCGAACGCCCCGATGATGAACCCGGCCTCCGTGTCGAGGCGCCCGAACGCGTGCGCGAACGCGGGCGCCTCGGTGTTCACGGGGTCGGACGCGAAGCCGACCGCAGAGACGACGAGCAGGAAGGCGAGCAGCCGCGGCTGCGCTGCGACGAGCTTCAAGCTGTCGCGCAGACGGGCCTCGCCGCGGGAGGCGAGCCGCCGCGCCGCCGGCCGCACCACGAGCAGCCCGGCGACGAGGAGGAGGTACGAGGCGGAGTTGATCGCGAACGACGCGGGGATGCCGAGCTCGTGCACCGAAACGGCGGCGAGCGCTGGGCCGATCGCCCGCGCGAGGTTGAACGTCATCGAGTTGAGCCCGACGGCGGAGGCGAGCTGGTCGCGCGGCACGAGCTCGCCGATCAGCGCCTGCGCCGCCGGCGTCCCGTACGCGCTCGAGATGCCGAGGCCGGCCGCGCAGACCATCACCACCCAGACGGGCGCGTGACCCGTCCACGCGAGCACGGCCAGCCCGCCGCTGAGCCCGGTCGAGACGAACTGCGTCACGAGCAGCAGGCGCCGCCGGTCGAAGCGGTCGGCCGCGCTCCCCGCCCACGGCGCGAGCAGCAGCACCGGGACGAAGTTCGCGAAGTTGAGGACGCCGAGCAGGAAGGCCGAGTGCGTCAGCCGGTAGATCAGCAGCGCCGCGGCGAGGTTCTGGAACCACGTGCCGCTGGCGGATGCCGCGTTGCCGACGAAGTACGGGCCGAAGTTTCGATCGCCGATCAGCCGCAGGGCGGCGGCCGGCCCGGTCGTGGGCGCGGTTGCTATGCGCCGCCCGCCTTGTGCAGCTGCGCGTAGATCTGGCGCGCGGTGGCCGCGGGCACGCCGGGCACGCCTTCCAGCTCATCCTGGCTCGCGGCCAGCATCTCCTCGACCGAGCCGAAGTGCTGGAGCAGCGCGCGCCGCCGGGCCGGTCCGACGCCGGCCAGCTCGTCGAAGATCGACCCGAAGCCGCGCGACTCGCGCCGCTGCCGGTGGAACCCGAGTGCGAAGCGATGCGCCTCGTCCCGGAGCTGCTGGAGGAGCTGCAAGCCCGGGTTGTGGCGCGAGAGCACGATCGGCTCCGAGCGTCCGGGGACGAAGACCTCCTCGATCCGTTTCGCGAGCGCGATCACCGCCACGCGCGGCAGGTCGTACGCGCGCATGGCCTCGACCGCGGCCGAGAGCTGCCCCTTGCCGCCGTCGACGACGACGAGGTTCGGGGCCGCCGCAAACGAGGCGTCGTGCGTCTGCCCCGTCCCGTCGGAGAGCCGGGCGAAGCGGCGCGAGATCACCTCCGCCATCGCCGCGAAGTCGTCCGGATCGGCGCCGGCGGTCTTGATCCCGAACTTGCGGTAGTCCGACTTCCTCGAGACGGCGTCCTGGAAGACGACCATCGAGCCGACCGGGTCCTGCCCCATGGCGTGCGAGATGTCGTAGCACTCGATCCTGATCGGGAGCGACTCGAGGTTGAGCGCCTCGCGCAGCTCCTCGAGCGCCTCGTAGCGCCGGGCGCGCCTCTGCTCCGTCTGCGCCTGCTCGGTGACGAGCGCGTGCTGAGCGTTCTCGTCCGCGAGCGCCTGGAGGCGCCGCTTCTCCCCGCGCTCGGCCGTGCGCACCTCGACCCGCGCCCCGCGCCGCTCCGAGAGGAAGTCGGCGAGCGCGGAGAGATCGCCGGCGTCGCGGGGGACGATGATCTGCGGCGGCACGCTCGGGACGCTCCCGTAGTACTCGAGGCAGAACAACTCGAGCACCGTCGTCACGTCCTGGCCGCCGACGTTCTCGAGGTGGAACGAGTACCGGTCGACCATCTTGCCGCCGCGCAGCGGGAAGATCTGCACCACGGCCCGGTCGCCCTCGGCGGCGAAGCCGATCACGTCGACGGCGGCTCCCGAGTGCCGCTCGACCGACTGCCGCTCGACGAGGTGCTGCACCGCGAACAGCCGGTTCCGGTAGCGGGCGGCCTCCTCGAAGCGCTCCTCGGTGGCCGCGGCGTGCATCCGCGCCTCGAGCTCGTGCTGGATCGGCTTCACGTCGCCGGAGAGGAACTCGATCACCGCGTCGATGATGGCGCGGTAGTCCTCCTTCGAGACGTAGCCGACGCAGGGTGCGAGGCAGCGGTCGATGTGGAAGTCGAGGCAGGGGATCCCGGAGTGCCGGCCGGGCTTCGGGCCCTCGCACGGCCGGTAGGGGAAGACGCGGTTGAGCACGTCGAGGGTTTCGCGCACCTTCTTCGCGTTGGCGTACGGGCCGAAGTACCAGACGCCGGGCCGGTGCCGCTCGCGCGTGAACATGACGCGCGGGAACTCGTCCTCCATCGTGACCGCGATGTACGGGAACGACTTGTCGTCCCGCAGCCGGACGTTGAACGGAGGCCGGTGGCGCTTGACGAGGTTCTGCTCGAGGTGAAGCGCCTCCACCTCGCTGCCGGTGACGATCACCTCGACGTCGGCGACGCGCTCTGGGAGCTGCCGGATCTGCGCCCGGCCGTCGGTCGTCTTCTGGAAGTAGGAGCGGACGCGGGAGCGCAGCGACTTCGCCTTGCCGATGTAGAGCACCTCGCCGTCGGCGTCGCGGAACACGTAGACGCCGGGCCGGGCCGGCAGCGCCTTCAGCTGGTTCTGGACCCGACTCACCACGACAGGGCTACCGTAGCCCGCCCGCTAGGATTTGCGGCGTGAGCGGCCAGTACGTCGCATACACCTTCTACCGGGTCGACCCGGCCTGGCGGCGGCTGCCCGACGAGGAGCGCCAGGCGGGCAAGGACGCCTTCGCCGAGGCGATCGACGAGTTCGCCGACCGCTTCGACGCGCTCCGCTGCTACACGACCACCGGCGTCCGCCCCGAGACGGACTTCTTCTTCTGGAAGATCACGCAGCGGTACGACGACCTCGGCGAGCTCGGAGCGGCGCTCAACGGGACGCCCCTCGCGGGCTGGCTCGAGACGCCCTACTCGTACCTGGCGACGACGAAGGCCTCCCAGTACACGAGCGCGCGCAAGGCGCGCAAGATCGTCCCGAAAGGCTCGCCGTACCTCGTCGTCTACCCGTTCGTGAAGGTGCGCCCCTGGTACGCGCTGCCCGAGGCCGACCGGCAGCGGGCGATGGAGGAGCACATGCGGGTCGGGCACGAGTTCGAGTCGATCCACAACCACACGACCTACTCGTTCGGGATCGACGACCAGGAGTTCATGACCGCCTTCGAGTGCGACGAGCCGGCGGACTTCATGCACCTGATGCTGACGCTGCGCGAGAGCGAGGCGTCGCGCTACACGGAACGCGACACGCCGATCTTCGTCGGCCAGTCCGTGGCCGTGCGGGCGGCGCTGGACGCGCTCGACGGCGCGTCCGTCCGCGCAGAGCTCTAGCCGCTCAGCTGTAGTGGTGTTGTGCGCGCCAGGTGCGCCACATGGCGACGCCGGCGAGGACGAGCACGCCGACGAAGGCGAGTACCTGGAGCCCGTGCGCGCCGCCGTACCAGTCGACGCCGAGGTCGGCGACCGCGAGCAGCGCGGCGCCGTAGAAGACGACCTGCGCCCGCAGGGGCCACACGCCGATCTCTCCCCGCCGCTCCCGCCACATGAGGAAGATGAAGAAGGCGATCGCGAGCAGGAACGCGATCCGGGCGAGGATGGCGACCGCCGCGAGCGCCGTCTCGAGCTGGAGCAGGACGACGATCCCCGCGATCGCGGCGAGGATCAGGAACCCGCGCAGCGTCGGGTTCAGGCGGGAGAAGAAGGCTCTCAACCGGTCATGTACGCCCGCACGGCGAGCGCTCCTGCCAGCAGGGTAGCCCCCGCGAACCACCTGAGCCGGGCCCGCCGGCCGGCCGGGGCGTAGAGCCAGGGCGAGAGCGCGGCGAAGAGCGCGAGCGAGCCGTAGAGGTAGTGCAGCCGCTGCGGTGCGCGGCGGTGGTCGGAGAGGAGCAGCAGCCCGAGCCCCACCTGCGCGACGAGCAGCGTCTGGGTGAGCGCGAGGAGGTGCGTGACGATCCCGCGGGGCTCGCGCCGGCGATAGTAGGCGACCCCTGCCAGCAGCGCCGCCCCAAAGGTCGCCGCCAGCACGAGGAATGCGAACGTGTGATGCGCCGTTAGCATCCAGACGCCACCCTACTGAGAGGACGCGACGTGATCGAGGAAGGCAAGCCCGCCCCCGACTTCGAGCTGACGAGCGACACCGGAGAGACGGTGCGGCTCTCGGAGCTGCGCGGCCGTCCGGTCGTCCTGTACTTCTATCCCAAGGACGACACGCCGGGCTGCACGACGCAGGCGTGCGGGATCCGCGACTCCTTCGCCGAGTTCGAGCACGCCGGCGCGGTCGTCCTCGGCGTCTCGCCCGACAACGAGGGCTCGCACGTGAAGTTCCGCAAGAAATACGGGCTCCCCTTCACATTGCTCGCGGACACGAACCACACGGTCGCCGAGGAGTACGGCGTCTGGGGCGAGAAGAGCTACCTGGGCAAGACGTTCCTCGGCGTGAGCCGCTCGACCTTCGTCATCGATGCCGACGGCACGGTGAAGAAGATCTTCCACAACGTCAAGCCGGCGACGCATGCAGATGACGTTCTCGCCGCTCTCGGCACGTAGCCGCCGGAACGAAATCCCTCGTTCGGGGGATCGTCCCTCCCTATTCCGGGGGGTGCATAGCGGTGGGCCCGCGCGCGAGGATCGTGCGACGACCCTCTTCCGTATGCACCTCACACTCCACGATCCGGCCTACACGGACCGTCTGGCCTCGTTCCTGCGTAGCCTCGGTCAGCGTCCGATCGTGAGCGGGCCCGATTACGTCGAGCTCGAGGAGTCCGGGGACGAAGTCGACCGTGCCGAGCTCGAGATCTACCTCCGCGTCTGGCGGGTGCTGTACCCGGACGCCGAGGTCGAGCTGGCCTAGGGGCTGCGCTAGGCCGCGGTCGCGTAGCCGGCCGAGGCGCGCTTGGCGGCGTCCGCGAGCTGGCGCCGGACGCCGTCGATCACGGCGTCGCAGTTCCGCAGCTCGGCGTAGGTCGCCCCGCGCCTGGCGAGCAGGTTGCGGACGAAGACGAGGTCGCGGATGTGGCGGATGTCGTCGTCGACTTCGTTCTGTGGGTCGGAGAGCTTCCTGTACATGCGGGTCACGTTCGCGCTGCTCACGTCGGCTCCTTTGTGGGTGTTATGCCTGGGAGCATCGCGGGCCCGGCTGAGACCGAGATGAGACGTGGTTGTGAGCTTCCTAAGACCTCAGGGGATCCGAACGTCCTTGTGCTCGCTCGCGAGGCGCTTCTCGTCTTCGGTCAGGTCGGACTCCTTGACCGGGGTCACGAGGGACCAGTGGTTCCCGACCGGGCAGCGCTGGAATCTCCACCAGCCCAGCCGAACCGCCTTCAGGGACGCACCGGGAACCCAGATCGTCGTGAACAGGTGGCCCTTCCGGCAGCGAACGACGAGATTCCCGCCCATCCGGTAGCCGCGCAGCTTCATCACGACCGGCTCCGCAAGGACGGCCGCGACGATCATGAGCGTGCGGCGTTTCCGCGATCTGCGCTGAGCGCCGATCTTCACACCTCCAGGGTACTCCTGCCCCGAAAGCGGAGCTCCTACGTTCCGGGAGGCGTCGGCGGAAGGCCCCACGTCGCCGCATTGGCGAGGACGACGTCCGCCGCGATCTTCTGCACGGTGGCAGCCACGCTGTCCGGCAGGCCGGCGCGATAGCCGAGCCCCAACGGGCTTTCCCGGAAGATCGTCGCGTAGAAGACGCAGGCGGCGAGGTACGTCCCCTCGACCGACGGGTGGGTGCCGTCGGCCTGCCAGAGCGCGGCCCCAGGGTCACGGTCGTACAGCGTCCACCATGCGTATCCGACCGGGGCGACGCCCGCGTGCTCCTCGCGTGCGATCGTCAGGTACGCGTCGTCCGTCGCCTTCTGCATGCCGGCGTAGCTCCCCGTCGGCCCGGTGTCCGACAGACCGACACGGTGCGCCCAGGTGAGGAAGAACAGCGGCGTCGCCCCCGCGCCGCGCACCATGTCGACGAGCTCGCGCGCGGCCGGGTACATCTCGGCCTGTCGAAACTCCTCCAGCAACGGCGTGATGCTCTGCTCCTGGAGCACGACGAAGGTCCAGTGCGTGGAGGCGAGCAACCTCTTCGTGTCGTGTGACGCAACGTGGTCGACGAGCGAGATGGAGTCGTCGTCGTTCACCGCGGTCCGGATGCGGTGGTTCCCGGAGCGTGCGAGCTTCGCGAACATGCCGGGCAGGTCGTTCGTGCCGGTGTACGTGTTGCCGATGAAGAGGACGCGCGTGCATGGGCCGGACCCTCCTCCCGGGCACGCGGAGGTGTCGAAGGCACCCGAGCAGCTGAGCCTGATCAGCACGACCGGGACGAGGAACAGGAGCGAGAGGAGGCGGCGCCGTCCTGTCATACCCCTGCGGTATCGACCGCAAGAGCCGGAAAGCCCAGTGGGACAGTTGCAGGGCGGCGCCTGGGGCCGCATCCAGACTGGCTTTGTGCCGCCGAGCCAGTCGCGCCAAATGCGCCCCACGTACGTGCTCCACGCGGGCCGGTGTACGTCCCCTCGCGGAGCGAGACACACGGATTCCTGTCGGGGACTGACGCGTCCCTATCGTACGAGCATGACTCGCACGACCCACCGCTCGGACAACGACTTCTCGATGTTTGTCGCGCAGATCGTCGCAGCGTGCGCCGTGCGCGAGCCGCCGGGTCGGATGCGCACGCGGGTGATCGCCGTTGACGGCCCCGGCGGCGCGGGCAAGAGCAGCTTTGCCGAGCATCTCGCGGTCGCGCTCGGTGGCTGCCAGATCGTCCACACCGACGACTTCGCAAGCTGGGACAACCCGATCGACTGGTGGCCGGAGCTGATCGAGAAGGTGCTCGACCCGCTCGCGCGGGGAGAAGGCGGGCAGTTCCGCCGGTCGGCATGGACTCCCGAGATGGCACGCGAACTGATCGAGGTCGTTCCGGCCGAGTTCATGCTTCTCGAAGGCGTGACGGCGTCGCGCGAAGCGTTTCGGCCGTACCTGACCTACACGATCTGGATCGAGGCCGACCGCGACGTGCGCCTCCGCCGCGGGCTGGAACGGGACGGCGAAGAAGCGCGTACGCGGTGGGAGACGTGGATCGCCGAAGAGGACGACTACAGGGCACGCGAACGGCCCGACGTCCGGGCCGACCTTGTCGTCAGCGGCGAGCGCGACCTCTGGACGTAGGCCTCCGGACGCCGAGGGTCACGACATCGAGGAGATCCAGACAGTCGAGGCGGCCCGAAGACCGCCCACTACCGTGCAACTCTTACTCCAACTGTCGCAGTGCGGATGAGAGGACTTGAACCTCCACGGGGTTGCCCCCACACGGACCTGAACCGTGCGCGTCTACCAATTCCGCCACATCCGCGCGGACGGACAGTGTAGCCGTGTGAAACTCGAATACGCGCCCACGCGTACCATGTCCCGGCTGTCCCGGGTCGCCCTCCTCGCCTGCAC
>Ga0265330_10000671_pt1 | contig 21987 bp, 12 predicted proteins | sample 41919metaG_FD_202083 | JGI IMG/M metagenome (GOLD analysis project Ga0265330, IMG submission 202083) | Rhizosphere microbial communities from Carex aquatilis grown in University of Washington, Seatle, WA, United States - 4-19-19 metaG | ecosystem: Host-associated > Plants > Roots > Rhizosphere... | reverse complement strand
CTGGGTGTCGCGGGGGCCGGTGCTTTCCTGGTGTTTCTTGTGGCTCGGTTCAGGGTGCCCAAGATCCTGCCACAGGCAGAGTCATTCTCCCCCCATCGGATCCTCGGTGACGCCGTTCCGTCGTACTATGACTCGCTGGTCTTGCATCTGTCAGGGGCGACCATGCTGTTCCTGGTGATGGCTGCGCTGTGGGGGCGAAAGCATCGCTATTGGCTGGCGGCTTCGCTTGCATGTGCCCTGGGCACAACATGGTTGTGTTTCTCAGAGGGAACTTGGAAACAGAACAAGTCTCCCACGTACAGTTTCGACAACATGGTCGAGGACCGGAGCAATTCTCCGGTGGCTCATGCTGCGGGCGACGAGGGCATCGGTCTTGAGATGCGCTCGGTTGCAGAATACAGAAGTCGCGGGCTCAAGGCAGAGCGACCCCTCGGCGTGATCGTACATCAGACTGCGCCTACGTCGTCGGATGGGGAGGTGTTGCAGGAATTGGGGTCGGGCGCGGCATCCCCCCGCGTGTTTATCGACGGCCCACTGCAGCCCAGCTCGGGAAAGGCCTCATCGGACTACGATACGGTGTCGCTCACCTACAATACGTCGAACCACTTTCGGTTCAATGTGGTTGCGGCGCGCGACGGCTATTTCGTTCTTGGTCTGGCGCTGCTTCCAGGGTTTGTTTGTCGAATTGACGGTTCTTTTGCGAAAGTGGTGAGGGCTGACGCACTCTATCCCTCCGCGTTCGTGCCGTACGGCTTTCACGTCGTGGATTTCTACTTCGTTTCTTGGCCGTTTGTTGTGGGCGTTGGCATCGCCCTGGGCGCCCTAGGGGCTCTGACCTACTGGGTGGCGGCGCGAAAGCGACGATCGTGGGTGACCAGGGGGATACTGATTGCTTGTTTGCCGCTGGCAGTTTTGCTTTGGGTTTCTTTGTACGCAGGGCCCTCGTTCAATACCAGCTACTTCTGGCAGTTGCGACTGTAGTTCTTCGTGCGGAGCGATCCTCGCCACCTGCGGGCGAGGCGACAGCGAGGCGCACGAGTGCTCCGGGGCGTTGGCCTGACGGCAGCGAGCGGCGCAGCCGACGGAGAGGCGACTGGAGGTGTCTGTCGCCGATGACGCGTCGGAGCAGGGAGGGCCACGGTTGGAAAACTGCACCAGGCATTTTCGCGCGTTGGTCGTGTCGTGCTACGCTGACATGCCTCGACCGTGCAGTCTCCGTGGGGCAAGTCCGCCGGCGGACGCTCACGAGCAAGTCTTCTGAGGACCCACCAAACATGAAAGTTACTCTCACCTTCCAGTTCAACAAGACGTCATTGTGGCGGAACCTGGCGGTGGCCGCGCCCGTGGTGGCCGGGTTGGGTCTGGCGGGCGCGACCCTGCACAAGCGCAGCCTGATGGAGCCATTCTTCGTCCACAGCACCTACTTCGTGCTTCTGACCATGGTGGCGTTCTGGACCGCGACCTACGTCATCGCTCTCAAGGGCACGACGAGGGACAGCCTGGTGGCGTGGGTGAAGGACAACTGGCGGGGCCTCGTCCTGGCGGCGGCGGTTTCGCTGGTGGCCATTCTTGCGATCCCGCCGGCCCTGCGGGTTCTGGCTGACGAAACCAACCTGCTCGGCGTGTCCAAAAACCTGTTTTTCAACAAGACCGCCGACTTCCCGACCACGGGCAAGTGGTACTACGAAACCTACTGGAACCTGAACGTGACCATGGATCGGCGGCCGGCGCTCTTTCCATTCCTGGTCAGCCTGATCCACGCGGTCAAAGGCTACAGCTACACCAACGCCTTTTTCGCCAACGCCATTCTCGTTCCTGGGTTTGTCTTCGTCGCCTATCGCCTGGCCAAGTCCCTCGGCGGCGAGGTCTTCGGCATCCTGGCGGGCGCGTTTGTCATCGCCCATCCCGTGACTCTGGTGTCGGCTCGCTCGGGCGGCTTCGAGGTGATGGCGGGCTTCTTTGCCCTGGTCGCGGTCAAACATTTCCTCGACTTCGCCAAGGAGCCTACCGCCAACCGCCTGGCCCTGCTGTGGCTGAATCTCTGCATGCTCGCGCACGTGCGCTACGAAGGCGCGGCCTCGCTGGCAGCGTCGTTCGTGGTTCTGTTCGCTCTGCGCATGGTCAAGTGGGAGCACGTGAAACCCTACCTGTTCGTCTATGCCTTCACGCCGATCTTTCTCCTGCCTCGCTTCTGGCAGACGATCTTGAAGGCCGACGACGGCGAACAGCCGCTCAATGCGACGCTCTTCGGCTGGAAGCACCTTTCCGAGAACACGCGCAACTACTTCGGTCTCGCGCTCAAGCCGTTCGATTTTCGTCGGCCCCACTCGGCCCTGCTGCTGGCGCTGGGAGTCATCGGCTGCTTCATCGTGGCGCGGTCGCTGTGGAAACTTTTCCACGAACGCGAGCGCAAGGTCGGCCAGGAACGCTTCGCCATCTTCGCGGTTGTCTGGGTGGGCGTGATGGCGGCGATCTACTTTCCCTATTTTTGGGGCAAGCCCTTGCACCCGGCATCGGCGCGGCTGTTCGTGCCTTTCGACGCTTTCATCTCGCTGATGGCGGCGTGGGTGGTGGCCTTGCTCTGCCGGCGCGCGCCGCTGTGGTTGCCCGCGCTGGCGGCGGCTGCGGCTCTCTGTCTGAACGTGTCGGTGGCCAGCGAAGGCCGTTTCATCAACGAGTTGACCTTGACCCGCCAGGCGGCTCAGACCTGGCGCTACTTCGAGCAGATTCATGACAAGAACATCATGGTCGTCACTGACCGCCCGGGACTGTTCACGGTCATGGACTACGGGGCTCAGGACCTGAGCGTGGCCAAGCAAGGTCAGGACTTGATGTTCGAGCTGTCCCGCCATCTCTACCGCGACATGTACGTCATTCAGGAAATTGACCTGACCACCAAGAAGCCGCTGCCCGAGTTCGAGATCTGGCCCGAACACAAGAAGGAAGTCGTGCTCGAGTTTCAGAACGCGGAGAACTCGACGGTTCGGGTCTCGCGCATGGTGCAAGAGCCGGCAACGCCGCCTGGCCCGGGGGGCCCGTAGGGGCGACCTGCGGTCGCCCCCGACCTGCGGTCGCCCCCGATCTACGGCTTCCATTCTATCTTAATGGGCCTTGAAAACTTTGCGGGGTCCGCAACGGCGTTCCGGGTGCGAGGTGGTCAGCGGGGGCACACCAGGCTATATCGACCTACCAGCGATGTGGCATCCCGCTGCGAAAACATTGGGGTTTTGGTCGAGGGCGGACCTGGCCGGCGGCTTGCTTGCTGCAAGGGTCTGAGAGAACTCGTATGACCTTCGGTCCATCCCGAGCATTTCGTCGCTGGTGTGCGGCGACAGTCTTGCTCGTGGTGTCCTGGTCGCTTCCGGGATCGGTCTACGCACGGGTCAGCCCGATGGAGATTGTGAAGTATCAGCTTCGCAAGCCGAACTTCCTCATCGTGGTCGAGAGCGCCGAGTCGATGCAGGGGATTCCGGGCGAGAATCCCACCCGCTTCAACGAGGTCGGCGCGGACTGCGAGAACGGCGACCGCTTCTGCCGCTTGTATGGTCAGACCGGGCGTTGCGAATTCTCGGGGATGGGCGCCCAGGGGTACGTGTTCGACTACGTGTCGGCCGGGACAGCCACCGCGAGCGGAACCCTATCCCGAAGCCTGACCATGACGGTCACCCAGACCACCACCAACACCCTGACCGGCAATATCAGCGCGGTGATGACCAGCACGGCTTCAGGCGTGAGCCAGACGGCGATCGCGACCGCAACTACGACCTTCATCACGTCCGATAGCGTGACGGGCACGAGCACCTTGAGTTCGACGGCGACCCAGACGGTGATCCAGACCGGGACGAACTCGATATCCAACAGTCAGACCAGTACCCAGACCGGGTCGAACTCGACGTCCAGCAGTCAGACGAACACGCAGACCGGGACACAAACCGTATCCAACAGTCAGACGAAGACACAGACCGGGACGCAAACAGCATCCAGCAGTCAGACGAACACGCAGACCGGGACGCAAACAGTATCGAACAGTCAGACGAACACGCAGACCGGGACGCAAACAGTATCGAACAGTCAGACGAACACGCAAACCGCGACGCAGACGACATCGAGCAGTGCGAGCAACACGCAGACGGCGAGTCAGTCGTCGTCGTCGAGCGCGAGCAACACGCAGACGGCGACGCTGTCGTCGTCGAGCAGTGCGAGCAACACACAGACGGCGAGCCAGTCGTCGTCGAGCAGCGCAAGCAACACGCAGACGGCGACGCACTCGGCATCGAGTAGCGCGAGCCAGACGCAGACGGTGAACCAGTCGTCGTCGAACAGCGCGAGCGGCACGCAGACGGCGACGCAGTCGACATCGAGCAGCGCGAGCGGCACGCAGACGGCGAGTCAGTCATCGTCGTCGAGCGCGAGCCAGACGCAGACGGCAACGCAGACGACGTCGAACAGTGCGAGCCAGACGCAGACGGCGAGCCAGTCGTCGTCGTCGAGTGCGAGCCAGACGCAGACGGCGAGTCAGTCGTCGTCGTCGAGCGCGAGCCAGACGCAGACGGCGAGTCAGTCATCGTCGTCGAGCGCGAGCCAGACGCAGACGGCGACGCATACGACATCAAGCAGCGCGAGTGGCACGCAGACGGCGAGTCAGTCATCGTCGTCGAGCGCGAGCCAGACGCAGACGGCGAGCCAGTCATCGTCGTCGAGCGCGAGCCAGACGCAGACGGCGACGCATACGACATCGAGCAGCGCGAGCCAGACGCAGACGGCGAGTCAGTCGTCGTCGAGCAGCGCGAGCCAGACGCAGACGGCGAGTCAGTCGTCGTCGAGCAGTGCGAGCAGCTCGCAGACGGCGAGTCAGTCGTCGTCGAGCAGCGCGAGCCAGACGCAGACGGCGAGTCAGTCGTCGTCGAGCAGTGGGAGCAGCTCGCAGACGGCAACGCAGTCATCGTCGTCGAGCGCGAGCCAGACGCAGACGGCGAGTCAGTCATCGTCGTCGAGTGCGAGTAGCTCGCAGACGGCGAGCCAGACCTTGTCGAGCAGCGCGAGTAGCTCGCAGACGGCGAGCCAGACCTTGTCGAGCAGTGGGAGCAGCTCGCAGACGGCGACGCACACGACATCGAGCAGCGCGAGTAGCTCGAATAGTTCCAGCCAGACCTATACGTCGAGTGCGACAAGGGGCACGACGAGCTACACCACGGCCAACGGGGTCGGCACAGATACGAACATACGCGGCTATTGGAGCCTCGACGAGAACGGTGGGCCCTACGCGGACACCTCGGGAAATAACAAGGACGGTATCGCCACTGGACCGCCGACAGTGGGGGGGTTTCAAGTGGCGGGGAAGTCGGCCGCGTTCTCGTCAACAGCACAGTATGTCACCGTAAACATGTCGCAGCCGGCGGCCCCCTTCAGCATATCGGCCTGGGTCCAGGTTAACGACCTGAACAACATAAACAGAAACACGATCGTCGCGTACACCCCAGGAGGTAGCGACAACGGCGGCGGTGGAGGGATGCGCCTGTTCCTGGACAAAGGTCCTTCAAACAACGGGTCCGTGGTATTCGACAACAACACTACGTACACGTCGAACACCGTGAGATCTGGTTATGGCGTGCAGCTCCTGAAGGCGGGCAATGGTTTCACCTCCCAGAACTGGATCTTTATCGTGGCCACGGTCAGTGGCACGACCTGGACGATCTACTTCTGGTCGAATGGCAGGAATCAGAACGGCAGCGGGGGGAATTGCGGCACGACAGGCACGTCCACCAGCTACTACACCTCAACATCGGCTACTGCTGGCAGCGCGACTTTCCCGGGGGGATCGACCAAGTGGTGTTTCGGCGCCGGCTGTGAGGGCGCTATCGTGAACGGTCTCGTCGGAAGCCTTGATGAAGTGCGGATGTGGGACCGAGCCGTGACGGCTGGACAAGCCGCGAACCTGTGCACCTGCAACTACATCTCGTGCCCGCCGGCCACGGGGACCAAGACCACGACGACCACGGAGACAATTCCGCCCACCTCGACGTATACGTCGTCGGCGACTCGGACGACGTCGGGGTCATCGTCGGCGTCGTCGAGTGCGTCGTCGACCTACACCCAGTCCTCGTCGTCGTCGTCGACCGCGTCGTCAACCTACAGCAAGTCCTCGTCGTCGTCGTCGACCGCGTCGTCAACCTATACGAACACGGCGAGTTCGTCGTCGAGCGCGTCGTCGACTTACAGCAAGTCCTCGTCGTCGTCGTCGACCGCGTCGTCAACCTACACAAACACGGCGAGTTCGTCGTCGAGCGCGTCGTCAACCTACACGAATACGGCGAGTTCGTCGTCGACCGGGACGTCGACCTACACGTATACGTCGTCGGCCTCGTCAAGCGCATCGTCGACCTACACGAACACGGCGAGTTCGTCGTCGAGCGCGTCGTCGAGCTACACCAATACGTTCTCAGCGTCGTCGACCGGGTCGTCGACCTACACGAACACGTTGTCGGCCTCGTCGAGCGCATCGTCGACCTACACGAACACGGCGAGTTCGTCGTCGAGCGCGTCGTCGAGCTACACAAATACGTTGTCGGCGTCGTCGAGCGGGTCGTCGACTTACACGAACACGTTGTCGGCGTCGTCGAGCGGGTCGTCGACTTACACGAACACGTTGTCGGCGTCGTCGAGCGGGTCGTCGAGCTACACGAACACGTTGTCGGCGTCGTCGAGCGGGTCGTCGACTTACACGAACACGTTGTCGGCGTCGTCGAGCGGGTCGTCGACCTACACCATCACAGCGTCATCGTCGGCAAGCTCGAGCGGGACCTATACCTATACCGGCAGCGCGTCCGCGAGCTCCACGGCAACCATGACCAACACGGCGAGTTTGTCGTCGAGCGGGTCGTCGACCTACACCATCACAGCGTCATCGTCGGCAAGCTCGAGCGGAACCTACACCAACAGCGCGAGCACGTCGGCGAGTTCTACGGCAACCATGACCAACACCGCGAGTTCCTCGGCGACCTCGTCGAATTCGTACACGCGGACGGCCTCGTCGTCCTTGAGTGGGACATCCACGTTCACAAACACGGCAAGTTCGTCGGTAAGCTCCAGTATCTCGAATACCGGCACGGCGACGTCGTCGGCGAGTTCCAGCGTTTCGTACACCTACACGGGGACGTCGTCGGTGAGTTCCAGCGTTTCGTAGACCAGCACCGCGACGTCATCGTTGAGCGCAAGCGTTTCGTACACCAGCACGGCGACATCCTCGGTGAGCTCCACCGCTTCAAACACCAGCACGGCGACCTCATCGGTGAGCGCGTCGGCGACGATGACGGCGACCGGGACCGCGTCGGTCAGTAATTCAGTGACAGGGACCCGAACCGTGACCCAGTCGGGCGCGACCGGCACCGCCACGACCACCGTCAGCGAGAGCTTCAGTGCGTCGGGGACGGTCAGCCAGACCGCAACCGCACCCGCAGTCGTTAGCTACACGGATCTAACCACAAACACAGAAAGCCTGAGCGGGACGCTGACCCTAACCAACACGGTCACGGCGACCTCGGTCTTGCTGTCGGTGCCCGACCTCAATGCTTGCGACCCGTTTGGTACCAGTTGCTCCGGGCAGAGTGGCTACTGCTACCTGAACAGCTCTGTCCCGTGCACATTGGACGGCACGTGCTCGAATCTTACCTCAGGTGACTTCTGCCGCTATCTGAACATCAACGATGGCACCGGCCGCATTCATGGCGACTTCTGCCCGGAGACTGCCAGTGGCAAGACTTGCCGCTACCAGGCCACCGGCTGCACGACCGACAGCGACTGCCACGGCGGGGTGGGGGACTACTGCGTGTCCGGGACCCCGGCCAAGATGTGCCGGAAGACCGGCTTGTGGTGCGGCGATGACGGCCTCGGGTGCAGTTCCACCGGCGGCGAGGCCTGTGTCCCCGCCACATCGCGCCTGATGATGGTGAAGAACGCTGTACGCCGGGTGATGCTCGAACACGCGTACGACGACACGGCGGCTGTGAAGATGGGACACATGCACACCTTCCAGTCCGACCGCAGCGGGGACCCCACCAATTTGTTCCCCTATGTGAAGTTGCAGGGCACCACCTCCACCCGGACCGATGTGAAGTTCCTGCCCAGGAGCGAATTGCTGAAGGGCGTGGATTCGGACGGAAATCCTTGCTTCTCGGAAAGCTCCGGACCGAGCGGCGTCTGCACCATCGACTACGGCGGCGGAGGCGCGGTGGCCACGCCAGCCGTGCAATACCATTTGCAGAGCGGTGCCAACAGCCGCTACGCGGTGCCCACGGGCGACGGCAAGACCTTCGCGCGGCAGGATTCCGCCTGGACCAACCCGCCACCAGGTACTGGCTGCGGAACCCTGTGCCCGTTCCCCAGCGCCAGCACGGCGGGCAACGGCATGTACGAGGGCAGCTACTACAACTTCAGCTACGTCTGGGGCAAGCCGGTGGATTCCGGGGCAGGCAGCGTTTCGGCTCCGGTCTACTCCCCCACCTACCAGGGCAAGTCGTACATCTCAGGAGGCAGCTACTGGTACCTGATGGACGCCGAGCGCAGCGAGTTCGTGAACGAAAACAAGTACGGCGCCAACGAGTTCACCGGTTCCACGTGGAGCAAAGGCTTCAGTGCCCCGGGCGATGAGTACCACCTGCCGCTCGTCGGCGCGGCCGGCGATCCCCTGTCCGTGTCGGCCACCTGCGGCCTCTCGAACGGCGGTCAGTGGGATCGCAACGTTGTGCCGATGGTCAATGACAAGAGCTTCGGCAACAACAGCAGCTTGAAGCCCACGCAGAAGGCCTTGCTGAACGCGGCCCGCTTGGACAAGGCGTCCTATGGCGGGTTCTACGCCACAGGCAACCTCGAGCCCATCGCCTGCACTCTCAAGGACGACAACGCCAACGACAAGTTCCACAGCGTGGATGGCTACATGTCCGTAGTGCAGGGCAGCGATGCCACGGCCAATGGCAATGCCGCTCCATGCTGGGAGAACCACGTGCTGCTGGTGGTGGACGGCCTGCCCCGCGGCCCGGGCGACGTGGCCACGGGCACGGTCAACTGCGCGGCCAAAGAGTGCACGTACGACCCCGACCCCACCCACACGGACACCTACAACGTGACCCTCAATGGCTGCCACTGCCCGGCTGTGCTCAAAGCGTTCCATCTTGCCCAAGACTCCAAGGTCAACGTACACGTCATCGCGGCCACCTCGAATCTGGACCCACGCAACCTCTACGCCGCGGGTACGCTCAACAACATCGCCCGGGCTGGCAGCACCGACCCCGGCTTCATCAATATTCCCCGCTACGCCACCAGCGAGGACGAACTGTACTTCTGGCTGAACTACGAGATGAAGGAAGCCCTGCGGGTCACCGTGGCCACCACCCCGGCCTCGGCGGCCAGCGGGTCGCAGAGCCTGCAGGGCATCACCGCCGGGAACATGCTGTTCCAGACCACGGTCGAGCTGCCCGAATGGAAGGGCAACCTGGTCGGCTTCAGCATAGGGACGGAGACGGTCACCAGCACGACCACGGCCACCGCCAGCCAATACAAGGTCGGTGTGGCCTGGGACGCCGCGACTGCGAACAAGTTCAAGTTCCATTCCGGGGCCCCCTCCGACACCGATCGGAACTGGTGGAAGAAGCGCCGGGTGTTCTTCTCGGACGCCACCGGGCAAGTCCTGGGCGTGTTGAACAGCGACGGGACGATCAATCCCGCCGCCACGACCGCGCTGCACGGGTTGGGTCTGGGCGCAAACGAAACCGAGACTGCCCGCATCGTGGAGTGGATGCTGGGCAAGCCCGATCCGAGCGACAACGACAACTTCCGGCCGCTCAACCCGGCCGTGATGGGCAGCGTGCTGAACTCGGTGCCCATCGACGTGGGCCCGCCCGGGGCAAGCAAGATGCCCGGCGGCAACCACTTCTGGTATGCCCATGCCAACCGCACGGAACTGGTCTACGTGGGCGCCGACGATGGCATGCTACACGCCTTCCAGGCCGCCGACGGCACGGAGGCCTTTGCCTTCATCCCGGCCGATCTGGTGCCGACGATCGGCAAACTCTACGCCCAGAACGGCCAGCGTTACAACCCGAGCGAACACATCTACGGATTGGCCGGCTCGCCCAAGGTGAAGAATGTGTGTGTCGCCAACTGCAAAGTGCCGAGCAACCTGACCTGCAGCGACGATCTGAACGGCACCTACCAGGCCGGCTGTCCGGACTGGAAGACGATCTTGGTGGTGGGCGAGGGCCCGGGCGGCAATCACCCCTTTGCCCTCGATATCACCGACCCGTTCGACTCTGGCGTGGCAACCTTGACCAACAGTTCCTTGCTCTGGCACGCGGGCTACAAGAACGCGGCGGGCATCAACATCTCTCACTTGGGCGAAACCGATTCCGTGCCCGCCTTCGCGTACAACGCGACCACCGACCAGAGCGACTACCGCGTGCTCATAGCCTCGGGCTATCCCCCTCCGTCCCAGAGCAGCACCACGACGTACCTGATCGACGCCACGGCGTCCACCGGCGCTGCGCCCGGGTCGGCAGGGCCAGGAACACTGATTACCGGGACGGGGAATTGCGGCTCGTCTCCTGGGCAGGAGTTCACCGTGCTCGCCGATGTGGCGGTCGCGCGCAACTACAAGAGTCCCGACCAGAGCCTGGTGGCTGCCTACATGGCGGACACATGGGGTACGTTGCATCAGTACGCGCCGGCCTACAGCCCGGTCTACGACAAGGGCGGACCGCCGCTCTCCCTTGGCTGTCACCATCCGCTCCACTTCTCGCCCGCGGTGATCCAGCTCACCCGCATCAATTCGGCCGCCGACGATAGCGTCTATCTGGCGCAGGTGACGAACTCCGTTCTCGATCCAGTCACAATGCCGTACTCGGCCGACAAGTTCCCGGCGTCCAAGCTGGTGATTGCCAAGCTTTCATCGACTGGCAACAACCCACCTGCCCCAGACCCGAGCTTTGGCGGGAGCGGGTCGATTCAGCTCTCGGCCGACGCGCCTCTGGCCGCCAATCGCCTGTGCGGCATCACCAATGGCAAGACCAGCGGGGCCGCGGACTGCGGCGCTGGTGGAAGCTGGTTGCCAGTCAATGCGCGACCCACGGGCACACCGGTCGCGGTCATCCGCTCGGGCGCGGACGGCTTCCAGATTCTGACCACCTGGTACACGCCGCCCGCGGCCAACTGGGACAACTGCCCGACGAGTTCGACCAACGGCAATAGCTACGTCACGCTGCATGAATTCCTGGCCAACGGGGCCTGGGCGCAGCTCGTTGGCTTCGAGATCCAGCACCAGTACGTGACTGGGGTTCAGTTCGTCGGCACCACGTTGTTCATCACGTCGGGTGACGGGAGCACTCCTTCGCTGCCGCCGCCATCGGCCGGGCTCAATCTCGGCCAGAACTTCCAATCGGTGAACCAGGTACTGAAGAGCCTGACCGGGGATCGCTTCGTCAGGACCGCCTGGAGCGAGCGGCTCGACGCCGATTAGCGCTCCACTCAACACGTCTCGCCCCGATCGCATTGCCAGTAGGGGCGATCTGCGGTCGCCCGTCGGGCGATCTACGGGTGGTTCGCGCACGCCCCATGGTGCGACCGCAGGTCTTCCTACCCGAGAGGCGCCAGTTTGCGCCGAGGCGCCCGCCCGAAGCCCGGGTAGGGAAATCAGCTGTGGCGTGCGACAAGGTCGGGGAATTGCTGCACGAAATGCACGGCTTGCTCTTGGCCGTTGACACCCGCGGGCCGGGACCCGTACTCTCACTTCTTCAGTTCAGCGGCGAGAAGAAGGACAGACGATGACCAAGGCGGAATTGATTGGGCGTGTAGCTTCGAAGAAGGATCTCCCGCGTGGCCTGACCAAGAAGGCGGTCGCGCGAATTGTCGATGTGGTTTTCACCGAGATCGGTGACTACTTCATCAGGGCGCGGCCCACCCGAACGGCGCGCCCCCGGTTTTCCTATCCCGGCTTCGGCACCTTCACCAAGCGACGTCGGAATGCGCGCACCGTGAACAACCCGCGCAACGGCGCGCCGATCCAACTCCCACCGCAATCCACCATCGTCTTTTCGCCTGGCCAGGAATTGAAAGGCCTGCTCAACCGCGACGTCCGCAGCACCTCGACCCACGCGGCCCTTTCGAGCGGCTAGTCTCGCCGTTTCCGTTCTTCGAACTCGAGCAGCTTGGCGCGTAGCTCGTCGAGTTGCTTGCGCCAACCAGGCTGCTCAGCCAGGTTCTTCTGCTGCCGCGGATCGTCGGCCAGGTCGAAGAGTTCCCAGCGTCGCTCGCTGATTTTGTGGGTGAGCTTCTTGCCGCTCTCGATGATGGTCGCCTCGTGCGACGGCGTTGCGGTGGAGGGCAGAAGCTCGGCGAAGATGGGACGCGCGGGCAGCGGCTTCCCCTCAATGGCGGGCATCAGGCTGCGGCCGTGGAAGCTGGGCAGGGGCGTCGCGCCCACCAGCTCGACCAGGGTCGGGCCCAGGTCGATGAGCCCGACCTCGTCGTCGATGACCGCAGGCTTTTGTCCGGGTACGACGATGAGCAGAGGAACGCGCAGTTGTTCTTCGGTGAGATCCTGGCCGTGAAAGTAGCGTTTGTGCTCGCCCCACGCCTCGCCGTGATCGCCGAACACCACCACCGCCGTGTTACGGTCCAGCTTGGTCTCCTCCAGCGCAGCGACGATCTTGCCCGCCCACAGGTCGGCGAATGCGATCTCGTAGTCGTACTTTTCCTCCAGCCCCTGCACGCCCGACAGCGAGCTGGGGAACTCGGGATGCTCCATGTAGCTGGAATGCGGCTCGAAGAGATGCGTCCACAGAACAAAACGTTCGCCGGTCTGGGCCGCCTTGCGCAGGCGCGCGATCGCGCGGGGGACGATTCGAGGCGAGGCGACATCTTTGTTGGAATCGGCGATGCTCTTGGCCCCGTCGTTAGACCATTCGGCAAAGCCCTTGGAGATGCCTCGATCGGCGGTGAAGAAGAAGTGCGAGAAGACGCCGATGGGGCGCAGGCCTGCGGCCGCCAGCGGCTCGAAGAAGGTGTGGTTGCTGGGCAGCAGGTTCGAGTAGTTGAGCGATTGTTTCTGCCAGGCGATCTCGGAGGGATAGCGCGAGGTCACCAGCGACGGGAAGGAACGTGGGGTATTGGGCGCCTGAGCCCACACGTGCGTGAACCGGGTTCCTCGTTGGGCGAGCGCGTCCAGAGTCGGCGTCAGCGAGCGGCCGGGCGGCCGACCGTAGCCCGCCACGCCGAGACGGTCGGCGCGCAAGGTATCGATGGCGAGGATCAGAATGTTGCCGGAAAAGGCGCCATGCCGGGCGGGCGCGGCCTGCGCGCTGGCCGCGGGCGGCTCGGGGCTGGCCGCGACGGGCTTCGCGTCGCCGCCCTGGCAGTCCTGGTCGATGCCGTCGCCGGGAATGTCCTCGGCGCCGGGATAGACATCCGCGCGCGAATCGTCGCAGTCGCCGCCGCCAAAAAGCGCCGAATAGCCGTCGCGATCGCGATCGGTCAGGTGGCGCGCCACCTTGAGTGCAAACCGCAATCCCCAACTCGCATCGGTTATTGCGGCATAGCTGGGCGAGTTGTCCGCGATTCGGCTGCCCAGCGCGAGCAGGACGATCACCGCGACCGCCACGCCGGCGCGAATGCCACGTCTAGGCAGGCGCATCCGCAGTCGCCTGCCGGACGCCGACCCGTACCAGAAGATGCCGTGTCCCGCGGCCAGCAAGAGCGCCACCAGCGCGGACCACAAGGGCCCGAGGTCGAGCACGCGCCAGTCGGCAAGCGACAGGGCGACGACAAAGCCCAGCCCACCCGCCGCAGCAAACACGACGAGTAGCAGGCCTGTGGCTCCCAGACCCCGCGGCGCGGAAAGCTGGCGCACGCGGCCGGCGAAAAGGCGTGCGCAGGCCAGACCAGCCAGCGCGGCCACCGGACAGAAGGCCAGCGTGAGTCCCGCTGAAGCGATCGTGGCCAGTTTGTGGCTGGCCATTTCGGCCACGAAGAGCCCATGGGCCGCCCCGGCGCCCGCGGCCATGACCAGGGCCGCGACAGCAACGCCCAGCAAGGCCGTCGCCGCGCGGTCGTCCAGCTCGCGATCTTCGCGCAGGGCACGCCAGCCACCCGGGACAGCGGCTGCGGCGGTGGCCACGGCCCACCCGACAAAGGCGCCGAACAACAACCCCGCGGTTCCGTAGAGCCCGACTGCAAGAGTCAGGACCTCGAACAGCCGGCCACCGCTGCCGCGCGCGAGAACCAAGCATGCGTCCAGGATTCCGGCGCCGAGTGCCCCCGCGAAAGCAGACGCGCCGCTCGGCCAGTGAAAGCGTGATGAAGGCTTCTCGAACATTCGGCCCGGAGAGTAGCACTACCGGCGTTGGTTGCTATCTGCGCTGCACTCTTGACCTTTGCCCCGCAGACGCGGTACCTCGATGTTCGTGTTCAATCCCATGCGTCTGACAGCGACAGCCGCCCTGTGCTGGGCGGTGTGTCTATCGATCGCCGGTGGCTGTGGCCGGCGCGCACAACAAGGCGCGCAGGCGGCCACCGCGCGTTCCGAGAACAAGTCACCGGCGCCCGATCCGGCGCATGCGCCGGTCGACCTGTCGGGCTATCGTGTCTGGTACGATCTCGTGGGCAATCGCGTGCACGCGGTGGAACATCGAGCGGGCCGCCTGGCCATCGCCGCTGGCGGCCCGGGGTTCCTCAAGTTCATCGACGGTGGATGGAAGGGATCGTGGCTGCCCCTGCAGAAGGATGGCGCAACGCCGGTGGCCTACGTGGCCGGGACCTCGGCTGCCTTTTCCTTCCCGGTGGACGCGGATGGGGACGGCGTGCTGGCGCAGGGCCGGTCCGAATTGCAGTTGACGCTGACCATGCGCTCGGTGGTGCCCAAGCAGCGTCTGTCCGTGTTCGTCAATGAGAAGCCGGTAGCGACCTTGGACGTGGAGCAGACCTTGCGATCGTATGACGTCGCTATTCCGGCCGCGACAATCGCTGCGGGCGACAACCGCATCCGGCTGACCTTCCGCTCTGCCGGCGCGATAGCAGGAGGCAAACGCGCGGCTGCCGCCATCGCTGCCATCGAGATCGGATCGCCCAGGCCGGCGAGTCCCAAGCCAGCGGTCGATCGACCAGCCCCGCCTTTGGAACTGGGGGCGAGTGAGGTGGAGATCGGTGGGGCGCGTCGCCGGGCTCTGGCGATGCCCGGGGCTTCGCGGCTGTCCTTCTATCTACAGGTGCCTGCGCAGGCCAAGCTCGCCCTGGCCTATGGATCGCGTGCCGCGGGGGCTTCGGTGGCCGTGCGGGTAGCTCGCGACGGTGCGGCCTCGACCACGCTGGTCGAGGGACCGTCGAGCGGGCGCTGGACCGAGGGGGCCTGGGACCTGGCACCCTTTGCCGGCCAAACGGTACGCCTCGATCTTTGCGCGCGCGGGGGCGGCGTGGACTGGGCCGAGCCGCGTCTGCTGGTGCGGGCCGCAGCGCCGGCAGCAGCCGGCACGCGCAAGTTCGACCACATATACGTGTGGATGATCGACACCCTGCGCGCCGACAAGGTGCACGTCTACAACCCCAAGACCAACGTGCTGACGCCCAACTACGATGCCTTTGCCGCCGATGCCACGCGTTTCACCTGGGCCCAGGTGCCGGGGACCTGGTCGCTGCCCTCGCAGGCGTCGATGCTCACCGGCGTCTACCCGCGCGTGCACAAGGCCACCGTGCAGGAGTCCAAGATTTCTCGCGAGGTGCCCTTTGTGGCCGAGCAGTTCAAGAAAGCCGGCTTTCGCACCGCCATGTTTTCCGCCAACGGCTACGTCTCGTCCAAGTGGGGATTCGATCGCGGTTGGGACGAGAACCGCAACCTCATCCGCGAGAATCTGCCCAACAACGCCGAGACCTTGTGGGGAATCGCCAAGAAATGGATCTTGCCCGCCAAGGCCAAGCCGCAGTTCGTGTACCTGGCTGTGATCGAGCCGCACGTCATCTACAACCCGCGCAAGGAGTTCCTGCTGAAATACTGGAACAAGCCGTACACCGGCCCCATAAAACCGGTCCTCACCGGCATCCAGCTTGGCAAGATCAAACAGGGAACGCTCAAGGTCAACGCCACTGACAAGGCCTACCTCGAGGCGCTGCACAACGCGGAGATCACGCAGAGCGATTCGGCTTTCGCGGCCTTCATACAGGATCTCAAGACGGCGGGGCTCTATGACACTTCAGTGGTCATCGTGATTTCGGATCACGGCGACGAGTTCTGGGACCACGGAGATTGCGGGCACGCCCAGGGCGCGCACCAGGAATTGGTGCACGTGCCGTTCATCATTCGCGCGCCTGGTTTGCTGCCGGCCGGGCGCACGATCGACACCGACGTGGAGGCCATGGATCTCAGCCCCACGCTGCTCGAGTTGGCCGGCTTGCCTATCCCGGGCAGCATGCAGGGGCGGTCATTGATTTCCTTGACGTTCGACGAGGTGGGCGGCGGCCCGGCTGCCGGTCTGACCCAGATCGAAGCGGTCTCGCGTGGGCTGAAGACTGGTCGCTATCGTCTGATTCACTCCGGCGTGGCGCGCATGGAGCTTTTCGACGAACTCGACGATCCACGCGAGCAACACGACCTGTCAGGCGAACGTCCCATCGCACTTCGTCAGATGCGCAACGTCTTGGGCCTGCTGGCCTTCTTTGAGAATCGATGGAAGAAGCAGGCGTGGGGAAGTGCGGCAAACGTGGGGGAGGGGTTCTATCGGGGGATTGGTCCAATCGGGGAATAGGGGGTAAGCTAAAAAGCTACACAGAGGGAGCAACCCGTGCAGTTCCTGGTAGCCAACATGCGGATGCGGAAGTCGTCGAAGCTCGTCTTGGTGGCAAGCCTTTTCGGTTTGGTGGCACTGCCGGGCGGCTGTTTTCGGTCGTCCATGCGGCACTCGAGCAGTTGCTCCGATGCGGACCCGAATTGCCAGGCGGGCACGATCAGGACGCGCGACGCAGGCTCGGACGGGCTGCACGACGGCGCGAGCGGTGGCTTCCGTGATGGGGCTGCGGGTGGTGCGGGCGGCGGGCGCACCGGGGGGACGGGCGGCGGGCGCACCGGGGGGACCGGCGGCGGGCGCACAGGAGGGACGGGCGGTGGGCGCACCGGCGGGACCGGCGGCGGGATACTGGGTGGGACGGGCGGTGGATTGGTGGGTGGCGCGCGCGACGGAGGATTCGATCGGACGCCTGACCTGTCGGGCGATGCGCGCCGGGACGGATCGGGCGATCGCTCCCCTGATGTCGTGTGCGGAACCCGCGAGATCTGCGGCAATGGAATCGACGACGACTGCAATGGCCTGGTCGATTGCTTCGATCCGGCCTGCCAGGGCCAGCCTTCCTGTATCGACCGCAAGAAGGAGATCTGCACAAACGGGATTGACGACGATGGCAACGGCCTCATCGACTGCAAGGACCCCGCGTGCTTCGGCGATCCGGCCTGCTTCGTGCCCGGCCACGAGATCTGCAACAACGGCCTGGACGATGACGACGACGGCTTGGTGGACTGCAAGGATCCGGACTGCTTCTTGGATGCAAGCTGCGTCGCACACACGGGCACCGAGATCTGCGACAACGGGATCGACGACAATGGGGACAAGCTGGTGGACTGCAGCGATCCACAGTGCAAGTCCTTCCCAGCCTGCCTGAATTCGGCGTGCAAGGCCGACGTGGATTTCGGCAGCATTGCCGCCTCTGGCGCCACGGTCACACGCACGTTCTCCACCGTGGGGGCGACCGCGAGCTACAGCACCTGCGCCCCGCCCGGCGGCGTGGCCCGCGTGGCCAGCTTCAGCATGGCTGCTCCCGCCGATCTCAAACTCGATTTCTCGCAGGGCAAGGGTTCGGCGCACGTAGTGGCGGTCTTCCGCGCGGGGGTGGGCCAGGCCTGCGACCAGAACCTGGTCGACTGTCTGCGCGTGGGCGAGGACGCCACCGCCGCTCACACCTTCAACCGGCTCGCTGCCGGCAACTACTGGATCGTGGTGCAGTCGTTCACCGGGACGGTGGGCTCGATCACCATCACCCTGTCGACCAGCCAGACCACCACTCCGGAGATCTGCAACAACGGAATCGATGACGACGGCGACGGCGCCATTGACTGCGCGGACCTGGACTGCGCCGCCGCCAGCAACTGCCGGCCGTGCGCGGCCGACATCAACCTTGGCGCCCTGGTCGTCGGGGACGCGCCCAAGACCACGCTGGTGGATACCACCACCGGCAGCGATCGCTACCACCCGAGCTGCGCCGGCAATTCCACCGGCAAGGACATCGTGGTCCGCTTCACGTTCAAGGCGACCGCCGGTCTTCTTCTCGACCTGACGCAGACCTCGGGGGATCACGCCTACGGCATCTACAGCATGCCGAAGGCGGGGGACTCCTGCGACACGGATGAAGGCGGCTGTTCCTACCTGGGCGTGCGGCGAAACGTCGAGGCGAGCTGGTGGCCCCTGGCTGCGGGCGAGTATCTGCTGATCTTCAAGGCCATCGCCCCCGGGAAAGAAGGCCGTATCAACCTGACTCTGTCGGCCTTCGCCGACCGCGGCGTCGAGATCTGCGACAACGGGATCGATGACGACGGCAATGGCCTGGTCGACTGTGATGACCCCGCTTGCGCGACCGCCATCAATTGCCAGGCCCCGATGTGCCTGCCGGATGGCGACGTGGGTGACATCGACATCGGCACGCGCAAGACGTTGAACGTGGACCTGACGGGCGCCACCCGAACCTTCTCCACCTTCTGTGGCAAGGGCGATGGTCATGGGCGGGTCTACCGGCTCAATCTCCTGCACGCCATGTCGCTGGGAGTCCGCTGCACGCAGACCGGCGATCAGGTTCTGCAATTGGGCGCCCAGGTCAGCCCGCTTGATCTGTGCGACGCCAATTCCGTCGACTGCGTGGACCTAAACCCGGCCTACCAACCCTTCGGCTGTGATTTCGACATCCCCAGCCTGCAGCCTGGCGTCTACAACCTCGTGGTGCAGGCCTTCACCAGCGGAACCGAAGGCACTGTGAATCTCTCCCTGACCGGCATCAGCGAAACGGTCCTCGAGATCTGCAACAATGGGATCGACGACGACGGCGACGGGGCGGTGGATTGCTACGATCGCAAGTGCGCAGGGGATCCGAACTGCCAGAAGCTGGTGTGCCACCCGGACAAGGCACTGGGAATTCTGCCGCTGGACGGCTCGCTCACATCTGCGGCGGTCCAGACGTCGGGCGCTGGCGACGACCAGACCATGAGCCCCTGCGTGTCGGGCAAGGGCGGTGCCGACGCGGTGGTGGGGTTCACGCTGACTTCCAAGGCCGATATCACCATCGAGTGGGCTCAGGTGGGCAACCACGCTTTGGTTCTCTATCAGCAGCTCGATCCCCGCCTGCCTTGCGAGGCCAACACGCGCATCGACTGCAAGGCCACCGCGAACGCAGCGACGGGCAGCTATCAACTCACCGGGCTTGCGCAGGGTAAGTACTATCTGGTGGTGGACGCCGACAAGGCGGGCAGCGAGGGCGGCGCGATTCTGCAGTTGAGCGGGCGGCCGTCGCCGTAGGGTCAATCGTAATACCCATCCAGAAACCACTGTCCGGACTGTTGGTCCTGGTGGACGCGGTAGACAGCCCCGTCAGAGGCGTGCACGTCCCAGTAGTCACGGGAAAATCCCTCGCCCGACCACCATTCACCGCTGGCGCGATAGGGACCGGCGGCCATGAGGATGCGAGCGGTGGTCGTTTTTCCGCGCAAAGCGGTGGGGCCTTGCCGTCCCATGATGATTTCCAATTTCTGCGGCGGCCGAAAGCGTCGGAAGGCCAGAGCCAATGTTCGAGGTGGCAATTCATATGTCACAGGATCTGGACTGGTTTCATAGGGTCGCAATGCCACTGCCTCTTCGCGAAAGCTGTCCACCTCGGTCGGCGCTCCCAGGTTTTCGATTCCCACCAGCGCGGACAGACGGGCCAGCGTGGCCGCCAGACGCTCGGGGGCCGGCCCGCTGGGACGCAGAAGATCGAGTTGCACAGAGCGCACCCGCGCTGGCAAAACCAGGAGGGCCACGCCCTTCACTGGCGCCGAAGGTGGCCTTTGTGCCAGAGCCAGGCGGGCCAACGCCAGCAAGGTGCTGCTCTCTCTGGTAGGGGCTGCCAGCGCAATCTGGCGCACCTCGAATCCGCACGGGTCCAGCTCAAAACGCAGGGTCAGGCCGGCGCACCCGCGGCCATGGAGGCGCGCCATCACCTGGTCGAGAAGGCTGCGCAGCACAAAGGCCAGCGGTTCCAGTTCGCAAATCGGGTAGTCGATATCGGTGCCTTCCTCGACCGTATCGGGCGGGGGCAGGGGGGCAAGCGGCTCTTCGTCGCAGCCAGCGGCCAGTCGCCACAGGCGCGCGCCGGCTTCGCCCAGACGAAGCACGACGGCGTCCTTGGGCAGCCGCGCCAGGGCGCCCAGGCTGCGAATGCCCCAGCGAGAGAGTCGCGCTTCCAGATCGTCGTCTGGCAAGAGGGCCACACGAACAGGTAAAGGCGCCAGGAAAGCGGCTTCCCCACCCGCAGGAACGATGGCGATGTCTTGGGCGCGGCTGGCCATGCGGGCGACTCCCTTGTTGGCCGCGATGGCCACTCGTGCGGCCAGACCCACGCGCGCCGCCTGCGCGGTCACAGCTTGGGCCAGGGCCTGCTCGGAAGGAAACAATCTCCGCAGATCCCCGACTTCAAAAAAGATGCGATCGTCCTCACTCTGCACGCAGGGCGCGAAGCCATAACCGACGTCGGCCAGGGCCGCCTGGGCGGCCGCGGTGTCCGCCGGTGAGGCGGGCAGCACACGCAGTCTGTCCGGTCCCCCGGCCATCGCTCGGGCCTGACACACCGTCATGCCCACGCGCACGCCGACCCGATGCGCGGCCCGCGTGAACGCCACGATGCGCGCGCGCTCGCCTTTGGCATCGGCGAGGGCAAAAGAGTCTTCACGCAATTCACCTGGGAACCCTGGGAGGGTTCGCTTCGCCCTTCGGCCCCCCACGCCCACCCCCACCCCGCTCGCTTCGCTCGGCCTCGCCAGACCCTCCCGCGATGGTGCGCCGCCGGCGAGGGCGCGCGCGAAGCGCGCGGGGTGGGCAGGGTGGCGGGCTGTCCCGAAGTCCCCGTAGGGGGCAGAGTCGGCGGGCTCCCCACGCGACAATTTCGGATCGCGCCGGAGCACCGCTTGCAATGCGATCTGTGGCGCGTACACGCAAGCGATGCGCATGAAGACCGTTACCTGGAAAGATCGTGAGAAAGGACGAGCACCGACGAGGCAGGGCCGTAGGCGCTTCGTTCCACCTGGGCGGAAATTTCCAGGCCGCGAAGTAGGGCAGGGGCCGAGTCGTCCTTTCCTCGATCGAATCGCGGTCGCAGTGACCGCAACCCAAGGGCTGAGGCCGCATGCGCGCCTGGGATCCGGTGGGCGGCAGCCACCAGCAGGATGGCTTGCTGCTCGGCCGCCGCGCGCTTGAGCCTTATCCACGATGCCGCGGAAACTTGTGGCATGCGATCCCCGAGGTCCAGTGCCACCAAAGTGAACCCCCCTGCGCCGAGAACGATCTTGGCAGCCGCCAGGGCTTGCGCGGGATCGTCCCGAGCACAACGCACCCACAGCAAGCGAGGCAAGGGCACGCCGGATCGCCCTGCGGCCCGCGCATCCAGTGTGCCGTCCCCATCCACAAGCGCCGCACAGTGACCTTGGCGCAAGGCCGTGGCCAGCGAGATCAGCAACACCGAGGTGCGGCCACTGCCACGTGAGCCTGCGATTTCACACAGCGCGCCCCGCAGCCATCCGCCCCCTAGCAACTCGTCCAGCGCACTGATTCCCGTGGTCAGGCGCCGTTGCTCTTGCCGCTCGATCTGCTGGGCAGGAACCAGATGCGCCGCCAAGGCGCGCGAGGGAGTCCAGGACAAAGCCACTCATCTATCGTACCTGGACAA
>Ga0265330_10000670_pt1 | contig 21992 bp, 16 predicted proteins | sample 41919metaG_FD_202083 | JGI IMG/M metagenome (GOLD analysis project Ga0265330, IMG submission 202083) | Rhizosphere microbial communities from Carex aquatilis grown in University of Washington, Seatle, WA, United States - 4-19-19 metaG | ecosystem: Host-associated > Plants > Roots > Rhizosphere... | reverse complement strand
TGCCCAGGACGAAACCTTGCGCCGTGAGGTCGCGGTCAAGGTCCTGCACCCGCACCTGCTTGCCGAATCCGAATCGCGCGCGCGCCTGCAGCGCGAGGCGCGCGCGGTGGCCAAGCTGAACCACGACGGCATCCTTCAAATCTTCGACTACTCGGGTGACGACGCCCAATCGTCCTACATCGTCACGGAATTCATCGACGGCCAGACCCTGAAACAGTTCCTGGACAACCGGAAGCTGCCCGTGCCCGAGCTGGCCGCGCTCATCGTGCTGGAGGTCGGCGACGCGTTGGCCCACGCGCACTCCTTCGGCATCATCCACCGCGACGTCAAGCCCGAGAACGTGATGGTGCGCAAGGATGGGGCGATCAAGCTGATGGACTTCGGCGTGGCGCAGGTGGTGGACCTGGAACGTATGACCGTGACCGGGCAAATCCTGGGCTCGCCGGCCTACATGGCGCCCGAGGTGCTGGACGGCAAAACCCTGGATTTCCGCAGCGACATTTTCTCGCTGGGGGTGATGCTGTACCAGATGGCGACCGGTGTGCTGCCCTTCGCCGGAAAAAACCCGCACGAGGTCTTGAGGCGCATCGCCGAGGGCCGATTTGCCGATCCGCGCACGGTGAGCCCACGGGTGTCCGACCATCTGGCCAAGGTCATCGCGCGATCGCTGGCACGCAATCCCAACGACCGCTATCCGCGGCTGGCCCTGATGCTCGACGATCTCTGCGTCTACGTGGTGGACGCGGGGCTCGAAAACGTGCGCGAGGAACTGCGCCTCTACCTCACCGCCCCGGAGGTCTACGAGAAGGGCTTGGATCGGCGATTGGCCACCGCCCTCGTGACTTCGGGCCAGCGTGAGCAGGCGGCGGGCCGAACCGCTCGCGCACTGGAACTTTGGAACCGCGCCTTGGCTCTGGAGCCGGAAAACCCGACGGTTCTGGCTGAGTTGCAACGGCTGGAAAAAGGCGAACGGGTTCGGCGCTGGATGACAGTGGCCGTTGTGCTGGCGCTGCTGGCCGGCATCGGGTCCGGCACCTTTGCAATCTGGCGCCACGCCGTGCGGACGCGACCGGGCGGGATCAGCGAGCGGATCGCGACTGTCCAACAGCCGCCCGGCGCGCCCGGCCCGATCGCGGCCGTGAGTCCCAAGCCTCCCGCACCCGCGGCCAAGGCGCTGCCCCGTCCGCCAAGTGCTCCCGTTGCACCAAGTCACGCGCCTCGCGAGCGGAAAGCCGTGGCGTCTGCCGAGCGGCCCGACCCGCGCGAGGAGGCCGCGCGGCCCGCGGCAGCTGCGCAACAAGTGGAGATGACGCTTGGCCCCCATCCCCCCAAGGTTGAGGTCTGGATGGATGGCCAGAAGCGTTTCGATTTTGGCCCCAGGCAAAACCGCATCGTGATTCCGTGGGACGGTCCCCACACCTTGGAATTCCGCAATGACATCTGCTGCAATCGCAAACAGGTGACGGTAGGACCGCAGGCCTACCGCCCGCCCGGGGATCACCTCTACGTCAACCTCGACCCCAAACCGGCGCGCCTGTCGGTGAACTTGCAGCCGGCGCGATCCGAGGCGAGCATTCTGCTGCGCGAGGTGGGAGATAGCCGGCCCGTGCCCTGGCGCACGACTGTCCGCCCAGGAGAAAAAGTGGCGGTTCCGTTTGACGCCGGCGATGAGATGCGAAAGAGTCTGGAGGTCGTGGTCTTTCTGGGAGACAAAACCCTCACCGAGCGAGTCAACATCACCGCGGGAGAATCGCGGCAAGTAACCGTGCGAGTGGACGAGTAACGTGTTCGCGGGCATCGTCGTTCTTCTGCTCTTCCAGGCAGTACCGCAGACCGCTCCCGCCCCGACCGGCGACGATCTTCGACGCGGCAAGAACGCCTTTGATCGGGGAGAGTACGACCGGGCCGTCGAGGTCCTGCGGCCCCTGCTCTACCCCGAGGTCCGGCTGGAATCCGAGGGCGAGATTGTCCAGGCCTACCGCATGCTGGGCGTGGCCGAGCTTTTTCAGGGCAACAGCGATGCGGCAGCCCAGGAGTTCCGCAAGCTGCTGCAAGTGCGGCCCGAGTATCGCTTTGATCCCCTGCTCGACCCGCCCCAAGTGGTGGACCTTTTCAACGGCGTGCTGCACGCCCACGAAACCGAGGTTGCGACCCTGGAGGCGAAGCAGCGGGAGGCCGCGCGCGCGCGCCAGCGCGACCGCGAAGAGTGCGAAAAGCTGCGGGCCGGGCCGAGCGTGGTCGAGAAGCGATTTGGCCGCAATTCCTTCGCGCTCAACTTCTTCCCGTTTGGCGTGGGGCAGTTTCAAAACGCCCATCGGCGCAAGGGGTGGGCGTTTCTAGGTGTTGAGGCCTCCCTGGCCGCAGTCTCGGTCGCGGCCCTTGTCACCAATTTCGCCCTGTATGGAACCCACCCCACCCGAAAATGCCTATATGACAACGGGCCCGACCCCTGCCAGCCCGGGCGCATCGACCACACCGACGAGAATCGGTCGCGCTGGCTGACGCGCGTCCAGGTGGCGAGCGGCGCCGCCTTTTTTGCCGCGGTTGCTTGGGGCATCGTCGATGCCCTGTACTTCTACCAGCCGGAAACCCCACTGGCGCTGGCCCCGGCAGGCCAACCCATGACCAAGTCAAGCGTGCCGCACCTCTTGCCAGTTTTGGTCGGCGATGCAATTGGCCCCGGTCTGTACTTCCGTTTCTGACCAGAAACGGAGAGACTGCAACCCATGGCGACCCTCCGCATCCACATGCCCGGCACGGGCGTGAAGGTGTACCACATCTACAAGAAGCTCACTTCGCTCGGAAAGGGCGAAGGCGTCGATATCCTTCTGCCGGATCCCCTGCTCGCCGACACCCACGCCCACATCCACTTCGACGGTCGCGACTTCAATGTCTCGATCACCGACAAGGACGCGGACTTGCACGTCAATGGGCGCAGGCGCAGCAAGCACCGGCTGGCCCAAGAGGATCGCATCCGCGTGGGCAGCGTGGAGCTGGAGTTCTCGCTCTACGACGAGCCGGTCACCGACGACGTGGCGGCCAAGACCATGGCCGAGCTGAACTCATACAAGCGCCTGTTCGAGTTCGCGCAGAAGCTGATGGCGAACTACGAAATCCCGGCCCTGTTCGATCAGTTGCTCGACGTGGTGATTCAGGTCACCAACGCTGACAAGGGTTTCATCGTTCTGCTCGAATCGGGTGACCCCGTGGTCAAGGTGGCGCGCAACCTGCGCCACGAAACCATCTCGGATGCCGTCAGTCACCTGTCGGACGCGATCCTGGCCCGCGTGGTGGCGACCAAACAACCGCTCATCATTTCGGACGCGCTCAACGACACCGATTTCAAGGATTCGCTTTCGGTGATGAACCTGCGCCTGACCTCGGTCATGTGCGTGCCGCTGCTTGAACGCGGCAACCTGATCGGGATCATCTATGTGGGCAACGACAACGTGGCCCAGCTGTTTGACGAGGCGGCGCTGGAAATCCTGACCATCTTCGCGGCGCAGGCCTCGCTGCTCATCCGCAACGCGCTTCTGGTCAACGAGCTGCAACTCGACCGACGGTCATTGCAGGAACGAATGGAACGTATGCGTTTCGGCGAAATCCTGGGTTCGTCGCCCGCTATGCAGGAGGTTTTTCGCAAGGTCGAGCGGGTGGCCGGCACGGACATCACGGTGCTGGTGACCGGCGAAACCGGCACGGGCAAGGAACTCATCGCGCGCGAGTTGCACAACCGCTCACCCCGCGCCAAGGGGCCTTTTGTCAGCATCAACTGCGGCGCCATCCCGGAAAATCTGCTGGAATCCGAGCTTTTCGGTCATGTGCGTGGGGCGTTTACCGGCGCCGTGTCCAACAAGCCCGGTCGTTTCCAGGCGGCCAACAAAGGCACGCTGTTGCTCGACGAAATCGGCGAAATGCCGGTTTCCTTGCAAGTGAAAATCCTGCGCGCCCTGCAGGACCGAACGGTCAGCCGGGTGGGCGATACCGGGAGCGAGCCGGTGGACATCCGAGTCATCGCCGCCACCAATCGCGATCTCGAGGCCGAGACCAAGGCCGGCCGTTTCCGCGAGGACCTGTACTACCGGCTCAACGTCGTGCACCTGCACCTGCCGCCGCTGCGCGATCGCGGAGACGACGTGGTCGTGCTGGCCCGCTACCTCCTGTCACGCTACGCGGTCGAGCTGGTCAGCAAGGTACGCGGCTTCACCCCGGCCTCGATCTCGGCCATCAAACGCTACCACTGGCCAGGAAACATCCGCGAGCTGGAAAATCGTATCAAGAAGGCGCTGGTGCTGGCGGACAAGGCGCTGCTCGGCCCCGACGATCTCGGCATCGACTCGGATGAACTGCCCACGATTCTTACCCTGGCGGAGGCGCGTGATCGCTGGCAACGGCAATACATCAACGAGGTGCTCAGCCTCAATGGCGGAAACCGCACCCGCACCGCGCGTGATCTGGGCGTGGATCCGCGCACCATCTTCCGGCACCTCGAGCGCGAAGAATCCGGCACGAGTGCCGACGACATCTTGTCCCCAGGCGACGACACGTGATGATTGGCACAGACCGATTTCAACCCCGCGGGCTGCGGGCAGGACTGATTGCCCTCGGCCTCTGGGGCTTGGGCTGCGTGGCCCCGGTGTCGCCGCAGTTTGAGGATCCGGCGGGCAATTTGCCACCTTTTGTGGCCGACAGCACCCCGACCGCAGGTGCGGTGCTGCCGCTCACCCAGAAGACATTCTCGGTCACCCTGGGCGACCCCAACCTCGACGACCAACTCGTGGCTCGCTGGCTCATAGACTACCCACCCTACGACGCCTCGGTTTCGCGCGCGGGTCCCGAAGTCAGGCTGCCGACCACCGGACAGGTGAATCGCGAACCCATTCGCTTCGCTCCCAGCTGCGCGGACGAAAACATCGCAACCGATTCAATCTGGCACAGAGTGACAGTCTCGGCGGCCGATCGGCCTTTCCTGGATCCAGATCTGGCCGCGTCTGATTTGCCCTGGGACTCGGTCCCCGCCGAGGGCTTTGTGGTGCGCGCAACCTGGATCGTGTATCTCAAGTGCGGCTCTAGTCCATAGATTCGCGTTTGACAAGTGGCGCGCGGGCCCGTAGCCTTTCTTCACTCGCCGGCGCACCGGTGACGCGCGCTCCTCGCTGGGAGCACCCTTCGACGGGTAGGGGTTGTTGCCCCGTCGCTTCCGAAACACAGTGTCTTTACCTACCAAACCACCAGCCCAAGAATTCCGTCAATACCGCAGACTGGTTTCCTGGACCATCCTTTCCGTCATCGCGCTTGGCAGCCTGTATCTCTTGCTGTCGGTGAGCGTGAGCCTGTACCGGCGGCGCCACGTCCTTCCTGGGGGCGACGAAGTGAGCGCCCGGGTTTCGAGTGCGGAGGTGGCCAGTTGCTTTGCCGAGCTGTCTGACGTTTCGGTCGCGCTCCGCAAGTATTTGGAACGATCGCACAGCCTTCTCGGCAACAACGACGCCGATGAACTGCAACGCTGGGCCGATGAAGGAGAAAACTGGCGGGCGCAATGGATGGGGCTGGGGCGACGCTGCCGGCTGCTGGCCGGAATGCGCCCCACCGAGGCACGCAAGGAAATGGAAGCGATGGCTGCGGCTCATGAAGAGCTGGGCAGCATTCAAACGACGTACACCGAGGCGCTCAAGCGATTCGCCAAGGATCTGGTCCCACGTTTGGGCCGCCTTGATAAGCGCCTTGCGAAAATCGGCGAAGCCATCGGTACGACTGGCTCGCCATCAGGAGAGAGAGAATGATCGATTCAGCAGAAGTCCGAGACAACCCCGAGGTTCCGTCCGCCGCCGCTGCGGCCAGCGACGGCCCGGTCGATAAGAAGCCTTCATTTGCCGATCTGGGCCTGCGGCCCGAGGTTCTGCAGGCCCTGACCGACATGGGCTTTTCCGCGCCCATGGAGGTGCAAAGCGCGACCCTTCCCCTGGTGCGCGCGGGCCGCGACATCATGGTCCAGTCGCGCACCGGCTCAGGCAAGACCGCGGCCTTTGGCATTCCCTTTGCCGACGGCATGGTCGACGCCAACCAGAAATCGGTGCAGGCCATCGTGCTTCTGCCCACCCGCGAGCTCGCGCTGCAGGTGGCGGCTGAGATTGCGCGCATCTGCGCCCAGTCGGGATTGTCGATAGTCCCGGTGTACGGCGGCGCGCCCATGGGACGCCAGATCGAACAACTGCGCGCGGGCGGACAGATTGTCTGCGGCACCCCCGGACGCATCCTCGACCACTTGCGCCGTGGCACCTTGCAACTCGATAAGGTCAAGTTCGCGGTGCTCGACGAGTGCGACGAGATGTTGTCCATGGGCTTTCAGGAAGACATCGAAGCCATCCTGGAGCGGACCCCGCAAGAACGCCAGACCATGCTCTTCTCCGCGACCCTGCCCGAGGGCATTCAGCGTCTCGCGCGCCGCTATCTGCGCAAACCCGAGATGGTGACCCTGTCCGCTGAATTCGTGGGCGTGCACGAGATCCGCCACACCTACTACTCCATCCCCGGCGGTCAGCGCGAGGCCGAGCTTTCCCGGGTGCTCGATTTCGAGAATCCTGCGCGGGCCCTGATCTTCTGCAACACCCGCGAAGAAACCGGCCGGGTGGCCGAGTATCTGCGCCGGCAGGGCCTCGACGCCGAGGCGATTTCGTCGGACCTTTCACAGTCTGACCGCGAAAAGGTCATGACCCGCATGCGCGCGGGCAACATTCGATTTCTGGTCGCCACCGACGTGGCGGCGCGTGGAATCGACATCGAAAACCTGCCCTGCGTGATCAACTACACCTTCCCCGAATCACCCGAGGCGTATATCCACCGCACCGGCCGCACCGGGCGCGCCGGCCGTTCCGGCCACGCGGTGTCGCTCATCGGCCCCACCGAGGTCGGGTCTTTCTACTACCTGAAGTTGCTATACAAGATCCGGCCGGAAGAGCGCGCCCTGCCCTCGGAGGCGGAGCTACGTTCCAAGCATGAAGGCGAAAGTCTGTTGCGTCTGCGCAGCCTGCTGCCGGCTGATGTGGGCTCGGAATGGCATTCGCTGGCCCGCCGGGTAATCGGGGCGGCTGATGGCGAGCGTCTCATCGGATGCATGCTGCGCGCGACTCTCTCCGGGAAACCCGGGCGCGTCGAACCAGTGAAGCCGCCTCGGCAGACTGGCCGCGCGGAAGCGGCTCCGGGTGCGCCGGCTCCGAATGCGGCGGCTCCGGTCGCGGCGGCCCCGGTCGCGGCTGTCTCCGTCGCGGGTGCGCCCGTCGAAGCCGACGCATCCGCCCCGATCCAGAAAGACGCTGAGGACGCGCCTCGGCCCCCGCGCGAGCCAGCCGAGCAACGGCACAGCAGCGGCTTCCGGGATCGCGAACGGTCGAGATCAGATCGCGGACACCCCCCGCGTGATCGCGAGCGCGCCCCATCGGATCGCCCGCGCGCGAGTAGTGAACGTCGTGAGCGGGTCGAACGCAGCCCACGATCTGAAAAGCCTGCGCAAACCAGCGCAGCCTCGCCCGCGGCAGGAAGCGACGGCCGCGAGTTCTGGGAGGTGTGGAGCGAAGAAGTCGGCCGCACGCCGACCGCCAGCACAGCGGCTGCAACGGCGCCGGCGCCGAGCCTGCCACCGCTTGTGGCCGCACCTGCCGTCAGTCCACCGCCTGCCGCAAGTTTCTCGCCCCCTTCGTCGAGCTATCAGCCCCCGGCTCCCGGTCAGGTCCGGTTGTATCTCAACCTCGGTCGCAAGGACGGCGTCTCGACTGAAGAGATTGCGACCTTGCTCGCCAGCACCGGCGTATCCGTGCCCGCGGCGGCCATCGACACCATGAACACGCACAGCTACATCAACGTCAGCTCCGCCGACGGCGAAAAGCTGTGCGCAGGGTTGGTCGGCAAGGAACGAAACGGGCGCCCCATCACCTGCGAGCCGGCGCGGCCACCACGGCGGCGGTAGCCCGAAGAATGCTCTTCCGCCACAGAGAGCACTGAGTTCGCCGATCGAAGAGGGTTTGGATCCACACTCCGAACCCTCTTCTTCTTCTCTAGCTGGTGAAATCCGCTCGCCGGATTCCACCCACACTACGGGTGCGCCTCGGTGCCTGCGCCGTTGGCGTGCGACTCGATCAGTTCCAGCAGCTCGGCCACCTGGAAAGGCTTGTGAATGCAGGCCAAGCCAGGGCTCTCCAGGAATCGCCGCGCCTCGGGCGAACAAGCGCCGCCCGTGATGAAGATGAACCGCTGGGCCAGCTCCGGCCAGCGCTGCCTCACCGTTTCATACAACTCGGAGCCCGACATCTCGGGCATCTGCAGATCGCACAACACCGCATCGAAGGCGCGATCCTGGCCGAACAGGCGCAACGCCTCCTTGGCCCCCAAGGTGGTCTCCACGTCATGGTGGCTCATCAACATGCGACGATACGCCTTGAGCAGCAGCGCCTCGTCGTCGACCGCCAGGAGGCGGCGCCGTTGCACCGCCTTGTGCGCGGGCAAGGTCTTGGGCGGTCCCACCGGGCCGACGCCCCCGGCGGGCAGACGTACGCGAAACAGGGCCCCGCGGCCTACCACGCTCTCCGCGGTCAGATCGCCACCCGCGGAGGTCACAATGTCGCGCGAGATGGGAAGCCCCAGCCCTGTCCCCACGCCGGGCGGCTTGGTGGTGAAGAACGACTCAAAGATGCGCGGCATGAGCTCGGGCGGAATGCCCGGGCCGTTGTCTTCGACCTCGATCACCACGCGATCCCCATCGTCGTAACTTCGCACGTACAGCCGGTTGCGCTTAGGATTGCCGGCGGCCAGTGCATGCGCGGCGTTCATCAGCAGATTGAGGAAGACCTGGCCCAGCCGGGCGGCACTGGCACGCACGCGCCGGGTGGCCCGCAGATCCCGTTCCACCTGCGCTCGGTAGCGCAGTTCACTGCGCAACATGGTCAGCGACGAATCCACCGCCGCATTCACATCGGTCAGCAGCGTGGCGTCCTCGTCCACCCGTGAGAAGGAGTGCAAGTCGCGCACGATGCGATGGATGCGCGCCATGCCCTCCTTCGACTCGTGCACGATGTTCATGGCTTCAAACAGAATGTCGCTGAAACCCATCCTGCGCCCGTCTTTGGGATCTGTCTTGGGCTTGCCGTCGGATGTCTGGAGCAACTCCGCCAGGGCCTCCAGATTGGCCAGAACGAACGAAGCCGGGTTGTTGATCTCGTGCGCGACACCAGCGGCCAGCATGCCGATGGAGGCCAGCTTCTCCGACTGCAAACGCCGCACTTCTCGGTCGCGATCCTCGGTCACGTCGCGCACGTAAAGCAACACCCGCTTCCCGGCCGCGGGATAGGCCCGCGCCTGGAACTGGCGCCCGTGCAGGGAAAAGGTCCTGTCCTGGGTCGCGCCCTTGGCAGCGGTGTCGCGCGCCAAGATCGCCAGAGTCTCACGCATGGACGGATCCGCTCCTGGCTCGACCGGCCCGCCGGAAAACAGACGCTCGCCCACCGCCAGGCGGGCGGCGTCGGGCTCACCCCGCATACGGCGAAGGGCGTTGTTCTCCACCTGCACATGCCCCGAGGCGTCGAGCAAGAGAAGACCGTCTTCGATGACGTTGAAGGTGTCGCGAAGCGCGTCGCGCTCGGCACGCAGCTCGCCGGCCAGCTCTTCCAGTTGGCGCGTGCGCTCCACCACCTTGCCCGCCAGCTCGATGTTGTGGCGGCGCACCTCGTCGGCCAGCGCCTTCGAACGCAGCACCGAGCCCACCCGCGCCAGCAGTTCTAGCGGTTCGATGGGCTGGACGATGAAGTCGGCCGCACCCAGATCCAACCCGCGCAATCGGTTTTCCACCGGGTTCTGTGCGGTGGCCAGCAAGACCACGGGAATGGCGGCCGTCTTTTCATTGGCGTGAATGCGCCGGCACAGCTCGAACCCGTCCATTCCCTGAATGTCGGTGCGGGCCAGCAGCAAGTCCACGCCGCCCTTTTCCACCAGGTCCAAGGCCACGATCCCGTCAGAGGCCTCAAGCAATTTGTGGGTTCGCAACGACCGAATGGCGTCACAAACCGTGGCGCGGTTCTCACTGTCGTCGACCACTACCAGAATGCATGCCATGGCCCGACCTGTTTTCTACGCCACCCAATCCAAAAAACCGGCGCGCGTGAAGAACGGAGGACTCCCCAGACGCGGTCTGCGATGTTGTCCCGATGTTCTGGGGTGTGCTTTGCTCATGGAGTCGTTCGAGCGGTTATTATCTGCCTTCAACCGACCTCTTTTCAAGTTTGCTGCGCGCCAGAGGATGTGGATATCGATCGTGGGCCGGGCAGCAGACGCCGCCCGATAACCGTTGTATAGTGGCGGCTGAGATGTATACGGCCCGTGCGGTGGCATCGGTACTCGGCATGAGCCTGGCGCGCCTGCGCTCGTATCAACGCGCCGGCATCGTCACGCCGACCCGCAACGAAAAGGGCGAATTGCAGTTTTCCTTTGAAGATCTCGTCCTTTTGCGCAAGGCCGAAGGCCTGGTCGAACAGCGCATCCCTGCTCGTCGCGTGCGCGATGCCATCAGAAGAATCCGCGACGGCCTGCCCGCCGGCACCTCGGTCCACCAGGTGGCCCTGTGCGAGGAAGGCAAGCGTGTGATTGCAGATGACGGACTCCATCGATGGCACCCGGAATCGGGTCAGACGGTTTTCGATTTTCAGAAGACACCATCCGAGAACATCGGCGGCACAGTCACCTCGCTGGGCAACGCACGCGCCAACACGACGGCGGCAACAGGGCAGGACGCGCCACTCACCGCTCGTGATCACTTCAAGCGTGGCTGCCTGCTTGAAGCCACCGCACCAGATGAAGCCGGCGATGCCTACCGGGCGGCGCTGGACCTGGAACCCGAGTTCGCGGACGCGCATGTAAACTTGGGCCGCCTGCTGCACGAGGTGGGCGACGTGTACGCGGCCCTGGTTCACTACCGGGCGGCGCTCTCGCTGCGGCCCGGCGATGCCACGGCGGCCTTCAACGCTGGAGTCGCGCTGGAGGACCTGGGCGCCACGGTGGACGCCATCGCGGCCTACCGGCGCGCGCTGGAATGCGATCCCCGCAACCCTGATGCCCATTACAATCTGGCGCGACTCCTCGAACAAGACGGCAAGCCTGACTTGGCCGTGCGCCACCTCTTGCTATACCGTCAGCTCACCAAGAAACACTGATGGCAAACGCGGAACCCAAGCCCGATCGCCTTTTGCCGCCCATAGAGACGATCAGGGCGCAAGCGGCCCATGACATGCAACGCCTGGGGGCGCGCCTCGGCCAAGCCATGGGCGTGGGCGATGTGGTGGCGCTGGTCGGGCCGCTCGGCAGTGGCAAGACCACCTTCTCGCAGGGGCTGGCGCAGGGATTGGGCGTGGCAGCCGACCGCCATGTGACAAGTCCCAGTTTTGCCTTGGTCAACGAACACCCGGGACGCACGCCCTTCGTCCACGTCGACTTGTATCGAATCCGCACGCCCGCCGAGCTGCCCGAGCTGGGCATCGAGGAAGCCTACGACCGCGCCGCCACAGCGATCGAATGGGCCGACCGCTTTCCTGAGATCCTGCCGGCCGATCACCTGCACATCACCCTGGTGGTGGAAGAAATGGGCCGGCGCCGGCTTGCGCTATACGCCACCGGAGTGCGAAGTCAGCGACTGGCGGCTGCGCTGACGAGAACTTGATCGCTGAACCTGGCATCCTTATGGTGGGGACGTGGACATAATCCCGGTCATTTTCGGCGATTTTCGTCGTCTGATGCCTCCGCCCTACAGCGAGATGGTGCTGGTGGCGATGGCCTTCCTGTGCGGGGCTTTGGTGGGTCTTGAACGCGAGAAGGAGCATAAACCGGCCGGGCTGCGCACCATCATCTTGATCTGCGTCGGCTCTGCCATTTTCACGGTGGTGTCGGCCAGCCCGGCCATGGGGGGCCACGAGCCCGCCCGCATCGCCGCCCAAATCGTCACCGGCGTTGGCTTCCTGGGCGCCGGGTCCATTTTGCGCGATCGCCATCACATTTCGGGCCTGACCACGGCAGCCACCATCTGGGCCAGTTCGGGCATTGGCATTGTGGTGGGTGCCGGCTACGCGGTCGCGGGCCTCGCCCTGTCCGTGTGCGTGCTGGTCACCCTGGGTTGGGTCCGCCACCTGGAAGTCTTGCTCAACGGCGCCTGCCAGATGCGACGGGTGCTGATCGTATACCAGCCCGGCCAGGGCAAAACCCGCGTGCGTATCGGCGCGCTGCTGGACCAGGCCAAAGGAAGCCTCGCCATCGGGGCGGACAAGGAACGACCGCAAGGTCTGCGTGAGATCAGCGTGGAATACTGCGCTTCGCACCGCGATCACCGCGCCGTGCTGGCCGAGTTGGCTGATCTGCCCGGCATAGAAGCCCTGGAAACCGTCGAGTAGCTCAAGTTCTCGCCGCGGCTGCCGTTGTATCGCGTGGCACCTCTGCGTGCGATGAACGTCTCGTGACTGAAATTCAGCATCGGCCCGGCTAGGCACAGAGAGGGTTCATGTTCACCACGGTCGAAAAGGTCAAAGAGCTTCTCGCACAAGGCAAGAGTCTCATTCTGGCGGGCGACGAGGCTCTGCTTCGCATGTTGCCCCGCGGAACCTGGATTGGCGGCACAATCCCCTACTTCATGACCGAGAATGGGGGACAGACCTCGCGGGAACGCATCTTCGTTTGCGAAGTGCCCGCCATTGCGAGTGGCGCGCGCGTGGCCGTGTATGACGAAGCGTCCATCTCGCGCGTCTTTGTGGACAGTCCCGACCCCGGCTACACCATCCTGATACTCCCGGCGTTTACCCGTCTGCACCAATGCTTTGCGCTCGACTCTCCCCTTTATGAACAGCAGTTCTTCAAATCGGTCGCGGGTTGGATTGCGGGTACACGCCTCGAAGACGTGGGCTGGATTTCACCCAAGGTTTTTGCCGGACCCACGGGCGCCGTGCTCGAAAGCAAGGGCGCGGCGATGCACGTCGATCTCCCGTCCACGCACCATGCGCGCATTGGCATTGTGAACATCTTCGAGCCGAGCGACGGCGAAGACATTTGCTTCCCCGAAAGCGGATTCCAGGCCAGCGAGTGCATCGTGGCCGGCAAGCGGGAAAATGTCGTCGACTACATGACCCGCACGGGGGTTGACCTTCGCCTGCCGTTGGTTTCCGACATGTTCGGGACCAAGGTCAACGTGAGCATTCAGTCGCTGGACCTCACCGGGCGCCTGGTGAAGTTCTTCGCCCCGGTGTTCAAGGGCGTGGGCTATCGGCCGGCCAAGCCGGTTTTCGGTTACTCCGAACGTTTTCTCGCGGCCATTCCCGCCGATGTCCAGTCGCCCGCGTTTTCCTGCAATTGCGTGCTCAACTACCTGCACGGCCAGCTGGAAGGTCGACGCACCGGCAGCCTGCTCGGGCCGATGACATTCGGTGAAATCGCCTACCAGCTGCTCAACCAAACCCTGGTTCAGATCACCATCGCGCAGCTACCGTAGTATTACAATTTGGCGACCAAGGCGCGCAGGTCAGCCTCGCCGCGCCTTTGACCGCCCTCTTCGAACCACACCACGAAATCGCATCCTTCCCGCCAACGCGAGCAGCCCCATCCGCGTTTGCCCGTGATGAGATTCCCGATGCGGCAGCGCGGACAGAGAAGATCGCCGATGCCGTCACGGGGCGCTGCGACCGCTTTGGGGTTTACAGCGGTCGGAGCTGATCGGGGCGCCGGAGCGCGGGTGTTCGCAGCCTTGCCGCGCCCCTTCGCGCTGCCGCGTCCTTGCGTCCACTTCTTTGTCTTGCCCAAGTTCGCGGCGGGCAGCGCGACGGCACGCATGGGGGCGGCTGCCCGGATGGCATCGACCATCTCCTGCACATAGCGGGCGATGTCGGCCATGAAGACATCGCGCCTGTCCTCGCCGCGCGCCATGCGGGCCAGACGCGCCTCCCAGGTTCCGGTCAATTCCGGTGAGGCCAGGCTGGGCACGGGCAACCCGTCGACCAGGGCGATGCCCACCGGCGTGGCGACCAGGTGCTTGCCTTCCCGGGCGACAAAGCCGCGCTTGAGCAGGGTCTCGATGGTCGCGGCCCGGGTGGCCGGCGTACCGAGGCCGCTGTCCTTCATGGCGGCCCTCATCTCGTCTTCGTCGAGCGAATCCGCGGATCCGCGCAAGTCTTCGATTCCGTCGCGCGAACCCCCAGGCGCACCGGCCTCTGACCGCGCAATGGTCTTGCCCGCATTCTCCATGGCCGACAACAGACTCGCCTCGTTGTGCCGGGCGGGTGGCTTGGTCTTCTTGGCCAAGGTTTCGAAGCGGCCGTCCAACCTCTGGTCCTGAGCCAGGGGTGGCAGCACGGCTGGCTCATCCTCGTCAGCGTCTTTCTTCTTGCCCTTCTTCGCCTCCGACTTTTCCTCAGCATCTTCGCCGCCGAAGCCAGCCACCTCTTGCCAGCCGGCGACCAGACGCACTTTCCCCTTTGCAGAAAAGCTGTCTGGCGGCGGGGGAACCGCCGCAATCAGCGGCACCTCCTCCGCGGGTGCGGCGCCGGACCTCTGCTCGGGCTTCTCGCGGCCAACCGGCCGCGCCCCCTGCCCCACCCTGACCACCACTTCGGTCTGCGCGAACTCCGCATCAGGATAGAAAGCCCCAAGAAATCGGCGCACCACCAGATCGAAGACCCGACGCTCGTTGCGTTCCAGCGCGTCCAGCTGGGCTGCCTTGCCGGTGGGCACAATGGCGTGGTGGTCCTGGATCTTGCTGTCGTCGAAAAAACGCTTGCTGGGCCGTGGCTGATTCGCCAAGAGCTGCCGGGCAAAGGGCGCGTAGTCGTCAATCCCGCTCAGGCCGCTGAAGATCTTCGGCATGGTGGCCACCATGTCGCTCGACAGGTGGCGCGAATCGGTGCGCGGATAGGTCAGGATCTTGTGTCGTTCGTACAACGCCTGCGCCGCATCCAGGGTGGCCTGGGCCGAAAGGCCGAAACGCTTGTTGGCCGTGCGCTGCAGGGACGTCAGATCGAAAAGCAGCGGTGGTGGCTCGCGGGACTTGCTTTGCTTCAGGCTCTCCACCACCGGGCCATCAGGATCGCTGGCCGCGCCGTGGGCCCGACAGCGGCCGCACACCTCGCTGGCCACCTGCGCGCTGGCAAAACGGGCGGCCTTGTCGAGAGACCAGGTCGCGCCGAAGCGTGCACCATCGGCTGTGGTCAGATCGGCCTTCAGCTGCCAGTAGTCTTGCGGCACGAACTTCTGGATGGCCTTTTCCCGTTCCACCAGGATGGCCAGCGTGGGGGTTTGCACGCGGCCGATGGAATACAACATGGAATCCGGGCCGGTGCGCTGCCGGACGGTCACCGCCCGCGTGGCATTCAGGCCCACCAGCCAATCCGCCTCGGATCGACAGCGGGCAGCATCCGCCAGCTTTTCCAACTCGGTCCCTGGCTTGAGCGTGGAAAATCCCTGGCGAATCGCCTCGTCGGTCAACGAGGAAATCCATAGCCGCCGGATGGGCAGCCGGCTGCCGGCAAGCTGGTAGACATAGCGGAAGATGAGCTCGCCCTCGCGGCCCGCGTCGCAGGCGTTGACCACCTCGGAAAAGCGTTTGTCCCCTAAGAGCCGGCACACCTGCTGCAGCTGATCGCGTGTGCCCTGCACCGCCCGGAGTTTGAACTCCGATGGAATCATTGGCAGCGTATCGAGACGCCAGGCCTTCCAGCGCCCGTCGTAGCTGGCCGGCTCGTCCAGTTCCACCAGGTGACCCACGCACCAGGTGATCACGCAGTCTTTGCCGTCGAAACAGTGTCTGCCCGTCGGGCGCACCCCCAGCACGCGCGCCAGATCGCGCGCGACCGAGGGCTTTTCAGCGATCACCAGTTGCACCATGTGAGTTTATCGGAAGTCGCGAGAAGAAGGTGCGTGGAGAAAGCAATTTTGCTCGCATTCAGGTGCGAGCCCGTTGGTCGAGGAGGCATGAGCATGATTCGAAGCTACCTGATCACGCCGATGTTGCCGTCGTAGGCTTTGACGAAGGAGATCGAATGCGCGAGTCGCGCTATCTTTGAAGTGTGAACCGTCCGACTGACCTTTCGCACGAGATCGATGTCGCACGCCGGTTGGCCAAACAAGCCGCCGCCCTGGTGCGCCGCTTTGCCGAGCAGCCCATCTCGGTGAAATACAAGGATGCGGGCGAGCCGGTCACCGAGGCGGATCAGGCAGCCAGCGCGCTCATCGTGAGCGGCCTGGCGCAGGAATTCCCCGACGACGCGATCCTGTCGGAAGAATTGCCTGACGATGGCTCGCGCCTGGGCAGACCACGTGTGTGGATGGTCGATCCCATCGACGGCACGCGCGACTTCGTCGCCGGCCGGCCCGGCTGTGTGGTGATGATCGGCCTTTGCATCGAAGGCCGGCCCCAACTGGGTGTGGTGGCACAACCGAGCACCGACACCTTGTGGAGCGGCATCGTGGGTCAAGGCGCCTGGCGCGAAACGCCTGATGGCCTGCGCGCGCCGATGCGGACATCCACGCTGGCCCAGGGGCCCGGGGTACGTATCGTGGTGTCGAAGTCACGCCGCTCGCCCCAGATCGATGCCTTTCGTCTCGCCCTGGGCGTGACCGACGAAATGAATGTGGGCAGCGTGGGCTTGAAGGTCGCGCTGGTGAGCCAGGGCGATCGCGATCTCTACCTTTACCCCGGTGAGCACACCAAGCTGTGGGACACCTGTGGCCCGGAAGCGATCCTCATCGCAGCGGGTGGCCGAATGAGCGACATCGACGGCTGCCCGCTCGACTACAGCAAGACTGATCTCAACAACCGCGGCGGCGTGGTGGCATCGAACGGCCCGCTGCACGACCATGTCATCCAGGCCCTCGCAGCCGCGCGGGGACAGTGATCACGTCCCCGCGACGGTGATGCGGGACACGCGCAGGGTCGGGGTCTGTACCGAGCTGCGCGCGTCGAGGTCGTCGCCCACGCCATCAATGGTCTTCCACAGATCGTCGAAGTTGATCGAGAGGGTGATTTCGCTGACCGGATGGGCGCGGCTGCCGTTGTCGATCCAGAAACCGTTCGCGCCTTGCGACCAATCCCCAGTCACGGGGTTGAAGCCAAACCCCATGAGGTCGGTGACGTACAACCCCTCGGGCACGCGCTCCAGCTCGGCAGCGGGGGTCTTGCCCGCGAGCAGGATGAAATTCGAGGTGCTCACATGTGGCCCGCCGCCCACGCCACGACCCGCTGATCCGGTCGAGACGCGGCCCAGTTTCCGCGCCGAATACACATCGCAAAGAAAGCTGCGCAGCACACCTTGTGACACGACCACGTTGGGCCGCGTGCTGAGGCCCTCGCCATCAAAGGGTCGCGACCCGGGCGCGCGCGGCAACAGCGGGTGATCCATCACCGTGACCAGAGGCGAGGCCACGGCCGTGCCTTCGCGTGACGCCAAGTAACTGCCCTTGCGCCACACGGCGCCGCCAGAAACCACGCCGGCCAGCTGTCCCAGCAGCGAGCGCGCCGCCTCGGGCGCGAACACCGCCGGCACCTGACAGGTGGCGATCTTGCGCGACCCGAGCTTGGCCAGGGTGCGCCGGGCCGCCTGCAATCCCACGGTCTCGGGATCGAGCAAGCCCGCGGCGAAGCGCGACGCCGTCCAGTAGTGCCCGTTGCGCTTCTTGCCGTCGGCATCGTCGCACACCGGGGCCACCACCAGCGATAGACTGGTGCCGCGATAGCCGCCTGAAAATCCGGCTGAGCTGGCAAAGGCGGTTGCACCCATCACGCGGCTGGCAACCGCGCCCTCGGAATTCGTCACGCGGCGGTCGAGTTGCATCGCCGCCTGTTCGCCCTGCCGGGCCAGAAGCAAGGCCTGGGTCGCGTCGAACGCCGGCGCAGCCTCGTCCCACAAATCGAGATCAGGAATTTCGCGCGCCATCTCGTGCCGCTCGGGCAAGTCGGCCAATGGATCGGGCTCGGCCAGCCCGCACAGCTCCACCGACTCGCGCGCGAACTGGCGCATGGCCGCTGGGGTAAAGTCCGAACTGTAGGTCAGAGCCACCCGGTGGTCGCGCAGGACGCGCAGGCCGAGCCCGCGGCTGCCCGCCTCCTTGACCAGCTCGGGCTCGCCCAGGCGAACCTTCACCTCCAGCTCGGATCCGTCCCGCACCAAGACCTCGGCGCCCTCCGCGCCGGCATCCAGCGCATACGAGAGCATCTCCTCGGCCCATTCCTGGCAGCGACGGGCATCGGGAAGCTTGGTCATGGCGTGCGCGTGCCTCCCACCGTGATGCGCGCGATCTTCAGCGTCGGCGTCCCGACGCCCACCGGTACCGACTGCCCATCCTTGCCACAGGTCCAGGTTCCCTCGGACAGCTTGAAATCGTGGCCCACCATGGTCACCTGGCGCAGCACCTCGGGACCGTTGCCAATCAGGTTCACCCCGCGCAGGGGCGCGGTCAGCTTGCCATCCTCGATCAAATAGCTCTCGGTGAGCGAAAACACGAAATCGCCGTTTGCGATGTTCACCTGGCCGCCCGAGAAATGCTTGGCGTAGACGCCTCTTTGCACGGAACGAATGATGTCTGCTGGATCGTCCTGGCCGCCGAGCAACATGGTGTTGGTCATGCGCGGCAGCGGCTGGCAGCGAAAACTCTCGCGCCGTCCGTTGCCGGTGGCTTGGTTGCGGAAGTGGCGGGCCGAGATGCGATCCTGCAGATAGCCGCGCAGGATGCCGTCTTCGATGAGCAGGTTGCGCTGACCGGGATTGCCTTCGTCGTCGACGTTGATCGATCCCCGCGCGTGGCCAACCGTCGCGTCGTCGACCACCGTGCACTGGCGCGACGCCACCGGCTGGCCGATCTGGTCGGTGTAGTTCGAGGTTCGCTTGCGGTTGAAATCAGCCTCCAGGCCGTGGCCAACCGCCTCGTGCAAGAGGATGCCCGACTCGCCTGGTCCGAGCACGACTTGCATGGGGCCGGCCGGCGCTTCCTGCGCGTGCAACATGGCGACAGCGATGCGGGCTGCCTCGCGGCCGTGGTCCTCGGGCTCGTGCCCGGGCAGCGCGAACAGATCCAGACCGCGCCGCAGGGCCGTGCCCGAGCGACCGCCCTGGCGCCGACCGCCCTCCTCTGCCACGGCATGAACCCCGAGACGCAGCATGGGCTGCCGGTCGTGCGCCTGCCGCCCGTCGGACGTGAAGATCAGGACCTCGCGCCACTCTTCCGCCAGCGCCGCCTCCACGCGCACAATGCGCGGGTCGTACGTGCGCGCGGCTGCATCGGCCCGACGAAGCAGCGCCACCTTGTCAGCTCCCGGCCGATTGAGGGACGACTCGGACACCGGATAGATATCGCCGCCGTCAAACGGGGTCAGCGCAACCGGCGCCACCGCGCGACCGGCCGCTGCGATCTGCCCCGCGGTGCGCGCCGTCTTCAGCATGCGATCCGAAGAAAGCTCTTCAGTATAGGCGTAGCCCGTGGCATCCCCGCGCAACACGCGCACGCCGAGGCCCACCACCAGCACCCGTCCCACGCTGCGCACCCGCGCCTCTTCCAGGGAAAAATCGGCTGCGCAGCGAAACTCGAAGTACAGATCGGCGTAGTCACCGCCCGAGGCCAGGGCTTCACCGAGCAGGTGTTCCGCCACCGTCGCATCGATCCCGGCCAGCGGGTTCGACGCCGGAGACTCACTCGATCCGAACGGGCGACTCACTCAGGGATTGCCCAGCCCGAGTGCTTCGCTGTTCTTGGTGCGAATCTTGACCAGGCCGCGCACCTCGACCTGACGAATCCGCTCGCGCGTGAGGTTGAGAATGGCGCCCACGTCTTCCAGGGTGATGCCACCGCGATCGGCGACGTCGAGCGAGCAGGTCTCGGCCATTTCCCAGACTTCCAAATGGGGAAAGTTGAGCTTGATGGCACCGCTGTCGGGATTCACGTCGAGGTACAGGTGGTGCTCGCAGCTCACGAACGGGCAGGGTCGGGGCATGGCCAGACATTCGGCACGCGTGCGCGGCCTTTCCACATCCTCGGGATAGACCAACTCCTGCGCCAGGCGCTTCTCGTCGCGGGTCAGTCGCTTGGGCGCGATGGTCTTCGATCGAAAACGGCCATCGCGCGACGCCCTCACCTTGCAGCGAATCTTCGCCACCTCGGGTTGCGGCTGCTCGTCGTTGCGGTCGGCCGCGGCTTCCTCTTGCTCCTCGAATTCAACTCGCTCGTCGTCCATGGTGATCCTCCCTGCTGCGCGTGTCGGTCGGGGCACGCGCTAGTACAAATCGCTGCCGCCCCCCGCAGCAGTCCCCGCTGCCGCCGTCGCGGCCTGCGAGGAAAAACTTTCTTCCAAATCGGAAATGCGCCGGACCAGATCGCCCGCGGCTCGCTTCGCGGCTTCGATCTCTCGTTCGATTTGCTGACGCCGCTCGGGCGTCAGGGCCGGTCCCTTGGCCTCGCGCTCGAAGTTCGCGATGAGGTCACGCAGGCCTTCGCTCACGCTCTTGATCTCTTCCTTGAACTTGGCGAACGAGCGCTGGATCTCCTCGATGGTCAGGTTGCGGGCCATCATGGCTTTCACCTGGTTCACCCGCCGCACCACACTGGCCGGATACATGCCGAGTGACCCGCAGTGCTTGCCCTTGCGCCCGATCCGCACCGATCGCGGCAACAGCCCAAGCTGCACGTACTTGCGCAGGGTCGCTTCGGAGAAGCGCACACCCCGCGACGCAAACACGTCGACGATCTCGCGCGAACTGATGCCCCGCTGATGAAACTGGCCTTCGATGGCGACCAGCTCGTCCTCGTCGAGCAGCCCAGACGAGCGCACCGCCCCCGTCTGAGTCTCAACGCGAACCATGTCACTGTTTCTCTTCATCAGTCGAGTGTGACTGTAATCTATTCAATAGACTCTTCTCAATAGAGAAAACCACTACGCCTTTGTTCAGGTGGTTCCCGCATTCCTTGCAGCGCCACTTGCCGATCGGTGACCGGGTGGTCTGCACAGCGGGAAAGCAGCGCCTGTCAGGCCTCGGCCGCGGTCTTTGTACGAGTGTTCTGCCGCCTCCACAGGTGCGGCCACCGCCAGCCGCCCTGCCATGCGCGAACCGAGCGCATGGTCGCCCGGGCGCCGGGCGCTGTGGCCGTGCGTGCGCCAGACGCGGAGCGCTCACGCCCTCGCCCTACGCTTCCCGCATCTCGCGTCCCACACGAACACGCTCACGCACTCGCCCACCCGACCCGTCACCCGCGCGCCGCAGCCCGGATTCGATTCCGGGGCCGGCCTCCCAATCGGCTCGCGTCACAGCTTCCACGCGACCAGATGATCGCCGAGGCTGAGCCTCATCTAAAAGGGAGCCCGCAGCACGGCCCGGTGGGGGTCTCCGCCCCTCCCCGACCGCGCTTTAGGACTGCAGCAACACAAACCGTGGTTGGCGGACGGCTCGGCTGTGTGATAATACGACTGGTCTGGTAGTCCGGCTATGCAGGTTGTTTTGAAAACCAGACTACTCGCTCACGGCACAACCGAATGCTTCTTGACTGGGTCTACGGGCTCTTCTCCAACGACCTTGCCATTGACCTTGGCACGGCGACGACGCTGACGTTTGTTCGCGGCAAGGGAATCGTTTCGAACGAGCCGTCGGTTGTGGCGGTTCAGCGCACCGGCAACGGCACCAAGCGCGTGTTGGCCGTGGGCAAGCAAGCCAAGGAGATGCTAGGGCGCACGCCAGGGAACATCGCGGCCGTGCGCCCCATGAAGGACGGCGTCATCGCTGACTTCGAAGTGGCCGAGGCGATGTTGCGCTACTTCATCACGCGCGTGCACAACCGGCAGACCCTGGTCAAACCACGCATCATCATCGGCGTACCCTCGGGCATCACCGAGGTCGAGAAACGCTCCGTGCGCGACTCGGCCCTGGCGGCTGGCGCCCGCGAGGTCTATCTGATCGAAGAACCGATGGCCGCGGCCATTGGCGCCGGTCTGCCGGTCACCG
>Ga0265330_10000669_pt1 | contig 21995 bp, 16 predicted proteins | sample 41919metaG_FD_202083 | JGI IMG/M metagenome (GOLD analysis project Ga0265330, IMG submission 202083) | Rhizosphere microbial communities from Carex aquatilis grown in University of Washington, Seatle, WA, United States - 4-19-19 metaG | ecosystem: Host-associated > Plants > Roots > Rhizosphere... | reverse complement strand
CGAGGTCTCTCGGCTGAGGGGCGGCTTCAGCGGCGCGTGCGGGCGCCGCGGCCGGCGGCGGGACGCCGTCGGCCCGCCGCGGAGGGCGCGCCGCCTGCGCGCTTGGGCTTGCTCTCCGAGGGCGCGGGCTGCCGGACCTCTTCCTTGGTCTCGGGGATCGCGCCCGCCGGCGTGGATGCTGGCACGACCGGGGCAGCGGCCGCCGCCGCGAGCTCGGCCCGGGTCACGAATCCGAATTCGTAGAGGATCCAGCCGAGGGCCGCCAGCGTGGCCACCGACATCCACATGTACTGCTCGTCGAGCCAGGTCGGCATGATGCGCAGCCGTCCCCACGGGAATCCGCCGGGCAGGTACTGGGTCGGTGCCAGGTCGATGAACCCGGTCAGCGCCGTGGCCGCCAGCAGCGCGAGGCCGACCTCCCGGCGCTTCGTCCACAGCAGCGCCGTCACGATCAGGAACGAGTAGTAGTAGCACGTGAGCTCCGGGATCACGGCGATCATGAGGGAGCTCAGGGCCGCCGACTCCCACGCCGAGAACCCGCGCACCGCCCGGAACAGGAATCCGGCGAACGCCAGGACGCCCGCGATGTAGAGCCACTTGCGCTGACCGAAGGCCCGCAGCCGTGCGTCCTTCCAGTCCTTCCACGGATCCTCGAGGCGATCCGACTTCAGGAACCGGCCGGCCTCCTCCTCCTTGTAGACGACCACCGTTCGCCAGCCCATGTAATTGGTGAGCGGCGTGGCCGTGTGCTTCTTGCTGTTCTTGAGGAACATGCGGTAGCCATCGATCCCGCTGCTGGTCTTGAGGCTGATCGGCACCAGGATGAGCGCGGCCAGCGCCGCTCCGAACAGCACCGCGACATTGCTGCGGTCGACCTTGCGCAGGAGCGTCGGCAGCTCCCTCAGGGGCAGGCGCTGGCGCGCCGGACGCCCACGGGTCTGCTCGAGCACCTGATGGACGATCACGAACGCCGGGCCGAGGAGCAGGAAGACCGGGAAGACCCGCAGGAGCCCCGAGTACATCATCAGGAAGCCCCCCAGCACCGGTCGCTGCTTCTTCACCAGACAGACCCCGGCCGTCATGTGGAACAGCCAGTCCCAGCGCAGGTAGGCGCCCCCCGTCCAGTAGAATCGCGACGGGAAATTGGTGCCGAAGACCGCCAGGGCCACGCACAGCGTCTGCCAGCCGAACGCCCACCAGATCATCAGCACCATCCCGAAGATGAACACCGGATCGATGGCGGTGAGCAGGCGCAGCTGGGTGTCCGAGGCCGGAGCCAGGTTGGCCAGGGTGGTCCCGAGGATGTTCCACACCGGCGTGCCGTTGTAGCCGTGATCGGTCTGGGCTTCCTCCCAGCGCTTGACCCCGTGACGCAGCCGAAAATACTCGATGTCCTTCCGGAACTTCTGCCAGCGCTCCGGGGTGAAGTGATCCTTGCACCGCTCGGGGTGGGCCAGGATCTCCTGGGTTCCCCCGAGGAAGTTGGTGCGCAGGTTCATGATCTTGCGCAGCTCCACCCGCCGGCGGACCCCCGGATCCTCCGAGTCCGCCACCGACGCGCACTCGTAGAGGCGATCGTAAGACAGCTCGGCGAAGTACTTCGACCCGATGTAGTAGTGGTACGAGTCCCAGTAGTGGACGTAGTTGCCGAAGTGGAAGGCCCCGAAGTTGAAGTAGGCCTGGAACGAGAGCACCCCGACCAGGACCAGGAGCTGGTTGCGAAACGCGAACCCGCGCGCCGACGGCGGCGGACGGACCGGGCGGCCAGCCACCTCGCCGAGGGGCGGCCTCGAGCCCGGCCAGCGCGCCTGGATCCACTCGCGCGCCGCCGCCGACGAGGAGAAGGGACTGACGAGCAAGGTGAACGCGCTCGACAGGGCACACACGAGCGAGGTGACCCAGGTCGGTAGCCAGTTGGTGCCGTTGCTGATGAGGTAGGCGACGGTGAAGTAGATGGCGATCGATCCGGCGGCCGCCACGACCGGAGCCGAGGCGGGCAGCGCGATGTCCTTCCCGGTGCGCTCCACCTGCCAGCCCCACAAGAGGAGCAGGAAGGCCGCCGCCGCCAGGGCCATCTCGAAGCGCGCGCTCACCTTGTCCTCCCACCAGGCGAGCTTGGTCCAGGGCGGCTCAGTCACGGTCGCCAGCGGCGCCGACGTGACCCGGAAGGCGGGAGGAAAGGGGTTCGGCCGCAGGCAGTACGCCGCGAACTCCGAGATCGAGTAGAACCCGTCACCCACGCCCTCGCCCACCCGCAGGTACCGGACCGTCATGGCCGGGATCTCGACCCAGCGGGCGCGCAGGCCGTGTCCGCGGTCGATGGCGTTCTCGACCTCGACCACCACCTTGTAGCTTCCGGGGCTGTCGTCGAGCGAGCCAAGGATCCGGTAGGTGTCGTTGGCGTCCGCCTGGACGTAGAGCGCGGTGATGGGCGTCGGCTGGCCGAGATCGTAGGTGAGCGAGCCTGCGCCCGTGTCGAAGGTGATGGCCACCGGTGCGTCCCACTGCGCGCCCTCGGGGCCGACCGCCCCGTCGGTCACCAGGGACGCGTCGCCCCGCAGGTCCTGCCACTTCGCGGGTCGCTTTCCGGCGAGCAGGTTGTCGGAGGTGCACGACTGAGCGGAAGCCGGGGAAGCCACCGTCGAGCCTGCCAGCAGCGCCGCCCACGCCGCGAAGGGCAACAACCAAAATCTCCCCCGCCTTCCTGCCGGGTGGAACGTCATCCTGGGGGTGTGCATCGGGGGCAGACTACCAGCAACTTGCCGGGGAATGAATGGGCGGACGGGCGCGTCCGAGCCACGCCGGGCTGCATCGCGGCCCGGGCGCTGCGCGCCATCCGATATCCTGGCGAGCGTGCCACGCCGCCACGAGCCACGTCCCCCCGCCGCGGGCGAATGGCCGCTGCTCCGCGCCGCCATCAACCGGGTGTTCCGTCCGGGCGGCGGGGATCTCGCCGCCGAGTTGCCGAGGTTCCTTCATCCGCGCAACTTCGGCAACCTCCGGGTGATCGTGGGAACCGGCGCGGCGACCGGCCAGCCCGCCCCCCCGGGCGCGCAACCCGGCGGCGCGCAACCCAGGATCCTCGCGCACGCTGGCTTCTTGCCCCGCATCGCGAACATCCACCGCCGGAAGGTGCGCGTCGCTTGCATCGGCGCCGTATTCGTGGTTCCGGAAATGCGTGGTCACGGACTTGGAACACTCGTCCTCGAGGAGGTCCTCCGGCTGGCCCGGCGCGACGCCGACCTGGTGATGGTTTCCGGGGATCGTGGACTCTACCTCCGGCAAGGCCTGCGCCCGGTCGCACCGCTGGTCCGCGTCCAGCCCCCAACGGCGACGCCCGATTCGGCGGCCCCCCCAAGAATTCGGACCCGCGAGGCGACCGCAGATGATATCGATAGGCTGATCGCGATGCACGATTCCCTGGACGTCCGGTTCGCACGATCGGCCAGCGACTGGCGCCACTGGCTCGCCTCCCGGCCCCTCCTGTTTCTCGGCGCACCCGCTCGGCTCGACCTCGTCGGGGCCGCGCCCCAGGCCGAGGCCGAGGCCGATGCCGATGCGACGCCCGAGCGGTCCTGCGTGGCGTACCGCGTGACGGCGCTCGGCCGGCGGACCATCGTGGAGTACGCGGGGGACCCCGCGGCGGTGCTGGACAGCGCGCAGCTCTCCGGAGATGCGCTCTGGGTCCCCCCTCACGACCGCGAGATGCTGGCGAAGGCGAGCAGCCTCCCAGGCTGGACCTCCGCGCCGAGGCCCTTCCCCATGACCGCGGAGGCGCGCATTCCCAACCTCACCACCGTCCCATGGTACGGACTCGACTACCTGTGACGAGCGACGCCCGCAACCTCCGATGAGCCCGACCATCGCCATCGTCGTCACGGTCGTGATCGTGCTGGCCAACGCGTTCTTCGTCGCCTCCGAGTTCGCCTTCGTCAAGATCCGCCAGACGCGGGTCGAGCAGCTGGCGAACCAGGGCCGGCACCGCGCCAAGCAACTGCTCGGGATCACCACCCGCATCAACGACTACCTGTCGGCCAGCCAGCTCGGCATCACGGTCGCGTCCCTGATGCTCGGCTGGCTCGGCGAGCCAGCGGTGTCCAAGCTGATCGCGCCGTTCTTCACCCGGCACTTCGATCTGCACCCCGCCACCGTGCACACCATCGCCGCGACGATCAGCCTCTCGATCATCACCTTCCTGCACACCGTCCTCGGGGAGCTCGCGCCCAAGGCGCTGGCCATTCGCCTCACCGAACCGGTCGCGCTCTGGTCGGCGCTGCCCTTCCGGATCTTCTACCTCGTGACCACGCCGCTGACCTGGGCGCTGCGCAACAGCTCGGCGCTCGTGCTGCGGGCGCTGCGGCTGCCGCCCGCCTCGGAGGCCGAGATGCTGCACTCGCCGGACGAGCTGCGCCTCGTCCTGCAGCACGTGGAGCTCGACCCGGGCGCGCGGCGCCTCATCGATCGCGTGTTCGACTACACCCAGCGCATCGCCCGCCACGTGATGGTCGTGCGGCGAGACGTGGTGGTGCTGGTGGCCGGGCGGCCCTTCGAGGACAACCTGCGCATCGCCCTCGCCAACCAGTACACCCGCTATCCGCTGGTCGAACCGGAGAGCGATCGGGTGGTGGGGTACGTGCACCTCAAGGACATCGTGTCGGCTCTGGCGTCTGGCAAGCCTCCACAGCGCATGCGGGAGCTGATGCGCGAGCCGATCTACGCGTCGGAGGACACCCGCCTCGAGTGGCTGCGGCGCGAGTTCCAGCGGCGACGCGTGCACATCGCGGTGATCCTCGGGCCCGGGCACGCCTTCACCGGGATCGTCACCCTCGAGGACTTGCTCGAGGAGTTCGTGGGCGAGATTCAGGACGAGCAGGACCACGAGGAGATCCCACCGCTCACGCGGACGCCCGATGGCGCGTTCGAGGCCGACGGGAGGCTCACCCTCGACGTCGCCAAGCGCGACATGGGCCTCAAGCTGCCGCCGCTGCCCCCCGACGTGGAGACGCTCGGCGGGTACATCCTGACCAAGCTGGCCGAGGTGCCGGTCCCCGGTGACACGGTCGAGGCGGCGGGCTACCGATTCACGATCCTCGAGGTGCGCGAGCGCCGCATCCGCCGCATCAAGGCGGTCCCCCTCGCAGCCGAAGAGGCGACCGACCCGGACTAGGCGGGGGGCCGCGGACGTCCCCCCACGTGCCAGCGCCTCCGGCGCTCGCGGGGGGCCGCGGACGTCCCCCCACGTGCCAGCGCCTCCGGCGCTCGCGGGGGGCCGCGGACGTCCCCCCACGTGCCCCCCTCGGATCTTGCTGAGGCGGGCCGGCGCGGCGAAGCCGCGCCTCCCGTTGAAAGACCCGCTCGCGGCGCTCGCTCTGGCGCTTCGACGAAACGACTCTCCCTCCCACGCGAAGCGGGAGTCCCGGTGGACCGACGCGGTCCGTCCCTACGAATGAAAGCCGCCCTTCCCTCAGTTGTCGGGCGCGCCGCAGACCAGCCACGCGAGGATGAGCTGGCGCTCGCTGGCGAGGAGCGGCGGTTCCCCGATGGGAGGCATTCGACACGCGTGAACTTGCGACAGAATGCTCTGCGCCTGGGGGGAGACCTCCGCCCACGTCTGTATCGGGCGGCTCGGCTCGACCCCGGTGGGAGAGTGGCAGGCGCCGCCGCAACGGCTCTCCAGCACGGGCCCCACGTCGGAGGCAAAGGACGGCGGCTTGGCCGGGCAGGCGGCCGGTGTGTCGTTCGGGCAAGAAGCGACGCCGGCGGCCGCCGACCCGCCCCCGCACCCCGCGGCCAGACCAACCCCGAGCAACACGCCAGCGAGCCAGGCACGTCTCCAGGCACATGCCGATGTCGGTTTCGACACCCTGCGCTGTCTGCCGGCAACGCCCGGTTCGGTCGGCATTCGCGAGGCGCTCACGGTCGGGATGAGCCTACCCGACCGCGCCGTCCGTCGGCGCGCCAATGGGGTGCGGAAAGCGGTGCCCAGGGACAGAATTGAACTGTCCACACACGGATTTTCAGTCCGTTGCTCTACCAACTGAGCTACCTGGGCCAAGGTCCTTCTGGACCGCGAGATCATCGCGGGTCCCGAAGGGCGCGTAACAATGCCAACGGCGGCCAGGCTGGTCAAGAGTGGAGTGTGGGTATGTTTCGCGGGGCCTGGCCATCGCCCGCCGTGCCCGCGTCGGGCAGGTCGCCGCCGACCGCGCTCGGTCGGCGTCACGCCCGGAGCCGATCTCCGAGGGCAAAGCTCGAAGCCAAGTCTTGGAAACCAAGTCTTGATTGACTGGCAGCCTGCGGCTAGGGTCTACGCGCGTGTTTCTGTCGACCTCCGTCCTCGTCTCCGTCGCGACCGCCACCCTGGCGGCGCTGCCCGCCGGCCCTCCGGCCGATGGCGCGGCGGGTGCGGTTTGCGTGCTGGCGGCGGCCGAGTGCGACCTGGCCGAGGCCTCGGCCGGGTCGCGTGAGCCGGTGATGTATGCGACACCGGCCGAGGTGGATTGCCGCGCCGCCGTGTCCACGGTCGCGGTGAACAGCCGCGCCGATCTCCAGCTCGAGTCGGGCGACTGCAGCCCGATGACATCCGACTACCGCTTCCACATCTCCCGGCTCCCCGAGAACCCGGCGGGCGGCTCGCTCGCGCCGCAGCGCGTGCGCCGGAGCCCCCGGCCCGCCATCGAGCGATCCCTGTGCCACGGGATACCGTTTCCTCCCCCCCTCGCCTCGAACGCCGACGCTCCCCTGCCCGTGGCGCTGGCCGCGCTTCCCGATCTCCTTCCCCCCACCGCCACTCGCATGTCTTCCGTCGCGAGCCGCCCGCGCCGCGGCCGGGGGTCCGAACCTCCGGATGAACCGCCGCGAATAGAGCCGGCGCACGGCGCCCTGGCCCGCGGCTGATCAGCCGGGCGGCGGGGGGTGTTGGTCGGTTGGACGCCCGCTCCGCCCGCCGCGACGGCGGGCGTGACGGAGCGACGACCACGCGGGTGGATCGCGCTCGTCCTCGAGAGCGGGCACCCGGCCCAACTGGAATGTGTCGCGCGGCTCCCCGGTTCCACCGGTGTTCCGCAGAAGCTTGCCCCGTGCGGGAGTGCGCAAAGGCGCGTTTCGCGTGGGTGGGTCGAGGATCGCACTCAAAAACGCAGTTTCGTCAGACCACAGGAGAAGAGAAGTCATGAAGAAGGGAACATTGATCGCGCTGGTTCTTGCCGTCGGCGTAGGCAGCTACGTCCTCGGGGGAATGGCGAGGAAAGGTGGGGACACGACCACCGACGTCACGACCGCCGGAAAGGCCGGCGACAGCAAGGGGGATGACAGCAAGGGAGGCGCGGCGCCCGCCGACGGCCTCGAGCGCTACCGGATCCCCCTCGAGGGCACCCCGCGGGGGCCTGCCGACGCGCTCGTGAACATCGTCGCTTTCTCCGACTTCCAGTGTCCGTTCTGCAGTCGGGTCACGCCCACCCTCGACAAGATCATGAAGGACTACAACGGCAAGGTTCGCCTCTACTTCCGGCACAACCCCTTGCCGTTCCACCAGGACGCCCCCCTGGCGGCGCAGGCCTCGCTGGCCGCCGACGCCCAGGGCAAGTTCTGGGAGATGCACGACAAGCTCTTCGCCAACCAGCAGAACATCAAGCAGCCCGACCTCGAGAAGTACGCGCAGGAGCTCGGGCTCGACATGGGCAAGTTCAAGGGCTTCCTGGCGGCCAAGAGCGGGCAGGCCCGCATCGACGCGGATCTGGCGCTCGGCCGGCAGATCGGGGTGCAGGGCACCCCCAACTTCTTCATCAACGGGCGCCCGGTGCGGGGCGCGGTGCCCTACGAGGAGTTCAAGAAGGTCATCGACGAGGAGCTGGTCACCGCGAACAAGATGGTCGCCGCCGGCACCCCGGCCGCGCAGGTCTACTCGAAGCTGATGGTGGCGGCGCGCACCGCCCCGGCCCCCACCCCCGCGGCCCCGGCCGCCAAGGGCCCGGGTGGCGGCGAGGAGATCTACAAGGTCGAGATCGCGGGCGCCCCCACCAAGGGTGGCAAGCAGCCGAAGGTCACCATCGTCGAGTTCTCCGACTTCCAGTGTCCCTTCTGCGGGCGGGTGGTCCCGACCCTCAACCAGCTCGAGAAGGACTACGGGGACAACATCTCGATCTCCTTCCGCAACCTGCCCCTGCCGTTCCACGAGAACGCCATGCCCGCCGCCGAGGCCGCCATGGCCGCCAACGAGCAAGGCAAGTTCTGGCCGATGCACGACAAGCTCTTCGCCAACCAGACCGCCCTCACCCGCCCGGATCTGGAGAAGTACGCGGGGGAGATCGGCCTCGACGTGCCGAAGTTCAAGGCCGCGCTCGACAGCCACAAGTACAAGGACCGGATCAAGAAGGACTCGGACGACGCCGAGAAGTACGGCGCACGGGGAACCCCGAACTTCTTCATCAACGGCCGCAACCTGCGCGGCGCGCAGCCCCTCGAGGCCTTCAAGAGCACCATCGATGAGGAGATCAAGAAGGCCGACGCCAAGCTGAAGGAGGGCGTCTCGCGCGCCAACCTCTACGCCGAGCTGACCAAGAACGGCCTCGACAAGGCGGCTCCCCCGCCCCCGCCGCCGGCCGCCGCCGGCGAGCCCGACGCCAACGTGGTCTACAAGGCCGAGATCGGCTCGGCGCCCGTCAAGGGGCCGAAGGACGCGCTCGTCACCATCGTCATCTGGTCGGACTTCCAGTGCCCGTTCTGCGGCCGGGTCGAGCCGACCCTGGCCAAGGTCGAGGAGGAGTACAAGGGCAAGGTGCGGCTGGTCTGGAAGGACCTGCCGCTGCCGTTCCACCAGAACGCCATGCCCGCCGCGATCGCCGCGCGCGCCGCCGGTGAGCAGGGCAAGTTCTGGGAGATGCACGACAAGCTCTTCGCCAACCAGCAGAACCTGGACCGCGCGAGCTTCGAGAAGTACGGCCAGGAGATCGGCCTCAACATGGGCAAGTTCAAGAGCGCGCTCGACGGCGGAGACAAGCTCAAACCCGCCATCCAGGCCGACTCGGATCAGGGAGCCAAGATCGGCGCGCGCGGAACGCCGGCCTTCTTCATCAACGGCAAGTTCCTGTCGGGCGCCCAGCCCTTCGAGGCCTTCAAGGCCAAGATCGACACCGAGCTGGCGAGCGCGCAGGCGCTGGTCGCCAAGGGGACGCCCAAGGCCAAGGTGTACGAGACCATCATGAAGACCGCCAAGGCGGATCTGCCGGCGGCCCCGGCCGGCGCCGCCAAGGAGGAGGCCGGCCCCGAGGCCGACAAGACCATCTTCAAGGTCGATCCGGGACACTCACCGGCCAAGGGGCCGAAGAGCGCCCCGCTCACCGTGGTGGTGTTCTCCGACTTCCAGTGCCCGTTCTGCAAGCGCGTCGAGCCCTCGCTCGACCAGCTGGCCAAGGCCTACGAGGGCAAGATCCGCTTCGTGTGGAAGAACTATCCGCTGCCGTTCCACCAGAACGCCATGCCGGCCGCCGAGGCGGCCATGGCCGCCGACGCCCAGGGGAAGTTCTGGGCCATGCACGACAAGCTGTTCGAGAACAACACCGCGCTCGAGCGGCCGAGCCTCGAGAAGTACGCCCAGGAGCTCGGGCTCGACCTCGGCAAGTTCAAGGCCGACCTCGACTCGGGCAAGTTCAAGAGCGTGATCGAGGCCGAGACCAAGGAGGGATCGACCCTGGGGGTGAACGGCACCCCGGCGGTGTTCATCAACGGGCGCAAGATCGCGGGGGCCTACCCGTTCGAGACCTTCAAGAAGATCGCGGACGAGGAGCTGGCCAAGAAGCCCGAGAAGACTGGAAAACACCGCGGGTGAGCACACCCCCGACAGCTCGGGCACCAGCCCGATCACCGTCGGCCGCCGAGACGCACCGCCGGTTGCGTCTCGGCGGTGCGGCGGTGACCGTCGCCGCGGTCGCCGTGGTCGCGATGCAGTTCTTCGCGGCCGCGCGCGACGGCCTGGTCCGGACGCGCGCGGCGGCCTGCCTCGCGCTGCGCCCGGATCCCCTCCCGCCTGCCCTGCAGACCGGAGAGGCGCCGGACTTCGATCTCAAGGACGTGAGCGGGCGCAGCATCTCGCTGCGCTCGCTGCGCGGCCACCCGGTCTTCCTGAACTTCTGGGCGACCTGGTGCCCGCCCTGCACCGAGGAGATGCCCTCGATGGAGAACCTGGCGGCGGGGCTGGACGGCACCGACGTGCGCACCGTGGCGGTCAGCGTCGACGAGGACTGGGACGTCATCAAGCGCTTCTTCTCGAGTGGCACCCGCCTCGGGGTGCTTCTCGATCAGAGCCGCGAGGTCCCCAAGCGCTACGGGACCGAGAAGTTTCCCGAGACCTACTTCATCGATGCGCGCGGCTTCGTGCGCCATTACTTCATCAACAAGCGCGACTGGTCCCGCCCCGAAGCCATCGCCTGCCTGGAAAGCCTGCGCTGAAGGCCCACCCCCGGGCGCGCCGGGCGAGGGGCTTGGAGCCTGGTGCTGGCGGCTGGCGCGGGGTCGGGGCAGGCCGCATAATCGGCGGCCATGCTTGCGGGCCCGCCGTCGACGCAGACGTACTACGACCGGTTCTCCCGGACCTACGATGACCACCGCCACCGGGGTTATCACCGCATGATCGACGCGCTCGAGCTCGAGCTCGTGCGGCGCCACGGCGCCGGCGGCGACATCCTCGAGGCCGGGTGCGGGACCGGGCTGCTGCTCAAGGAGGCCAGCGCCATCGGACGCTCGGCGGTGGGAGTGGATCTCTCGCGCGGGATGCTCGGCCAGGCGCGCGCCCGGGGACTGCGCGTGCTCCAGGCCGGCATCACCAGCATCCCGCTGCCGTCCGCCGCGTTCGATCTCGTGTACAGCATGAAGGTCCTGGCTCACGTCCCGCCGATCGAGGCGGCGCTGGCCGAGCTCGCCCGCCTGGTGCGCCCGGGCGGACACCTGCTGCTCGAGTTCTACAATCCCTGGTCGCTGCGCTACCTCACCAAGCGCCTGGGTGGGCCCGCACGCATCGCCCAGGAGACCACCGACCGCGACGTCTTCACCCGCTACGACACGCTGGCACGGGCCCGACGCTACCTCCCTCCTGGCGTGCGGCTCCTGTCCACCCGGGGCGTTCGCATCTTCACCCCGACCTCCAAGGTCTGGCGGCTGCCCGCCCTCGGCAGCGCCTTCGAGCAGGCCGAGCGCTGGGCCTGCGATCTCCCCGGTCTGCGCGGCCTCGGCGGCTTTCTGATCCTGGTGTGCCAGAAGCAGCGCGCGTGATGTGATGGCGGCGATGCGGGGGCAGATCCTGGTGGTGGACGACGAGCGCTCGGTGCGCGAGTTCCTCTCGATCTACCTGAAGCGCGCCGGCCACGAGGTCGAGCTCGCCGCCAGCGCCGCCCAGGCCCGGACCGCCATCGCCGCGCGCGAGTTCGACCTCATCATCACCGACCTGCGCATGCCCGACGGCACCGGGCTCGACGTGCTCGACGCGTCGAAGCGGCTGCACCCCGACACCCAGGTGGTGGTGGTGACCGCCTACGCCACCGCCGAGACCGCCATCGCGGCGATGAAGGCGGGCGCCTACGACTACCTCCTCAAGCCCTTCAAGGTCGACGAGGCCGGGCTGGTGGTCGAGCGCGGGCTCGAGCGCCGCCTGCTGCTGCGCCAGAACGTGGCGCTCCGCCAGGAGATCCAGGGCCGCTACCGGCTCGACCGGCTGCTCGGCAAGTCGGCCGCGATGGGCCGCCTCTTCGAGATCATCCGCAAGGTCGCGCCCGCCCGCACCAGCGTGCTCTTGATCGGCGAGTCGGGCACCGGGAAGGAGCTGGCGGCGCGCGCGCTGCACGAGCTGTCGCCCCGGGCGGAGCACGAGCTGGTGGCCGTCAACTGCGGCGCCATCCCCGAGTCCTTGCTCGAGTCCGAGCTGTTCGGGCACGTCAAGGGGGCCTTCACCGGTGCCTCCGCCGAGAAGACCGGGCTCTTCGAGATGGCCCACGGCGGGACCCTGTTCCTCGACGAGGTGGGGGAGCTGCCCCTCGCCATGCAGGTGAAGCTGCTGCGCGCGCTCCAGGAGCGGCGGATCAAGCCCGTGGGGGGCGTGAGCGAGCGGGAGATCGACGTGCGGGTGGTGGCTGCGACCAACCGCGATCTCGAGGCCGAGGTGGAGCGCGGCAGCTTTCGCCAGGACCTCTATTACCGCCTCAACGTGATCCAGATCCGCATGCCGGCGCTGCGCGAGCGCCGCGAGGACATCCCCCTCCTGGCCGAGCACTTCCTGCGCAAGTTCTCGGCCGAGCATGCCCGCCCGGCCGGCGAGATCGCGCCGGCCGCGATGTCGATCCTCACGTCGTACGCCTTCCCCGGGAACGTGCGCGAGCTCGAGAACCTGATCGAGCGAGCGGTCACGCTGTCCTCCGATGGGAACATCACCTCGGACACCCTGCCGGAGCTGAGACAGGGGCTGCGCGGCGTCGGGGGACGCGCAGCGCCCGAGCTGCCGACCGAGGGCCTGAACCTCGAGCAAGAGGTGGAAGCCTTCGAGCGCTCCCTGATCCTGCGCGCGCTCGAGCGCACCGGCGACAACCGCACCGAGGCGGCGCGGCTGCTCGGCATCTCGTTTCGTTCCATGCGCTACCGGCTGTCCAAGCTCGGGATCGCCGCGCCGGCCGACGCCGCCGAGCGCGAGGGCGACCCCGCCCCGACGCCCGGCGAGCCAGGCGAGCCGAAACTGGGCGCTGCAGCCCGAGGCCCGGGCGCTCCGGAGGGCGCCTCGTGACGCCCCGGGCCCTCCTGGCCGCAACCGGAGCCCCCTCCTCTCATTATCCCCTCGCCCCGCGAAGCTCCCTCCGACCACACTCGCCCGAGCGGCGTCTCGCTTTCGATTTTCGGCGGCCGCATCCGGCGGGTCCCACGTCCTCGACGAAATGTGGGGCCCCTCTCCCTCAACCTCTCCCCGCTTCCCGGGGCGAGGCGATCGGAGGACGCGGCGCGGATCGCCCCTTCATGGAGAGACAGCGCTCCCGCGGAGCGCCGAGGACTGCAATTCATGGAGCGGGCGCGGCGATCTGGACGGATGGCGTGGGAGCGGGGCCGTGAGCATCCCCCAGCCGCGCCCCAGTCCCTTCACGATGGGTGGCGGCCAGCGCGTGTCGAGGCCCCTCGCGCCCCTCCTCGGCATTGCGCTGGCCGTCGCGGCCGCGCTGGCGCTCGCGCTCGGGACCCGCCAGGCCCTGCGGGCGGCGCTCACCTTGCGGGAGGCCTTCGCGCCCGAGCGCGACACGATGTACCTGCCGCGCGCGGCCGTGCTCCGCGCGCTCGGGCTCGGGCACCACGAGATGATGGCGGACCTGGTGGCGGCGCGCGCCAACGTCTACTTCGGCGGCGCGCTGGCGGGGCAGGCCGATCCGCGCCGCCTCGAGCAAGCGCTCGCGACCGCCCTCGAGCTCGACCCTCGGTTCCATCGCCTCTACCTGCGGTCGGCGGCCATGCTCGTGTACTCGGGCGGTCCCCTCACCGTCGAGGCCTTCCTCGGCGCCAACCGCCTGCTCGGCCGCGGCGCGGACGTCTTTCCCGGTGACTGGGAGCTCCCCTTCCAGCGCGGCTTCAACCTCTTCTACGAGCTGCCGCGGCTCGCCGGCGAGGACGACCCACGGGTGCCCGAGTGGCGGCAGCAGGGGATCGAAGCCCTGCGCCAGGCGACCTTGCTCGACGGCGTGCCATCGTGGCTGCCGAACCTGGTCGCGCGCATGCTCACCCGGGAGGGGGGCGAGGAGCTCGCCATCCATCACCTCGAGCAGGCCTATGCGCACTCCGACAGCCCTCAGACCCGCGCCGAGATCGCGCGTCGGCTGGGAGAGCTGCTCGGCCACCGGCACGCTGCCGCCGTCGAGGAGGCTGCCAACTCCCTGGCGCGCGACGTGGCCTCGCGCTACCCCTACGCCCCCGAGGCCTTCTCGCTCATCGCCGGTCCGCGCCGGTTCTCGGGTCCGCCCGCCGATCCGCACCGGCCCGCGACCGACGACACGACGGATGGCGCGCGCGCCTCTTCCCCCTTGCCCTCCCCCCGGTGAGCCGACCCATGCCCATGTCCCTGCGCCTCCCCGCCGAGGGAGCCCTCACGCCGAACGATGCGCACGATCCGTTGCCGTACTACTACCACCCATGGGTGGGGTGGCTGTATCGCCACCGGCTGCAGATGGGCCTCGACCTCCTCCCACCCCGCGGGCGGGGCCCGGCCAGGGTGCTCGAGGTCGGCGTCGGCAGCGGGGTGCTCGTCCCGACCCTCACCGCGAACTTCGCCGAGTACACGGGGACCGACCTGACGCTCGCCGCCGGCCTCGATCGCCTGGTCGCCCCCGGCTGCGCCGCCACCTTCCGGCAGGCCGATCTCCTGCGAGATGCCGACCTGCCCGCCGACCACTTCGACGCCGTGGTCTGCTTCTCGGTCCTCGAGCACATCCGCGACGCTGCAGCCGCCGCGCGCGGCCTCGCGCGGACGCTCAAGCCGGGGGGCACCCTCGTCACCGGTTACCCCGCGGTCAGCCCGCTCATGTCGCGCGCCTTCGAGGCGATCGGCTTCCCTGGGATTGACGACCACCACGTGAGCCCGCCGGCCCGGATCCACCGGGCCCTCGCCCAGGTCCTCGAGCGGGTGGCCCGAGTGGCCTTCCCGCCCCGGGCCCCCATCTCCCTCGCCCTGTATCAGTGCGCCGCGTGGACCAAGGGCTGACGCGCCGACGTCGAGCTCGGGGGGCTCACTCCGACTCGGACTCGAGCGCGTAGGACTGCTTGAAGGTCTCCCCCGAGCGGACGTTGACCGTCTCGGTGCGATCGAGGTTCAGGTCCGGTCGCTTGAAGGTGAGCTTGTGCCGCCCACAGGAGATGCTCTCCGAGTACGGCGTGTGTCGCCCGGTGTTCCTCCCGTCGATCCAGATCTCCGACCAGGGCCGCGTGCCCACCGTGATGTTGCAATCGCCGCCCGCTCCCGGCTCGTCGCCCGTCGCTCCCGCTTTCGCCAGCCGCCCTCCGCCCGGAGCCGCCGACGTCGACCCCGCAGCCGTCCCGAGCCCGTCGGTGACGTCGCCGCCGAGGTCGCGTCCAGGGCGCCGGCGCCGCGCCGCCGCCAGCTGGGCATCCGTCAGCTTGGCCGTGCCATCACCGACACCGGCTTGCCCAGGAGCACCCTGACCCGGCTCGGGCGTCCCCGCGCCGCCCGGTGGCGAGGTCGCCCCGGGCGCGTGCGCCGCGGCCGCGGCCCGCGCGGCCGCCTCTCCCGCGACCGCCGCCGCCGCTGCCGCCGGGCTGCCCCCCGCCGGGCCCTTGCCCTTGTCACCGCCGCCCGAGCCCACCATCACCAGGGTAGCGCGGACCTTCTTGATCCCCCCGGCCTCCACGTCCACCTCCTGCTTCCAGGGGTAGTACCGCGTGTCGCCCTTTATCTCGATGACGTGCTTGCCTGGCGGGATGCGGTAAGCCCGGAAGTCGGTGCGTGCCTGGCCCTCGGGCCCGCTCATCGGGACGCCGTCCAGCCACACCAGCCCCCCGGGGGGCTCGCTCGTCAGCTCGAAGCCGGTATCCGCCGCCGCTTCGAGCGCCACCGACAGGTTGGCAGGCTGGCCGGGCCGCACCTCGACGCTCTGGTCGTAGCGGTTGTAGCCAGCCCGGACCACCGACACCGTGTACGTGCCGGGGGACTGCTCGACCGCGTAGGGCGACCGCTCGGACACCTTGACGTTGTCCACCAGGATCGTCGCGTCGGCGGGCACCGTGACGATCTCCAGCCTTCCCGCCCGGTTGATCGACCAGAAGTAAGTCCCGGTGACACCGGCCACCGCCACCAGGAGCAGCGGGACCGCCCAGATGGCCAGCTTCTTTCGGCGGGCGCTCACGCTCGCCGGGGCACCCGCGGCACCCGCGGGCGCCTCGAAGCTGCCGCTCTGGGGTCGCGGCATGGCGGGGGCCGCCGGGAACGCGAGGCGGGAGCTCCGAAGGCTGCCGGGGGTTGGCGTCGGGTTCGCTCCCCGCACCTGCCCGCTCGGCGTCGGCACCACCGGCGCTGGAACGCCGAACAACGACTTCGAACCGGTGGGGGGCCCTGGCAGGCGCGTGCCGGTTCCCGTCGGGGAAGTGATGCGGCTGCCGCTGGCGGGGGTCCGGGCCTCGCTGCGAATCACGCCGGTCGGCTCGGGGGTGGCCAGGCTGGGCGCCGTCGCCGCGCGGAGGATGTCCGGAGGTGGCTCGTTGGCGACGGTCCGATCGTCGTCGTCCTCGAAGAGGTCCCGCGTGTCGAGCAGCTCGGCCTCCTCGCTGACCGGCTCCTTCTCGTAGATCTGTGTGTCGAGCTCGTCGTCGTCCCAGCCGAGCTCCTCACCCGAGGCCGCCGCGGCCCCGCCGCCGCCCCTCGGTCCGGCCTTGCCGCTGGTCATTCCGGGTGGCGGGGATGCCCCGCCCGGCGCGTGAGCTCCAGCACCCGAGGTCCTGAGCGGACTCGTGCGGTTGCCAGCCGAGCGGTCGGGGCCGAGCCCCTCCTGGCCGCCCCGGCCATTCTGCCCGCCGGTCGTACTGACGTTGCCGACGTTGCCGGCGTTGCCCCCGGCGGCGCCGCCGAGCTTGCCGCTCTGACGGGGCTCGCCACCTCCCCCGCCCTGGTTGGATTTGCTCCCCTTGTGACCACCCGACAGGCGACCGGAGACCCCGCCGCCGCTCGAGGCCAGGGGCACCCCACCGGAGTTGATGCCGGTGCCGAGCATGGTCCGACGGGAAGAGGGCACGGCCGGTGCCTCGGACTCGGGGGCCACGATCAGACGAAACTGCTCTGCCTTGGCGTTCTCCTCCTCGATCTCGGCCGGGAAGGTCTTCTTCATCCACGCGGCCAGATCCTTGCGCGAGTAGATCTCCGCCTTGGTGTAGAGGAACGCCTGCAGATCGTCGTGCAGATCGATGGCGTTCTGGTAGCGATCCTCGGGATCCTTGGCCAGGGCCTTGAGCGCGATCCGCTCGAGCTCGTGCGGGATGGTCTTGTTGTAGGACGAGGGCGGGAGGATCTCGACGTTGCGGACCTTCTCGAGGGTGGAGAAGTCGCTCTCGCCCATGAACAGGCGCTCACCGGTGAGCAGCTCGTAGAGCACGATGCCCACCGAAAAGATGTCGCTGCGGCGATCGATGGGGAGCCCACGCACCTGCTCGGGCGACATGTACCCGAACTTGCCCTTCAGGATGCCGGCCTGGGTCTTCGAGGCCTTCCCGGCCGCCTTGGCGATCCCGAAGTCGATCAGCTTGACCTCGCCCTCGAACCCCACGAGCACGTTCTGGGGGGAGATGTCGCGGTGGACGAGGTGCAGCTCCCGGCCCTGGGCATCTCGCTTGTTGTGCGCGTAGTCCAGCCCCTCGCAGACCTGCATCATGATGAAGCAGGCCTGCGCGAGCGGCATGGTCTCCTTTCGCTGCTGCATGCGGTCGAACATCGCGCGCAGATCGCGCCCGAGCACGTACTCGAGCGCGATGAAGTAGCTGTCGTCCACCTTCCCGAGATCGAAGATCTGCGCGATGTTCGCGTGCTGGAGCTGCACCGCGATCTTCGCCTCGTCGATGAACATCGCGATGAACTCTTCGTCCTCCGCGATGTTGGGCAGGATGCGCTTGACGGCGAGCAGGCGCTCGAATCCCTCGACGCCGAAGGCCTTCGCCTTGAAGACCTCCGCCATCCCTCCGACGTTGATCCGCTCGAGGAGGTAGTACTTGCCGAACGGAATTGGCTTCTTCAATCGCTTACCTGGGTGAGGGGATGCACGATGGACCGCGCACGGAGACGGAGATGGAGAGATTTCGTGACATGAAGCGCGAGGGGCGAAATCGCGAAGTCGGAGCTCTGAAGCCGGAAGTCGGAAGTGGAAGGTATGGTCATTTATCGAGCCTGAGCCCCCAGAATGTCAACCAATCGGCCCACCGGGGCCGCGACCGGGTCGGGCATCACGCCTCCTCGATCCAGACCCGATTCATCTTGTCGCCGCCGCGGATCTTGTTCACCACGTCCATGCCGGCCGTGACCTGGCCGAAGACCGTGTGCTTCCGGTCGAGGTGCGGCTGCGGGGAGTGACAGATGAAGAACTGCGAGCCTCCCGAATCGGGGGCCGCCGTCTTGGCCATCGAGAGAGAGCCGGCCTTGTGCACCTGCTTCTTCCCGGAGAGCTCGTCCTTGATCGTATAGCCTGGCCCACCGGCGCCGGTCCCGAGCGGACAGCCGCCCTGGATCATGAAGTCCTGGATCACCCGGTGGAACGTCAGCCCGTCGTAGTACGCCCGCTTGGTCTTCTTGCCGGTCTTGGGATCGGTGAATTCCTTGGTGCCGGCCGCCAGCCCCACGAAGTTGGCGACCGTTCCTGGGGCGTCGTCCTCGAACAGCTCGGCGACGATCTCACCCTTGTCCGTCTCGAAGTGCACTCGTTTCATCGATTCGTCCTTTGCCCTTTCTTTGCGCGCGCAGCGCGCGCTGTTCCCTTTTTTGCTTCTTGCGCTCTTCGGTCTCGAGGAAGGTCACGGTCGCTCCGGCCGCCATCAGCGGCGGAGCGATGATGAGGGCCAGCGGGACCAGATAGAGCACCGTCGCCCCCAGACCATATCCGATGGTCTGCATGGGGTGTAGCGCCAGGTACCGCCACTTGGCTCCGAAGCCGGCGCCCCGGCGGGCGAGCGGGTAGTCGAAGCCATCATAGGCGAAGAACAGGACCCCGAGCGCCACCCCGACCACCCCCCCGATCCCCGCGGTGGCGAGCGACGCCGCCAGCCCGACGAGCAGGGCGAGGACATAGAGGCCGAGCTTGAGGAGGCCGTGCCAGGTCGCCCGCAACGCCGAGGCCACGAAGGGCACCTCGGGGACCGTCCCCGTCGCCCGCTTCTCGATGCGCGCCGAGAGGGCATCGTTGAAGATCGCGCCGAGCAGCGGCTGGACGATCACGAAGAGCACGATGGCTCCAAGGGCGGTGGTCACGCCGAAGAGCACGCTCGAGAGGACCGTCGACCCCGATGAGCTCGCGGTGTGGATGGCGAGCTCCTGCCTCCAGTAGGTCGCGGCCGCCCACGCCGCGCCGATCGCCAGCGCCACGTTGAGCAGGACCGGCACGATTGCGAAGTGCAGCAACCTCTCGCGCCTGAGCACGCCCGCCGCCCGGAACGGCGCCAGGAATCCGCGGAAGAAGCCCATTGGGGGCAGTGTAGCAGTCCGCCCGCGCCGCCCGGACGGCGGCGGCCGGAAACTGGCAGCGGACTCGGCCGGCGCTCCGGGCCGCCGGGAGCCCCGCGGTGGGTTCGTGGCGCAACCGGTCGGCCGTATCCAGTTTTCCTGATGGTTTCTGGGGGTGGATGGTTACAAACTCGCTGCTGACCGAGGACCATGGCCGCATCCGGCCGCGGACCGCTCGGAGACTCGCGACCAAGGAGGCAGCCTTGAAACTCCGTGCTGAGCATCTACCCCTCTCATTCCTTCTCTGTTGCCTCGCCGGATGGATGGGATCCGTGTCGCTTGGGCGCTCCGCCCGGGCCGCCGATTCGGATGCGGTGCTCGAGCAGATGACGACGCTGAACGCCTCCGCGCTCGAGGACTACAGCAACGGCGATTTCGACAAGGCCAAGTCCCGCCTCCTGCAGGCGGTGGCCCTCGGCAAGAAGGACCCCAACCTCCAGGGGCACCCCATGCTGGCTCGAACCTATGTCCACCTCGGTGCCCTCTACGTGGACGGCATCGAGGATCGCAAGGCCGGGGTCGGCTACTTCGTCAAGGCCCTCAAGCTCAAGCCAGACATCGAGGTGACCGAGGCCCTGCTCACCAAGTCGGTGCAGTCGGCGTTCGACACGGCAAGGGCCGAGGCCAAGGTGGACGTCAAGCCCACGGGCAAGGAAGCCACCGCCGCGGCGGCGCCGGCGGCCGGAGCACTGGCGCCCAAGACGGCGACGGCGACGGCGACGGCCGCGCCGGCAGCTCCCGCCACCAAGGTGGCCGCGGCGAGCCCGGCGGACCAGGCGGCAGAGGCCAGGACGACGAAGGACAAGGCTCCCGAGGCGGCGGTGGTGGCGGCCAGGTCGGAGAAGTCCGAAAAGGGCGACACCAAGGCGGCGGCGGCCGACAAGAAGAAGGCGGAGGCCGCGGCCAGGGACAAGGAAAAGCAGGCCCAGAGCGAGCGCGAGAAGCAGCAGAAGGATCTCGCGGCCCTGGCGGCGCTGAAGGACAGCGAAGGAAAGGAGCGGGCCGCCAAGGAGAAGCTCATCGCCGACAAGGCCGCCAGCGACAAGGCCCTCGCCGACACCAAGGCGCAGGTGCTGCAACTCGAGAAGGACAAGGCCGACCGGGACAAGGCGGCCGCGGCCGAGAAGGACAAGCTCCAGAAGGATCTCGCGGCGCTGAAGGACAGCGAAGGAAAGGAGCGGGCCGCCAAGGAGAAGCTCATCGCCGACAAGGCCGTCACCGACAAGGCCCTCGCCGACACCAAGGCGCAGGTGGTGCAACTCGAGAAGGACAGGGCCGACCGGGACAAGCAACTGGCCGAGGCCGGCACCCGCGAGAAGCGTGAGCGGGAGGCCAAGGAGAAGCTGCTGGCGGAGAAGCAGGCGGCCGAGACCCGTGAGAAGGAGCGCAAGGCCGAGGAGGATGCCGCGCGCCAGCTGCGCGCCAAGCTGGCGGAAGGCCCCGACGTGCCCGCGCACTTCGCCGAGCCGATCCACTGCGACCTGCCCGACGAGGCGGCTCCCGAAACCGACGTCTTCGTGCACTGCCTGGCCAAGCCCGGCCTCGCCGCCAAGGACATGGCGATCTACTACCGGACCGGCAACAGCACGCATTACAACTCCCTGGAGCTGCGCCCATCGAAGAAGGGATGGCAATCCGCCGTCATCCCGGGGTCCCAGGTGTCGGGAAAGGCCCTACAGTATTACGTCGAGGTGCGTGACGGACACGGGGCCATCGCGGCGGCCAACGGCAAGGCCGCCTCGCCCAACATTCTGAGCCTGCGGCACGCAACGGCGACGGCCCGGGTCGCCCGGAGCACCGGCTCCGGCGGCGAGCGCAAGCAAGCCGTGCTCATCCAGCGCTAACGCGCCTCCGGCGCTCGCGGGGGGCGGTGAAGGGGGCCCTCCCACGTGCCCCCCTCGGAGCTTGCTGCGGTGAGCCGGCGCGGCGAAGCCGCGACTTTCGGTGAAAGACTCGCTCGCTTCGCTCGCGCTGGCGCTTCGACGAAAAGATCTCCCTCGCCCCGTGAAGGGGTCGGGTCGGATGTCTTGGCCCAAGCTCCGGGGACCTGGTTTGTGAGCAACCAGCGGGAAGCCCGCGCGATAAGTGGGGCATGCCACTGGCTGAACCCTCTGTGGTAGGTTTTCGGGAGTCGTGTCGATGAAGATCACAGGTCCGACGTCCGGGCCGGTGCCGGAAGCCGCGGGCATCGAGGGCGCGGAGCCCATCTCCGGGACCGGAGCGGCGGAAGGCGCCGGAGGTCCCGAAGGGGCTTCCGGACCGGCGTTCGCGGAGCGGCTGGCGGGGGCTGGCGCGGAGGGCGCGCGGCCCGCGCAGGCGACGGCCGGGCCCGGGGTCGCGGACCTGGCGGCGGACGTGAGCGCGGGGGGCCTCAGCCCCGAGAGCGCCGCCGAGCGCGTGCTCGAACGGGTGCTCGAACGCCAGCTCGATCCGAACGCGTCGGTCGCGCTGCGCGACCAGGTCCGGTCGGCGTTGCGCGATGCCCTCGAGAGCGATCCCCAGCTCGCGGAGGCCCTGCGTCAGCTCCGCTAGAGAACGCGCGTGGTTTCTGATGCGGCGTTTGGCTTGGCCGCTACGCCTCGTCCGCTTACTCTTGCTCGTCTCCGTACTGCTCGGGTCGAGCCGGATCGGGGGACGAGGACGGCGAGGGACGAGGCGTGGGCCCGGACCGGCCCGGTTGCCGACGCGTCACTCTGGCTTGCTGGGATCGGAAGCGTTCGTCTCGGAAGCGACCGGGTCGGGAGCTCGCGGCGCACGGGCCGACCGGCGC
>Ga0265330_10000660_pt1 | contig 22137 bp, 19 predicted proteins | sample 41919metaG_FD_202083 | JGI IMG/M metagenome (GOLD analysis project Ga0265330, IMG submission 202083) | Rhizosphere microbial communities from Carex aquatilis grown in University of Washington, Seatle, WA, United States - 4-19-19 metaG | ecosystem: Host-associated > Plants > Roots > Rhizosphere... | reverse complement strand
GCCGGAGGGCGCTCTATTTATGGAACTGTGAGATCAGGATAGCGCAAAGAGAGGTAATTACCGGCAAACTTGGCATTGCTGTGAGTCGCTAAAGAATAAGGGAGTTACAACAAATATTCGCGCAAACCCCTTGACAAGAAAAGGCGCCGTCCAACTCAGAAGCGGAGCGCCTTGATCGCCTTTGCAGTTGTCACAACCTGGCCGGTGTGGCGCAGGGTGTGATCGGCTACGTGAATCATCGCTCCACCGATGGAAGTGGGCAGTTGCTTGCGGCCGACGAAGCGCGGGGTATTGAGGTCGGCGGTGGCGAGGACGCGAATGCGGTCGGATGCGTCGCTGAAGGCGACTTCGATCGCGGCGAGTAGTTCCGCCAGCGTCTCCTGCTTCCCTTCCCCATCCAATTCGGTTTTGAGCGCGGCCAGTTGCTCCTGGGAGAGCTGACCGCCTTCGGCGTAGGTGAGGATGCGATCTGTCGAGCGGGCGATGTGACGCAGGTGGAATGCGATGGATGTAAGGCCGAGCGGCTGGACGTGAACTTCTGCGTCTGTGAGGCCGGCAGTCCACTTCGTCAGGTCGTCAAGGGAGAGCTCGAGCGCATGCAGAACGGCGCGGCCGGCGGCCGGAACGTCGGTGTGTGTTCCGCGGAGCCAGGGTTCGGTGTAGGGGGTGGGTGATGGGGAAGTGCTCATGGGGATAGTTTAGTTCTGTTGAAGGGCCGTCCTGCGCTCCCTTGACATCCCGTGGGCGGTGCAAAGGCGGACCGCGTTGCGGGTCCGCGAGAATACAATCAAGTTCAACTTCCATGCAAAGCAAGATCGCAATATCGATTTTCCTCTGCAAGCTTGCGCTAGTGCCCGTTTTCGCACAATCAGCGCTCGACAGGGATCCATGCCACGCAGCACCGGCTGTTGGCTCAGTCGCAGCAAAGAATTTGTTTTCATTCGACCAGTTTGACAGGGAGTTGCGGGTCGCCATCGCTCGACAGGATACTGTCGCTGTAGCGTTCCTGGTCACATTTCCACTGCGTGTCAATGACGCGGGCGGCACTATCTCCATCGACAACGCGGCCGCTCTCAAGATGCACTTTCAAGAGGTCTTCACGCCGGCAGTGCGGAAGGCGATCCTGAATGAGAAGTTCGATGATCTCGGCTGCAATATTGAAGGTATCGGGTATGGGCTAGGCGTGATCTGGGTGAATGCTTCTGATCGCGGTTATGCGATTTGGTCTGTGAATCGGGATGCGGTTCCGCCCTACCAGAATACGAGGAAGCTCCCCAAGATCAATTATGTCTGCCAGACTTCCACGCATCGCATTGTCGTCGAGACGCTGGCAGGAGGCGCACTGCGTTACCGTTCCTGGAACAAACCCCGATTTGTAACTCAGCCGCCTGACCTGGAGATAGCAGGATGAGAAGGGACAGTTGAAGGAACGAATGTGTGCGCGGTCTCCGTCTATACATTTAAGAGCGGCACTACAGTTTACAGAGTCGACGACGGGCTCGGATGCTTCGGTTGTGGGCTACTTTGAAGAATCTCCTGCGATTACAGTCTCGATGAAACGATTTATGGCCGCGATAGAGGCTCCCAAAACAATTCCAACAAGCATGCCAAAACAACCAGCAAAAAGCATCCACACGTTCGTACCATCGTTCACGACATAAGCTGCGAATAGCCCTAATACCGCGCCAACTGTGCCGCCACCAACCCATGAGTACGAAGCCTTCGCCTTCGCGGCTTTCCTGCCAAAAAGAACGAACGCCACAAACCTTCCAAAGCCGTCAAGTATTGAGTGGGTCATGCCAAAGAAGCCACCGATCAGACCATTCATTTACGCCGCTCTTTCTGCCTCCTGCTCGTAAGACTCCCAGAGTGCTACGAGGTCAGAGACTTCCCAAAGCCGATCAGTCGCGCCAGCTGCCATTGCAGGGCTCGTGCGCAGCGTGCGATGAATCTTGATGAAGTTGTACGCGAAGTAGTTTAGCGCAATTGCCGCGCTGTGGTTGCTGGCTTTGCGGCTGAATCCATTGCTGAGTCGAGTCATTCGGCGCACGCTTGTGCGCAGGCTCCAGTTTTGCCGCTCAACGAAGCTGGTGGATACGTGCTTGGGGTCTGGATCGCCAATTACGGTTTTCATCTCACAGCCGATGCACTTGGCTGGACTGTAGCGCTTTTCCGGTTCATCTGATGCGCCAAAAACCTTTTGCAAGGTCGCATAGTCGATGGAGTATCCAAAGACTTCTTCGATCACTTTCAAGTAGACTTTGTATGCATCGGTCGTGATCTGGATGCGCCCCTTCACACGCCTCGCAATATCCTCAACAAAGGCCCACGCGGTCAGCGTATCCCGCGCGCCAAGCATCCACGTTGGCACTAGCTTCGTGTCGGCATCGATGCACACCCATAGCCAAATATCACCGGCATCCGGGTGCTCACGCGCGATCCGCTCGGTGCGGTTTTTCTGCTTGCAATAAATCCAAGCCCAGGTCTCATCAAGCTGTAGCCGCTTACAGCGAAGATTGCGAAATGCGCGATCTTGGTAATCAGCGCAAACGTCCCCGATTTCCACAAGCAGCCTCATAACGGTCTTCTTTGCGACACCTGTAACTCGCGCCGTGGAACGGATGGAGCAGCCTTCGATTAGGCAGCCAATCACTTGCGCGCGCTTTGATGAATCTAGCCTATTCATGTCTCTAGTATGCTAAAGCGCATTAGTATTTGTCAAGTGAAATAGCGGTCTACATCAGAGAAATAAAGGTAATCCAGCGTAGCGCGGGCGCCGGAAGCCTGGCGCTCGGCGCCGGATGTTCATGACTCAAGACAACGGGCGCCGGTAATTCCCAACCATTGACGCTGGGGTACCCACACAAAAATTCTGTGGAGTGATTGCACTTTAGAGGGATTGGGTGTGCTACGATTGGTGGAGTCAGTTCTGATGGAAGGGGCAGGCGTCTTCAGGAATAGGTTTCGAGGCCAAAACTGAAGCCGCCCGCCGGGACCGAGGTGACGATAAATATGAGAATCGAATGCGACCGCTAGGTCGCCTCTATCCTTGGGCCGTGCTGGTGCGCGGCCCATTTATCTCACGCCTCTATGGGGAAGAATACCATAGTTGCGCTCATATTTGGAGGAAAATTGTGTGAGCACTCAACTCGATTACACGATGATTTTGGCCGATCTGGAAGCAAAGCGCGCCGCAATTGAAACGGCAATTTCTTCCGTTCGCGCGGCCATGGCGCTTGGAATGTTGAACGTGTCCGGCGAGATTCCGGCTGGCCTGACGAGTGGGTTATCAGCAACTCAGGTTGTGCCTTCCATCACCGGTAACGACATTCCCGACGGCGCTTTCCTAGGCAAGGGGATTCCTGAGGGGACGAAGCTCCTGCTTGAAATTGTGAAGAGGAAACTCACGACCCGCGAGATCGCGGACGCGCTACAGCGGGGAGGCATTGAAAGCACATCTAGCAACTTCATTGGGATCGTCCATGCGGTCCTGAATCGTGCGCGACGCACCCCGAATACGGCCATTGTGAAGCTGGGTTCGCATTGGGGATTGAAGGATTGGTATCCAAAGGGAATTATCTCGGCTGCGGCTCCTGCGACAGCAAAAAAGAAGAAGAAGAAAGCAGCGACAAAATCAGCGCAGGGATCAGGAAGCAACCCCTCATCGGAACCTCAAGCAAAGAAGCCACAACTGGTACGTTCAAAAATCAAGCCGGGGATTTTGATTGCGCATTTCTTGAGCACAAATCCAGGTAAGGAATTTTCAGCGGAAGAATTGGCTACCCGATTCAGCATGAACACCAAAGTAGCGCAAATGGTGCTAGGGAAGCTGATAAGCCAGGGAAAGGTGGAGAAGACCTCCACAGGGAAATATCGTTGTCCTATAGAGCATCCGATTGCGGCTGCGCAGTAGCAGCCGCAATCTTTTCCTTGTCCCATCGCGCCTTCGCTGCTTTTACTGCTACTTGGCTACGCTCTTCGGGCGTCATGGTCTTCAATCGACGCTTACCACCAATCTTGCCCCCCTTGCGTCCCATTGCGGCCATAAAGAGGGAAATCTCCGCTTTGCTCGGAGCGCGGCGGCGGGGAGATTTGTGGTTTGGAGCAGGTTCTGAATCTGACGTTGAACGCTCAACCATAGCCAGAGCAGCTTGATTCACGTCCATCGGTCTAGCTTTTTTGCTAGTGCGCCTTGGCATGAATTCAGTATGCCACGCCTTTGACCACGCCAGCGTTCAGATTTCAAAGTAGCCCACAACCGATGCTTCGGGGATTCGGAACCTGGCCCACCCGAGCATGCGACCGGTCGATTGCAAGTGACTGTTGTGGGCGAGCCACAGATTGACTCGTTGTGTTATTGAAAAACGCAGTCGCAGTCTCGTTGTTGAGCTTCTGAGCGAATCACTGGCTATGCGGGAACTACGTTTTTCCTAGAGGCGAATATCGCCGAAGGCAACCGCAGATCCCCGTTCGACTCCGATCGCATTGTCGATCTCCGCTCAGGGCAGGCTTTCGGTCGCCGTGGCGACCGAAGGATGACACGTCTGAGATGCGGTTGTGGTTCCCACCCTAAAACTCTCCGCTGCGCATCGAGTTTTAGGATGGGGCACCCATTTTCGTGCTGGATGGAGCGGGAAGCATCGGGCTATCCCACCCAAGCAGAGCTTGGTTGGGGCACCCACCGTCCCGGGTGGGTTGAAAGCGGGTGAACCCGGGGTTTGAGCTATCCCAGGTGCCTCCGCCACGGCGGACGAGGCACCTTGGGCATCCGGCAGCTATGGCTCTGCTCCGGCTACCCAGGGAGCTTTGTTGAACGACACGGATTTAACAAAACGACACGGAATTATCAGGGCCGCAAACGATGTCATCGTAGACACTGATTTTGGCATCATGCAACATTCTCCACCCAACACAAATCCAGTATCATGGCGCCCAGCGAATTGGAGAACTGCTCCCAACTCAGGCCGGGGAAGTCGAAGTCAAGAGCAAGCTCAAGGGGACTCGTCATGAAGAAAGACGCACGCATGTTGCTGCTGGCATCGGCGGCAACTCTGGTTTCATTCATCCTTGCTTCGCCATGCTACGCCGCAAGCTGCGAAGATCTACTCAATCTCAAACTCCCCAACGTCACCATCGAGAGCGCCGAGCAGGTGGCGGCGGGCGAATTCGCCGGCCCTGACAAGGTGAAGCAAGCTGACCTTCCCGCCTTCTGCCGGGTTATCGCCTCGGTCAAGTCAGCGGCCGACTCCGACATCGGCGTGGAGATCTGGATGCCCATCGGCCCATGGAAAGGTGTCTTCCACGGCAACGGCAATGGCGGCTATGGCGGCTCGTTGAGCGCGGGCTATCGCGGAATGGAAGAGGGCCTCAGGCGCGGTTATGCCACTGCCGTCACCGACATGGGCACCGCTCCGGCCAGCGGCCTCAACGGCGACCCGCTCGTGGGCCATCCGCAGAAATGGGAGGACTGGGGCAAGCTGTCGACCCACGTGATGACGGTGACCGGCAAAGCCATCGCCAAGGCCTTCTATGGCGAAGACGCTACACGCTCCTACTTCACCGGATGCTCCACGGGCGGCCAGCAGGGCCTCATTGAGGCGCAATATTATCCCGACGATTACGACGGCATCCTGGTCGGCGCGCCGGTCATCGACCGCACATGGGGTCACGCCCTCGCGGTTTGGGACCTCCAGTCGGCCAATCTTCTCCCCGGGCGTCAGTTGTCGAGCGCCAAGCTGGCGCTTTTGCACAACGCTGTGCAGTCAGCCTGCGCCGGCAATGGCAATGGCCTTTCCACCGATCCCTTCATCAGCGATCCGCTGGCTTGCAAATTCGATCCCGCGGAACTCACCTGCAAGGGCGCTGATTCCGACGCTTGCCTGACCGCCGGAGAAGTCCAGACAGCGAAAGATTTCTATTCCGGGCCCGTCAACTCCGCCGGCCAGCCGCTCTATTTTGGCTGGCTCCGCGGAAGCGAAGCGCCCGGCCCCGGCGGCTGGACTTTTCTTGGGACACCGTACAAGGGGGAGGCCCCCTTTGATGGCCTGTTCAAATGGGTCTTTGGCGCCGGCTGGAATTGGCGCGATTTCAATTTCGAGCGGGATATGCCCAAAGCGAACGCGGTGCTCGCACCTTCCCTCAACGGCGTGACCAGCGGAGAGGTGGGCCGCTTCAGGGCGCGCGGCGGCAAGCTCGTCATCTTCCAGGGCTGGGCCGACACGTTGGTGGCGCCGGAACAGACGCTCCATTTCTATAACGGCCTGGGAAAGGAGTTTGGCGGAGTGGCGAAGGCGAAGAAATTCGCCCGCCTGTTCATGGCACCGGGCGTGATGCATTGCGGCGGCGGTGCGGGGCCCAACGCCTTCAATGCAGCCAACGGCGGCCAGCGCAAGCCGCCCCCCGAAATGCCTGGAGACGATTTGTTCACGGCCATCGCCCAGTGGGTTGAATCCGGCAAAGCGCCTGAGCAAATTATCGCCACCAAATATGTGGACGATGCCCCGGCCAAGGGCATCGCAATGCAGCGCCCGCTCTGTGCCTATCCGCAAAAGGCCTGGTACAAGGGCGCCGGCGATACGAGTAAGGCAGACAGTTTCGTCTGCGCGATCGCGCCGCCGCACAAATAGTCTCTATCGATTCTTCCCGGGAAGCGAGATTTGAAAACCCGTGGAACGGCCAGAGTCCTTAAGGCGGATCGTGAGTGACCGGCCATACGGAAACCACGTTTTTTCAGGAAGCGAATATCGCCAGAAGCAACTGCAGATGCTTCTCCCGTCCAGGCGGGGTCAGGATGACACGGCGGATGCGCGATTGTGGTTCCCCACGGCGTCTGCTCTCGAGGACGCGCGGAATCCGAAGAATGCGCTATTGCTTGACGTAGTGGCACTGGGCCACGCTGCCGGAGATGGCGTGCGTTGAGTCGGTGAGGTTCCAATCGTCCATCACGCCGGTCTGGACATTCTGCACGACGAGCTGGTTGGGACTGTTGGGATCGCCACCGTAGGCGATTCGAACAGTGCCGGAGCTTGCTGGGAGCAAATTCGGAATCGCTGGGCTTTCGTAGTACATGGTTTTGTCAGTGAAGACTATTTTGGTGGAGCAACCGGCGGGCACGGGCTGATCGCCCGTGATCCAGGTCCCGATGAGGGGGTTGGAATTGGACTTGCAAGCGGAGAGAAAGAGACAGAGAAAAAGCAGAGACTTCGGCGAGGCGCGCATACGTTGCTCCAGGATGCTGGATTTGATTGGAGGAGATTATAACGCGCGAAGACTCCCCGGGTTGAACCAGCACGGAACGAATCAGCAGCGCATATGGGCTTCTTGAGAACCTATCCTGCGCTCTTCACGCGCACCACGGTGATTTTTTCAAAGCCTTCTTCGAAGACTGGCGGCTTGAGCTTCTCGGCCATCTTGCGCATGATGTCTTCGCTCACCGAGCGATCGCGCTGGCGGTTGCGGTCGAGGCACACCTCGAGCGGCACATCGAAGAAGACGGCCTGCACTTCATAGCCGAAGCTTTTGGCCATCTTGATCCACTGGCGGCGCTCGTGGATGGAGAGGTTCGTCGCATCAACATAGTTCGCCGGCATGCGGGCGATGAGGCGCGCGCGCAAGAGCGAACGAAGCGTGGAAAAGACCAGACCCTGGTAACGCTGCTCCTCCACATCGTCAAAAAGAATATTGCGCAGAAGGTCGCTGGAGAGCGGCGTGATGCCGCGGCGGCCGAACCACGTGGTTTTGCCGGAGCCCGGCAGGCCAATGGCGAGGACCACGAAGCCCTTAGGCGCCTGGGGCGATTCGGGACCGGGAGCCAGCTTGGGCTTTGCCGGCATCTCGGGCTGGGTTTCGACTTCGAGGCGGCCCGAGCCGACGGGCTCGTTCCAGTGTTGGCTGGCGGGCCGGTCTTGGCTGGCCGGCCGATCGTGACGCGAAGACCGCTCCTGCCTGGCGGGCGCCGGGGGCCGAGGCGGCGATTGCGGGCGCGCCGGAGCCGCGCGAGGGGCTTCGGTTGGCCATTGCTGCCCGTGCTGCACGCGGGGCGGCGTCTCATCTGGATAGAACGGCACCAACGGAGCCAGTTGATTCGATGGGAGTTCCTGCCCGATTTTGCCCGTGGATTCTGAAGTATTAGGACCGCGTCTGGAGCGTCTTCTCATGCTACTGTTCGTCCTTGCTGAAAGCCTTTGCTTACCCCCGAATACCATACTCGGCGAGGCTGCTGCAAATCGTGTGCACTCCGTCACATACAGTTCCGCCGTGGGAACACCATCCTAACGGTAGGGAATCGTGTGCGGAAAGCGGTCGCGCTTTCATTTTTCCACTGAGCCCGCAATGATACGATCAAGGGTTTGGTGGAATCCGATTTGAGGCCCACTTCAGACGCTGCACGACACGAGTTTCAAAACCAAATGCCACAGAGAACACGAAGGAGAAACGACACATGGCAGTAAAGGTTGGAATCAACGGCTTCGGCCGCATCGGACGCAACGTTTTGCGGGCCGCGCTTGGCAATAAAGAAATCGATTTTGTCGCCGTCAACGACTTGACCAGCCCGGCGACGCTGGCTCACCTGCTCAAGTACGACTCGATTTTGGGTAACCTGCCCAACGAGATCCAATCGGGCGAAGACTTTATCTCGGTCGACGGGAAGAAGATCAAGGTGTGGGCAGAGCGCGATCCGGCGAAGCTGCCCTGGGCAGAAGTTGGCGCGCAGGTGGTGATCGAATCGACCGGCCATTTTACCGACGCGACCAAAGCGAAGGCTCACCTGGGCGCGACCGTGAAGAAGGTCATCATTTCGGCTCCCGCCACCAACGAAGACATCACGATTGTGCTGGGCGTGAACGAGGAGAAGTACGATCCGGCGAAGCACAACATCATTTCGAACGCCAGCTGCACCACGAATTGCCTGGCGCCGGTCGTCAAGGTGATTCTCGAAACCACGGGCCTCGTCTCCGGCATCATGACCACCATTCATAGCTACACCAACGACCAGGTCATCCTCGACTTTCCGCACAAGGACCTGCGCCGGGCCCGTGCCGCCGCATTGAACATGATTCCCAGCTCGACCGGCGCAGCCAAGGCGCTGAAGCTGGTGATTCCTGAGACCGCCGGCAAGCTGGACGGCTTTGCGATCCGCGTCCCAACGCCGAACGTTTCGATCGTCGATCTGACCTACATCGCCGAGAAGCCCACGACAGTGGATGCGTTGAACGCAGCCTTCAAGACCGCCTCCGAAGGGAAACTGAAGGGAATTCTGGGCGTCGACTCGAACCTGCTGGTGAGCTCGGACTTCAAGGGCGACAAGCGCAGCTCGATTGTGGACGCCCCGCTGACCAAGGTGGTCGGCCAGAGCGTGAAGGTGCTGAGCTGGTACGACAACGAGTGGGGCTATTCAAACCGCGTCGTCGACCTGATCGGCTTCCTGGCCAAGAAGGGGCTGTAGAAGCAGTTCGTAGTTCACAGTTCTTAGTCGAGGGTTCTCGGTCTTTACATGGACTGCGAACCACGAACTGAGAACTGTGAACTGACCTCTGACCTTTGTTCTCCACGAAAGGCATCCTCCATGGCCAAGCTGTCGATCCAAGACATCGAACTGACAAATAAGCGGCTGTTTGTCCGCGTCGATTTCAACGTCCCGCTCACCGAAGACGGCACCACCATCACCGACGACACGCGCATTGTGGCTACGCTGCCGACGATTGAATATGCGCTGCGGAAAAATGCCAAGGTGATTTTGGCATCGCACCTGGGCCGGCCCAAAGGCAAGCCCAATCCGAAGTACTCGCTCAAGCCCGTGGTCAAGCGGCTGCGCGAGCTGCTCGACAAGAAACTGGGTGAAGGCGTGAACGTGGCCTTCTCGCCGGATTGCGTGGGCGAGGTCGCCGAGGAGATGGCGCGGCAGCTTGAATCGGGCCAGGTGCTCCTACTTGAGAACCTTCGATTCCACGCGGAAGAAGAGGCCAATGATCCGGAATTCTCGAAGGCGTTGGCCGCGCTGGCCGAGGTCTACGTGAACGATGCCTTCGGCTCGGCGCACAGGGCGCACGCGTCAACAGAAGGAATTACGCACTACCTCAAGCCAGCCGTGGCCGGACTGCTGATGGAGAAGGAGATCACCTATCTCGGCAAAGCGCTCGAAAATCCGGAGAAGCCGTTCGTGGCCATCATCGGCGGATCGAAGATTTCGGGCAAGATCGACGTGATCCAGAACCTGCTCGACAAAGTCGACACGCTGGTGATCGTTGGCGGCATGGCATACACGTTTCAGCGCGCGCTGGGCGTGAAGACGGGAAAATCTCTGGTTGAAGAAGACAAGATCGAGATGGCAAAGGAAGCGCTCGACAAGGCAAAGGCCAAGGGTGTGAAACTCTTGTTGCCGGTCGATAATATTCTGGCTGACAATTTTGCGGCCGATGCAAAGACCCAGGTATGGGATTGCTCGAAGGACTTTCCCGATGATTGGCAGGGGCTGGACATCGGGCCGAAGTCGATCAAGGCGATTGAAGACGTAATTCTGACGGCAAAGACGATTGTGTGGAACGGGCCGGCCGGTGTGTTTGAGTTTCCGCGCTTTGCCGTCGGGACGAACGCGATTGCAAGGGCGGTTGCGGCGAACCGGACGGCAACGTCAATCATCGGCGGCGGCGATTCAGTGAGCGCCATCAACCAGGCGGGAGTGGCCGACCAGATCACGCACATCTCGACGGGCGGCGGGGCTTCGCTTGAATTCCTTGAGGGCAAGAAACTGCCGGGCGTGGAAGCGCTGACGGACAAGTAGCACCTGCGGTGCGGCAGCCGCGCCTTCGGCGCAGAAACCGCGAGCAGTTCATTATGAGATCGCATCCGGCGGAAGGCGCAGGATGCGATTCGTTTTATAGAGCCTGCGGGCCGTGAGGATAAACAAGCACCGTGGCATATAACACCCGAGTTCTGTCAAAAGATGAGGAGTTCCCTTCCTTCGAGGAACTTGCGCAGTTGATTCGCGCGAATCATCCAGAATTCCGGCTGACAATCGAAGAAGGAGACGAAGAGGGGTGGAACACTCTTCTGCTCTCGGGAATCGATGAGGTTGAAGTCGCGCTGATTGAGCGCAATCCCGTGTTGGATGGTTCGATCGGCCAGGACGAGGTCGCGGACTTTATCGAGGACATGCGGGATTCGAGGCCGAAGAGCGGCGTTCAGTGGCTTGAGAATTACCTGGCCTCAGTAAAAACTGTCTACGCGTTTCAGCATTTGCAAGGCTCGGAAACCGAGGAAGGCAGCAATGCTCTCCATGCGCTGCGCTCGGCACTTTGGGAGCGCGGAGACGCAATTATTCAGGCCGACGGGGAAGGGTTCACGAATGAGGATGGCTACCACATCGTTTGGCAGTTTTCCGATTCGGTTTCAGGACCGTGGAAGATGGGCGTGCTTCAGGACGGCGTCTGGCGCCATTTCTCGATGGACCTGGGGGATCCCGATCACCGTGCGGCTTTCCTGAAGGGCACCGTGCCTGACGATTTGACGTCGGTACTGGGATCAGGCTCGTAGAACCTTCGGCCATCGTTTTCGAAATGCTCCTCCGGCTTTCGCTTTGTGCCCGCCATCACCCGGCTCGCCGGAATCGATCTTCTAGAATTGACTTGAGGAAACCAGAAAATGCCGCGTAAAGCACTCATTGCCGCCAATTGGAAGATGTATAAGACGCCGGCCGAAGCCAAGGCGTTTGTCGACGCTTTTTTGCCGCTCGTTGCCTGGCACACGCGCGACGAGATCGCGCTGTTCCCTTCACCGGTGCTGCTGCCTACCGTGGTTGACGGGTGCAAGGGCTCGAACGTGGCCGTGGGCGCGCAGAACATCCACTACGCAGAAGAGGGCGCCTACACGGGTGAGACATCGGTTGGGCAATTGAAGGCGGTTGGCGGAACGCATACGCTCATTGGCCACTCCGAGCGCAGACAATACTTTGCCGAGACCGACGAGATTGTGAACAAGAAGCTGCACACGGCGTTGAAACATGGTGTCATCCCCATCGTCTGCGTCGGCGAAGTGCTCGAGGAGCGCGAGGCCGGCAAGACGGCCAGCGTGCTGACGACTCAGGTGATGGGCGCTTTCGCGGGCATTACACCCGAGGCTGCAAAGCCGATTGTGATTGCGTACGAGCCGGTGTGGGCCATTGGAACGGGTAAGACGGCGACGCCGGAGATTGCCGCCGACGCGCATCGCATCATTCGCGCGGAAATGGCGAAGCTCCTGGGCGCCGATGTGGCTGCGGCGGTGCGGATTCTCTACGGCGGCAGCGTGAAGCCGGAGAACGCGACCTCGCTCATCAGCCTGGAAGAAATTGATGGCGCGTTGGTGGGCGGCGCGAGCCTCAAGCCGGATTCGTTTACAGCGATTGTGAAGTACTGAAAAAAGCAGCGAGTCAGGGTGCGCTACGCGCACTTGGCAAATTAGCAAGTCAGCGGGCCGCCTGGGGCGAGACGCCTCGGGCGGCTTTTTATTTGTCCGCATATTTCGCGCTACATTCCTGGATAAAAGCTGGCGATCCAGTTCTGCAGCAGCGCCGGGAAGCATCCGAGCACAAGAACTGCGGCCGCGATTGCGATCAGCACAACCAGCGTGGAGGGATGCACGCGAATCGGCGATTCGTCGCTGGCCGGCATGACATAGGCACGCTTGAGCACCTGCAAATAGTAGTAGAGCGATACGGCGCTGAATGCGATGGCGAGGGCAACGAGCGTGAGTTGCTCCGCCGGCAGTGAGGACAAAGGGCCTTTAGTAAAGCCAGACCAGCCGCCATTGAGGACTGTGGCAAACAGATTGAACTTGGCCCAGAAGCCGACCAGCGGCGGAATTCCCGCGAGGGAGAGAAAGAGGACCAGCAGCACTGCGGCGAGAATCGGGTTGCGCTTGTGAAGGCCGAGGAAGGAGTCGAGCTTGTCAGAGCCGGTGGCGCGCTCGACGACGCCGACGACGCCGAATGCGCCGATGGTCGTGAGACCGTAGGTGACGATGTAATAGAGGATGGCTCGCGCGCTCGCGCCGGTCCAGGAAAAGAACGCGAGGCCGAGCAGAATGTAGCCGGCATGCGCGATGGCCGAGTAAGCAAGCAGGCGCCGCACACTTGATTGCGCGAGGGCGGCCAGGTTGCCGAAGATCATCGAGAGCACGGACAGATCCATCAGGATCATCGGCCAAATGGTGACGAAGCCGTGGGTGTAATGCGGCGGCGGGGCGCCGGCAGAGTGAATGATGAATGTGACTCGACCCACCATGTGCAGCATTGCCGGCCACCGGAGGATTGCGTGGCTGATGGAGATGAGCAGAGCGAAGCTCGCAACCTTGGAGACGGATGCGATGAACGCGGCTGCGGGAGCAGGAGCACCTTCGTAGGTGTCGGGCGCCCAGAGATGGAATGGCACCGCGGCGATCTTGAATCCAAGCCCGGCTGCGACCATGACCAGCGCAATGTAGAGCAGCGGCGTGGCGCCATGGGCCGACGCCATATAGGTGCCCAGAACAACGCGCGGCAGGCTGGTTGAACCCGAGAGCCCGTAGAGATAACTGAAGCCAAAGAGCAGGAACGCGGCGGACATTCCGCCAAAGAGGTAATACTTGATGGCAGCTTCGGCGCTTTTGCCCGATTGTTTGTTAAATGCCGTCAGGATGTAGAGGCCGAGCGAGAGGAGTTCGAGGCCCACGAAGATCACCAGCAGATCCTGCGCGGCGGAGATGATCAGCCCGCCTGCTGCGGCCATCAGCAAGACGGAAACGTACTCGCCTGCGTGGCGCGTGAATGCAGAATCGATGAGCAACAGAAGGGTGAGCGCGGTGAGCACGAGGATGGCAACCTGCGCAACACCTGCGGAACCGCCCGCCGCGAGCAAAACATCGCTGCCGACGCTGAATCCCGACCAATCCACAGCACACACGGCCCAGATGGCCGCGATGCAGCCAGCGACACCAATGAATGCGGCGACGGCGGTGCGAATTTCTTGAGTTTTCTTGCGCAGGAATCCGAGATCGACGACGATCACGAGCAGCGCAGCGACTTCGAGAGCCGTTTCAGGCAACGTGTCCCGAAAGAGAGCGGCATAGCTGAGGGCGGCGTAGTTCATTGCACGCCTCCTGCGAGCAGCGCTTTCACGGCTGGCTCAATTTGATCGAGAAGAATGCGCGGGTAAAGGCCGACGACGAGCGTGGAGATGCCCAGCAGCGCGACGCCGGCATATTCGGGCCAGGTGATGGGCGCGAATTTGTGCAGATGCTCGGACTCGAGCTCGTGCGCGGTGGGCAACGTGTCAGAGAAGAACGCCTTCTGCAGGGCACGCCAGATGTAAGCAACACCGACGATGATGCCGATGCCGGAAACAATGGTCCACCATGGATTGACTTGCCACGCGCCGACCAGGACTTGTAGCTCGGCCACGAATCCTGAAAAGCCGGGCAGGCCCATGGACGCGACACCGGCAAAGACGAAAGCCCATGCCGCGAAGGGCAGGCGTCGCGAAAGATGCATGGGCTCGAGCTCGGCAAATTGTCGCGTGTGCGTGCGATCGTAGACGATGCGGCCGACGATGGCGAACAGGAGGCCGGCAATGACACCGTGCGAGAACATCTGCAGAACCGCGCCGTCGAGACCGATCTGGTTGAGCGTCATGAGGCCGAGGAGAACAAAGCCCATGTGACTGACGCTGGAGTAGCCAATGACGAATTTGAAGTCTGTTTGCGCGAGAGCGACAAGCGCGCCGTAGACGATGCCGATGACAGCGAGCCAGGCAAAGACGTCGCGCCAGGAGCCGATGCCGACGAACGAGAATCCCCATGGATCGAGGCCGTGGGGAAAGAGGCCGATGCCGACGCGCAGGCAGCCGTAAGCGCCGAGCTTCATCACGACGCCGGCGAGCAGCATCGACGCGGCGGTGGGCGCGGCAACGTGGCCAGTGGGCGCCCACGTGTGGAACGGCCACATGCCGGCGAGGATCGCAAAGCCGACAAAGACCAGCGGAAAGCACCAAAGTTGAAAGTCAACGGGCAGGCCCGCGTGCGCGAGGTCTCCGAGCGCGGTGGAGTGGCTACCGGCCGTGGTGTAAGCCGCGAGCAGACCGACGAGCACCATGGCCGAGCCGACGAAGGAGTAGAGCGCGAGTTTCATTGCGCCGTATTCGCGGCGCGTGGAACCCCAGATGGAGATGAGGAAATACTTGGGGACGATGGCGATTTCGTAAAAGACGAAGAGCAGGAAGAGATCGCCGCTCAGGAATACGCCGTAAACGCCGCCGATGAGCGCGAGATAAAACGCGAAGAACTGGTTGGTGCGCAGCTCGATGTTCCAACTGAAGAGAACGCCGGAGACGGAGGCGATGCCGGTGAGCAGGACGAGCACGCGGCTGATTCCGTCGGCGGCGAGAAGATAATGAATGCCCATGGAGGGCACCCAAAGCGCATCGATAAAGACCTGGCGGCCCTGGCCGACGCCGTCAGCGAAGCCGATGATGGCGATGGCGAGTCCGGCCACGGAGACGGCGAGCGCCCACCAGCGTGCCAATTCGGGTTTGGCTTTGGGCAGCAGCGCCGAAATCAGCGCGCCGGCAAACGAGATGTAGATGGCCCAGGCCATTCTCTAAAATCTCCAGTGCGACAGCAGGTTCATGACCGTGGGGTTGATCGTGTCGAGGATCAGCCGCGGCGCGAGCCCAACGAGGAACATGAGTCCGATGACCGGAGCGAGTGCGATTCGCTCGCTGTGATGCAGATCAGGAAAGTTGACCCAGCGCTCGGGGACCGGTCCGGCGAAAACTTTCTGAATAACGGTGAGGACCACGATTGCCGTCACGAGCAAACCGAGCACCGATACCGTTGCGCTGATCCACGACAAGGGAAAGACGCCGCGGAAGATGAGGAACTCGCTGACAAAGCTGTTGAGGCCAGGCAGGCCTAGCGAGGAAAAGAGCACGATGCCCATGATACCGGCGAAGACAGGCGCGGGCTTGCGCAGGCCGCCGAAATCATTGATGCCACGAAGGCCGCCGGTGCGGAACTGGATCATGGCGATGAACCAGAAGATGGCGGCTGCGGTGATGCCGTGATTGAACATCTGCAAAATGACGCCATTGAGCGCGGCGGCCTGGCTGGCTTGTTGCGCTGCGCCGGTAGCCGGAATGGCCAGCGCAAAGATTGCGAGGAGGCAATAGCCCAGGTGATTCACCGAGGAGTAGGCAAAGACGCGCTTCAAATCTTTTTGCGCGGCAGCGGCCCATGCGCCCATGACGACGGTGACCACCGCGAGAATAAGCAGCGGCGTGCGCATGGCCGCGATCTGCACGCCGAAGATGGGAAGCGCGATGCGCAGAAGACCGTAGACGCCCATCTTCGACATGGCGCCTGTGAGCAGCATGGTAACCGGAGAAGGCGCTTCGGCATACGCGGCTGGCAGCCATGTGTGAAAGGGCACAATCGGCACTTTGACCGCGAAGCCCGCGAGGACACCGATGGCAAGCCATGGCATTACCGAGCCCAGGTGCGCCGTGACCATCTGCGTTAGGGCGCCCGAAGCGGCCATGGCGGCGAGATCGCCGAAATCCATGGAGCCGGTGGAAAGGAAGACGGCGAGGAACGACAGCAGCAGCGCCACCGAGCCAGCCATGGTGTAGACGAAGAACTGCGTGGCTGCGGGGCCGCGACGCGGGCCGCCCCACAATTTGATGAGGAAGAATGCGGGAATGAGGCTCAGCTCCCAGAACAAAAACCAGTGAAAGAAATTGAGTGCCGTGAAGGAGCCGAAGAGACCCGACTCGAGGATGAGAATGAGGCCGTAGAACAGGCCGGGCATATGGTGGACGCGATGCGAGGCGTCAACCGACATGAGCGTGACGATGGCGGAGAGCAACAGCATGAGCGCGCCGAGGCCATCGACGCCAAGGTGATACTCGACGCCAAGTGAAGGCGCCCAACTGTGCAGCTCCACGAGGCCGATGATTCCGTTGGCGGGGAGGCTGACCCAAATGAGAAGTGAGAGGACAAGGCAGGCGAACGAAGTGACCAGAGCGATGCCGCGAGCATGCCTGCCCGCGAAGAGCGCGATTGCCGCGCCGACAAGCGGCAGCACGGTGAGAACCGTCAGGATCGGAAAGCCGCTGGCGATCGCGTTCATGGCCGGCTGCTCCAGAAAAGAATGACGACGAGGGCGACGACGGCCACGGCCAGGATGCGAAGGTAGTTCTGCACGCGGCCGCTTTCGATGCTCGCCAGCAATCCGCCGCCCTCAGAAATCTCCTCGCAGGTTTTGTCGAAGCCGCCGTCGACCCAGTTCACGTCGAGCAGGCGGTTGAGTTGCGCCCAGAGAGCGAAGATCCACGCGACAAGGGCGACGATGCCGCCCCAGACGCGGCGGTCGAGCCAATCTGCCACGCGGGCCCACCATCTATAAAAGGCAATCACCGTGACGTCGTAGAACTCGTCGACGTAGAGGCGATCGCGAAGCGGGCCCCATAGCCACGGCACGGATTTCTCGAGCGCGTCAGGCTCCTCCGGCTTGGGTGACTTATTGCCATAGAGGCGCCAACCCAGGCCGAGACCCAGAAAAACCACGAGCGACGAAGTGAGCATGAGCATGCCAAGGCCTGGCTCGGCGAATCCGTGCCAACTGAAGGTAGCCGCTCGGCCCTCAAGAATTGCGTGGAACCACGGCCACGCAGGAGTTCCGATCAGGCCGAGCGCCATTGCGAAGAAAGCCAAAATGGCGAGCGGCGTCGTCATGATCTTCGGGCTCTCGTGCGCCGTTTCGCGCCCGCGCCAGTAACCGAGGAAGACGTAGCAGACCTGGCGCGTCATATAAAACGCGGTAAGCAGAGCGCCAAAGACGAGCAGGTAGAACGGGCCTTTGATTGCGGCGGAATGTTGCGCGGCTTCCAGAATGCCGTCCTTTGACCAGAAGCCGGAGAAGAAGATCGGAAAGCCGCACAGCGCCAGCATGCCGATGGTGTAAGTGATGAAGGTGAGCGGCATGTCGACCTTGAGGCCGCCCATGCGGCGAATGTCCTGCTCTTCGTGGCAGCCGTGAATCACTGAACCGGCGCCCAGAAACAGGAGCGCCTTGAAGAACGCGTGCGTGATCAGGTGGAACATGCCTACAGCGACGCCGCCCATGCCGAGGCCGGCCATCATGTAGCCGAGCTGCGAGACGGTTGAGTAGGCGAGGATGCGCTTGATGTCATTTTGCGCGACTGCGATGAGCGCGGCGAAGACCGCTGTGGCCGCGCCTACCCAGGTGACGACGGTGAGGGCAACGGTGGTTCCACCGGGCGGGGCGCCCGCAGACATGAGCGGATACACGCGCGCGACGAGATAGACGCCGGCAGCGACCATGGTGGCCGCGTGAATGAGCGCGGAAACTGGCGTGGGACCTTCCATCGCGTCGGGCAGCCAGACGTGCAGCGGAAGTTGGCCGCTCTTGCCCGCCGCTCCGGCAAAGATCAGCAGTGCGATGGCGCCGGCAGCGCTGAGGCCGAGGCCCGCGTGCTGCGTTGAGAGGATGGCCAGTGAAAGCGGCTCAATGGAACCAAATCCGCGGTTATAGAAAAGCAGAGTTCCGGACGAGGAAAACAGCCAGACGATGCCGAGGAAAAAGAAAATATCGCCCACGCGCGTAGTGATGAAAGCTTTTTTCGCGGCCGCGGCGGCTGAAGGCTTTTGATACCAGAAGCCAATGAGCAGATACGAAGTGAGACCGACGATCTCCCAGCACATGAAAAGAAGCAGCAGGCTGTTCGAGATGACGACGCCGAGCATGGCTCCGGCAAAGAGCGAGAGGAAGCAGAAGAAGCGCGTGAAGTTTTCGTCATGGGCCATGTAGCCGACGGAGTAGATGAAGATAAGCAGCCCGACGAAGCTGACCATCACCAGCATGATGGCGGCGAGCGGATCGAGTACCCAGCCGAGGTCGACGCGCGTTGCGCCGAAGTGAAACCATGCGAAGTTGACCGTGTTGTGCACCATCGGATCAAGGCCGAAATATAGGAACAGTTTTCGTTCACTCAAGGTATGTATGAACGCGATGAGCGACAGCAGGAGCGAAAAGCTCAGGGAACTTATTGCAAGTGCGGAAGAAAGTCTCTTTTGCGCCTGCTTCAACAGTGCGATGATTCCTGCGGCTACCATTGGTACAGCTGGAATCAGCCAAAGCCATCTCACGATCCACGCTTGAGGCGGAGTGCCGATCGATGCGAGGTTGAACTGGTACAGCTGCACTTGCATCAAGCGTTCACCCCTTCATCCTGTCGATCTTGTCGAGTTCCGCAGTGTTGGTGTGGCGATAGATGGCGATGACGAGGCCGAGACCAACCGCTGCTTCGGCTGCGGCGATGGCGATGGAGAAAATGCCGAACATCAGGCCGGTGAGCGCCTCAGGGTGCGGGCCGTAACGCCAGAATGCGATCAGATTCAGATTGGCCGCGTTGAGCATCAATTCAATTCCGATGAGAACAAGGATTGCGTTGCGGCGGACGAGCGCGCCGCCAAGGCCGATGGCGAAGAGCAGCGCCGCGACGAGAAGATAGCCTGCGAGCGGCGTCGTCATCTGGACCTCACTTTCTCGTGCATGGCGACGATGACCGCGCCGATGGTGGCGGCGGTAAGCAGCAAAGCCAGAATTTCGAGCGGCAGCACGTAGCGGCCCACAAGCGCGTTGCCGATATCGTGCACGGTGACGGAGGGAAGCGTATTCTGCTGCGGAATCGCGCTGACGCTGGCGAGCACCGCCCATCCGAGCACTGCGAAGACGGCGGCGGCGATCAAGAGGCCCAGGAACCAGGTCTTGCTGAAGACACCATCCTTCGGCAGATCGGAGCCGCGCGTGAGCAGGATGGCGAAGACAATGAGGATGGCGACCGCGCCAATGTAAACCAGAATCTGCGCAAAGCCGGCAAACTGCGCGTCGAGTTGCAAGAACAGCAGGGCCAGCCCGGCGAAGGCCACCGTGACGGCGAGCGCGGAGTGAACAAGATGCTTGAGCAGCACCGCGGCCAAGCCACCGGCCAGTGTGACAGCCGCAAGCAGATAGAAGATCGGAGTCAACGTTCAAGCTCCCTATTCAGCATAGCGGTAGCTCCTGCGGCCAAAGTGCTCGCCGCGCATGCCCAGCCGCCCCATGAAGATGTAGGCTGCGGCGAGAATGATGGTGCAGACCACCCAGCGCTGCCAGCCCTCGCCCATGAAGCGCCATAGCGCGGTCACCAACAGGTTGAGCAGCGTGTAGGGCAAAACAAATTTCCAGGCAAAGTTCATCAACTGGTCCTGGCGCAGGCGGGGTAGCGTGCCGCGCATCCAGATAAAGACAAAAATCGACATCATTACTTTGCCAAAAAACCAGAACCAAGACGGGATGAATTGGAGGAACGAAAGCGGCGCCGACCATCCCCCAAGAAAGAGCGTGGTGCCGAGGCCGGAGATGGAAAACATGGCGAGATACTCACCGAGGAAAAAGAGCGCGAATTTGAAGCCGGAGTACTCTGTGTGGTATCCGGCGACAAGTTCCGATTCGCCTTCGGGTAGATCGAACGGCGAGCGATTGGTTTCGGCGGTGGCGGCGATTGCGTACATCAGGAAGCCCGCGAGGCCCCACGGTGTGAAGATGTACCAATGCGGAAGGATGCCGCTGTACGTGTTCTGCGCCGCGACGATCTTCGGCAGCGAAAGCGACCCGGTAATCATGACGACGGAAACACTCGAAAGCAGCAGCACCACTTCATAGCTGATCATCTGAGCCACGGCGCGCATGGCGCCGAGCAGCGAGTATTTGTTGCGGCTCGACCAGCCGGCCATGAAGACGGAGAGCTCCGTCGCCGCGCCCATGGCGAAGAAGAAGAGCAGACCCGAGTCCATATCGACCAGGACCATGTTGCGGCCCATGGGCAGAACCGCAAAGCCCATAAAGACCGTTACGACAAGCGCGAGCGGCGCAAGGAAATGCACCACGGCGTTGGCGCTGAGCGGAACAATGTCTTCCTTGGTGAGCGATTTGATGCCGTCGGCGATCGGCTGAAAAAGGCCATAGGGACCGACACGATTGGGGCCAAGACGGTTCTGGATGCGGCCCAGACCCTTGCGCTCGAAGACTGTAGTGAGCGCGAAGAGCCCCGGAAATACGCAGACGATGGCGATGACGCCGAGCAGAACTCCAGCAGCGGGCTGAAGCCCGGCTGGCAAAAACCCCACCAGCCAATCGCGCAGGAGAACGAAGATCTGATCAAAATTCGAGAAAAGGGGATTCACGAAGAAGGAATTCGCGGACCCAAGTGTCGCGACCATGGGCTATTTCCCTCCTTCGGTCTTCGCCGGTGGAACAGCGGGCGCAGCCGCAGCTTTTGCGGCAGCCGCTTCAGCCGTAGCTTTGGCCTTCGCTTCCACCTTGGCTTTCTCCTCGGCAAGGCGCGAATCCACTTCAGCGGCTTCTGTTGGATGGATCGAGTGGTAGTACTCGTTTGACCTGGCCAGCTTCTCGCGGTCTTCAAGCAGGCCGCCGAAGCGATCGTCAGTGGCCAGCTCAAATTGCGTGTCCATCTTGATCGCCTCGAACGGGCAAACTTCAACGCAGATCTGGCAGCTCATACAGACGGAGATATCGATGTCGAACCGAGCGGGATAAAACTGCGGCTTGCCCACGTAATCCGGTTTTTTGTCGGCGCTTTTTTCAATGTAGATGCACTTGGGCGGGCACTCTTTCTCGCAAATCTGGCAGGCCACGCAGCGCATACCGGCCTCCCAATCGGCGCCGTCGTAGACGAGAAAGGGAAAGACGCGCGCGTTTTCGGCGGTGGGAATCCGATGTTCCGGATACTCCACCGTCGTAAGCCGCTCTTTGGAGACATAGCTGCCGAAGAAGTTTCGCGCCGTCTCCGCCATCCCTTTCAGAATTCCATCACCCAGCAAAGCAAACCTCCGGTTTGCAGTTCGCAGTTCAAAGTTCGTAGTTCATAGCTCCTTGCTCATCATCACAGTCCACAATTCTTACTTCACTCCTCAGAACCACGAACTGAGAACTATGAACTCGTTCTACCGGTCCACTTCTCCCAGGACAATATCCACGCTGCCAAAAATCAGCACTACATCGGCGACATTTTGCCCCAGGCACATGTCCTCCAGAATCGTCAGATT
>Ga0265330_10000659_pt1 | contig 22147 bp, 20 predicted proteins | sample 41919metaG_FD_202083 | JGI IMG/M metagenome (GOLD analysis project Ga0265330, IMG submission 202083) | Rhizosphere microbial communities from Carex aquatilis grown in University of Washington, Seatle, WA, United States - 4-19-19 metaG | ecosystem: Host-associated > Plants > Roots > Rhizosphere... | reverse complement strand
TCGGAGAAGAGCTCCTCCACCGACCGGGCCCCGATGCGCTCGAGCATGGCCGCGCGATCGGCGTCGGTCGTCGGGACGTAGGGCATGGCTATTCCTTGCCCGCTTCCTTCTCGTAGGCGGCGGCGTCGAGGAGGCCGTCCCATTCCGAGGCATTCGAGGGCGTTATGCGCGCGAGCCAGCCGGCGCCGTAGGGGTCCTTGTTCACGAGGGAGGGATCGCCCTGGAGGGCGTCGTTGACCGCCGCCACCTTGCCGGAGAGGGGCGCATAGACGTCGCTCGCCGCCTTGACCGACTCTATGACGCCGATCGCCTCGCCTTGGGCGACGATCTTGCCGACCTCGACCGCCTCGACGAAGACGATGTCGCCCAGGGCCTCCTGGGCGTGGTCCGAAATGCCGACGACATAATCCGAGCCGTCCTTGCGGGCGTACTCGTGAGTGCTCCGATAGCGGCAGTCGGGATCGATCTTCATGCTTCTCTCCTTGCTTTTCCGCGCCTCTAGCGCCTATATGCGGGAACGTAGAGCGGCCGCTTGACCACGACGGCGTCCCGGGGCTTGTCCCTGATGGAGACCGCGAGCGCGGTCCCCGCCTTGGCGTACTCCGGAGGCACGAAGGCGTTGGCCGCGAATTTCTTGACGGTCGGGCAATACATCCCGGCGACGCATGCGCCCGCGCGCGCTCCCTCGGGCGTCAGCACGGCGCAGCCCTCGCGGGGTACGCCGCCGGTCACTTCGAGGCCCACGAGCCGCCGCGCGGGTCCGGCGGCTACCACTGCCTCGAGGGCTTTCCTGCCGATGAAATCCTTCGCGAAGTCGCAGGCCCACTTGAAGCCGGCCTCGATGGGATTTATGGAGGGACCCAGCTCGTGGCCGTGGAGGGGCATGCCCGCCTCGAAGCGCAGGCTGTCGCGGGCGGCAAGGCCGATGGGCGCGACCTCGATGCCGAGTTTCGCCCCCTGGGCCAGGAGGAACTCCCAGAGCTCGAGGGCTTCGCTCGCGGGGAAGAATATCTCGCCCCCGTCCTCGCCCGTATAGCCCGTGCGTCCGAAGAGCGTCCGGGTCCCGCCGATGGCGACCTTGGCCGCCGAAAACCTGTTGAGGCGGGAAGCCGCGCCTCCCGCGACCGAGTCCAGGAGCTCGATCGCGCGGGGCCCCTGCACGGCGATCATGTAGGTATCGTCGGACTTGTCGACGATCCTCACGCCCCTGGGCGCCCGGCCGCGCATCCAGGCCAGGTCCGATTCATGGTTGGAGGCGTTGACGACCACCCACCAGCTGTCCCTGAGCTTGTAGATGAAGAGATCGTCGAGGACGAAGCCGGCCTCGTCGAGGAGGAGGGAGTAGCGGGCCTCGCCTTCGTGCATGTCGCGGACGCGGGCGCTCACGAGGAGAGAGAGGTACTCGGCGGCTCCCTGCCCTGAGATCTCTACTTGGCCCATGTGGTCGATGTCGAACAACCCGACGGAGCGGCGGCAGATGAGATGCTCCTCGACCGCTCCCGTCGGATAGGAAATAGGCATATCGAAGCCGGCGAAGGGCGCCATCTTGGCCCCTCGCGCGACGTGCCAGTCATGGAGAGCTGTTGCTTTCAGGAAAATCCTCCTCTATGCCCGGCGGCGGCGACCCCGGGCTCCCTTTCAGTGTAGCACGCCGGGATGAGCCGCGGGAGGGCGGCCGGCCGGCGACCGAGCCTCCCTAAAACGAATTCCGAGACAGAGGGCGTCCGATAAAGACCCCCTCGCCGCCCAAGTAATCGCGCTTCGAGCCCTCGATGAGGATCTGGACGTCCTGCACGGTCGGGAAGGCGGTAGCGGTATATACGATCTGCTTGAGCTGGCCCGCGTAGCCTTCGATCCCGTAATGGTTGTACATGAAGGCCTCGTTGAAATTAAGGTAGGCCGTCGAGCCGCGGACATAGGCCGAGAGGAGCTTGGTGCCCTCGGGCACGAGGGAGATGAGCTTCTTGCGAAGCTCGTCCTCGCTCGGCCCCTTGAGCAGGGCGGCCATCGAGTCGAGGAGGGGGGAGTCCGAGGCGGGAATCTGCCGCTTGGTCTCCTGCCGGACGATAGTCCCGTCATCATCGATGCGCACGAAGAAGAGGGCCGCCGTCCGGCTGCGCGCGACGCCCTGGGTCGAAGCGGGAAGGAGAGCCTTGGAGCCGGCGACGGGCTGAGCGCCCGGTAGGGCGCCCGGCAGAGGCGCCTTGGGAGTCGAGGCTATCGGCTGTTCCGCCCCGTTACCCGCCTCGTCGGGCTCGGCTCGGCCCGCCGGGACCCCGTTCTTCGCGTCTTGGGGCTTCGCATCCTGGGAAGTCGCTTTTACTTGCGGCTTCTGCGGAGGCTTAGCCGAATCCTGGGGCGGTAGCGTCTTGTCCGGGGAAGCCTTAGGCGGCTCCGGCGCCTTATCGGCGCCCGTCTGGGTCTTCACGATCTCGTGGAAATTCGTGCGCTTGAGGGTATCCTGGACTTTGCCCCAGTTGAGCGCGAAGATGAAGAGGACGATGACGATTGCGGCAAGCCAAAAGACGGTGCCCGCGTTCGACCCGGATCTTCTATTGTTGCGCTTGCTCGCGGCCATACGCCCTTATGATACGGATCGACCCATTTCAGGTCAATCGCCGGAGCTAGCCAGGTCGACGATATCGCGGCCGGGGTCGGGGTCGCGGCCCGGCTCGAGGAAGGCGACGCGCCTCGAGCCGGGCTCGTGGAATTGCACGAAGCGGCCGCCGGCGCGAAGGCCAAAGCGTCCGGCGACGGGCCTGTGCCCGGCGAACCAGAGAACGCCCTCGGTCCCACCCTCTCCGAAAAGCTCGTTGAGGCTCCGCGCCACCGAGCCGGGCATAGCCTCGTCGTTGGGCGTCCAGATGAGGGCTTCGACTACATCGGGCCTCGAGCGGCATTCGACGACGTCCTCCCTCGTAAGGGTGAAGGCGGGCTCCGCGTGGCTCGCGGCGAAGCGCTTGCCGAGGGCGAGGAGGGGCAGGCCGAGCTCGAACTCCCTATAGCGCCCTTGGAGATGCGTACCGTAGGTAGCCCGGAACCAGGAGGCGACCATCTCACCCTCGGCCGCGAACTTGTAGAAGGAGTGGTCTCCCCTCCCCTCCTCGTCCGTTATGTTGTCGTGGTTGCCCTTGAGGCAGTGGAAATTCCCGGGGAAGGCCGCCTTGGCCTCGAGGACGATGCGGGCGACGGCGAGCGCGCGGACCATCTCCTCGTCCATGGCGGCGCGCGTGACCCAGGCCGACCTGTACTCGCGGAAGGCGCGCATCCACCGATCGCGCGCGCCGCCTGACTCGGAGTGGAAAAGGTCGCCGAGGCAGACGAGGCTCGCCTCCCTCGACTGAAGGAGGGAAGCCAGGCTGCCCTTCATTCCGGGCGGCCGCCAGCCGAAGACGGAGGCGAGGAAGGCGGGCCTGGCGTGGAGGTCGGGCACGAGAATCGTAGGGAGCTCGGGCAGGAGGAGGAGGCCGCCCGGTCTGCCCGAGGAGTCCCGGGGGCGCAGGCTCGGATCCTCGGCCTCGAGGACCGCCGCCGCCGCCTCGACCGCGGCGGCGAGCTCCCGGCGCGCCGGAAGCGCCCGCGCTTCGGCCAGCTCGAAGGCGCGCTCGTCGAAGGCGCCGCCGGAGGAGCCGCCCTTCCGGCCCGCGCCGCTGGAGAGGCCCGTGCCCCCTTTCGGGCGCCGCTTCGGGCCGAAGAAAGGCGCCATCGCTTTTAGCCTAGGCCTCGCTCTCCAGCCGCGCGAGCCAAGCCTTGGCGGCGGGATCGCCGGGATCCGCCTCGAGGGCGGAACGGAAAAAGCCCGCCGCCTCCCTCATCCTATCCTGCCGCACGGCGAGGGCGCCGAGGTTGACGATGACCTTGACGTTCTCGGGCTCGAGTCGAAGGGCCCGCTCGAGGGCCTTCCTCGCTTCTCCCAGGCGCCCGAGCTCGAGGAGGCAGATCGACAGCTCGTTGAGACTGTCCACGTCCTCAGCCCCGAGGGCCAGCGCCCTCTCGAAGGCCTCGCGGCCTTCGTCCCAGCGGCCGAGCCTGCGATTAGCCCAGCCGACGAGGAAATGGCCGTTCCAAACGTTGGGGTGCCTCTCTATGAACTCCTCGGCCTTCGCGAGGCCCTTCTCCTCCTCGCCCAATCGTATGAAGTCGAAGGCTTCCTTGAACAGGTTGTCGAGGTAGCCCTGCTCGCCGATCTTCTGCAGCACTTCCCTCGCGCGCTCGATCTTGCCCTCGTCGTCGCCGACCTTCACGTAGGTCTCGAGGAGGGAGGCCGCGCGCTCGAAGTTGCGCCTGCGCAGGAAGAAGAAGGCGGCGTTGAAGAAGGCCGGGGCGAAAGGAGGCTCGAGGGCGAGGAGGCGCTTGTAGGCGTCGAAGGCTCGGCCGTCCATCTCCTCGGCGAGGGCTTCCCTCCCCGATTGCTCGTAGAGCTCGGCCCTGTCCTCCGAGAGGATTGCCAAGTCGAGGAGGGGCTCGGGAGCCTCCGGATAGAGGCCCGCGAGGGCGAGGAATATCTCCTCGGCGATCTCCCAGTCCTTGTTGCGGGCCTTGGCGATCCCCGCTTCGGAAAGCTCGGCCAGGATATCGGGCTTCACCGCCTTCACGAAGGCGCGGTAATAGCCCGCATGCTCGTGGTCGGGCCTCCAGGCGAGAAGCCGGAGCATGCCCGCGACGAGGGCTTCCGGCGTGAGCGCATGCGGATCGAATCGCTCGGGCGAGACCACCACGCCTCCCGAGGCGACGCCCGCCGTCTCCACGGGCAGGGGTATCGCCGGATCGGGCGTGAAGGAGCCCAGGCTCCTAGCGAGGGCGGGGGGCAGCTCTATGAAGACGAGCCGCCTCAGCGCGGCCTCGCCTTTATTGTTGTTGGGGGCGATGCCTTCGGCTTCGCGGCTTTCGGCGTCGCTTGAAATATCCATCTCCGGCTCCTAGTTGGTTTTGGCGGGATTCTCAGCGCCCTTGGCCGCGGGGCTCTGCGCGGAAGATGCCTTGGCGTCGGCCGACGCCTTCGCGGCGGCGGCGCCCGCCGCGCCGGGATCCCCCTCGGTCCGAGGCTGGCGCACCTGGCTCAGGTAATCGTTGACGTGCATCTTGAAGGTCATCGGCACCGTCGCTTCGTCGAAATGGATCGCGATGGCCGTGAGGTCCTTGCGGCCCTCGACGTCCTCGTAGCGCACGATGCTGCCCCTGATATCGAGGTTCTCGCGGGGCTCGTCCATGTCCACGCGGAGGAGGCATTCCTTGTTCACGAGGAACTTCGCGAGGCCGACGATGATCGCCTTCGCCCCCGAGAAGGAGAGATCGCGGAGGATGCACTTGCGCGGCACGCCTTGGACGAAGATGAAGCTATCCTTGGACACGAGGCTGAGGCGCCGCATGGCGTCGGGATTGAGGAGGATGCGCTCGTCCCTCCTCCGCGCCGCGTTCATGTTCGCGTCGAGGAGGCGCCCGAGGATGTCGATGAAGTCGTCCGGCGGGCGCTGCGTATACTGCAGGCTCACGAACTGGAGGTCGCCCCCGCCGCCTTGGGAATAGTTCGAATAACCGAGCACCTTGGCGCCGATGAAAAAGCTCACGGGGTCGGGCTTGTCCAGGAATTTGAAGCTGAAGCGTAGGCTCACGAGATTATTGGCTTTGGAGACGCGGGCGGCCAGTTCCTGCTTGGCGCTCGCGATTATCTTGGCGCCGGAGAAAGAGCTGGAATAAATGACGCAGGGCCACTGCTCTCCGATGCACTTGAGGAATACCCCGCGCGGATCGAGGCCCGTCGACTTGATTATTTCCTTAGTGTAAGTGACATCTATGGTTTTATAGAGATCGTACCATTTCCCTATCTGTTGGCTGGTGGTTATGGACATAGCTTGATTCGATAATACCCAGTGCCCGAGCCCAGGTCAACAACGCGAGCCTAAGAAACCCCGCGCGCGCTCATTCTTTCCAGGGGAAAAACATGCCTTTCAGTGTCCGCTTGCCCACGAGCTCCCTGTCCTCCTCCAAGAGCTCGTCCCAGGGAATCGCCCGCCTGCTCTCCCCGGGATGCTCCTCGAGCCAGTCGTACTTGAAAAGCCTCAGCCTGAGCGCCACGTTCTCGGCGAGGGCGAGCCCCGCGAAGCCCGGGATGAGGAAGGCCAGGCAGAGCGAGAGCGCGAGGTTCACGGCGCCGTACAGGAACAGAAAGAGGGAGAAGCCCGGGTTGTCGAAGAAGACGATGAAGCTCTTGCGGAGGTTCTTGCGCAGGCCCCCGCCCAGGCGCGCCCTGAGGGGAATGTAATATTGCAGGGCGAGGATCAAGACGATCGAGCACCAGAAGACGACGCCCGCGGCGAGGGCGCCGACAATCCCGCCGAGGCTGATGTAGAAAGGCAGGCCGATCGAGAGGATAAAATAACAGGCTATGGCGAAGGCCCCGACTTGCAGCCCGGGCAGGAGGCCATGCTTGAGATGCGCGCCCAGGTCCCGGACGTGAAAGCTCCCGAAGTCGGAGACGTCCTTGAGCGCGTAGATGCAGGTCGAGAACCAGACCGACGCCGCGGCGAGCGACACCGCTATGAAGACGCCGGCCGCCGGGTCGGAGAGGCCGAAGGCCCCGGGCAGGACCATCCCGATGGCCGCCGCCGCGATGAAGCCCAGATTGAGGAGCATGACTGTAAAAAGATGGTCCCAGCCGTCGAAGAAGCTCTTCTTGATGAAAAAACCGATCATGCATGGGGTATAACTCATTCTTGACATGATGGCAAGCGCGCCACTATGGTTGCCGAAAGCCGGCCCCAACGAAGCCGGGCGAGGATGGACGGAAGGCCGTGCGATGAGGAGGGATAAGGATGGAACTGAGCCCGTATTCGTTCCCCCTGGAGAATTTCATGAGCCGCGAGAAGCTCGAGCGCATCAAAGCCTTCTCGAAAGGCAAGGGAACCCCCTTCCTCGTCCTCGATCTCGACGTGATCAAGGCTAATTACGAGGCCCTTCGGACCAGGCTCCCCTACGCTAAGGTCTACTACGCCGTCAAGGCCAATCCCCACGACGAGGTCGTCTCGACCCTTCGCGACCTGGGCTCCAATTTCGACGTCGCCACGCGCTACGAGCTGGACCAGCTCCTGGGCCTCGGCGTGAGCCCCGATCGCATGTCCTTCGGCAACACGATCAAGAAGGAACGGGACATCGCCTACTTCTACGAGAAGGGCGTGCGCATCTTCGTCACCGACTCTCCCTCCGACCTCGACAAGATTTCCCGCGCCGCCCCCGGATCGCGCGTCTTCTTCCGGCTCCTCACCGAAGGCTTGGGCGCCGACTGGCCCCTCTCCAAGAAATTCGGCTGCCACCCCGACCTCGTCCGCCAGCTCATCAAGCTATCCTCGCGCCTCGGCCTGGAGCCCTACGGCATATCCTTCCACCCCGGAAGCCAGCAGCGCGACGTCGGCGCATGGTCTTCGGCGATAACCACGGCCGGGCAGCTCTTCCACTGGGCGCACGAGGAGGCGGGCGTCGAACTCAAGGCCCTCAACATGGGCGGCGGCTTCCCCGCCGACTACCTCGAGCCCACCGACAGCCTCGCGCAGTACGCCGAGGACATCAGCCGCTTCCTCGACAACAACTTTAAAGGCGTCTGGCCCGAGGAGATCATCATCGAGCCCGGGAGATCCATGGCGGGCAACGCCGGCGTCATAGTCTCGGAGATCGTGAACATCGCCAAGAAATCCGTGCACGAGCGCTACCCTTGGGTCTTCCTCGATATCGGCAAATTCGGCGGGCTCATCGAGACGCTGGACGAGGCGATCAAGTACCCCATCTACTTCGAGGGCTCAGGTCTGGCGCAGGAGATCATCATCGCGGGGCCGACCTGCGACAGCATGGACATCCTCTACGAGAAGTGGACCTACACGATGCCCGATTCGGCGCGGATCGGGGACCGTGTCTACGTGCTCACGACGGGAGCCTATACGCAGAGCTACAGCTCGATCAGCTTCAACGGCTTCCCGCCGCTGGCGGCGTACATACTCGAATAGCGATAAAGGGGGAGCACGGTTCCTCCAGGCTACGGGGCGCCGATGCACTTCATCGTATGCGCAGCGGAAGAACATTTTTCGAACTGCCCTTGGCGGGTCCTGTCGCAATAAAACGCGCACCCCTCTCGCAGTAGCTGCGAGGGGCGCGCGTTGTTCTTGCGACACCCGCCGCGCGACGGCATTATCAAAAGCATTACGTCCCCAGGCCGTTCACGCTGCATTGGTTCATCATACACGGCGCCCCGCGGCCGCGCGCGTTAGCCGCCCGCGCTTCTCGAGCACGCACCGAGGATCCACCCGTCGCGCGGGCGGCGTAGGTTCCGCGGCTCCCCCGCGCTCCATCCTCCTCGGCGCGACAGGTTGATCGACTGCGTCACACAACGTGCCAAAGGTCGCGCCTGCGGTGGATTTCGCTGCCCCCACTCTGCTGTGATCCTACGCAAGCGCGGCGGCGGGGGTTTCGGTCAGGAGGAAGGAGAAACCGCTCGAGATGAAATCGATGATAGTCTTCGCGATGAGCTCGTGACCGGCTTCGTTCGGGTGGATGCCGTCGCGGCAGATGAGGCTCAGAAAATCGGGGGCGTGCAGGAAGGCGCCGCGGACGTCGATCCATCGCGTCGCCGTCTTCTCGGCGACGCGCACGATCGACGAGCTGTAGCTCTCCTGCCACCAGTAGATCTTCGTGGCGCTGCCGAGCCACTTGAGGATGTTCCGCTCGGCGTCGGGGTCCTGCCTGCTCACCCACTTCAGGTAGCTGTCGGCGTTGAGGGGCGGGAGGCTCATGAGGACGGGGACGATGCCGTCTTCCTTGAGCGTCTCGATGGCGCCGGTCAGGGTCTTCTCGAACAGGGCGAGATCGGTCTGGGGCCGATGATCCCGCTCGGGATGCGCGGCTACTTCGTCCCAGGCGAAATCGCAGTCGTTGCCTCCGTACTCGATGAGGACGACGTCGGGCTTATCCTTTTCGACGTCCCTGCCCAGCCTGACCGTCCCGCGTATGATCGTGTTGCCGAAGCGGGAGACGTTGTGCACGATGCCCCTGAGCTTCCGCTGCACCAGGGCGACGTAGCTTTTCTCGGACACCGAATACTTGCCCTTCGCCTCGTCGTAGATGATGCCCCTGGATATAGAATCCCCCGACACGAGGATGTTGTATTCCTTGCCTTCGCTCATGGTGCCGCTCCTTGCGCTGCCGATGCGGGAGAGGCGGTCGGCAATCGCTCGATCGGCCGATCGTCGGCTTAATAGACAAGGAGAAGGGGAAAATGGTTTCAGGAAATTCTCGCGACTCCCTACGCGCCGCTAGGCGCCGCGGAGGGCCGCGCGACCTTCGAGCGGGGGCTACTCCAGGTTCGCCTTGAGGCCGGAGGCGCCCGGGGCGACGCCCGCGATCCGGAGATGGGAGAGGTCGGAGAGCCCGATGCATCGGGCGGTGGCGCGGCCGGGCCGACGCTCCTCGAAGAGGAGGGTCGTCACCGAACTCGTGTGGAGAAAGAAGGAGCCCCATAGCGCGGGCAAGGGAAGGCCGAGGAAGCGGGCGATCATGGCGAGGCCCGAGCCGTTGTGGCAGAAGAGGGCGACCTTCCTAGCGTTGGGAGAGGTTATGCGATATGCGCCGTTTTCGCGGAGGTAGCCCTGCCTCGCCATGAAGTCGTCGGCCCCCCGCTCGACGCGCTCGAGGACCGCGCCGAGATCGGGCCGATCGAAGGGCGGGAGGGATTTCCATGCTCCGGTCCAGAAGAACCTGCCGCGCTCGGCCTCCTCCATGGACGCGAAGATGTTCGGGTCGTAATTCCAGACCATGAGGCCGCTCTCCGCGTCGCGGAGCTCGGAGAGCTCGCGGGCCCAGGCCTCATCGACGAGGGGAAGGCCGAGGGCTTCCGACGTGTAGCCGGCAGTCCTCCTGGCCCTCCCGAGGCTGGACGAGTGCACTTCATCGAGGCCTTCGCGGGCGAAAAGCTCGGCGAGCGCCCGTGCCTCGCGATGTCCCGCATCGGTGAGGTCGTCCTGATCGTAGTCGGGGTCGCCGTGTCGAATGACGTAGAGCCGCATGGAAGGCAGGGTAGCACGGAGAGCGCCTTAGCGCTCAGCGGGCGTCCTCGTCGTCACGGAAAGGCCGCGGTAGCCCAGGCCCTCGAGCCGCGTCGCCGTCGCTCGGGCATCCTCGGGCGAGAGGTCGGGGAAGACGACGCGGAAGTGCCCGCCGGAACGCTCGATGGACGCCGAGAGGCCGGATGCGGCAAGGCGCTCCACCGTAGCCTTCGCGTTGGCCTCGCTCCCGTAGGAAGCGACCTGTATGCGAACCCTGGCGTCGGGCGGAAGCGTCGCGATGGGACCGGGCTCCTTCGCGGACGGAGGGCGTCCCGAGCCTTCGGCGCGATTGTCTTGGTCGGGGCTCGAGGTTCCGGCGGGGATCGAGCCATCGATGCCGCCGCCCTTCCAGGCGAGGGCTTCCTCCCTGGGTATCGGCGTCAGGCTGACCCGGGCCGTGCCGGTGGGGATCATCCCGATGATGCGCGCCGCCGCCTCCGAGAGGTCGATGATCCGGTTCTTGGCGAAGGGCCCGCGATCGTTCACGCGCACGACGACGCTCGAGTCGTTGTCCAGGTCGCGCACGAGGATGAAAGTGCCGAAGGGCAGGGTCCTATGGGCGCAGGAGAGCTTTTCCTTGTCGTAGATCTCGCCGTTCGAGGTGCGCTTGCCGTGGAAGTCCGGGCCGTACCACGAAGCGATGCCGGTCTCGAGCGGGACAGCGGACGCGGCGGGCTCGGCGGACGCGATCGACGCGCCCTCGAAGGCGAAGGCCCCGAGGGCGAGGACGACCGCGAAGGCGCGGGCCGCGAAGGCGAGAGCCCGCGCGGAGGCCGGGCGGGCGAGCCTCACTTTTGGAGGGCCTCCGCCGCCGAGAGTATATCCGCGTAGAGCGTCTCGACGTCGGACGCTTCTACGCTCGAGAAGGCCACGCGGAGATAGCGGTCCTGGATCGAGACTGTGCCTATGCCCATCTCGTCGAGGAGCTTCTTGCGCAGGGACTCGGCGGAGATGCCCGCGCACTCGAAGCTCATGAAGTAGCCCGAGTTGAAGGGCAGGACCTTGATGCACGAGGGCAGGGCGCGGGAGGCGAGGTAGTCGCGGGCCCGCGCGTATCGAGCGGCGAGGATGCCGCGATAGCGCGCCTTCTGCTCCTCGACGCCGGGGGAGCGGAGGGACTTGAGCATGAGGTTCTGCCCGGGGGCGGAGGAATTCGAGACGGAGGAGCGGATGAGGCCCATGAGCTTCTTGACGAGGGCGTCCCTGGCCGGTCCGCCGAGGCCGGCGGAGGCGAAGGTGAGGAAGCCGATGCGGAAGCCCCAGACGTAGTCCTCCTTGGTCGGACCGTCGGCTTTGACCGCGAGGATGTTGGCGTGCGCCCCGGCGAGGCGGGCGAAGATCGACTCGGGTAGGAGCGATTTCTCGTACTGGAGCCCGAAGTAGGCGTCGTCGGAGAGGACGAGGAGGGCTATTCCCTCCGAGGCGAGGCGGAGGAGGGCCGCGACGATGGCATCGGCTTCCGCGACGGTCGGCGTATAGCCTGTGGGGTTATTCGGGAAATTGAGCACGCAGGCGGCCTTCTTGCCCTTGCCCGCCGCAGCCGCGCGGCCGGCCGAATCGCGCAGGGCGGCCTCGAAGCCGGCTACGTTGAAGCCTTGCCCTCCTTCGGAGGGCGCGAAGAACTTGAAGGAGGCGCATTTGGCGCCCTTGCGCTCCTCGAAGATGAGGCGGTAGTTGGGCCAGGACAGGTCGGGATAGACGACCTCGTCGCCCGGGTCGAGGAAGAGGTCGGCGGTCAGGGCGACTGCCGCGGTGAGGCCGGGCACGACGACGGGGAGCGAGTATTCCTTCCCCGCGAGGGAGGGGTTCTTGCGGGCGAGCTCGTCGCGCCAGAGCTCGCGGAGGGCGGCCACGCCCGCCGTGGAGGCGTAGGCTACCGCCTCCTTGGGGGAGAGAGTGGGAAGGCCGGCGCGGATCGGATCGAGGATCATGGGCACGCCGCCCTCGTAGGCCATGCCGATCGTCGCGTTGAAGCGATGAGCGCGCTCGTCCGCCTCGGCGCTCTGCGAGATGATGCCCTTCGGAAAATACATGCGCTTGCCCATATCGGAAAGCAGGCGTTCCGCGACGGAGCCCTTCAATGCCTGGTTGAGTTCTTCAGCGAGCTCGTTCATGATGCCCCCCTCGTATGAAGCGTTGGAAAGCCTTAGCACGGGCCGCAGGGGCTGTCAAGGACCGGCCCCTTCCGCGCGCCGATTTTCGCCCCCGCGCTCGGATTCATATTGAACTTGCGCCTCGAAATAGCGATCATTTTCCATGGAGGATATCGATGAAGAGAAGCATGACCCTAGCTTTGGCATTGACGCTCGGAGCCGCCTGCCTGGCCTTCGGCCAGGTCAAGGCGAAGGACGGCGTTTATTTCGCGCAAGAGAAGGATTTCGGCAAGGATACCGGCTGGAAGGACGAAGTCGTCGTCACGGTCAAGGACAACAAGATCGTCTCCGTAATCTGGAACGGCACCGCCAACACGGGCGTCGCGGACAAGCTCACCGTAATTCCCCTCGGCGGCTATCCCATGGTGCAAATGGGCAAGGCGAAGGCCGATTGGGACGTGCAGGCCAAGGCCGTTCAGGACTACCTCGTCCGGACGCAGGACCTGACTTTCAACAAGTACTCCGACGCCGAAGGGCGTACGGATGCGATCTCCGGCGCCACTATCCACGTCAAGGGCTTCTTCACCCTCGTGAAGGCCGCCCTCGCGGCCGGTCCCGTGCCCAAGGGCGCGTTCAAGAAGGACGGCTGGTTCTTCGCCGAGCAGGCCAACTTCGACAAGAGCACGACCTGGAAGGACTCGGCCCTCGTCACCGTAGTCAACGGCACTATCGTCGACGTCCTCTGGAACGGCACCTCGAGCGACAAGAGCAAGAAGTCCAAGCTCCTCGAGGACCTCGCCGGCCGCTACGGCATGGAGAAGGCCGCCAAGAAGGGCCCCTGGCGCGTGCAGGCCAAGGCCCTGCAGGACGCGATCGTCAAGGCCGGCGATCCCGCGAAGATCGCCCTCAAGGCCGACGGCACGACGGATGCGGTCTCCGGCGCGACCCTCCACGCCACGGCGGTAGTCCTCGCGGACGCGGCGCTCAAGGCGGCTCGGTAACGCGCTCCTAGATCGACGAAAAAGGCCGCGCCCGTACGTGCGGGCGCGACCTCGCTTGTCTAGAGGCGATGCCTCGCGGGTCACTTCAAGTAATCGAGCCAAGGCCTCTGGCGCTCTATCATGACGTCGACGAGCTCGTCGAGGCGCGAGCAGGTATTGACGACGGGATTCACGAGCAGGGCTTGGATCACGTAATCGCGACGCCCCGCGAGAATCGCCTCGGCGGTCATGTCATAGACCCCGCAATAGTTGCGCAAGAGGCCGCAGAAGCCCTTGGGATAGGCGGGGAAGGCCAGGCCCGAAAGCCCCTTGGCGCCTATATTCGCGGGCACTTCCACCGCTATGTCAGAGGGAAGGCCGGGTATATAGCCCTCGTTCAGGATGTTGACCGCCCCTTCCTCGTAGCCCGAATCCTCTATTATTCCCTCCATGATCGGCACGACGCGCTCGCGGAGCTTGAGCTCGATCTCGGGCCTCTCGCCTCCCAACATCATTTTATAGAAGGCGTAGAAGTCGAGGATGCCCTTGTGGTCGGCCACTTCGTAAGCCCAGGGAATGTACTCGCCCACGTGGCTGTCGCCCGTGATGGGCAGGAGCGAAAAGCGCTCGAGTATCTCCCTGAAGAGGAGGCGATCGGACCAGGGACGGGAAGCTTCGCCTCGGTCCAGCTTGTAGCGCTCGGTCGCGCCCTCCGTGAGGGGTATCTTGCCCGTCCTCAGGGCATACTCGAAGGCGTCGCTGTACCCCTGTTCCTTCTCGAAGAAGGCCGGGGCCTTGGCGAGGATGTCGGGGTAGGCGTCTTCGCCCGTCTTCGCATAACGCGCCTCGATCAGCGCGCTGAAGTGGTTGAGCCCGGCCGCCCTGTAGGAGAGCTCTTCGAGGGGGAGGCCCAGGATGACGGGCAGGTAGCGCTGGAGCGAGGCGATCTCGTGGCAGAGCCCGACGAACTTGAGCTTAGGGTGCTTGCGGAGAACCGTCGTCGTGATCGCGGTCATGGGATTGGAATAGGAGAAGACGAAGGCTTCGGGGCATATCCGCGCGACGTCGTCGCATATGGCCAGGATCGGCGGCACGATCCGCAGGGCGTGGAAGAGCCCGCCCGGGCCGCCGTTCTCGCCGTAGACCTGCCTGATCCCGTATTGCAAGGGCAGGCCCCAATCCATGTCCCAGAGATCGAAGCGATTCCCCGCCTCGATGGAGATGATGACGAAGTCCGCGCCTGCCAGGGCCGCCGCCCTTTCGGTCGTGGCGTCGACGATAAAAGGCAGCCGGTGCCGCTCTACGAATAGCTCGGCCGCCCGGCGGACCTGATCGAGGCTCTCCTCGTTGATGTCGACGAGGACGATCCGGGCTCCCGCCAGGACCCGGCTCTGCATGATGTCGCCGAGCGTCCCCAAGCCGAACTGCGCGCTCCCCGCGCCTATCAGCACGATCTTCACGTTGCACCTCTCTTTCTGCGCGTCGCTTATCTTATGTCGACCCATCGGGTCGCGCTTCGATCGCGCCTCATTCCTTTACGGACCCGGAGGTGAGGCCCTCGATGATCCGCCGCTGGAATATCACCACGATGACGAGGAGGGGAATCGTGACGAGGACGGAGGCCGCCATCACTTCGCCGAAGGGCTCCTGCTTCGACACCTGGCCGGCGAAGAGGGCAATGGCTACGGGAATCGTCCTCGCCTGCGGCTCGACCGAGGTGAAGGTGAGGGCGAAGAGGTACTCGTTCCAGGCGGCGATGAAGGCGAGGATGCCCGTAGTCGCGGCCGCGGGGGCCGCGAGCGGCAGGAGGATGATCCTGAAGGACTGGAAGGGAGTGGCGCCGTCGACGCTCGCCGCCTGGAGCAGCGAATCGGGCAGGGCCTTGAAGTAGGTGGTCATCACCCAGATAGTGAAGGGCAGGGTGAAGAGCATGTAGGTGAGGATCATGCCCATGATCGCGTGTATCTCGAAGCGCCGCATGACGGCGTAGAGGCCGCTCAGCACCGATATCTGCGGGAACATCGTCATCGACAATATAAGGTAGAGGATGGGCTGCTTCGCCCTGAAGCGGAGCTTGCCGAGGGCGAAGGCCGAGAAGGATCCGAAGAGGAGCGACAGGGCGGTCACGCTGACCGCGACGACGACGGAGTTCAGGGCCCCGCGCAGGAAGGGCTTGTTCGAGAAGACCGCGGCGTAGTTGCCCCAGGACACGGAGAGCCGCTTGGTGACGGGGTCGAGTGGAAGGAAGGTGGCCGGCGTCATCATGAGCTGATTCTCGCTCTTCAGCGAGGTGTTGATCGCCCAATAGAAGGGAAAGAGGACGTTGAAGAGCAAGACAGCGGCGACGGACCAGAACGCGACCCTGCCGAGGAAGGACCAGGACTTGCTATCGTTCATCCTTGCCTCCGGATAGCCTGCCGTATAGGACGATGAAGACCGATATCACGAGGAAGATGACGACGCTCGCCGCGGAGGAATAGCCCATCTTGCGGCTGTCGATGAGCTGGTAATAGGCGAAGCTCGCCATCGAGTAGCGCTTCTGCGCGAATATGATCTGGAAGAGGTCGAAGACTCGGAGGGCGTCGAGGGTCCGAAAGATAAGGGCGACCGCCAGGCTCGGCTTCACGAGGGGCAGGGTGATGCGGAAGAACTGCCGCAGGGAGCCGCAGCCGTCGACCCGGGAGGCCTCGTAGAGCTCCCGCGGGATCATCTGGAGCCCCGCCATGAGGAGGAGGGCCATGAAGGGAGTGGTCTTCCACACGTCGATGGCGATCATCGCCCAGAGCTGGGTGGAGGAATTCACGAGGAAGGGGAACTGGCCGTCCGTGAGGCCGAGGGCCTGGCCTACCACGTTGACGATGCCCGCCCTCGTGGACGAGAACATCCAGGCCCACATCTTCGAGGACACCGCGGTGGGGATGGCCCAGGGGATGAGCATCGACATGCGCATGAAGCCTCGGCCGCGGAAGTTCACGACGAGGACGAGCGCGACGATCATGCCCAATACCGCCTCGAGGCCGACCGAGACGACCGAGAAGGCTACGGTATCGCCTATCGCGGAGAGGAACTTCGGGTCCGTGCCGCCGACGGCGTAGCGCGACCCGAGGAGCTCGAACTCGCCCATGGACCGGAACCCCGGGGGCAGGGCGTCCGAGGCCTTGGCCCCGCCCGAGGGCGCGCCCTCGGGCGCAACGGCGACGCCGAGGAGGCGGCCATAGTTCGCGAGGCCCACGAAGGACACGCTCGCGCTCGACGCGAAGGTCCTGTCGGTCAAGCTCGTGTAAAAGACCGTCGCGAGCGGGTAAATGGCTATCATGAAGACTATCAGCAGGGAAGGCGCGAGGAGGGTCCACGCGAGCCTTCCGTCTCTCCGTTCGAGCCTGTTCACTCTTCCCTCCTAGGCGCGCCCCCCCTGCAAGCTTCGGGGAGGGGTCGAGGCCTCGGCAGGCGAAGGGGGGCGCCGGGCGATGCGCCTCGGCCGCCCCCTTCGCGGGAGATTATTTACCTACGATTCCCTTGATATCCTCGGCCATGGCCTTGACCGCTTCGGCGCCGGTCTTCTGCTTGGTCAGGACGTCGTGGCTGTAGGTGAAGAATACCTTCGAGACGTCGGCGTAGTGGGGAGCCGTCACTGTCGAGGGCCTGGGCGCCGCCGCCATGAACACGTCGAATAGTTTGCCGAAGAAGGGCGCCGCCGCCAGCACTTCCTTGTCCTTGTAGAGGGCCTTGATCGTCGGCTGGAAGGAGCCCTGGATCGCGCGCATCTTCTGCTGGGAAGCGCTCGTGAGGAAGAAGAGGAGATCGGCCGCTTCCTTGGGATGCTTCGAGTACTTGCTGACCGCGATCTGCCAACCGCCGAGGGCGGCGGCGGCGCGTCCGGCCTCGCCCGCGGGGAGGGGCGACACGTCGAACTTGCCGGCTATGACGCTGTCGGCGGCCTGGCCGAGGCTGTAGGCGTAGGGCCAGTTGCGCATGAAGGCCGCGTTGCCGGCCTGGAACACGTGACGCGCGTCTTCCTCTCCGTAGCCGGTGACGCCCGCGGGAGATATCGTCCCGACCCAGCCCGCCGCCATGTCGAGGGCGGCCGCGGCCTTGGGATTGTCGATGGTCACCCGGCCGTCGGGCTCGACGATGGATCCGCCTCCCTTGGAGACGAGCCATTCGAGGGCGTCGCAGGTCAGGCCCTCGTAGGCGTTGCCCTGCCATACGTAGCCCCAGAAGTCCTGGTTGCCCGCCGCGCGCTCGCCGTCCTGGATCTTCTTGGCCATAGCCTCCAGCTCCTTCCAGTTCTTGGGCGCGCCCTTGTAGCCGTACTTCTGGAGAAGGTCGGCGCGATAGAAGAGGAGCCCGGCGTCAGTGAACCAGGGCACCGCCACCTGCTTGCCCTTCACTTGGTCGTTGGCGACCATGGCGGGGAACATGTCCTTGACGTACTTGGGGGCCCCGTAGGCGTTGAGGTCCACGAGGTGCTCGGCTATGTCGCCGGGCCAGATCGTGTCGATCTGCATGAGGTCGACGTCGCTCGACTTGGCTTCGAAGTACTGCAGGAAGAGGCCGAGGCGATCGTTCGTGAGGTCGGGAGTCTTCAGCACCTCGACTTTGACGCCCGGATGGGACTTCATGTACTCCTGGGCGGAGACGACGCTGAGGTCGTACTCCTTGCCCACCGCGCCCGTGGCGATAGTGAGCGTGATCGGATCGGCGGCGAAGGCCGCCGCGGCCAAGGCAAGGAGCGCGCACGAGAGAAGAACGAATTTCCTCATACTGTACCTCCTGGATATCGTTGAACGGCCGCACACGTCGGCCGAGCCTCACTTGGACGGATCGCTCGATCCCCGGACGACGAGAGCGGGAGGCAGCATGACATGGGACATCGGGCCGCCGGCTCCCTCGAGCAGCGAATGGAGCCGCTCGCAGGCCATGCGCACGAGCTCCTCGCGGCGCTGGTGCACGGTCGATATGGCCGGCCGGATCAGGTTGCAGATCGAGCAATCGTCGTAGCCGACGACCTTCACGTCGCCGGGCACGGCGACGCCGAGTTCCTTGAGCGCCGTGATGCAGCCAAAGGCGACGATGTCGGCCTGGGCGAAGAGCCCGTCGACCTCGCGCATGAGATCGGCGTGCTCGATCACGAAGGAGTAGCCCGCTTCGCAGGAGCAGGGGCCGACGTCGAACACGAGATCCGGATCGTAGGCTATTCCGCCCCGCTCGAGGGCCCGACTGTAGCCCTCGAGTCTGTCCCTGAATTCGCAGCCGATGACTTGTTCCGGATTCGAGGTCAGGGTCGCGATCCGCCGACAGCCGGAATCGACGAGATGGCTGCAGGCGATGTCCCCTCCGGCGACGTTGTCCGTCAGGAAATGGTCGAGCGAATCCACGGGGAAATAGCAGAGCCCCATATGGAGCTGCACAACGGGCAAGTCGTTGCGCTTGATGAACTCGTACTCCTCGCGGCTGATCGTCTGGTCGACGACGAGGAATCCGTCGACCTTCTTCTGGCGTATGAGCCTGGCGATGTTGCTGTTGCCCGTCATGGGGTTGTAGGGCTGGAGGAGAATGGCGTCGAGCGAGATGCTCTCGAGTCCGTGCCGAAGGTCGAGGAAGAGCTGGTTCGTATACAGGGAAGTGTCGAAGGACTCCAAGCCTGAATGATAGATGACGCCGATGATGCCCCGGCGATTCGAGCTGAGGCTCCGCGCCCCCGTGTGGAATTCGAACTGGATGCTCTCGGCGATAGCCTTGATTTTTTCCTTAGTCTCGCCGCTGATGAGAGGACTGTCGTTGAGGGCCCGCGAAACGGTCGAATGGCTCACGCCTGCGAGGCGAGCGATATCTTTTATCGTTAGGTCATTCGTTCGCAATTTATTCACACGTATCCTCTTGCATGTTCATTTATTTGCGGTATATTAACTTAGTTAATGCACACGTTTGCATAGCTATTAGAATATATCTATTTCAGCTATCTGTCAAATATAATTTCGCGTATTTTTCTCGTCAGGAAGCCCTGACGAGCGGTCTAGCCGTGGGCACGAGAGCGATGGCCTTCGAGGAACAGTAAGTCCGGGCCGAGAGGCGATTCGCGGCCCTAGTTTGGGGAAGCGGCCTGGGCGTCCTCGGCGACGACGGATTGCATCGCGCGCTCGAAAGCGGGGATATCGTCGACGCTCTTGGCCGGCGTGAGCTCCTCGGGCCGGGCGATCGCCAGGACTCGGGCCCTCCCCTCGGCCGCCAGCTCGGCGTCGACGTTGTCGAGGGCGAACTCGTGGCCCTCGGGGTCGTTGCCGGGTATCGCATAACCCATCCCCTCGATCCAATAGCGCTTCCTAAAGCGCTCCAGCCTCTCGACGAGGGCCGGGGCCGAATAGACGCGGACGCCCACGTTGGTATAGCCGAGCCCCCGAGCGGCCCCCGTCTCGCGCGAGAGCTTCGCCTCGCGCCCCTGGAGCTTCGCGTGGCCGAAGGAGCGCGGCATGCCCTCGGCGTCCAGGCCTATCGGATAGGCGGGCGACTCGAGGGGGGCGGCGGGAAGGAGAAAATCGACCTCCTTGCCCATCGATCGGAGCGCGTCGAGGGCGAGGAGGGAGGAAAGGACCGTACGGCGCGAGTTGGCGTCGCCGCCGAAGTTGGCGACGACGTAGTCCGCGTCGCGGAACGCGTCGCGGCACTGCCAGGCGGCGTCGCCGTGGCCGAGGGGCTTGCCGAAGGGAGCCAGCTGCGTGAAGAAGTCACGCTCGCCGGAATCGATGCCGAGGCGCGCGAGGATTTCGGCGTCGATCTCGGCCTCCCATCCCCGCACGACGACGAGATGGCGGCCGAGGCCGTGCACTGCCGCCAGGGCGTAGGCGGCGATGGGAATTCGTCCTTCGGACCAGCCGCTGCCGCGGAGGAAATTGCGGACGGGATAGAGGCCGCGGGGTCGGGCGGGATCGAAGCCGGCCCAATCGCCTCGCGCCTGCGCGGCGGCTAGCGACTTCACCCAGCGCGAGCCCGAGCCCGCGAGGAGGGTAAGGCAGACGGTGCGGCGCGCGAGTCCGGCGACGTAGTCGCCGACGGAAGCGCGCACGGGGAGCCCCGGAACGGCGTTGCGCTCGCGCAGCGCCATCCCGGCGATCTCGGCGCGGAGGGAGGGCACCTCGGCGTACCCGGCGCCGGTGAGCGTTTCGAGTCGGGAATCCATGCGCACGAGTATAGCCATGCGGCGCCGGGAGGGCCAAGGCCCCACGCCGCAGCCTATACCAGGCTCAGGTCGGTGGGGCCGGGGGGGACCGGGCGCTCCTCGGCCCTGGTCACTCGGTACTTGCTCACGAAGGCGTGGGGGCGATAGGTCATCTTCGCCTGGCGCAGCCCCTCGTCGCCGAGATCCTGCTCCCGATTGATCTCCTTGAAGTACGAGGGCAGGGCTTGGGCGAATGCCTGGTTGATGAACTGGTAGATGCCCTTGTAGTCCTCGATGGCCTTCTCGAAGTGGACCGCGAACATCCGTCCCTTGGCGAGGGGCTCGCCGAGGCACCAGCCGGCGGGCGCGCCGTCGACGTAGTAGACGCAGCCCCGCATGCCCAGGACTTCGAAGAGATCGAGGGCCTCGCGGGAGGCGGCGTAGTCGCCCTCGAAGCCCTTGGCCGCGCGCCATCCGTCGAGCACGGAGACGGCGTCGGCTACGTTGTCCTTGGTAAGGGGCTTCTGCTCGTAGTCGTAGGAGTTGATGAAGGCGTTCACGAGGTTGCGCTTCTTGTGGTAGGTCTTGCCCGAGAGCTCCACGAGGTCGGTGCGGAGGTAGAGGTAGTCGAAGTTGTCCCTGTCCTCCACGACTGAATAGCCCCACTGCTCGAGGGCGACCCTGTGCTCGCCCGCCTGCGACTCCGAGAGGTTCTTGAGGTAGTCGTGCCCCGCCATGAGCTCGTCCAGGGGGCCCCTCTCCGGGAGGGCGCAGGGCACGTAGAAGAAGGACTTGCCGTTCTTGGCCCCTTCTATCACGAAGGTCCTGCCCGGGAAACGCGAGACGCGATAGCCGTAGGTCTTCCGGAACAGATAGAGGTTCGAGAAGGTGAATTCCGATATCCCGTCGGTGATCATGTTGAGGGCGGGATACAGATCGTCGCGCATGGCCAGGGAAACCGGGGCGAACTCGGGGTACACGGGTATTGAGGACATCTCTTATATGATACGGAAAGCGAGCGCGCAACGGCAAGCGAATGTCGACGATTGCGGCGGCCGCTATACCGAGGTCCTGTTGCGGCCCAGCATCTTGGCGGCCATGAGGGCCTTTTCGGCGGCGGCGACGAGGGTCGCGGGGGAGCACTCCGCATCGGGCTGCATCGACGCGCAGCCGACGCTGGCCGTCACGGTCCCGAGCAGCTCCACGGCCCTGCGGATCGCCTCGGCCTCGGAGAGGGCGCCTACGACGGAGGTCTTCTCCATGACGACGAGGAATTCCTCCCCGCCGTAGCGCGCGACCACGTCTGAAGATCGCCTAACGCAGGCCGAGATCGCATGCGCGACGCTCCGGAGGCACTCGTCGCCCGCGGCCTTCCCGAAGCGGTCGTTGTAGGCCTTGAATAGGTCGATGTCGACCATGAGGACCGCGACGTCGAGCTTGGACTGGGCGGCCCGGGAGAGGGCCAGCTCGAGATGCTCCTCGATCTTGCGCCTGTTCGGCAGGCCGGTGAGGGAGTCCACGATCGCCGCGCTCTCTATCGCGGCGCTCGCCGCGACTAGCTTGGAGCGGAGGCTCTCGACCTCGGTACGGAGGGCGGACAGGGACGCGCCCAGGGCCCGCCTCGCCGTGAAGTAGACTCCCCCCGCGAGGAGCAGCGCGTAGAGGACGAAGGCCGGGAGGCTCGCCATGGGATTCCGCCGCACCCACAGCCTCAAGGACAGGCCCTCCTCGTTCCAGAGGCCGTCGCCGTTGCTCGCCTTCACGCGGAAGACGTAGTCGCCGCCGGGAAGGTTCGTATAGGCGGCGCGATGCCCGACGCCCGGCGGGGACCAC
>Ga0265330_10000655_pt1 | contig 22241 bp, 22 predicted proteins | sample 41919metaG_FD_202083 | JGI IMG/M metagenome (GOLD analysis project Ga0265330, IMG submission 202083) | Rhizosphere microbial communities from Carex aquatilis grown in University of Washington, Seatle, WA, United States - 4-19-19 metaG | ecosystem: Host-associated > Plants > Roots > Rhizosphere... | reverse complement strand
TGCCCGGCACGTTGGCCAGGGTCTCGACGTTGTTGATGCAGGTGGGTTTGCCCCACAGGCCCTTGACCGAGGGATAGGGCGGTCGCACGCGCGGCATGCCGCGGCGGCCTTCTATGCTGTGCATGAGCGCGGTTTCTTCGCCGCACACGAAGGCGCCGGCGCCCTGCTTGATGCTGACGTCGAAATCGAAGCCCGAGGCCAGGATGTTGTGCCCGAGAAATCCCGCGGCCTGTGCCTTGGGAATCGTGGTGAGCAGGCGTTCGATGGCCAGCGGGTATTCCGCGCGGATGTAGATGATGCCCTTGCTGGCGCCGATGGCGTGGCCGGCGATGGCCATGCCTTCGAGCAAGCGGAAGGGATCGCTCTCGATGACCGAACGATCCATGAAGGCGCCTGGATCGCCTTCGTCAGCGTTGCAGACCAGATACTTCTGCTCCGCTTGCACCAGGCGGGCCAGGTTCCACTTCTTGCCGCTGGCGAACCCACCGCCGCCGCGGCCGCGCAAACCACTTTGTTCGACGACGGCGCAGGTCTGTTCGGGCGTGTGCTGGCGCAGAGTCTTGCTCAGAGCCTGGTACCCGCCGCACACGATGTACTCCTCAAGATCCGTCGGGTCGACCAGTCCGCAGTTGGCCAACACCCAGCGCGTTTGGGGACGGAAGAACGGGTGCTCGTCAACAAACGGGACGTCGGCCAAGGGAGTGAAAGCCGGGTTGCGATGCTGACCGAGTAGGGCGGAGCCCGGAAGCTCGCCGTCGAATACCTTGTCGAGGAACTCGGGCACCTTCTCTTCGGTCATGTCGAGAAAGGTCACCCGCGGCTGGCCGGGAAGCTGTACATCGAGCAAGGGCTCGCGCGAACACAGGCCCAGGCAGCCAACTTCCACGACGCTCGCCTGATGGCCGGTCTTGGACAGATACGCCCTGATGGCGGCAAGGGTCTTGCCTGCGCCTGCGCCGAATCCGCAGGTGCCGGTGCCCAGATACAGGATCGGAACAGCGGCGCTCTGGCGTTTCAGCGCTCGGATGTGGTCGCGGCGTTTGCTGTCGCAAGCCGCGCTGGCGTGGCAGCAGAGGTCGCCGGTCAGGCAAGCCACAACGTCGGGGCAGGGCCGGCTGGGGCTGTGCCAACAGGCCTCGCAGCAGCGGAACAGGCCGGCCTCTTGCTCAAGTGTTGGCATGAGCGGCCCTCCGGCACTTGGCGATGAGCTTCTGCACGGTATCCGACGTGACACCGCCGTGGAATTCGCCGTTGATGGCCACCACGGGGGCCAACCCGCACGCACCCAGGCAGGCCACGACCTCCAGGCTGAACAAGGCATCGCGCGTGGATTGGCCTGGTTCCACTTTCAAGGTGCGGCGGATGGCATCGACCACCGCGCGCGAGCCTTTCACGTGGCAAGCCGTGCCTCGGCACACCTGGATGTGGAATTTGCCGATGGGGGCGAAGCGAAACTGGTTGTAGAACGTGGCGACGCCAAAGACCTTGCTCGCCGGAAGATTCAGGTGTCGCCCCACCTTCATCATGGCCTCGCGCGAGAGGTGGCCCTGGACCTTCTGCACCTCTTGCAGGATGGGGATCAGCCGGTCCCGCCGGGCTCCCACGTGCTCTTCCAGAATCCGGTCTATGTTGTGATTGTTGGCTTGCATGAGATTGTCACTGCCGCGCGTTTCGGCGGGCGAAGAAGGCGAACTTCTCCAGCGAGACGTCGATGTCGACATGGTCCACGAAGACGTCGGCTGGCACGCGTAAGGGTGCGTCCGAGAAATTGAGCAGGCTCTGCACCCCGGCCTCGATCAGCCGATTGGCCACACCCTGGGCCGCGGGGCCCGGGACTGCGATGATGGCTACGTCGATGTTGAAGTCGCTGACGACCTTGGCGGTCTCGTTGATGTGGAAACAGGGACACTCACCAGCGCTGGTCTCGAGTTGCGCCGGTTCCTGGTCCAGCGCTGCAACGATGCGCAAGCCCGCCCCGCGCGACGACGAGTACTTCAGCAGCGCGCGGCCCAGGTTGCCGACCCCGGCCAGAGCAGCCCTTTGCGGGGCGGACGCGGCCAAGTAGTCGCCGATTCGCGCTTCCAGCTCCTTGACCTCGTAGCCGCGGCTGGGCGTACCGGCCGAGCCGATGCCCATGAGGTCGCGGCGAAGTTGCGCTGGAGTTGCGTTGGCGCGCTTGGCGATCTGGTGGGAGAACACGCACCGGATGCCTCTCGATGACATTTCGCGCAAGAGCCGCCGATAAAGAATCAGCCGCGAGACCACCCGTTCCGAGGCAATATTGGCTCTACCGCCGCCGCGTCTGTGAAAGTTATGTACAGTCATCTATGTGAACCAAAAAACGCTGTGATTCAAGTAACAGCAGATGTCGCGATGGTACGCCTTAGGCAATGAAAGTCAACGGTTGCGCATGCGAATGCTCTGGAAGATGCGCATTCCGTGCGTGAATTGCTCTCGCACGATCAGGATAACCGCGCGTAATCAGTAGAAGATTTGATGTGCCTGTATTGTGACGTAATTCACAACAATTTTATGATGTGAATTCCAGCAGACCGGATCTCCAGCTCCCGCGCGCTGGCTTCGCGGTAGGTTTGACCAAACTACTGGCGAGACAAGCAACAGCGCGAGGTGGACTTCGTGTTGCCCGCGGGCCGCAACGCTGCCGACGCCATCGAGTGCAAGTGGTCGGTCTCTTCGTTCGATCCGAAGGGCGTGTTCGCTTTCAGGGAAACCCATGCGGCCGGGCGCAACTTCGTGGTGGTTTCCGACCTGCCCGCACCACTCGAGCGCAAGCACGGCAAGCTCAAGATCACTTTCCTGTCACTTGACGCTCTGGAGAAGGCTCTCAACACAAGATAGCTGCGAACCTGCGGCCTCTGGCCTATCGCCGCCTGCGAAGCCGGACAGCGACCACCAGCCCGAGCAAGGTGAGAGCGAGGCAGCCGCCGGAGGTCGAGCCTGCTGCCATCGAGCAGCCGCTGCCCCTGGCAAAAAGCCCAGCAATGCCCGCGGCGTCGAAGTTGCCTCCCGCATCGACGCTTGCCACTGCGGGCGGCGGATCGGGCTTGGTTCCTGCGTCGGGGACCATCTGAGAAGCTGTGTCCGAGCTGATGCGAGCGTCGGCGACAACTTGAGCGGCTGCATCGGCGCTGAAGCCGGCCTCGGGCGGATGGACAGGCTGCGTATCGAATCCCAGAACTGGACTCACCCGGGCGTCGGCAGCGGGTTCCACGTCAAAAGAGGAGTCTGCGTCGGGCGTGGGCAGCGGTTCCAGATCGGTCGAAGTCCCCACGTCCCTCATCCCGCCGGGAATCCCGTCGACGACAGCATCCCTGCTGGCATCGGGGCAGGAGATATACTGGGTGGTGTATATGATCTGCCGATAGTCACTCGCGGTGGCCAAAGACAGTCCGACGTCCGGATCCGTCGAGCCGTAGGCGAACGTCAAAGTCAGCTTGGTCAGACGGTCGCCCGCCTGGGCCAGACCTGCCAAAGAGGTGACATCGGTCGCGGCCAGCGCTCCCGAGTATCCAAGTACCCGATTGCCGTTCGCCCCGTCGGTAAAGGCCAGTTGCTGGTCGCCCGAGGTGAGGCCGAAAATGCGCCAGGAAAAGGCGTATGAATAACCCGTCGAGACGGTGCCGGCGGTCGCCATGCGCGAGGGCACGACCGGCACAGTGGAGGCGAACGACAGCTTGACCGGCCCCAGGGCATTGCAGACCACGCCGCTCCCGCCGTCGGGCATGGCCCCCTGGCTGATCTTGAAAGCCACGAAGTACCAATCCTTCTGCACGTAATAGGAAAATACGTCCGACGCTGCCGTGCCGTAAGGATACCCGTTGCTGGTCAGCCAATCTGTGAACGACGCCACGGTATCAGCCTTGAGTTGAGCCCAATCGAGGAAACCCACCCGGCCGCTCGACACCACGGTGGCGCCGCCATGCGACCCGGACGAGCCGCCCGCCGCCCCCGTCGCGCTACCGGTGGTCCCGCCCATACATGCGGTAACGGTGACGTACTCCGGCTGCGACAGGGTGTCGGCGGTGGTGAAGGCTTGCTGGTCGGACAAGGCCGGGGACGCGGTGAGATTCGAAGGAACGGGGAGGATCAATCCGAAATTGCGGGCGGTACCACAGAACGTGGGTTGGAACACGTAGGTCTCCACACCATTCTTGTAGGCCACGATGATGTCCTGTTGTGGATTGGCCGAGATTCCTGTGCCAAAGGGCGCGCCACAGGGAAAGACCGAGCGGGCCGCAAGAAGCCCTATGAAACCGGCAGCGAGTGCAAGTTGAATTTTCATGGTTGGTCTCCGTGCGCGCCGGTCACTTCGAGCCTTCGGGATAGACACAACGGAATCCGACATTGGGAGCCCATAGACCCGGCAATTCGGCCTTGCGGCAGGTGGTGCGCAGAGAATTCTCGCCACTTATCCAGCAACCGCCGCGCATGACCTTCAATGTGCCGCTGTCCGGGCCGACCGGATCGCGGCTGGGACTGCGACTGTAATAGCCGGCATCGTACCAATCCGCGGTCCATTCCCAGACGTTCCCCGCCATGTCGAATGCGCCGTAAGGGCTTTGCCCCGCCACCCGGCGGCCCACGCGATCCGTGTCGCCCACGCAGCCGGCGAAATTGGCCTTGGTGCAATCCGGCGCGCTGTCGCCCCAGGGATAGGTGCGCGGGGCATCGTTGCCGGCTGCGGCGCGCTCCCATTCCGCTTCACTGGGCAGCCGTCCACCGGCAAAGGCACAGAACTGGATCGCTTGCTTCCAGGACACGTGAATCACCGGATAGTCCGCAAAAGCAGGGTCGTCGAAGTAATGGGGCCGCACATTCGAGCTTGAAAGCGCGGGCGCGGCACAAGCACCCGCGTTCACGCAAGCCTGATAGCGGGCATTGGTGACCTCGTAGCGGTCCATGACGAAGGCCGAGCCCTGGACCCGGTGAACCGGCTTCTCGTCGGCTGCTCCGGCCTCGCTTCCCATCAAGAAGGAGCCCGCGGGCACGCGCACAGGGATGGGATCCAGTGCCGGTGCTGAACAGTCAAGCCCGTCATCGACCAAACCGTTGCAGTCGTCGTCTTTGAAGTTGCACGTCTCGACCGCGCCAGGGTGCACGGCCGGATCGCGGTCGTTGCAGTCAGGTCCGGCCGCACACCCGATGCCATAACCGTCGCCGTCTTCATCCGTGCAGACCGGCGCGGCCGTGCCCCGAAGCGGGACGGCCTTGGCCCCGGATCGCGCGAAGAGCATGAATCCGGCAGCGCCCGCCAACAGCGAAACCCCGACCAAAAGGACAGACGTCTTTTTCATGGCTCGTCACCTCATGCAATTGCCCCGCCAAGGCAAGAACGGCCTGGATTCCAGCCCTTGCCGTTGGCGAGGACGACGCGATCGGGGCAGATATGTCAGCCCCGCCACGCCGCAGACTGTCATCATGCGCCCGGTACCAGGGCGAAAGCAAACCGCGGGCACCGGTGCTACGGTTGGGACCGTGCCCGAGTTGCCCGATCTGGTTCACGTGGAAGCCGTACTACGCCGGTCAGTGTGCGGCTTGCCTATCACGGATGTCCGCGTGGGCGATCCGGTGGTGTTGCGGATCATGATGCCGGACCCGTTGCCGGCGGTGCTCAAGGGCAAGAGCATCGTCGGGGTGAAGCGACGTGGGCAGTTTCTGCGTTTCGACCTGGACGGCGGCCTGTGCCTGGTGGTGAACGCCATGTTGAGCGGCCGGTATTCGGTGGTCGAAACCGGGGCGCGTGCAGGACGCGATGTGATCTTGGCGCTGGCCTTTTCGGGTGGCACCGAGCTGCGCTACGCGGACGAGACCCGCATGGGCAAGATCTACGTGGCCCGCGCCGACCAGTTGGATCAGATCCCCGGCTTCGCCACTCTGGGCGTTGACTTGCTGTCGGACGATTTCACGCTGGCGCACATGCGGCGTTTGGCGGCCAACCGACGTGATCAAGTCCGGCAGTTCCTGCTCGACAAGACCGCGCTCGCTTCCATCGGCAACGCCTACGCCGACGAGATTCTCTTCGCCGCGCGCCTGCACCCCAAGACCTTCTGTCACAAACTGCATCCCGACGAAGTGGACCGCCTCTTTGCCGCCATCCGCGAGACCCTGAACGCCGCGATTCGCGAAATTCAGGTGCGCAACCAGCCCATCGAAGTGAAGGTGCGCGACTTCCTCAAGGTGCGTGGCCGCGCGGGCGAGCCCTGTCTGGTCTGCGCGACCACAATCCGCCGCGTGCGCGTGGGCCGCGATGACGCCTGCTTCTGCCCCACCTGCCAGCCCACCGAACGCAAGCTGTTCGTGGACTTCCGCAAGGTGCCGGGAACGGCGAAAAGTAAGCCGACGGGCTGATGGTTGTGGGTTGACCTGGCTTGAGACGGCTACGGGCGCCTCGAAAATCATCCGCGCAACGAATCGCCGGATCTTGCCGCAGGACTTTGTGCCCGCCATCGTCACCATAACATTTGTGGTATACTGGCAATCGTGACCTCGACCGAAGTCATCCGCGAACTCAGACGCGACGGCTGGGTCGAGGTGAGGGTACGAGGCTCACATCACCACTTCACGCATCCGACGAAACCAGGGATCGTCACGGTTCCCCATCCCAAGAAGGACATTCCAGTCGGCACCCTTGCGAGCATTGGGCGTCAGGCTGGCTTCAAGCTGAGGTAACAACCATGTACTACACGGCGATCATCACGAAGGAAGGCAAGCAGACGCTGGCCGACTTCCCCGGGTGTCCGGGTTGCCAGACCTTCGCCGATCCGGGGGAGGAGATCGGCGAGCGCGCAGCTGAGGCTCTGATGGGATGGCTGGAGGCGCATCTGGTGTCAGGTCAGGCGCCTCCTGAACCAAAGACGGTTCGGACCAAGGGTCGCGCACGGGCGCTGCCGGTTCCCGTCCCGGCCAAGCTCGCCGTGAAACTTGCGCTGCGGTGGGCGCGTTTGCGTGCTGGGCTGACGCAAGCCGAGTTGGCTCGGCGGGCGGGACTGAGCCAGCCGGCGGTGGCCCGCCTGGAAGATCCCGATCACAATCCCACACTCGACATGCTCGAACGAGTGGCCACGGCTTTGGGCGTACGCCTGGAAGTCGGTCTACGGGCTGCTTGACAGCTCCCCCGCCTACCCTGTCGCCGTCGGGTGTAAAGCCCGCTACCGTTCTTGAGTCCGCGCCACGCGCCCCGATCTGCGGTACCATGGCGTCTGGCTGGCGGGCACATTGTGAACAAGAAAGACCTGTCGGAACGGGACATCTGTACCAAGTTCATCACCCCGGCGCTGACCGGGGCCGGTTGGGACATCAGTTCGCAGGTGCGCGAGCAGGTCTTCTTGACCGACGGCCAGGTCATTGTCCGCGGACGCATGGTCCGGCGGGGCGAGCGCAAGTTCGCCGACTACGTCCTTTTCTACAAGCCGAACATCCCCATCGCAGTGGTTGAGGCCAAGGACAACAAGCACCGGGTTGGCGATGGCATGCAGCAGGCCCTGACCTACGCCGAGATGCTAGGCGTGCCCTCGGTCTTCAGCTCGAACGGCGACGGCTTCCTCGAACACGACAGGTCCGGCCAGCAGCGGCGCCCTGAGCGCGAGCTTTCCATGGACGCCTTCCCTTCACCGGCCGAGCTGTGGAAGCGCTACTGCACCTGGAAGGGCATCAGCGGCGCCAGCTTGCCCACCGTCACGCAGGACTACTACCCAGACGCCGTCGACAAGAGCCCGCGCTACTACCAGGCCCGCGCCATCAACGCCACTGTCGAAGCCATCGCCAAGGGACAAGACCGCGTCCTGCTGGTCATGGCCACTGGCACCGGCAAGACCTATACCGCGTTCCAGATCATCTGGCGCCTGTGGAAGGCGGGCATCAAGAAGCGCATCTTGTTCCTCGCCGACCGCGACATCCTGTTGACCCAGACCAAGAACAAGGACTTCAGCCCGTTTGGTGCGGCCATGCACCGGATCAAGAACCGCCAGGCCGAAAAGTCCTACGAGATCTACCTGGCCCTGTACCAGGCCATTTCTGGCAACGAAGAGTCGCAGGACATCTTCAAGCAGTTCTCCCCTGGATTTTTCGACCTGATCGTGGTCGATGAATGTCACCGCGGCAGCGCGAACGCCAATTCCGCCTGGCGCGAGATCTTGGACTATTTTTCGTCGGCGACGCAGATCGGACTGACCGCCACGCCCAAGGAAACCACCGACATCTCCACCACGAACTACTTCGGCGAGCCGGTCTACGTGTACTCGCTCAAGCAAGGCATCGAAGATGGCTTCCTGGCGCCCTACAAGGTGGTGCGCATCGATCTCGACAAGGATCTGCAGGGCTGGCGGCCCGAGCAGGGCAAGCGCGACAAGCATGGCGAGGTCATCGACGACCGCATCTACAACCAGCGCGACTTCGACCGCACCCTGGTGCTTGAAAAGCGAACGGAACTCGTGGCGCGCAAGGTGACCGAGTTTCTCAAGGCCACCGACCGCTACGACAAGACCATCATTTTCTGCGAGGACATCGATCACGCCGAGCGCATGCGCCGGGCCCTGGTCAACGAGAACGAAGATCTGTCCTCCGCCAACCGCAAGTACATCATGCGCATCACCGGGGACAGCCCCGATGGCAAGGGCGAGCTGGAAAACTTCATCACTCCGGACCAGCGCTACCCGGTCATCGCGACCACGTCGAAGTTGATGAGCACCGGCGTGGACGCCCAGACTTGCAAGTTGATCGTCCTCGACCAGACCATCCAGTCCATGACCGAGTTCAAGCAGATCATCGGCCGTGGCACGCGCATCCGCGAGGATTACAACAAGCGCTTTTTCACCATCATCGATTTCAAGCGGGCGACCGAGCTGTTCGCCGATCCCGACTTCGATGGCCAGCCGGTGCAGATCTACCGGCCCAAAGTCGACGAGTCCCCGGTTCCACCAGAGATCCCGGACGAGGAAGGCAGCACTGCAGCCAACCCAGCGTTCGCTGACGGTCCATCCCAAGGAAGCGGGGAAGGCAGTCCCGGCGAAGCTGCCTCTGCTGATGGCGGCCACCGCAAGAAGTACGTCGTGGACGACGTGCCGGTGACCGTGACTGCAATGCGCGTCCAGTACTACGGCAACGACGGCAAGCTGGTCAGCGAATCATTGCGTGACTATGTCCGCAAGGCTGTGCGCAAGGAGTTCGCGTCCCTGGATCGGTTTCTCAAGGTCTGGACCGAGGCTGACCGCAAGCAGGCCGTCGTCGCCGAGCTGCGCGAGCAAGGCGTCTTCTTCGAGGAGCTGGCCGAGGAAGTGGGCAAGGACTTTTCGGCCTTCGATCTGGTCTGCCACGTGGCCTTTGACCAGCCAGCCCTGACCCGCAAGGAGCGCGCGAACAACGTGCGCAAGCGGAACTACTTCACCAAGTACGGTTCCGCTGCCCGCGATACCCTGGAGGCGCTGCTGCAGAAATACGCCGACGAGGGCGTGGACGACATCGAGACCATGAACGTTCTCAAGCTGAACCCGCTGTCCCGCCTGGGCACCCCGGTCGAGATCGTGGAAACCTTCGGCGGCAAGGACAAGTACCAGCAGGCTGTCCGCGATCTTGAGGACGAGCTGTACAAGGCTTCTTGACGTCGGGCCCGGCCTGACCGGAGATCTGTCCCATGTCCCTCAGTACGACCATCAAGACGATCCAGGACATCATGCGCAAGGATGCCGGGGTCGATGGCGACGCCCAGCGGGTCAGCCAGCTCGGCTGGATGTTGTTCCTCAAGGTGCTGGACGACCGCGACGCCGAAAAGGAACTGCTGGACGACGACTACAAGTCCCCCATCCCGCAGCGCCTGCGCTGGCGGACCTGGGCCAATAACCCCGAGGGCATCACCGGCGATGCCCTGCTCGACTTCGTGAACAACGACGTGTTCAAGGCGCTGAAGGAACTGCCCGCCACCGGCAAGCAGGCCAAGCTGGCCGCGGTGGTGCGCGACGTGTTCGAGGACGCCTACAACTATATGAAAAGCGGTCACCTGATGCGCCAGGTGATCAACAAGCTGAACGAGATCAACTTCAACCGCGCCACTGACCGCCACCAATTCAACGACATCTACGAACAGATCCTGTCCGACCTGCAGGGCGCCGGGAACGCGGGCGAATACTACACCCCGCGGGCAGTGACCCAGTTCATCGTGGACATGGTCGACCCCAAGCTGGGCGAAACCGTTCTCGACCCCGCGTGTGGCACTGGCGGCTTCCTGGTCTGCGCCATCGAGCACGTGCGCAAGCAGTACGTGAAAAGCGCCGCGCAAGAGGCAAGGCTGCAGGAGAGCATCCGGGGCATCGAGAAGAAGCCCATGCCGCACCTGCTGTGCACGACCAACATGATCCTGCACGAGATCGAGGTGCCATCCAACATCCGCCACGACAACGCCCTGGTCCGTCCCCTGCGCGACTACGGCCCCAAGGATCGCGTGGACGTGATCGTCACCAATCCACCCTTTGGCGGCATGGAAGAAGACGGTGTGGAAAACAGTTTCCCGCAGACCTTCCGCACCCGCGAAACCGCCGATCTATTTCTGGTGCTGCTGATGACCTTGCTCAAGCCCGGCGGCCGCGCCGCCCTGGTCTTGCCCGACGGGACGCTCTTCGGCGAGGGCGTGAAGACCCGTATCAAGGAAAAGCTGCTGGAAGAGTGCAACCTGCACACCATCGTGCGCCTGCCCAAGGGCGTGTTCAGCCCCTACACCGGCATCAAGACCAATTTGCTTTTCTTCGAGCGGGGCACGCCCACCAAGACGGTCTGGTACTACGACCATCCCTACCCGCCCGGCTACAAGAGCTACAGCAAGACCAAGCCCATGCGCATCGACGAGTTCGCACCCGAGAAGAAGTGGTGGACCAAGCGCAAAGAGACCGACCAAGCCTGGAAAGTCAGCATCGAGGACATCAAGGCGCGCGGCTACAACCTGGACATCAAGAACCCGCGCGCCGTGGACGATGGACCGGGCGATCCCGATGAGCTGCTCAAGCAATACCGGGAGGCGGCGGCTGAGGTGGACAAGGTGCGGGAGAAATTGCGGGAGGAACTGGCGAAGGCACTGGGGGCAGGTGCGTGAGTGCCAACGGAAAGAGGCCGCATGGCGGAGCGACCCGTCTGATCCGCGACCTCGACCATCTCACGGACAGCTTCGCCGGCGTGAGCGCACTTCGTCGAGCGATCTTCGAGATCGCAGTAGCCGGGGAACTGACTGCGGGAACACCCCAGCCGGCGTGGCGACGGGTACCGCTGGCAGATTTTGGGGAGTTCTCCGGAGGGTCGACACCGTCCAAGGCAAGAGGTGCGTTCTGGGGTGGTGACGTGCCTTGGATCTCGCCGAAGGACATGAAGACACCAGAAATCGGCGACACGGAGGACAAGGTCACGCGGCTTGCGCTTTCCGAGGGACGGCTCCGGCTGTTGCCCACCGGCTCGGTCGTCCTAGTTGTTCGGAGTGGAATCCTCAGGCGGACCGTGCCGGTCGCCGTGACGACGGTATCCGCCACACTCAACCAGGACATGAAGGGACTGATCCCTCGCGCAGACATTGATCCACGATTCGTCCGATTACTCCTCCGTGGCTGCGAGCGCACGATTCTTGAGACGTACGTGAAGGGCGGCACGACGGTCCAGAGCATCAAGTGGGACCAGCTTCTGGCGCTGGAACTTCCGCTACCGCCGCTCGCCGAGCAGCAGCGCATCGTGGCGAAGGTCGATCAGCTCATGGCCCTCTGCGACGACCTGGAGGCCAAGCAAACCAAGAAACGCGACCTCGCCACCCAATCCACCCGCAGCGCCCTCACCGCCCTCACCACCGCCGAGAACGCTGACGATCTTGCTGCAGCATGGAGCCGCATTCAGACGCGCTTCGAGAATTTCGTCAGCCGACCTGACGACGTGGCCCTGCTTCGGCAGGCTTGCATTGAACTTGCAGTGCGCGGCAGGTTGGCGGGAGGCCTGCCCTCCGACGGCAGCGGACAGGATCTGCTCAGAAAAATCCGCGAAGAGAATCAGAAAGCCGGGAAAGCCAAGAACCCTCGACAGGGCGAGGCGAACGTGACTGAGGCCGCGCAGCCTTTTCAGATCCCGTCGCACTGGGTCTGGGTTTGCTGGCGCGACTTGTTCCAGTCCAGCGAGGCAGGCTGGAGTCCCCAGTGCGCTAGCAGACCTCGAGCCGGGGATGAATGGGGCGTCCTGAAGGTGAGTGCAGTGTCCTGGGATCGGTTCGACCCGGACGAGAACAAGGCCCTGCTTCCCGGTGTGGAGCCACGGCGAGACTACGCTGTTCAGGTTGGCGACTTTCTGATGTCGAGGGCAAACACGGCAGCGCTCGTTGGACGCAGCGTCGTGGTGGCTCAGCAGCCAACTCGTCTGCTGATGAGCGACAAGACCATTCGGTGCCACTTCTCGCCGCTCGTGGACCGCTCGTTCATGAACTACTACAACCGCACTGATACCGCTCGCCAGCACTACGTCGCAAACGCATCCGGCACCAGCGACTCGATGAAGAACATCTCCCGGGACGTGATCCTGGACATGCCTGCTCCCCTACCGCCCCTGGCCGAGCAGAAACGCATCGTCGCCAAGGTCGACCACCTGATGTCCCTCCTCGACGACCTCGAAGCCAAACTCCGCAAACAAGAGGAAACCGCCACCCGCCTGGCCGAGTCCCTGGCCGCCGCCGTGGCGGCGTAGGCACACTCGCGGGTGCTATCCGGACGAACCCTGGGCGGATGCGAGCTTGTGAACCCACGTCCCGTGCCTCGCAGCCATGATAGCCCGGTGCCACTCCTCGTCCTTTGCGGCCAAACGTGCGGCGGCGTAGGTCACGATTTCTGCTCTGGTCACAGGGTGCTTGCGAGAAGTCAGACTCGCTACGATCTTGCGGATGAGATCGAACAGGTCATCGGCGTTCCTCAGCGGCAGCTCACGGTGTGCAGCGCGGATGAACGCGAATCCTGGATGGCCCGGGGTGGATTCAGCGCCGCGGCCGAGTCCAGCTACGTCGATTCCTGCGGTGCTCGCCGGCGGAGTGTAGACGGTCGCATGCTCTGCAAACGCCTGCACGATGTCCCGCAGTTGGATTTCATAGACCGACGGGCGCAGATCTACGGTGCCGTCCTTCTTTCGGAACTCCGATTGCTGGATCTCATCGGGTGTCCTGCCGGGCTCCCAAATCGCAAGGCGCCTGCTGAACCTGATCAGCACCGCGGTCACAGGTCGGCGAGGGTATCCGTTGCCGCCTGCCGGACCGCCGGACTCGGGTCGGACGCGGAAAGTCGCGCCAGTTCTGAGCGCACGGTTTGGTCAGCATGCGCTGCGAGGCCGTAGATGGCGCCTTCCCGAACGACCGCATCGGCGTGCGAGAGCAGAGGCAGCAGGGTGCGCCGCACAGGCGTGCTATCCGAAAGCCGTCCCGCAATCTCCGCCGCGAAGGTGAGATCCGTAGCTCGAAGGCGATTAGAAGCGATCAGCTTCAGCAGTTGTGGCGGGTTGTTCTCGGCAAGAAACTCGAACACCGCTTCGCAGGGCTCGCTCCACCGATCGGTGAGGTCAGCGGCGACATCAGCCCGCAGCTCGTCGAAAGGCGGCGGAAAGGCACGCGCCCAGCAGCGGTCGATGAGCGTCTGACGGTCCACGTTTGCGAGAGCCGCGGCCTCAGGCCCCTGGCCGAGAAGGAATGCGTCGCCCCACCCCAGCGCAATTGACTGTGTCGTCACAGGTAAGCCCTCCAGGTCTTTTTTCGGAGTGATTCAAAGAAACAGCGGTTCTTGATCTCGCGCAGGGACTCGAGCTCATCCCAAAGCGCGGGATCGCCAGGTGCCATCTGCCGCAACACGAAGGCATCGATGTCAAGGATCAGACTCTGGGAAGTCATCTCGGGCGTGGCGGGCAGTGTGGCTTCGGTAATGAACGCCCGCCGCCCGTTGTCGAACGGGACATCCACACGCATGAAGTTGACAGCTACGGCCCCCGGAAGGTTTGGCCCCAGCAGCGGCTTGGTTCGGAGGTGGCCAGCAATGTCGTCGCCAGGCGGGAAGTCCAACTTGTTGATGTAGCGAAGCGCGATGCGGACCACACTTGTGGGCTTCACAAGAGCTACGTATCGCGGCCACATCTCTTTGGCATGGCCCCGCAGGTCTTTCCAGGATCCGTAGTGTTTGACGTGGTTCAGGCTGAACCCGTCCGTCCGAGCCTGTACGGCCCGCGTCTCCTCGGTGTTCCAGCAGATTCGCCCGACTGCGGTGGTCTGGCTTTCCGCCTTAGCCGGCTTGCCAGGCGCCATTCGGGTCGCCATGGCTTCGATCGGTCTCTGGACCGGGAACTCCCCCTTCACGCCCTGGGCAAATTCCTCGGTAGCTGTGAGCGCGTCGGCCATCCCCGCCTCGACCCGGATATCGAGAATGGCCTCGGTGATGGGTGCCTGGTTGAGATGAGGGTAGGTGGTCATTCGATCGCTCGGAAGTACAACCTGCTGAACCACGCTTACATTCCTAGCATGTTACCACGCCAAAAAACCGCAAGAATACTGCCGCTCGCGCTGATCCTGCGCGTGCTCTGAAATGGCTGGGCGTGCCCGCCTCGTTCCGGACCAGGCGTGAGCGTCTGCACCGAGAGAGCAGCGATCTACGCGTGAACCAACCTGGCCGTCGCGCCTGGCCGTCGCCTTCGCACCCGGGGCCGGGAACCGTCTGTCGCCAATGCCTCGTGCGCGGCTTCGATCTCGTCGTCGATGCACTCGGCACTGACGATCGATTCCAGGATGACGGGGATGGTTTCTGGAATCATGGAGGCCACTTGTTGGTAGGCCAGGGTGGCGCCGTAGGAAATGGGCTCGTGCTTGCTCGCGGCGTTGACCTCGCTCAGGTGCACCTCGGCTATGCGATTCCCGAGGTCGCGCAGAATCAGGTAGGCCTCTGTCATCGTGGGATCGATCTGTCGGACGTGCGCGAGATCCAGGCACAAGGATGCCTCGGGCAGCCGGTCGAACCACGCGCACAGCTCGTCCCGCGTGCGGGCGATGGGCTTTCGCTTGTCCATGTTCTCGATGCAGACCAGCTTGCCGAACGGCCGCCACAGGGCATCGTTGTGAATCGAGTCGGGGTGAACCACGATGGGCCAGCCACGCTGGGCAACTGCCTGCAGCTTTTCCACCACGTGCCGCTCGTGCTGGGCATCCACGTTCGATGGTGCGTGCACAGACTTGAACGAAAACTGGTCCAGATCCAAGTCGTCAAGCGACTCCATCAGCGGATCCAGCTCTGCCGCACGCAAAGCAGAAAGCTCTACCGCCTTGGCGCCAGTCTCTCGCAGCATCTGCAGCCCGCGCCGAAAATCGGCGAAAGCCAGGGCACCAGTGGAGAATCCTACAAGCCGCATCAAAAAACCCCGTAGTGTCTGGTCAGCTTAGCAAGGTCGGCGTCGCCATCGAAGAAAAAGCCATTGTCACGAGAAGCATGTCAGGCCGGATGTCACACCGATCCAGATGGTCGCGCCTGACCGTCGTCTCCGCACGCGCGGCCGGGGACCGCCTGTCGCCAGGGCCTCGTGCGCGGCTTCGATTTCGTCGTCGACGAACTCGGCACTGACGATCGATTTCAGGATGACGGGGATGGTTTCTGGAATCATGGAGGCCACTTGTTGGTAGGCGAGCGTGGCGCCGTAGGAAATGGGTTCGTGCTTGCTCGCGGCGTTGACTTCGCTCAGGTGCACCTCGGCCACGCGATTCCCGAGGTCGCGCAGAATCAGGTAGGCCTCGGTCATCGTGGGATCGATCTGTCTGACGTGCGCGAGATCCAGGCACAAAGATGCCTCGGGCAGCCGGTCGAACCACGCGCACAGCTCGTCCCGGGTGCGGGCGATGGGCTTTCGCTTGTCCATGTTCTCGATGCAGATCAGCTTGCCGAACGGCCGCCACAGGGCATCGTCGTGAATCGAGTCGGGGTGAACCACGATGGGCCAGCCACGCTGGGCAACCGCCTGCAGCTTCTCCACCACGTGCCGCTCGTGCTGAAGACCGAATGCGAATGGCACACGCCCCGGGGCCGCTAGGCTGGGGGACGCAACTCGGCTATAGTCGGCGAATGCAGGCGATCCGCACGAAGACGAGGTGACGGCGAGACATGCGCTTCGAGTGGGATCCAGAGAAGGCCCGGCGCAACCTTGCGAAGCACGGGGTGTCTTTCGCGGAGGCGGCGACCGCATTCGCGGATCCGCTCTCGCTGACGACTTTCGATCCCGACCACTCCGAAGACGAGGATCGATTCTTGCTGCTTGGTACCACGAACTCGTTGCGCCTGGTGGTGGTGTCGCACACGCATCGAGATGAGAACGTCCGCATTATCAGTGCTAGACTTGCTGCCAAGAGCGAGCGGAGGATATATGCCAGCGGCTAGAAGGCAGAAGCAGGACAGCGACGAGATGCGGCCCGAGTATGATTTCTCGGGAGGCGTCCGTGGAAAATACGCTGCGCATTTCGCCCGCGGCACGAATGTCGTGGTCCTCGCACCTGACGTCGCGGAAGCGTTCAAGACGTCGAGAGCTGTCAACGATGCTCTCAGGTCGCAGCTCAAGCCCGCCGCCAAGGCGCGGCGGCTGCCCAGGCATTGATCCTGCTGGCAAGGCGCCGACACCAGCGCGAGCGGCGAACTACGCGTGAACCGGCCTGACCGTCGCGCCTGACCGTCGCTTTCGCACGCGCGGCCGCGGGCCACCTGTTGCCAGAGCCTCGTGCGCGGCTTCGATCTCGTCGTCGATGAACTCGGCACTGACGATCGATTCCAGGATGACGGGGATGGTTTCCGGAGTCATGGCGCAGCACGAGGCCGAGCGCGAGAACGAGGATCGACGCAAGGCCGAATCCCGGCTTGTCGCTTCGTGCGCCCAGATCGCACGAGCAGCCCGCGTCGGCGGGAGTGTCCTGCGCAAGACCGGGCCCGCCGTCGCCAACTGCCGCGTCGCCGGTGCCAGCGGCACCACCCGCTCCTGAAGCGCCACCAGCCCCGGCCGATTCCGCATCGGGCGTGCCGCCATCGGAACCCGCGGAACCCCAGGCGCCGTACGCCGCCTGCATTGCTTCAAGCCACCACTTGACCCCGGCGTCCGGGTTCACGGCCATGGTATTGGCGTTGACGTCCGCGACGTTCGAGTATCCGCCCGGAGTCATGAACGGGCCGCCGATTCCCTGCCCCGGTCCGCATTGCAGCCACGTCGATGCGAGCACGTAGCCGGCGTTGTTGTCTATGGCGTCCTTCGCGTCGCTTATCGCCAACGCCTTGTACGCAGACGTGTATAGGCCGATGCGTATGTAGTTGTCGTAGTTGGCGGTCTTGCTGTAGGCGCCCCAGTAGTTGGCAGAATCGGGCACTCCCTCGCTCTCCAGCCACGGCTTGCCCGCAACCTTGGCGCCGTAATGGATGTTGAGGTCGGAGCTCGCTTCGCAATCGGTTGGGCTTCCACCACCCACGCTCGCGGAACCTCTATTGCACGCGATCATCATCGAGGGATCGACGGCATGCCCGGCGGCGATCAAGGGGGCGTCAGTGAACGGGGACATGCCTTCGTTGTCGGGGTCGAGGAAGACATTGCGGTAGCTGTTGGTTTTCAGCCACGTCACGGTGTTCGCGATGGCCTGGTTCGCCTGCGTTTGTGTCCATCCGACCAGCCCATCCATTGCGGTCGAGGTGCCCCAGTAGAGGCACCCCACCAGCACGACCATGCCGCGAGCGTCTGCGGCCTCGATGATCTTCGCCATCCGTGCCGCGTAGGTGGGGTCGATGGTGGCGTCCGGAAGGTAGCCCTTGACGTCTCCGAAGCGCGATCCCATGAAGAACACGCTGAACGTGTTGATGCCGTAGGATTTGAACACGTCCAGATTGGCGATCAGCTCTTGCGCCTTGGCGTCGCTGACCAGGCCGTTCGAGAGCCGCAGGCCGATCACCTTGAACGGCTTGCCGTTGATCTGCACGTTACTGCCCGAAACGGAGAAGACGTTCTGCCCAGCCGATGCTTCGGCAGCGAACCCGGCAATTGCCAGAGAGAGCATCGATGCGTGCAGTACAAACGGAAATCTCGTGGTCATCTTGGCCTCCGGGCGGCGAACCCACCTGCCCCGGTATCTCCGGATCCTCCCGCGTTGATCACGGACTCTGTTAGGGGCGTCAGCGTGCGGTGCCAGGCCGCAGAATCACCCTAGGGAACGCAGCAACGGAATCCGATGGTTGCGTAGGCCGCGGCGCGGTTTGCGTAGGTGTACTGTTTGCACATGGGCATGGCTTCGCCTCCTCCAAAGGAGAAGCCGCGCGGCTTGCAGACGTCCGTTTGCCCGGCTGACCCGTAGCAGTTGTCTTCCCACTCCGACACATTGCCGATCAGATCGAAGACTCCCGCGTATCCGGGTATCGTAGACTGGCACTCCGGCATGCTAGCCACCGGCACAGTCGTCTTGCTGAACGTCAGATAGTCATTGCAGTTGCCCATGACAGCAGAATTGCCGTAAGTGAACTGGTTCACGCCGTTGGACGTGCAGGCATTGTACCATTGGCTCTTGGTCGCAATGTTGAGGGAGAGGTCCGCAGCGGTTGAAGAGACCAAACCACCCCCGATCGCTCCGCAAAGTCGCTTGCCAACCGCCACGCAGTAGGCGGCGGCGTCGCACATGTCGATGCACGGTTGGGGATGGTTGGTGCAGCCGGCGCCCTGACATACGGAGGACGTCGCCATGCAGGTAGCGTCCGGCGTGAAGCTCGCATTCCACGAACAGACATCTGCCTGCCCGGCCGTGGAAGGATTCGTTGCCAGCCACGCGGCATATTGACCGCGCGTCACTTCCGTGGCGTCAATGGCAAAGCCTGCTGGGAGCGACACCGACGTTGCGACGCAAAGCTGGCCATTCCAACATTGCTCGAGGGACTGGCATCCGGTGCAACTGGCGCCGCCGGCGCCGGATGTTCCCCCGCTCCCAGCTGCGCCGCCCGTCGAGCCACCAGCGCCGGCAGCGTCGCCGCCGGAGGTGCTAGTGGAACTACCGCCTCGGTCGCCGCCGCCGCCTGCGCTGCCACCCGAAGCAGAACCGCCGCCACTGCCACCGGCACTGCCACCTGAGGCAGAACCGCCGCCGGTGCTGCTGGTGCCACCGCTGGCATCCACCCTGGTGCTTGAGGAAACTATTCCGCCACTACCCGTCGTTGCGCCTACGGTTCCGCCGCTGGAGACGGAGCTGCCGCCCGTTGGAATTACGCCTCCGCTATCGGTCGCCGCATCTCCGGTGCCGCCGCTAGTGGCTGTCCTTCCAGCGATGCTGGTTGCGCCGCCAGCCGATGCACCAGTGGTACCAGCGTTTCCGCCCGCGCCCATCCCACCAGTCCCCAAAACTGCGGTATCCCCGGTCGTTGTTGGATTGGTATTGCCGGCAGGAAGTCCACCGTGCCGCCCGCATCCTGCTATTGCGACGGCAACCACAAACAAGACTATCATCTTCATGGGGGTAGCCCTGCCGCTCGCAATACTACTCGAAAAAGCACAGTGCGGAACGAGAATTGTTTCGGCACCCAACTTGAGACCTAGGGCGAGACTTCGCGCACTCCTCTGCAAGGTGTCGCCGGGTGCCGAGGTCAACATGCCACGGAACTGTCTGCGCTTCTGGATTTCAGGCGGAAGGGGACTTTTCATCGGTGGCGGCGGCCGCCACCGACTTGGGCTGGACGCGCGATCCGTTCGACCGGCTGATCGTGGCACAGGCGGCGCTTTCTGGGGCCGCTTGGCTGACCAAGGATCGAACCATTCTGCGAAACTACCGTCACGCAGTCTGGGACTGATCCGCACATTGATTCCGTGGAACCGGGGAATCAGCACGGTGGCGGGGTGGGAGCCGGTCGCGGCGCCAGCGGGGGCGGCGACGGCGCTCGCAGGGGCGGAACCGGAGGCGGCGTTGGCTCGGGCCAGGTGCCCGACGGTGGCGGGATGGGCACTGGGGGGGCCGGCGGAAGCTCGCCGTTCGCGCCTGTGCCGCAAGTGTGCGCCTCGCCGCACTGGTCGCCATTGGGGCAGGTCGCCGGGCAGGCGAGCGTTCCCCCGCAGCCGTCGCCGATGGTGCCGCAGTAGGCTCCGCCGCCCAGTGGCGTGCAGGTGATCTTGAGACAGCCCGGACCAAACACACACAGGTGGTTGACGCAGGTGAAATCCATCGGGCAGACGGGGTTGCAATTCGTGGTTCCGCCGCAGCAGTTGTTGATGGTGCCACAGTAGATATCGCCGCTTCCCGATTCGCATTCGACAGGCATGCACATGGCCGCCGAGCCTCGGCAGATGTTGTTTTCGCAAGTCCAGCCGGGCGGGCAATCATTCCCGCAATCCAGCGTGCCGCCGCATCCATCGCCAATTTTTCCGCAAAAATCGCCAACTTGTGGAGGAGATAGACAGATGTCTGCGCCCGGGAACTGGCAGGTCAGCTTGGAGCACACGTCCGGGGGACCGACGCAGATGTTGTTGTCGCAAACCCATCCATCCTTCGGGCAGGTGGTCGAGCAATGAAGGGTGCCGCCGCACCCGTCGCCGACGTCGCCGCAATAGTCAAAGAAGCCATTCGCACAGGTCCGTGGCGTGCACACCTCTCGCCGGCCGACACAGATGTTGTCCTGGCAGACCCAGCCGGCCTTCGGGCAGGTAAACGGACAAGAAAGGGTGCCACCGCAGCCGTCGCCGACATCGCCGCAGTACTCAGATTCATCAGACGAATGCACACAAAGGAGGCTCGTACAAACAGGCGTCGGCCCGGTGCAGACGTTGCTCCGGCACATCCATCCCGCTCGTGGGCAGGTTTGTCCACAGTCGAGGGTGTGGCCACAGCCGTCGCAGATCGTTCCGCAGAAGCTCTCCCCGTACTCGTCTGTGCAGGCAACTGGAACGCAGGCGTCCCCGGCAGAATCGGCTGCAGCGTCCGTCCCACCGGTATCGGCAGGCGCGTCCGCAGGGTTGGCTGTGTCCGGCGGGCTAGGCAGGTCAACCGTGCCGGCATCCGGAACTGTCGCATCGGTGTTCGTGCTGGTGTCCGCGCCCGCGTTCGCATCCTCGCGACCAATCCCGCCATCCGAAGAAGCGAATTTCAGTGCATGCTTGCTGCACCCCAGGCCAGCTAGCAAGACCGCCGCAAGGCTGACCGAAAGACTGACACAGGCATTCCTCTGCGTCTGCACGGTCACGAATGTACTCCCGTGCTGGTAACTCGGTCCAGACTTGCCGCACGCAAATCAGACAACTCCACCAACTTCATCAGTAGCGCGTCGACGTCGGCCTGGCTGGCCAGGTAGTACGGCGCCAGGCTGCGCGCTTTTCGCCCCACGCGCACGGCGACTAGGGGCAAGCGCTGGCTGAGCGCGAAGACGTCCTCGTCGGTCTTGTCGTCGCCCAAGTACAAGGCGGAATCGCAGTGCAAACGGCGCATTTCCAATTGCAGGGAAGTGGCTTTGTTGGGGGCACCCTTTGGTAATAGATCCACCACTAGAAGTCCCTGCAGCACGCGTGCTTCGCGCAGATCAGCCGTGGCAGTCAGAATCGCCTTGAGAGCAGTGGAACGATTGCGTGACTTGCGATAGTGAATGGCCAAGCTCGCGCCTTTGTCGTCAAAGACAATCCCGGCCACACCCTCAAGCCGCGGCTTCAGGCAAGCCAACCAGCGTCGGACCGCGCGTCGAGCAGCGGGCAGGGCAGGCGATGGTTCGATGCCGTGATTGCCGAAGACTCGGCGCAGGGGAATTCCCGACACGCGACGGACGACATCAGCGCGGTTGCGACCAGAGATCACGACGCAGGGATATTTTCTCGCCACCTCGGTTAGCAATCGGCGGGTGCGCGGACGCAGGTGCGCGCGGGCTGGATCCGCCACGATGGGCGCCAGGGTGCCGTCGAAGTCAAAGGCCAGCAACACACGGTCGCGCCCAAGACGGCACAGCACGGGGCGATTCTGCGGCGCGAGCAGCGACTTCATTTCGGAAGCCTGCGCAGGCCGGAAAGCTCGTCGCTGCGAACCAACAGGTTCTCCTTGCGGCGCAGGCGAGCCGCGTCCATCAACATGCGGCCGGCCCAGCGGTACACGTTGAACTCGGCCAGGAAGGCGCGCATGGCGCGCATGCGCTCGCGCTGCTCTTCCACCGGCATGGCCAACGCTCGCGCCATGGCAGCGCTGGCTTCTTCCAAGTCATAGGGATTGACCACCAGGGCCTCCG